>Ga0207709_10000023_pt1 | contig 369407 bp, 336 predicted proteins | sample KBSM34metaG_FD_184397 | JGI IMG/M metagenome (GOLD analysis project Ga0207709, IMG submission 184397) | Miscanthus rhizosphere microbial communities from Kellogg Biological Station, Michigan, USA - KBS M3-4 metaG (SPAdes) (version 2) | ecosystem: Host-associated > Plants > Roots > Rhizosphere...
TTTCTAAAGAAGAAGGTGGTCGTCATACTCCATTCCTTAACGGCTACCGTCCACAGTTCTACTTCCGTACAACTGACGTAACTGGCGCAATCCAATTACAAGACGGCGTTGAAATGGTTATGCCAGGTGACAACGTTGAAATGTCAGTAGAATTAATCCACCCAATCGCAATGGACCCAGGTCTACGTTTTGCGATCCGTGAAGGTGGTCGTACTGTAGGTGCTGGTGTTGTTGCGAAAGTAACTGCATAAGCATAATATAGTGACGGATTTCGTCTCAGGTTGAGGGCTTTTGCTCTCAACTTGCATTATAGGTCAGTAGTTCAATTGGTAGAGCGTCGGTCTCCAAAACCGAATGTTGGGGGTTCGAGTCCCTCCTGGCCTGCCATATTTTCAAATAAAAAGCTTGATGCTGGCTTAGTTGTTCATATAATAAGTCGCGAGTTCTACGACGAGTACAAAAATGTCGAATGATAAATCGCGTGACGCATTGAGCGACGCGCCAATTCCTCAAAGAAATAATTCTGCTGAAGTTGTTCGTTCTGGTTCGCCTCTAGATATTGTTCTATGGGTGATTGCGATTGCATTATTGGTTTTAGCTGTTATGGCGAATCAGTATTTACCAGCGCATTGGGCACCTGCAAACAATATTTGGGTGCGCGTTGGGGTAATTTTTGCTTGTATCGTTGTGGCTTTAGGTTTATTATACGCCACCCATCAAGGTAAAGGCTTCGTTCGTTTGCTAAAAGATGCACGAGTCGAATTGCGTCGAGTAACTTGGCCAACAAAACAAGAAACAGTCACTACATCGTGGCAGGTTCTATTGGTTGTAGTTGTTGCATCATTGGTTTTGTGGTGCTTTGACTATGGTTTGGGTTGGTTAATTAAGTTGATTATCGGGTAAAAGAGCTATGAAACGTTGGTACATTATTCATGCCTACTCTGGCTATGAAAAACAAGTGTTACGTTCACTTACAGAACGAATCCAGCGTAGCGCTGTTGCTGATAGCTTTGGTGATGTCCTTGTTCCTACCGAAGAAGTGGTAGAAATGAAGGATGGTAAGAAACGTAAATCTGAGCGCAAATTCTTTCCTGGCTATGTGTTAGTCGAAATGGAAATGAATGATGATACTTGGCATATCGTTAAAGAATGTCCAAAGGTTCTAGGTTTTATCGGTGGTACACCTGAAAAACCAGCACCAATCACTCAGCGTGAAGCGGATGCGATTCTTGCGCGTGTACGTAATACAGGTGAAGCACCACGTCCTAAGACGATGTTTGAGCCAGGCGAAGAATTACTTGTTATTGACGGTCCATTCACAGACTTTAAAGGTGTTGTGGAAGAAGTTCAATACGAGAAGTCACGTTTAACGTTGACGATTAACGTATTTAATCGACCAACTCAGGTTGAACTCGAATTTCGTCAAGTCGAAAAAACGATTTAATCTTAATTGGTTGAAAAACGCCCGATTTTATCGGGCATTGTTGTTGTAATAAAAGTGTAGCGTAAACATTGGGGAGCCTAGCGGCGTTTGTACCCAGAGGTATTTTAAAATGGCTAAGAAGATTGACGGCTATATCAAGCTGCAAGTTCCAGCTGGTAAAGCAAATCCATCTCCACCAATTGGTCCTGCATTAGGTCAACGTGGTGTAAACATCATGGCATTCTGTAAAGAATTCAATGCTGCTACACAAAAAGTTGAACAAGGTCTTCCAATTCCTGTAGTGATTACTGTGTACAACGACAAGTCGTTCACATTCATCATGAAAACTCCACCAGCTTCTATTCTTCTTAAGAAAGCTGCTGGTATCCAAAAAGGTTCACCTGTACCAAACAAAACTAAAGTTGGTAAGTTGACTCGTGCTCAGTTAGAAGAAATTGCGACTACTAAAGAACCAGATTTGACTGGTGCTGATTTAGACGCACGTGTACGTACCATCGCTGGTTCTGCGCGTTCTATGGGCTTGGAAGTGGAGCTATAAGACATGGCAAAGTTAACTAAACGTCAAAAAGCCATTGCTGCTGCTGTTGAAGCAAACAAAGTTTACACTTTGGAAGAAGCGGTTCAAGTTCTTAACAGCTTACCTGCTGCGAAGTTCAAAGAATCTTTAGATGTGGCTGTAAACCTTGGTGTAGACCCGCGTAAATCTGATCAGGTTGTTCGTGGTGCGACTACATTACCTGCTGGTACTGGTAAAACTGTACGTGTAGCGGTATTTGCTCAAGGCGCGCAAGCAGAAGCTGCTAAAGAAGCTGGTGCAGACATCGTAGGTTTTGATGACCTTGCTGAAAGCATCCAAGGTGGAAACCTTAACTTTGATGTTGTAATCGCTGCTCCTGACGCTATGCGTGTTGTTGGTAAGCTCGGTACAATTCTTGGTCCACGTGGTTTAATGCCAAACCCTAAAGTTGGTACTGTAACTCCTGATGTAGCGAATGCTGTTAAAAACGCTAAATCTGGTCAGGCTCGTTACCGTGTAGACAAAGCGGGTATTATCCATGCTGCGATCGGTCAGTTAGGCTTTGATGCTGCTGCTATCCGTCAAAACGTTGAAACCTTAGTTGCTGACTTGAAAAAGTTAAAACCTGCAACTTCTAAAGGTGTATACATCAAAAAGATCACTTTGAGCTCAACTATGGGTCCTGGTCTTACTGTTGATGTAAGCAACGTTTCTAACTAAGTTTAAAACTTAGTCAAGAATTTTAAAGTCCTGATTGAGGGCAGAGTATAAAAAATCATAGATTTTTTATACTCATTCAAAGTAATGCTTTGTTTCCTCACTCATCAGGCGGACTTTGAATTGATAAATGTAAATTTATCAGCGTCAAAGACCACAGGCGAAGAGACTTCTTTTGAATATCTTCTTAATAGCCCAGCCTGCGTAGACGCGGTGGTGTGATTTATTCCTCCTCCGCGTGTAAGTCAAATCTTTGTTGACTTGCGAATTGGGAGTGTACTTTTTTGAGTACATAAATCACCGTTAGGAGGTTTTACAATGGCTCTTCTTATTGAAAGCAAAAAACAGATCGTTGCTGAAGTGGCTCAAACTGCTTCTACAGCGTTCGCTGCCGTTGTTGCTGACTATCAAGGTTTAACTGTTGAGCAATTAACTGCTCTTCGTGTTGAAGCTCGTAAACTAGGTGTTGCTACACGTGTTGTACGTAATACTTTGGCTAAACGTGCTCTTCAAGATACGCAATTTGCAATCTTGAATGACAACCTTGTTGGCCCAACAATCTTAGCATTCTCAACTTCTGAAGACGATATGGGTGCAGCTGCACGCTTGTTTGAAGAATTTGCTAAAACTAACAAAGCATTTGAATTAAAAGCTGCTGCATTTGACGGCAAACTTTATCAAGGTGCTGAAGTTAGCGTTATCGCAAACCTTCCAAACCAAGAAAAAGCGCTTACTATGCTCGCATCTGTTCTTCAAGCTCCTATTTCGAAATTGGGTCGCTTACTTACAGCGCTTCAAGAGAAAAACGAGTCAGAAGCTGCTTAAGCTTAAATCTACTTCCACACCATTCAATACCCATTTGGAGTTAATCTCATGGCTTTAACAAACGAAGAAATCCTAAACGCAGTTGCTGAAAAAACTGTTCTTGAACTTGTTGAACTTATTTCTGCTTTTGAAGAAAAATTCAACGTATCTGCTGCTGCTGTAGCTGTAGCTGCTGCTCCTGCTGCTGCTGCTGCTGAAGAACAATCTGAATTCAACGTTGAGTTGACTTCTTTTGGTGCTAACAAAGTAGCTGTAATTAAAGCAGTTCGTGAAGCAACTGGCCTTGGTCTTAAAGAAGCTAAAGACCTAGTTGAAGGTGCTCCTCAAGTTCTTAAAGAAGGCGTTTCTAAAGAAGAAGGCGAAGAACTTAAGAAGAAACTTGAAGAAGCTGGTGCTACAGTTACACTTAAGTAATTGTAAAAGGAGTCGGTTTTTAAATCGGCTCCATAAAATGGCTGATGGCTCTTGGGTCATCAGCCTTTTTGCGTTACAATAATCGGCTCGATTTTTGTTTGTTCTGTACAATAATTGTCGTGTTTTAGAATAATCAGAGTAATTTCAAATGTTTACCAATATTTTTCTTTTTAAAAAATATTGTTAAGCGTTTTAATACCACTAAAAATTGCAGCATTTGTAAACAGTGGTGGCCATATCGGCCTGTGTAATTCCTTCTGAGCCCGTTCTGCAGGCGGGCTTGGTTTACTTTCCGAGGACTCCAGATGGCATACTCATATACCGAAAAGAAACGGATCCGTAAGAATTTTGGTAAATTGCCCCAAGTAATGGAAGCACCGTACTTACTTTCGATCCAGGTCGATTCGTATAGAACGTTCTTGCAAGGTGGCAAATCTCCAAAAAACCGCGAAGATATCGGTCTCCAAGCCGCATTTCGTTCAGTTTTCCCTATAGAAAGTTATTCTGGCAATGCTGCTTTAGAATTTGTTGAGTATAGCCTTGGTAAGCCTGAGTTTGATGTGCGTGAATGTATTTTACGTGGTTCGACTTATGCGGCACCAATGCGCGTAAAAATTCGTTTGATTATTAAAGATCGCGAAACTAAATCTATTAAAGACGTACGTGAACAAGAAGTCTACATGGGTGAAATGCCACTTATGACAGACAATGGTACCTTTGTGATCAATGGTACTGAGCGTGTAATCGTATCTCAATTACACCGTTCACCTGGTGTGTTCTTTGATCACGATAAAGGCAAAACACATTCAAGTGGTAAAGTACTTTATTCTGCACGTATTATTCCTTACCGTGGTTCATGGTTAGATTTCGAATTTGATGCAAAAGATTTAGTTTATGTACGTATTGACCGTCGTCGTAAATTATTAGCAACTGTTGTGTTGCGTGCATTGGGTTATAACAATGAACAAATTTTGAATTTGTTCTATGAAAAAGTGCCTGTATATCTTGATATGGGTAGCTATCAAATTGACCTCGTTCCAGATCGTCTGCGTGGCGAAATGGCGCAATTTGATATTGCAGACAATGATGGCAAAATCATTGTTGAGCAAGGTAAACGTATTAATGCACGTCACGTACGTCAAATGGAAGCTTCTGGTTTAGCTAAGCTATCAGTTCCTGATGAGTACCTGTATGAGCGTATCACTGCCGAAGATATTACTTTACGTAATGGTGATGTGATTCCTGCAAATACATTGTTAAGCCATGAAGTTATGGTGAAACTGGCAGAAGGCGGTGTTAAACAGTTCAATATCTTGTTTACGAACGATATTGACCGTGGTTCATTTGTTGCTGACTCATTACGTGCTGACACAACCTCTGGTCGTGAAGAAGCATTAGTTGAAATCTATAAAGTAATGCGTCCAGGCGAGCCACCAACAAAAGAAGCTGCTGAAAACTTATTTAATAACTTATTCTTCTCTTCTGAACGTTATGACTTATCTCCAGTAGGTCGTATGAAATTCAACCGTCGTTTGGGTCGCCCATACGAAGTTGGTACTGACCAGAAGTCACGTGAAGTAGAAGGTATTTTATCGCACGAAGATATCATCGATGTATTACGTACATTAGTTGAAATCCGTAACGGTAAAGGTGAAGTCGATGATATCGATCACTTAGGTAACCGTCGTGTACGTTCTGTTGGTGAAATGACTGAAAACCAATTCCGTGTTGGTTTGGTTCGTGTTGAACGTGCTGTTAAAGAGCGTTTAAGCCAAGCAGAAACAGATAATTTATCTCCGCAAGATCTCATTAACGCAAAACCAGTTGCAGCTGCAATCAAAGAATTCTTTGGTTCAAGCCAATTGTCTCAGTTTATGGATCAAAACAACCCATTATCTGAGATTACACATAAACGTCGTGTTTCAGCGCTTGGACCTGGTGGTTTAACACGTGAACGTGCGGGCTTTGAAGTACGTGACGTACATCAAACTCACTATGGTCGTGTATGTCCAATTGAAACGCCGGAAGGTCCAAACATTGGTTTGATCAACTCGCTTTCTGTTTATGCAAAAGCAAATGATTTTGGTTTCTTGGAAACACCTTACCGTAAAGTGGTAGATGGCCGAGTAACTGATGCTGTTGAATACCTTTCTGCTATTGAAGAAGTAGGTACTGTTATTGCACAGGCCGATTCTGCGATAGATAAAGATGGTAACTTAACAGAAGATTTTGTTTCTGTTCGTCACCAAGGTGACTTTGTACGTATGCCACCTGAAAAAGTGACGCATATGGATGTATCTGCACAGCAGGTTGTATCTGTAGCTGCATCACTTATTCCATTCCTTGAACACGATGACGCGAACCGTGCATTGATGGGTTCAAACATGCAACGTCAGGCAGTTCCTACTCTACGTGCGGATAAACCGCTTGTAGGTACAGGTATGGAAGCGAACGTTGCACGTGACTCAGGCGTATGTGTGATCGCAAACCGTGGTGGTGCGATTGAATATGTAGATGCTTCTCGTATCGTTATTCGTGTAAACGAAGATGAAATGATTGCAGGTGAGGCTGGTGTAGATATTTACAACCTCATTAAATATACACGTTCAAACCAAAATACTTGTATCAACCAAAATATTATCGTGAATTTAGGCGACAAAGTTGCTCGCGGTGACATTCTGGCAGACGGTCCGTCAACAGATATGGGTGAGCTTGCGCTTGGTCAAAACATGCGTGTAGCGTTCATGACGTGGAATGGTTACAACTACGAAGACTCGATCTTATTATCTGAGCGTGTACTTCAAGAAGACCGTTTAACTTCTATTCATATTCAAGAATTATCATGTGTAGCGCGTGATACTAAGTTAGGTGCAGAAGAAATTACTGCTGATATTCCTAACGTAGGTGAAGCTGCACTTTCTAAACTTGATGAGTCAGGTATCGTTTATATCGGTGCGGAAGTTACTGCTGGTGACATCCTTGTTGGTAAAGTAACGCCTAAAGGTGAAACTCAGTTAACTCCTGAAGAAAAATTGCTTCGTGCAATCTTTGGTGAGAAAGCAGCTGACGTTAAAGACTCATCTTTACGTGTTCCATCTGGTACTAAAGGTACAGTTATCGATGTTCAAGTCTTCACTCGTGATGGCTTAGAGAAAGATGACCGTGCGATGGCAATTGAAAAAGCACAGCTTGACGCTTACCGTAAAGACTTGAAAGAAGAATACAAGATCTTTGAAGAAGCAGCTCGTGAGCGTGTAATTCGTTTGCTTAACGGCCAAGAGTCTAACGGTGGTGGTTCGACTAAACGTGGCGACAAGCTTGTTGAAGATATGTTGTCTGGTTTAGAGCTTGTTGACTTACTTGAAATCCAACCTACAGACGAAGCAATTGCTGAACGTTTATCTCAAATTCAAGTGTTCTTGAAAGAGAAGAGCGCAGAAATTGATGAGAAGTTTGCAGAGAAGAAACGTAAGCTTTCGACTGGTGATGAGTTAACAACAGGTGTTCTGAAAGTTGTTAAAGTTTACCTAGCAGTTAAACGTCGTATTCAGCCTGGTGATAAAATGGCTGGTCGTCATGGTAACAAAGGTGTTGTATCTAACATTTTACCTGTTGAAGACATGCCACACGATGCTAACGGTGTACCGGTAGATATCGTATTGAACCCATTGGGTGTACCATCTCGTATGAACGTGGGTCAGATTCTCGAGACTCACTTGGGTATGGCGGCTAAAGGGCTTGGTGATAAAATCGAAAAAATGTTGAAAGAACAGCGCACAGTTTTAGAACTTCGCGAATTCTTAGACAAGATTTATAACAAAGTCGGCGGCGAGCAAGAAGATCTTGATAGCTTAACTGATGCTGAGGTCTTAGCACTTTCAGGCAACTTACGTGCTGGTGTGCCTTTAGCTACTCCTGTATTTGATGGTGCTGAAGAAAGTCAAATTAAAGACTTACTTGAATTAGCTGATATTTCGCGTACTGGTCAAACAGTATTGTTTGATGGTCGTACGGGTGAACAGTTTGATCGTCCTGTAACTGTAGGTTACATGTACATGCTCAAATTGAACCACTTGGTTGATGACAAAATGCATGCGCGTTCAACTGGTTCTTACTCACTTGTTACACAGCAACCGCTTGGTGGTAAAGCACAGTTCGGTGGTCAGCGTTTCGGTGAGATGGAGGTCTGGGCACTCGAAGCTTACGGCGCAGCATATACACTTCAAGAGATGTTAACTGTTAAGTCGGATGACGTTGAAGGTCGTACACGCATCTATAAGAATATTGTAGATGGTAACCATTATATGGATCCGGGTATGCCTGAATCGTTCAACGTATTGACCAAAGAGATCCGTTCTTTAGGTATCAACATTGAACTGAAAAATGGTGACTAAGTCGTAAGACTCACGATTTTTTAGGAAAAAACAATATTTGTGACCCAGTCGGGTAAGCGTTGCTTCCCGACACACGGAGAAAAAAATTGAAAGACTTGCTCGATATCATGCGTAAGAAAACGGACTCAGATGGTCATGCACCAATTGAGTTTGACCGTATCCGTATTGGTCTTGCGTCACCAGAAATGATTAAGTCATGGTCTCATGGTGAAGTTAAAAAACCTGAGACAATTAACTACCGTACTTTCAAACCAGAACGTGACGGTTTGTTCTGTGCCAAAATTTTTGGTCCAGTAAAAGATTACGAATGCTTGTGTGGTAAATACAAGCGTATGAAATACAAAGGCGTCATTTGTGAAAAATGTGGCGTTGAAGTAACTACAGCGAAAGTTCGTCGTGAACGTATGGGTCACATTGAACTCGCTTCTCCAGTTGCACATATCTGGTTCTTAAAATCGTTACCATCTCGTATCGGTTTATTACTTGATATGACGCTTCGTGATATCGAACGTGTATTGTATTTCGAATCATACGTTGTAACTGACCCAGGTATGACTCCGTTTGAAAAGTATCAACTTTTAACAGACGAAGAATACTTCAATGCACTTGAAGAGCACGGTGATGAATTCACTGCGAAAATGGGTGCAGAAGCGATTCAGGACTTATTAAAAGATATCGATCTTGAAGCTGAAATCGCACGTTTACGTGAAGAAATTCCTCAAACAACTTCTGAAACGAAGTTGAAAAAAGCGTCTAAGCGCTTGAAATTGATGGAAGCATTCAACGATTCAAACAATAAGCCAGAATGGATGGTGATGAATGTACTTCCGGTACTTCCACCTGATTTACGTCCATTAGTTCCACTTGAAGGTGGTCGTTTCGCGACTTCTGACTTGAACGATTTATATCGTCGTGTCATTAACCGTAACAACCGTTTGAAGCGTCTTCTTGATCTTGCAGCACCAGACATTATCGTACGTAACGAAAAACGTATGTTACAAGAGTCGGTAGATGCATTGCTTGATAACGGTCGTCGTGGTCGTGCAATTACTGGTTCTAACAAGCGTCCATTAAAATCTTTGGCAGATATGATCAAAGGTAAACAAGGTCGTTTCCGTCAGAACTTACTTGGTAAGCGTGTTGACTATTCTGGTCGTTCGGTAATTACTGTAGGTCCTACTTTACGTCTTCACCAATGTGGTCTTCCGAAGAAAATGGCACTTGAATTATTCAAGCCATTCATTTTCGCGAAACTACAAGCTTCAGGTCAGGCAACAACCATTAAAGCTGCGAAGAAAATGGTTGAGCGTGAGACTCCAGAAGTTTGGGACGTTCTTGCTTCTGTAATTCGTCAACATCCAGTAATGTTGAACCGTGCGCCAACACTTCACCGTTTAGGTCTTCAAGCATTTGAACCTATTCTTATTGAAGGTAAGGCAATCCGTCTTCACCCACTCGTTTGTGCTGCGTTTAACGCCGACTTCGACGGTGACCAAATGGCGGTACACGTTCCATTGACACTTGAAGCACAGTTAGAAGCTCGTGCATTGATGATGTCAACAAACAACATCCTGTCACCAGCAAATGGTGAGCCGATCATCGTTCCTTCTCAGGACGTTGTCTTAGGTCTTTACTACATCACACGTGATGCAATAAATGCTAAAGGCGAAGGCATGGTGTTTGCTGATACTCACGAAGTAAACCGTGCACTTGCCACTGGTCAGGTTGCGATTCATGCTCGTGTTAAAGTACGTGTGCATCAAACTGTTATCAATGAAGATGGTGAACGTGAACACGGCACTATTATTGTTGAGACAACACCAGGTCGCTGTTTGCTTTGGGAAGTTGTTCCACAAGGCTTAAGCTTTGACATGATCAACCTTGAGATGACTAAAAAGAATATCTCAAAGTTAATCAACTCTTGTTACCGTAAACTTGGTTTGAAAGATACAGTTATCTTTGCTGACCAATTAATGTACTTGGGCTTCCGTCAAGCGACTCGTTCAGGTGTATCTGTAGGTATGGAAGACATGTTAATTCCACCTACTAAGCACACAATTATTGATAAAGCAGAAACAGAAGTTCGTGAAATCGAACAACAGTTCGAACAAGGTTTCGTAACTGCTGGTGAGCGTTATAACAAAGTTGTCGATATCTGGGCGCGTACAAACGACCAAGTTGCTAAAGCAATGATGGATAACTTGTCTTATACCGTTGTGAAAAACAAACAAGGTGAAGACGAGAAGCAAAAATCATTCAACAGCATCTATATGATGTCTGACTCTGGTGCCCGTGGTAGTGCGGCACAGATTCGTCAGCTTGCTGGTATGCGTGGCTTGATGGCAAAACCAGACGGTTCGATTATCGAAACGCCGATTAAAGCGAACTTCCGTGAAGGTTTGACAGTACTTCAGTACTTCATTTCAACACACGGTGCGCGTAAAGGTTTGGCCGATACAGCATTAAAAACTGCGAACTCTGGTTACTTGACACGTCGTCTTGTAGACGTAGCACAAGATTTGGTAATTACTGAGCCTGACTGTGGTACAGCGGGTGGTCTAGTGATGACTCCATTCATTCAAGGTGGCGATGTTATCGAGCCATTACGTGACCGTGTATTAGGTCGTGTAACTGCTGAAGATGTGCGTCGTGCGTCTGATGATGAAGTTGTATTACCTCGCGGTACGTTAATTGACGAAAAAATCGCAGCTCATCTTGAAGAAGCGGGTGTGGATGAAGTCAAAGTACGTTCAGTAATTGCTTGTGAATCTGCTTTTGGTGTATGTGCTAGATGTTATGGCCGTGACCTTGCACGTGGTCACTTGGTTAACCCAGGTGAATCAGTAGGTGTAATGGCAGCACAGTCTATTGGTGAACCAGGTACACAGTTAACGATGCGTACGTTCCACGTTGGTGGTGCTGCGAGCCGAACTTCTGCTGCAAACAGTGTTCAAGTACGTAACAAAGGTACTGTACGTTTCCATAACGTGAAAACTGTACAACATGCAAAAGGTCACTTGGTTTCAGTTTCTCGTTCAGGTGAAATTGGTATTGCCGATGATTTAGGTCGTGAACGCGAGCGCTATAAACTTCCTTACGGTGCAAGCATCTTGTTGAAAGATGGTGAGTCTGTAGAAGCTGGCGGTATTGTGGCGACTTGGGATCCGCATACGCATCCACTTGTTACAGAAGTTGCTGGTAAAGCACGTTTCAGCCAAATCGCTGATGGTGTAACTGCGACATCAAAAACTGATGATGCAACTGGTATGACTACCGTTGAAATCTTGCCTGTAACAGCTCGACCTGCTTCTGGTAAAGATTTACGTCCTGCAATCGTGTTGGATACAACAGATGGCGGCGAACAGTTCTACTTCTTGCCACAAAACACAATCGTAACTGTTCGCGATGGCGAAACGATTGGTGTGGGTGACGTTATTGGTCGTGTACCACAAGAAACTTCACGTACTCGTGATATTACCGGTGGTCTTCCGCGTGTAGCTGACTTGTTCGAAGCACGTAAGCCGAAAGAACATGCAATTCTTGCTGAAGTTTCAGGTGTTGTAAGCTTCGGTAAAGAGACTAAGGGTAAAAACCGTCTGGTAATTAGCCCTGATGATGGTTCTGAGATCTACGAAGAGTTGATTCCAAAATGGCGTCAAATCAACGTGTTCGAAGGCGAGCATGTGAACCGTGGTGAAACTGTTTCTGACGGTCCACAAAACCCGCATGACATCTTACGTTTGAAAGGTGAAGTTGCTTTAACTAACTACATCGTGAACGAAGTTCAAGACGTATACCGTCTCCAAGGTGTAAAAATCAACGACAAACATATTGAAGTTATCGTACGTCAAATGTTGCGTAAAGTTGATATCACCGATGGTGGCGATACAAGCTTCATCAAAGGCGAGCAAGTGGATTACATCCGCATGGTACAAGAGAACCAAGCTGTCTTGGCTCAGAACAAGTTCCCTGCGAAGTTCGAACGTTTATTGATGGGTATCACTAAAGCATCGCTTTCTACTGACTCGTTCATCTCTGCTGCATCGTTCCAGGAAACAACTCGTGTGTTAACTGAAGCGGCTGTAACAGGTAAAGAAGATGATTTACGTGGCTTGAAAGAAAACGTTGTAGTAGGTCGCTTGATTCCAGCTGGTACTGGTCTTGCATACCACCTAGAACGTCGTCGTCAAGAAGCAGAAGCTGCTGAACATGAGCTTCACAATGACTTCAGCGAAGTAGACCAAGCATTCAGCCAAGCATTAAACTCAGAACAATTCTAAGTTTAGACTGGCACTAAAAAAGGCACCTAAGGGTGCCTTTTTTATTTATAACAATTAAAAGTGGTAATTACAAAAACATATTGAAGAGCCATTATTTCATTACTTAAGCGGGATAAACCCTCCACAAAAACATATTAGGCTACATGCTTATGAAGACTGGAGTAAATCTAATGAAAAAAATGATGATGATTGTTAGTGTTGGCCTGATGTCAACAACTTTATTTGTTGGTTGTCAAAATGCAAGCCCAGAAAGTAAACGTATTGGTTCAGCTGCGATTGGCGGTGGTGCAGGTGGTGCTGTCGGAAAACATGTGGGCGGTAATATTGGTGCCGGTTTAGGAGCGGCACTTGGTGCAGGGGTTGCAGCTAATGCAAAAGGGTCCAACAGTAAAACAGTACGTAATAGTGCAATTGGTGCCGGTGTGGGTGCCGTGTTAGGTGGTGCAATCATTGGCGGTGACGCTGGTGCTGCTACAGGTGGAGCACTTGGTGGTAGTGCAGGTGCAGCTTATGAAGAGAAGAAAGGGAAGTACTAAAAGTACCCTTAATAATGTTTAAACTTTAGAAGTCTTTATCTTATTAGAGGCTTCTTTTTTATGCCTTTTTTATAATTAAAATTTCAATGAGTAGGTATAAAAGGAAGAGCTTTACAAAATATCAATCGATTAGGACAGACGAATAACACAATCTGATCAAATTCCTCATAAAAGAGGATTATGCTTTTTATTAGAACAGATAATAGTGAGTATGGTCATGAAAAAAACAATTGGATTAGTTTCTGCTTTAATGTTGTCTACGCTTATGATTACAGGTTGTCAAAATATGAGTCCATCTGACCAGCGTATTGGTGCAGCAGCAGCAGGTGGTGCATTAGGTGGTGGCTTAGGTAACCATGTAGGCGGTGGTGTTGGTGCTGGCTTAGGTGCAGCCGTAGGTGCTGGTGTTGGTTCAAATACCCAAGGCGGTAGTAAGCAAACTACGACTAAGAGCGCGATCGGAGCGGGTATCGGTTCTGTGGTAGGTAAAGCAATATTGGGTGGTGACTCTGGTGCTGCAATTGGCGGTGCGATTGGTGGTGGTGCTGGTGCAGCGATCGAAGAGAAAAAATAAAAATTTAGCAAATTAATAAAATAAGCGCTTATTCAGCGCTTATTTTTATTGTTGAAAGGGTTTTGCTTTTTTACGTCTGATATAAAGCGTTTTTTGAACTTCAGCAATTCTTACTCCAGTTTCATCAAAAATGTTTAAATGATAGGTTCTTAAAACAGGTTCGAAGTTGTCGGCAAGTTCACGAATTTGCTCAATTTCAGCTAAGTCGACTCGAATATCTGCATGCACAGTGCTTCGACCAGGGGAAAGAAAATTAATTTCAGCAGCTTTATCCCAAACAATATATTTTGATCCGAGATGATGCAGCAGAATCATCATATAAAATGGATCAACCATTGAATAAATACTGCCCCCGAAATGCGTTCCAACCAAATTCTGGTTTTTCCAAGTCAGAGGCATTTTTACTCGTACATGACAAAGTTCTAAATTCATGATTTCAATATAAATCCCTGCTCCCCGATAAGGAGGGTAGTGATTAAATAGAAATTTTGAAATCGTAGGATTGTTCTGAAGTCTTCTTAAAATAGCCATAATAGTCAATTTTTTTTATTGAAACAGTATTCATACTAGATAAGTATCATCTTTTTTATATTGATGGCAATGCTCTATCCGACTAACGACATGATCGATTGAAAAACAAGATAGGAAATGATTATGCAGCCAAAAGTTCATACAGTAACAACAAGTGACCAACAAACGCTTTGTGCCAAGACATGGGGCGACGAAAAAAATACACCGTTGGTTTTAGTACATGGTTATCCTGACAATCAAGAAGTATGGGAATCAATCATTGAACATTTAATCAGTGACTTCTACATTGTCACCTATGATGTACGTGGAGCGGGTTTGTCTTCTATACCAAAACGTATACGTGATTACCGTTTGGAGCGTTTATCTCTAGACTTACAAGAAGTTGTTGATGAATTATTACCAAATCGTCAATTTCATATGGCTGCGCACGATTGGGGTTCGATCCAATCTTGGGAGTCGGCAACAGAGCCTAAATTTAAAGGGCGTTTATTGTCATATACAACAATTTCTGGGCCATGTCTTGACCATGCAGCCTTGTTCTTACGTGATAAATTTAAATCTTCACCAGGTCAAATCTTAAAAATATTAACCAAATCTTGGTATATCGGTGCATTTCATCTTCCTCTACTAGCACCAACAGTGTGGTCTCTTTTTAGCCCTGAAAAATGGGGGAAAGTTCTGACTCAGTTGGAGAGAAAAAGTAATTTACCTTTAAATAATAATATTAATGCTGATGGTAAATATGGCATTAATTTATATCGTGCCAATTTTATTCCTCGTTTAACTGGCCCACGTCAACGTTATGCGCAATGTCCAGTTAAAGCGGTTATTTTAAAATATGATACTTTTGTGAGCCCTGAATATATCACTGAGGCTATGCCAAAGTGGGTAGAAAAATTTGAATATGTAGAGCTTGAAGCAAATCACTGGGCAATTCTGAGTGAGCCTGCAAAAATTGCAGATCATATTCGTCAGTTTATTAAGGCTCAAGCTTAATGATTGAGTGACTGCATAAAACAGTTAATTCGGCGATATTTTCGGCTTCATAGATCTGAATCTGATAGAATATCGCCTTTTGTTTTGCTCTGAATTTATTCATGAATGCTGTCGTTATTGCGATTGCAGTGATGTTTTTATTATCACTGGCGCGCGTTTCTGTCGTACTGACTTTAGTGGTTTCTGCCATTGTAGGCGGCCTCGTAGCAGGTTTAAGCCTTTCTCAAACCGTTGATGCCTTTAACGCTGGTCTTGGTGATGGTGCTGAAGTCGCACTTGCCTATGCGGTGCTAGGAGCATTCGCTCTAGCACTTTCAAAATCTGGTTTACCTGATTTACTTGCTCATAAACTTATTGGTTTGTTGGGAATGGAAGCGGGAAAAAGCCGTCAAACTAAAGTGAAATATCTACTATTAGGTATTTTACTTATTTCAGCTATTTTCTCTCAGAACCTTATCCCGGTTCATATTGCCTTTATTCCTGTACTCGTTCCGCCATTATTACGGGTAATGAACCATTTAAAGTTAGACCGTAGAGCCGCAGCCTGTGTGCTTACTTTAGGTTTGGTCGGAACTTATATTTTCCTTCCAGTTGGGTTTGGTGCAATTTTCCTTGAACAAATTTTGATGGGAAATATCAACAAGGTCGGTGCAGCGTACGGCTTGCATGTAGAGCGTGGGATGATGTCAATTGGCATGGCCATTCCAGTTTTAGGAATGGTTTTAGGTACTTTGGTTGCTGTATTTATTAGCTACCGTAAACCAAGAATTTATGCCGATCGCGCTATTACGCCAACCACAACGATTGATTTAGATAAGCCTCTTCGTGCAACTACTCAAGTCGAAACAGCTGACTTAAAAGCAGATGCTGAAGAGTTAAAGCATGAGGCAGAGCAGGCACCAGTGATTGCGAAGAAAACCATTTTTATGGCACTCCTTGCAATCGGTCTGACACTCGCTGCACAGCTCTATTCCGGTTCAATGATTTTGGGCGGTTTAGTCGGTTTTGCTGTTTTATCTACTGCTGGAATTTTTAAGTGGCAAGATGCAGATGATGTCTTTGTACAAGGCATGCGGATGATGGCTCTGGTGGGTTTCATTATGATTTCCGCTGCGGGCTTCGCATCAGTGATGACCCATACGGGAGATATTAATCAGCTAGTGAACGGTGTAGTCGATATTATTGGAGATAATCGTGCACTTGCGGCTTTTTTAATGCTATGCATTGGTTTATTTGTCACAATTGGTATTGGTTCATCTTTCTCAAGTGTACCTGTACTTGCTGTCATTTATGTACCTTTATGCGTACAGTTTGGATTTTCACCATTAGCGACTATTGCCCTTATTGGGACGGCAGCAGCATTAGGGGATGCAGGTTCACCAGCTTCTGATTCAACCTTAGGACCAACAGCTGGTTTAGGTGTAGATGGGCAACATGATCATATTTGGGATACGGTTGTACCTACATTTATTCATTTTAATATTCCGCTATTAATTTTTGGCTGGATTGCTGCAATGGTTTTATAAGTTTTTTATAAAATATTGAATGATTAACCTTCTTAATGATGATCTTTAGATTTAAATTAAGAAGGTTTTTTATTAAATAAATAAAAGATGTATTTAAAATAAATTATATTAAAATACTCAGAATTAAAAAGTATATTAAAATGGTTGGTAATGTAAAATAATCTTGATTAATAAGGTTGGATTTAAAACCAATTAAAATAGTTGGTTAATATATAATTTTATTTAAAACAGATGTTTAAAAATAAACGATAAAATAATTTTATAATGAGTATTGCATGATTTTAAAATACATGTTTATTATAAATATAAATAAGTTTGGAGATATTAAAGTGTTCAAAAAAGCTTTGGTTGTTGTATTAATGGGGATGTCTTCTTTTACTTTTGCTGGTAATTGGCAAGTGAAATTTGGTGGTAGTGTTATTGCTCCTTCGGAAGACACAACAACTCCTTTGGGTGTGGTAAAAGCAGATCATGAATATGCATTTACGCCATCAGTAGAATACTTTTTTGGTCAATCTCCATTTTCGGCAGAGTTATTATTAGCAACACCTATTAATCATGATGTTTTGTTAGATGGAAACAAGGTAGCGCGTATTAAACAGTTACCACCAACGATTACAGCGAAGTATCATTTTAAAAACTCGACACGTTTCACACCATATATAGGTGTTGGTGCAACCGCATTTATTCCTTGGGATGAAGAAGGGGTTGCTGACAAAGTTAAAGAAGATTTTGGTGTAGCAGGGCAAGTTGGTTTTAATTTTCAGCCTGCTGATGCTAAAAACTGGGGAGTATTTGTAGATGTTCGTTATATGGATATTAGTCCGGAAGTTACTTTAACAAATGGTGCTAAGTTTGATTTAGATATTAATCCGTTTGTTTACACTTTAGGTTATAGCTATAAATTTTAAGCATAATAATAAATAGAACAATATAATAAACCTAGACTCAGGCACCTCACATATATTTTATGTGAGGTTTTTTTATGAGTTTTACTTGCACTAAAAAAAGCATAAAACAGACAGTTTTCTACACATCTTATGCATATTTTTTTCTAAACTAATTTTTATTCATTACAAACATGGAAATAAAATCATGAACAAAAAATTAGCGATGTGTTTGGCTCTTTTTAGTGGTATTGCTTTTACACAGAGTTTGCAAGCTGCAAGTTTCTCGTGTGATGCTGCAAAAACTAAAACGGAAAAAAGTATATGTAAAAATCGTTCCTTAAATGATGCAGATGTAAAAATGGCAACAACTTATCAAATTGTTCTGCATGCTTTACCAATGGGCGGGCGGGACAATCAAAAAGATGCTCAGCAGCAATGGCTGAAAAAAAGAAATGCTTGTGCGGCTGGTGTAAGTTGTATTGCTAAAGCTTATCAACAACGTCAAAAGCAGTTAGACACAATATTGCAAGATCGAGTGCTAAGCCATGGTCCATTTTAATTAGAGTAAAAATTTTTAATATTCAGGATTGAAAAATTCTAGAAGTACTCCATTCATAAAGCATTCGAGAACAAACAGACTTCAAAATTTAAGGAGTGATTTATGAGTGAACAAGCATCACAAAATTATAGTTTCCAAGCGGAAGTTGCACAGCTTTTACATTTAGTGACGCATTCTCTCTATTCTAACCCTGAGATTTTCTTACGCGAGCTTATCTCTAATGCATCAGATGCATGTGATAAGTTACGCTTTGAAGGAATTAATCATCCTGAATATTATGAAAATGATCCAGATTTACATGTACGAGTCATTTTAAATAAAGAAGATAAAACTTTAACGATTTCTGATAACGGTATTGGCTTAAACCAGCAAGAAGCGATTGATAACTTAGGTACGATTGCAAAATCGGGTACTAAAGATTTCATGTCAAAATTGACTGGTGATCAAAAAGCAGATGCTCAGTTGATTGGTCAATTTGGTGTTGGTTTTTACTCAGGTTTTATTGTTGCCGATAAAATTACAGTGGAATCACGCCGTGCAGGTCTAGATGCATCTGAAGGGGTGCGTTGGATTAGTGGTGGTACAGGTGAGTTTGAAGTTCAGCAAATTGATAAGGCTTCACGTGGTACAGACATTATTCTTCACTTGCGTGATGATGCGCTTGATTATTTAGAATCTTATAAAGTTAAGCAGATCGTTAATAAATACTCTGACCACATTAGCTTGCCAATCGAAATGCAAAAAGAAGTTTGGCAAGAGGAAGAGGCGGCTGAAGGCGAAGAGTCTAAAGGCGGTCAAATGGTCAAAACTGGCGAGTGGGAAGCAATTAACTCAGCCAGTGCTTTATGGACACGTAACAAGAGCGAAGTGACTGAAGAGCAATATGTTGAGTTCTATAAAAACTTAACACATGACTTTGAAGCACCACTGGCTTGGGCGCATAACCGTGTTGAAGGTAGTACCGAATATACACAGTTACTTTATATTCCAAGTAAAGCACCACATGACATTTTTACTCGTGAAGCAAAAGCGGGCATTAAGCTCTATGTAAAACGTGTGTTCATTATGGACGATGCAGATAATTTAATTCCAAATTATTTACGTTTTGTTCAAGGTGTGGTGGATAGTGCTGACTTACCGCTTAATGTAAGCCGTGAGTTGCTACAAGAAAGTCGTGATGTAAAAACGATTCGTGAAGGTAATGCACGCCGTGTGTTAACTGTGCTTGATGGTTTGGCTAAATCGGAAGATGAACAAGACCAAGAAAAATTCAAGACCTTCTATAGTGAGTTTGGTTCAGTCATTAAAGAAGGCTTGGGCGAAGACTTTGGTAACCGCGAACGTATTTTAAAATTATTACGTTACGCGACTTCAACAAATGATGAAGTGACGACTTCTTTCGCTGACTATAAGGCACGTATGAAAGAGGGCCAAAAAGCCATCTATTATGTGACTGCTGACAGTTTAGCGGCAGCGAAAAACTCGCCACAGCTTGAGTTGTTCAAGAAAAAAGGCATTGAAGTATTATTAATGGCAGAGCGTGTTGACGAATGGGCAATGAACTTTGTTCAAGAGTTTGAAGGTACGCCATTAAAGAATGTCTCTAAAGGCGCGGTTGATTTAGGTGACTTGCAAGATGCTGAAGAGAAAAAGGCACTTGAGCAAGCCGCTGAACAATTCAAACCTGTTGTTGATAAGCTAAGTGATTCATTGAAAGCGAAAACCAAAGAAGTACGCGTAACTACGCGTCTGGTCGACTCTCCTGCGTGTTTAGTAACAAGCGAAGGTGAGTTATCACCTCAACTTATTCGTATGTTAAAACAAGCGGGGCAAGAAGTTCCTGAAATCAAACCAATTTTAGAAATTAACCCTGAACATCCATTAGTGAAAAAACTTGAAGGTTCAGAACATTTTGATGATTTGGCAAATGTGATTTTCGATCAGGCCGTTATTGCTGAAGGTGGTTTACCAGAAGACCCGGCAGCTTATGTAAAACGTATTAATAGCTTATTGCTGAAATAATTCAGTATAAAAAAAGCCTCTGAACCTTCAGGGGCTTTTTTGTGGATAAAGAAAGAGTTATCCACAACTTGGTGATTTCTGACTAAAAATTAGCTTCTAGATTCATTTGAACGCTGAGCTGATGTCTCGGATCATCATCAATATGGTTAAAAAAGTTAAGGTCATTTTGCATAAAAAGCCAATTTCGCCACAAAGGCTGGCGCCACGAAATATAAGGTCCCCAGCTATTTAGTCGCATATCATTTTTGGTATATACGCCACCACTATAAACACCGTAAGTCAGACTATTATCTTTTACAAACTCAAATTGTTGAAAAGTCCAATTTCCCCAGTTGTAATCTTCATTTTCGCTCTTGTTTACATTAAATTTATTAGAAAATAATGTGTTATCTTGCATTTTCTGCGTTAGGTTGAGAGTGGTTTCAGTGTAGTGCCGGCTGGTCGAACCGTAACGAAATACCTGCTCTGTATCCAAACTAATGTTATGTCTTAAGTTCCATTTTTTCTTTGCCAAAAATTGTACATAGACATCACTTTCTGAGTTTGAACCTAGATCAAGATTATTTTCAAAAGGCATCCAGGTTGAAATGGTGGCCCAGCTTGCACTGAGCGGATTAGTTGGTTCAATTTGATTTGATGATGCTTTCTTCTTTTTCTTACCTAAGGCTTTATAAGGGTGTTCAGGTTGGGCTGCACGCTTCCATAACGTATCATTTCCGAATACAGCCATAAGTTCTTGAATTAAGGCTACATCGGGTAAAGCATTATTTGTCTCTATTTCACAAGGAGAGAGTACAAATGGCAGAGATAGTCTATTTGCTTTGCTGAGTTGGTTCGACGAGTAGGAATGTCGTCTTGAACGTTGGTGCTTTATAGAACTGTAAAAAAATTGAGTATGTGGAAGTAAAGCCAATACGCCCAGACTATAAATACAAACTAAGACAGTTGATCTGTAGTGAAATGAAAAAGAAGAGAATTGATTCATCGTTCAGAATAAAAAGAATCAAAAATTAGAATAATATTTTACGAGGCTAAGCTTAAATTTTTATTTAAAAGTGTTTTATTATTCATCACCTTGGATGAAGGTTCCAAGGTGATGTTTATAGGCTTAAAAAAGTGCTTCTAGACGTAAGAATGTGCTAACGAAATGGTTGCGATCTTCACGGTGGTCATTAAAGTAATTTACATCTCCTTGAACAAAGAACCATTCACGTAAAACGGGTTGACGCCATGAAACAAAAGGCCCCCAGCTATTTAAACGTAAGTCATTGTCGTTGTAATAACCGCTGGTATAAATACCATAGTTAAAACGGTTATTTGCAAAGAAACTATGCTCGCGGAAAGTCCGGTTTTCCCAAGCTAGATCATCATCTTGATCATCGGCATAGGTCAGGCTGAACTGATTCGATAAAATTGGTTGATTTGGTCTGGCATGTGTAAGTTCAAGATTAGTACGTAAGTAGTTTTCGCTGTCTATGCCATAACGATAAATTTGCTCAGCATAAAATTTAAAATCATTACGTAATTGCCAATCTCTCGATGCTTTTAAACGAACGTAAATATCGTCTCCAGAACGAATACCTAAGTCAGCATCTGTCTCAAAAGGCAATTTTTTCGAGAAATCTGACCAACGTAAAGCAATAGAACTGTTGTCATCTCGAGTTTGTTTACCGTCTAGTTTCTTATTTGAACCTTGATTTGGGTTCTGGTTAATATTGGCTGGGCTGTTATTAAATTCGTTATCTAAAGAGTCATCACCAAACACGACGCTTAGACGTTTTTCTAGAGTAGGTAGCTTAATCCTACCTCGTATTCTGGGCTTAATTTCAAAGTTATCGTATTCATTCCAATAATTATCGACCATTACGCGAATAGTTGCTGTCGCCGGTTTCTGTGGATCGACTTCACCAAACCAGTTATCAATTTTTTCAGAAGTACGATCGGCCCAATTACGAATGTTCTTTTGTTTACGGTCAACCCATGTTTGATCTTCTGTTTGTTCGGTAGGTGGAACAATAGGTTGATTAGACTGCTCTGGAAAAATGGTGGGGGTCGCATCTACCCAGCGCGGAATTTGATCTAGAAGATTTTCATCCGTTGTGGCTTCTGTTTGTACTCCAGAGCTTGAACCTTCGACCATTTGAGTTGAAGAAGTATGAGTTGCCTCTGCATGAGTTATGCACACCGAACCGAACCCAAGCGTTAAAAGTGCAAAAAGCTGCCGATAAGGAATTACGTGAAATGTTTTCATATCTATCTTTATGTTTTGTTGTTGTTTCCACTTTTGTTGATTTTTCTAATAAAATCAAGAGGGCGACACAAAAGTTAAGTAAATTTAACTTTTCTTACATATTTGAAATAAATTAAAAAGTTTAAGCTAGTAGCGATTATTTTTACATAAAAAAATCCCCCAGTTAAGGGGGATGATAGATCAAGGAAACTTCAAATTCCGATCATTAAACACATAAAAAACAGAACATTACAGCGCGAATATTCTAAGCGGCAATGATAAACTGATTTTAAACAATTGGATAGTTCTTTTTTTAGAACGCTCTATTGCTAAAATGGTGATAAAACATACGATTTAATCACACTTTTAATTGTGCTGATTTATTTCTGTGGAATATCACATGATTCATCATTACAAACAGCCGCATCATCCTGTTCAACTTCTTCAGCATTTGCTTTGAGCTGTGCTTGCTCTAAAACGTTTAAAAAGACTTCACGTGGTTGAGCACCTGCAAGTGCAATTCTTTGATCAAATACAAAAAATGGCACGCCAGTAACATTTAACTGCTCTTTCGCAATTTTTTCATCATGACGAACAAAGTCAGATAGTTCATTTGTATCTAATACAAATTCAACTTCGGCATTATCAAGGCCAATACGAGAAGCGATTTCTTCAACAACCTCACGCTCGCCAATTGCCAGGCCTTCGGTCATATAAGCATGGAAAAAAGCTTCTTTTGCTTGGTTGCCTAAACCTTTGCTTTGCGCAAGGTGAATAATACGGTGTGCATTGAAACTATTGCCAGAGTTAGCCTTTTGCCATTGGAAATCAATACCTTCAGAGGCAGCCATGGCTGCAATATTGCGCTCCATTTCTTCCATCTCTTCATAGGTACGGCCGTATTTTTTAGCCAAACGTTCTGTATTTGATGTGTCATGTTTTGCTGGCGCATCAGGATCTAATTCAAAACTATGCCAGTGAATTTCAAGCTCAATACCTGCCTCTGCAGCTACATGTTCAAGGCGTTTTTTGCCGATATAACAGAAAGGACAAACTACATCAGACCAGACATCAACACGCATGGGAGAATCTCATAAATTTTAATTACCCATCATAATAGGGATGATGCACAAGGATTTAAAGCTTTGAATAGCGAATAGAGTGTTGCGTATTGTGAAATAAATGGCATATAAAGAAGATATAAGCTCTATTTCATAACTATAAAGAGCAAAACTATAAGAAGGGAAATAGGAGGTGTGTATGCGCCGAGTTTTGATTGCAATTGCAAGTCTGGTTGTTATCACGAGTATTATTTTTTTCACCTATCAACATATCAAACAGCAACAGGCCAAAGACAGTAGCCAAATGTTTGATGTGGTCATGACTGAAAAAATGAACCAGCTTTATGACCAAGCACAAGACTGGTCTAAACCCATCCAACTCGATATTCACGATAAACGTTTGGCAGGTCACTATAAGCAAATTTCAGAATTTCTCTTAAGTTATTGGATTCAAAATATAAATGCACGTAATGAATATTTAAGAGAATTAAAAGCAGCAAAGTGGGATAATTTTTTAAATGTTGATCGTTTAGATCTTGATAAAAAACAGAAGTATGTGGAAACAGAAAAAATGTTAGCCGATGTTCGTACGGCTTCAGATAAATATCAAACTCAATATGAAAAAATTCATAAAACTTTCTTAGCAAAAGTTCAGGAATTATCTGTGGATGCAGAGATGAGGCAACTGCTGGAAATGAAATTGGGGTCTCAACAAAAGGCGGATCAAGATCACGCAATTTTTATGATTGAACTACAAATTTTAGATAAAGCAGAAGAAATGTTTAAACTTCTAAAAAACTATCCATGGCAAAAGAAAGATCAAATGATTCTTTTTCATGAAAATGCCCAAGTCAAAAAATTTAACCAGCTTTACCAAGATGTTTTAAAGCTGAATGCAAAAGTTGAAAAAATTAAGAAAAGGAACGTAGCTGCATTAGAGGGAGATTTAAAAGAATAAATTGAACGTGAGCATCAAAATTTATGGATTGGTGCTCTCAGCTTTTCCTTTAGTTAAAAAAGATTGTAATAAATTTTGAGAAGATTGTAGTTTGATTAACTGCTGGGACACGTGCATGAGCTCAGTTTGCAGCTTTTCTTGAACTACTGAACATAGCGTAAATACGCGTTCATCTAAATCAAAACAAGGTAGCAAAGCCTGAATGTCTTTTAGATTCATTCCTGCATCATTTAATATTTTAATTTTCTTAATATTTTCAATATCTTTTTGCGTATAACTTCGATAGTTATTACTCGCTCGATGAGGCTGTATAAGCCCCAAACTCTCATAATAACGCAGCATACGAGGGCTTACTTTTGTGAGTTCGGCAACTTTGGCAAGGTTCATAAAATAGGGTTGACCTTAACAGTGGTGTCATAGTTTAGCATGTTTATATCTTTCAAAATGGTACTTGTTCAATGATTAGAAAACTCATTTTATTGGTGTTATTCGGCTTCATGTCATTTGTTGCAAATGCCAAAACACTTGAACTTCAGGAGAACAACATGCGTCAAATATTTGTACTTCATGGTTACTCTGCTTCTATCGACGATCACTGGTTTTTAGATCTAAAACATCAAATAGAAGATGAATATACAACCGTTACTTTAATTCCATTTCCAGATTCTGAGCATCCAGATGTAGATGCATGGCAGAAGATTTTAGACAAAAAGATCCCGAGTGTGGATGAAAATACCTATTTTGTTGCACACAGTTTAGGGGTAATTACGTTACTGCACTTTCTGCAAAGACATGATTACCAAAATATTGGAGGAATGATTTTAGTATCCGGATTTTCTGGACCTATTTCAGATTTTTCTCCACTCGATGCTTATATAACAAAAAGCAAAGTCGATACGAGTTACTTTCATGACATAAAGAAAAAACTCGTTTATTTGTCTGATAACGATGATTTGGTTCCACCAAAACTTACGATTCAATTCGCTAAAGAAATTGATGCGCCGTACATTATAGTGCCTAATGGCGGTCATTTTTTAGGGCGGGAAGGTTATACAACATTTCCGCAAGTCGTGAATTCTTTAAAAGAGATGTTAGAGAACTAATAAAATTTATAAGATAAATCGCACTCTATAATCTGGACACTTTTGTTTAAGTTATAGAGTGCTTTATAGGATGCAATTTAATAAATAGAAGAACCGTATTATTACATTAAAAAATTTAATTATATTTACCGTTTATCTGAGCATTACTGAATCAAATTCGACTTTGTTGTAGCCTATTTATAGATACTTTTAATTTAATCATCATCTTTTTAATTTGAATAGGGTGAGTGATTTTTGGAGCAAGTTATGAACTTTCTAAAACAATCAGCCTTCATTGCTGTATTTGCTTTTATGGGTTTACCGACTGTTCAAGCAGAAGAGGTGGCTACTTTACCAACAATTCGTGTTATGGCTGAATCTGAGCTACGTGAAGAGGTGGGATTTGTACCCTTCCAAGAAGATAAAAAAGTGCGTCAAGCTCTGCAACATCATGAGTATAAAACTCACTACGATATACAAAATGCTTTAGTCCCTGAAGGCATGACTACAGTAGATTATCAGCCAGTTATGGCACAACCTGATCTGTCTCAACTTTCTCCATTCTTACAACAATACATTTTAGCGGTAGCAGGTGGAATACAGTCTTCTGATCCAACCAATGGTATCTTTGAAATGTTAAGAGATTTGAATATTAATCGAAGTAATGTCGACGCTTATCGTGAGGGTACTATGAAAGTGAATATTCAAGATATTAGAGATTTACAGCAGAAAATTAAAGATGGTCTTCAAGGCCATTAAAAAAATCCCCGCATTGAGCGGGGATTTTTTTATCTTGGTGTTAATTAAACACGTTCGATAATCGTTGCAATACCTTGACCAAGGCCGATACACATGGTCGCAAGACCAATTTGAGTATCTTGTTGTTCCATTACGTTTAACAACGTAGTGGTGATACGTGCACCAGAACAGCCTAGTGGGTGACCCAAAGCAATCGCACCACCATTTAAGTTAATGATGTCTTGCTTGTCATAAACGCCTAAGCCTTTCATTACTGATAAGCCTTGAGCAGCAAATGCTTCGTTTAATTCGATAGTTTGAATATCAGCCATCGTTAAACCAGCACGTTTAAGCGCTTTTTGAGTTGCTGGAACTGGACCGTAACCCATGATTGCAGCGTCACAACCTGCAACTGCCATAGAGCGAATCACAGCGCGTGGTTTTAAACCTAACGCTTGTGCGCGCTCAGCAGACATAAGCAACATTGCAGAAGCACCATCAGACAAAGCTGAAGATGTAGCCGCAGTTACCGTACCGCCTTTCGGATCGAATACAGGACGTAATGCTTTGAACGATTCAAGGTTTGCATCTGGACGAATCACTTCATCGATGTCGCAAAGGATTTTAAAACCATTTGCATCGTGACCTTCAACACCAACGATTTCGTTTTTGAAACGACCTTCTTGTGTTGCAGCCCAAGCACGGCGATGAGATTCAACACCAAATGCGTCTTGCTCTTCACGGCCAATGCCATTCATACGACCTAACATTTCAGCTGTTAAGCCCATCATGTTAGATGCTTTAGCGTAGTGTTTAGATGCTTCTGGGTTTAAGTCGATGCCATGCATCATACCTACGTGACCCATGTGCTCTACACCACCAATAATGAAGATATCACCTTGGTTGGTTGCAATCTGTGCAGCAGCAGTATGAAGCGCTTGCATAGAAGAACCACAAAGACGGTTTACCGTTTGACCTGCTACAGTTTTTGGTAGGTCAGCCAATAGACCGATGTTACGTCCAATGTTCATACCTTGCTCTAGAGTCTGGTTTACACAGCCCCAGATCAAGTCTTCAACTTCATTGGTATCAAACTGGTTACGAGCAACGAGTGCACGAACTAATTCAGCAGATAAGCTGTCAGCACGGACATTGCGGAACATACCGTTTTTGGTTTTACCCATTGCAGAACGTACGCCATCAACGATGACAACGTCACGTGGATTTAAAGTAGCCATTCACGTTGCTCCTTAACCGTAGAATTTTTTGTTGTTAGCAGCCATGTCACGCAACATTTGTGGCGCTTCATAAGCCTTACCTAAGTGTGCATATTTGTCGCAAAGTGCAACGTATTCAGCAACACCTGTTTGGTCGATATAACGACATGGACCACCACGGAATGGAGGGAAACCTACACCCATAATCATTGCCATATCAGCTTCAGCTGCAGTTGCAACGATGTTGTCTTCTAAGCAACGAACTGTTTCGTTACAGAAAGCAAGCATCATGCGGTCAATGATTTCTTGGTTATCAAACTCGCGTTTTTCACCCGTTACGAAAGGAGCAATGATTTCATACGCTGTTGGATCAACAGTTTTTGCTTTCTTGCCTTTCTTGTCGAGTTCGTATTTGTAGAAACCAACGTCATTCTTTTGACCAAGACGTTTAGCTTCGTACATTGCTTGGATTGAACCTTTGTAGTCTGGCTTCATGCGGTCTGGGAAACCTTCAGCCATGACTTCTGCACCATGTACACCTGTGTCGATACCAACAACGTCGATGAGGTAAGCAGGACCCATTGGCCAGCCAAACTTAGACATTACATTGTCAACTTGCTGGAAGTCTGCGCCATCTTTTACAAGAAGGTCAAACGCTCCAAAGTAAGGGAACAATACACGGTTAACCAAGAACCCTGGGCAGTCGTTTACAACGATTGGTGTTTTACCCATTTTTTGAGCAAGAACAACAGTAGTTGCAATCGCTTCTTCAGAAGTCTTTTCACCACGAATGACTTCTACAAGCGGCATCATGTGAACTGGGTTGAAGAAGTGCATACCTACAAAGTTTTCAGGACGTTGTAATGCTTTCGCTAAACGTGTAATTGAAATTGTAGACGTGTTAGACGCAATAATTGTGTTTTCACGAACATGCTTTTCAGTGTCAGCAAGAACGATTTCTTTAACTTTTGGATTTTCTGTAACCGCTTCAATCACGATGTCGACTTCTTTAAACTCATCATAGCTTAAAGTAGGGCGGATACGTGCAAGGGTTTCACCCATTTGCGCAGGTTTCATTTTCTTACGTTCAACTTGTTTAGTTAACAAGCTGTTCGCTTCTGACATACCTAGTGCAAGTTGTGGGTTACCAATATCTTTCATGATAATTGGTGTGCCTTTGCTTGCTGCTTGGTAAGCAATACCACCACCCATAATACCAGCGCCAAGTACAGCTGCTTGGTTTACAGGGTGAGCACCTTTTTCATGTTTCTTAGCAGTTTTCTTAACAACTTGGTCATTGAGGAATAAACCAATCAATGCACCAGCTTGTGGAGTAATTGCTGCTTTAGCAAAACCTTCAGCTTCAGCTTTTAATGCTTCGTCACGTGCAAGGCTTGCACCTGCTTGTAATGAATCAAGTAATAATTTTGGAGCAGGGTATTGAGCTGGATTCGCTTTAGCAAGTACAGCACCTTTTGCTGTGTTGAACGCCATCATTTGTTCAAGCGGGTTCAATTTTACAGCATCAAGTTTTTCTTGACGTTTTGCTTTCCAGTTCAAACGACCAGAAATCGCTTGTTTAACTAAATCAGTTGCAGCTTCAAGTAATTTATCAGCAGCTACAACCGCATCTACAGCACCGTCTTTTAATGCAGCAGCTGGTTTTTTCGGAGCAGCCATCGCCATCCATTCAACCGCGTTGTCGATACCGATAACACGGCTTAAACGTACGCTACCGCCAAAACCTGGGTAAATACCAAGTTTAATTTCTGGTAAGCCAACTTGTGCAGCTTCTGACATCACACGATAGTCACACACTAAGCACATTTCAAAACCGCCACCTAACGCCATACCGTTAATAGCAACAACTTTTGGAATGTCTAAATCTTCAAAGCTATTGAAGATTTCGTGAACAGGCATAAGCCAGTCAACAATCGCTTTTTCACCTTGAGCGAAATTTTCACCAAACTCGGTAATGTCTGCCCCAACAATAAATGTTGATTTGCCAGAGGTAACAACTAAGCCTTTAATATCATTATTTGCTTTTACCGCAGCAATAGCAGCTTGGAAATCTTCAATTGTTGCACGGTTAAATTTATTGACCGACTCACCTTGTAAGTCAAAGCGGAATTCTGCAATTCCGTCCGAAAGCATTTGGACGGTAATGGCATTGCCAGCGTGGATCATGCCTGATCTCCTTGGTTTTGGAGGACTTCTAAATTGATGTTATGAAGCGTGTGCACAGCTTGGGTACACATTTATGCTTCGCTAATCTTACGATAACTATATCTAAAAAAAACCTGACAAGTTGTATCAAGCCGTGACGCAAGGGTCATCTTATTTTTTATTTAATTCATCTCTAGTAAATGCATAAAAGAAATCATAAAGATAGGTGTAAACCAAAGTCATTTGTTTTAATTTAATTTTTTCTTTATAACGCATTGGAATTATCAAATTTTTATATAAAAACGATTAAGTTTTAAAGCTTAACTTTTTGTCAAAAAAGTCAATTGTTCAAGTCATAGCCTATAAAAGAAAATAGGAATATGCATAAATTTTAAGTTCTTAAAGTTATGGAAAAATAACGTATATTTATTTTTTTTATTTAAAGTATGATCTCTATCATTTGACTTAATTTTTTTACATTGGCTTTTTATAAGTCAATTTTGTTAAAATTTGCGCCAATTAAATAAACCTCCGGTTTCTATTACCTTAAATATAAGGTGAAGTTGCCCCAATCTTTTAAAAGAGTAGCAATATGATTAAGTGGATCATATTAGCGATTTTTGTGATATCAGCATTGTATATCCAACATCGCGGCAAAGTGCGTCACTCGTTTTATCGTCAGTTTTTTGACCATTCAACCTTGCTTGCACCGATTAACTTTTTAATGTATATCTTTTCAAAGGTGCCGAATCAGCCTTATATCGACACTCAGCATTTTAAAGATTTAAAAGTGTTGGACGACAATTGGGAAATGATTCGTGACGAAGCGAAAGCTTTATATGATCAAGGTGGGATCAAAGCTTCAAGTACATATAACGACTTAGGTTTTAACTCATTCTTTAAAACAGGTTGGAAGCGTTTTTATCTCAAATGGTACGAATCAAGTCATCCATCTGCTGCTGAGCTTTGTCCAAAAACCACAGCTCTTCTTAAAACATTGCCAACGATTAAAGCCGCAATGTTTACTGAGCTTGCACCCGATAGCCGTTTGGTAAGACACCGTGACCCATATGCAGGTTCATTGCGTTATCACTTGGGTTTAATTACACCAAATGATGACCGCTGTTTTATTGATGTCGATGGTGAAAGATACTCTTGGCGTGATGGTCAAAGTGTAGTGTTTGATGAAACTTATATTCACTATGCTGAAAATAAGACTGATCAAAACCGTATCATTTTCTTTGCAGATGTTGAACGTCCAATGAAAGTGAAATGGATGGAACGTTTTAACCATTGGTTCGGTCGTAGTGTGATGACCGCGGCAAGCTCACCGAATGAAACAGGTGATCAAACAGGCGGTTTAAATAAAGCTTTTGGTTATGTTTACCAAATTCGTATTAAAGCTAAAGCTTTAAAAGCTAAAAATCGTAAGTTGTATTACTTCTTAAAATGGTTCTTGATGCTTGGGATTTTCTTCCTGATTTTTGTTCGACCATATGTATTTTAATTAAAGTGCCCGAAAGGGCGTTTTTTATTTAGGAAGATAAATTTTTTATGGGGGATTTTATTTTTTATCCAACCCCTCTCTTGTGTTAAATGGAATGCCTCCTTTGTATAGAAAGATACTGCTGAGTATGAATATGACTGGAGGCATAATCATAAGAATGTTTAAATTTTGATTTTGTCTGCTTGTGATATATTTAATATTTCCACGCTCGTTCAATGGGGTTGAGTGCGTCGAGGTTGGTTGATTCTTTCCCATGTTATGATAGGATATTTTTAATTTTGATGAGTAATGTGCGGATAAAATAAATATAATAAACAATATGATACCAATATTGTATGAGTTTTTTTCATAATTTTATTATCCATCATAGTTTCATTTTCTTCTATTCAAAAGCATTATTAATTAGTCGATAACAGTAGTGAGATATCTTCTCTAATTATATAATTTTGGTTGGTTTGATATTAAGTTTTATAGAATAATTCTTAATAAAACTATAGTACCTCTCATCTGAATTATTTAATTTTTACATTGCCAAAAAGAGCAAATTATTGATAATACAGATTACATTATATTAATAATTTAGGAACATAATGAAAAAGTTAATACTTTCATGTTTATGTGCATTTGGACTTTCGGCATGTAATGAATCTGATAATCAGGAACAGGATACGTCAGCAACACCAGCGCAGACATTGGTTGGTTTTTCTGCGAGTCAGATTGCTGGGAATCCAATGCTTGAGAAGAAAAATTATAAGATTCAGGATAATAAGATTTATATAGGCTATCCTGATAATCATCCATTAGGGTATGAACTTAGTCAACATTATTTCACTGATCAGGGAGTGACCTTAGATCCGATTAAAACAACTGATGGCACATGGTATTTATTGGGTTCCCAAGTCCAATTTTCTGATACAGCCTTAAACTATCAACCAGCTAATTTAGTGAAAGGCGATAATTTATTTCTCAATCAAGATCTAGTTAAAATTGATATTTCAGGTCAACCAGTGACTAAATATTTAGGCCAGTGGATTTATGAATCATTACCTCTTAGTCAGCAGGGCTTTTTTGAAGCTTATTACAAGGCATTATTAGAAGAAGATTCAGTGAAGTTTCCGAAAGGTTCAACCTGTTGGATGATTAATAAAACCTACAGCAATAAAGATTATATTGAGTTCTCTAGTGATCCTACTGCACCTTTGTATACTGAATCAAATCGTACTGCGCCTGCAATGGGAACATGGCAAGGTATTAACTGGTCACGTGGTGAAACATTATTAGCGATGAAATTTACAATAAACGATACCGAATATTCTGGGCAGTACCATCATAAGTCTGGTGTTGACGAATATGTCCCACCTTATGCAGGTAAATATTGTGACTTTGTCACTGAAAATGCTGCGGATGCTATGCTTAAGGGTTGGAAAGGTGAATCTTTGACCCAGTAATTGAATTTTATTTTTAATACATATTTATACAAAGATTAATTACGCCCGAAAGGGCGTTTTTTATTTTAAGCTAAAAATAGCCTGTTATTAATAAAATATAGGTTAAATCTTTAGTAAATAAGTTCCCCATCTTTGAAAACTTGAATAAGACTCCCTTGCCAACCATAGATGACAACACGATCTATCTCTGACTCAATCATTAAATATCCTTTTTCTATATCGCCTTCAACAATGATCTCCACTTCAGAATTTGATTCAATATTATATTCTTCTGCCCAAGGTTCGAGTATTAATTTGATTTTCTCATTTTTCGAGTTTCTATAAATAAACTTTTGTTTTAATCTCATAATTTTATTTTCCTAATTATAATTCCATATATATTATTGTTGTGATTTGTCTTTATCTTTTATTTTGGTAAGGAATTCATCTTGTAGATCTCCACTTAAAATTACTGTCTTCTCATTTTCTGTATATGTCAGCATAAAATCACCAGAAATCTGGTCTAAGCTCACAGGACCATCAATAATACCTAGAATTGTACTTGTAGTATCAATAGTAGTCTGTTTAATAATCTTAAATAAAGTTTCCTTATCCTTTTGAGATAAAGATTGATAAAAAGTGAGAGCATCAAGCCAGTAGGGATCTTTTTTAATTGTATTATCCATTAAAGTAGATGAATAAATATGCTTATAAGTATCGATATATTCATCTGAAACAGTATTTATAAGTTCTTTGACAAATTCTTTGCTATTCATAGGAAGTAACCTTTATTAAGTTTTGTGACTCACTTCACAGTGCTGGCAATTTGTTACAACTATTAAAAGCCAATGAGTAATTTTGATTCTACAATGGCGCGGTTTTTTCGAAGACTGGTTAGCGGAAGTAGGTTTTAAAATGGCTCATGCTCATCACGCAGTTCATGCACATTTTCATCATATCAAAGTGAGAAAAGAAGACAGTTCTCAAAGTGATTTAAAAACGAAAGTGATATTACGTAAAGCAGCTTCGACGACTGAAAAACATAAAAAATCTGATGTTAAAAGACAGCCGTCTGAAGATCAAAATATTAATTTGCACAAGTTCTCAAGTAAGCTTGAAAGTATATCTGCCAACCATAGCAAAGAAAAATGTGCCAAAAACATCCGTATTGCTTTACAAGCAGCAGGAGCAGATGTGTCTAAGCACCCAGTAGCTGCCTCTGATTGGGGGCATACGCTTGAACAAAATGGCTATAAGAAAATTAAACCTGCTTTTAACCGTCCTCAAGAAGGTGATATCTATATTATTGAGCGGACAAGTGGCCACACATATGGTCATATTGCGGGATATACAGGCAATGGCTGGTTCTCGGATTTTCGCCAAAAAACCTATGCGGTCTATAAAGAAAAAGATGTGAAATATAGCTACTATCGTCTCGATTCTTAAAATAGTACGACATAGTCTGTCGGGGCCTATCCGAATCTGTTTCCAAATTTATGTTCTGGCACAGTAAAGCACTTGAAAAATAGTGGTTAAAACATCACATTAGGTATTCAGTATTAAGCCATGTCTGCCAATAGTGAATCAAAACGCTCGTCCCCACATTGAAAAAATTTTAGCCCACATGACCCAACTTCCAGGCGTTTATAAAATGCTAGGGAAAGAGGGCGAATTGTTATATGTCGGCAAAGCAAAAAACCTAAAAAATCGGGTATCGAGTTACTTTGTTAAAACAATTGAGCATCCTAAAACTCAGGCTTTGGTTGCACGAATTTATAATATTGAAACTTTGGTGACTCGTTCAGAAACCGAAGCATTACTTTTAGAACAAAACCTAATTAAACAACATCGTCCGCCTTATAACATCATGCTGCGGGACGATAAGTCATATGTCTATATTTTTGTTTCGTCAGATAAGCCCTATCCTCGACTTGCGAGCGGTCGTGGCAAAGGGAAGCATCAAATTGGTAAGTTCTTTGGACCTTATCCAAGCGCCTATAGCGCTCGCGATACTTTACTGGTTTTGCAAAAACTTTTTAATGTTCGTCAGTGTGAAAATAGCTACTTCTCACAGCGCAAGCGCCCATGTTTGCAATATCAGATCAAGCGTTGCTCTGCACCTTGTGTAGGTTTGATTTCACCCGAAGATTATAAAGAAGACGTTAATAACAGTATTCGCTTTTTGCAAGGCGACACCAAAGAGTTAAATCAAGAGCTGATTGCTAAAATGGAGCAAGCTGCGGCTGAACTTGAATTTGAAAAAGCTGTTTTTTACCGCGACCGATTGTCTTTGCTTCGTGAAGTACAAGCACAACAGGCTGTTTTTAAGGTTAAAGGTGAGGCGGATATTCTGGCAATTGCATATCAGGCTGGCGTGACTTGCGTGCAAATTATGTATGTACGAAATGGGCGAATGTTAGGCGGTAAAAGTTATTTCCCTGACATGCTTGGCGATGATCTTGGTCAAATGCTCAGTGACTTTATGGCTAACTTTTACTTTCAGGTTGCAGATGAAGTTCCAAATGAACTCATTGTGAATATTGCTTTACCTGACCGTAAAGAGTTAGAAGAAGCATTGGCACAGCAGTTTGGTAAGAAGGTTCAAATTAAGAGTAGTGTGCGAGAAACTCGTGCGGAGTGGCTAGAACTTGCTGAAATGAATGTTCAACATGCCATTAAGGGACAGCTGAGTAATCATTTAGAACTCAATGAACGTTTTCATCAGTTAGAACAAGTGATTGGAAGACCAGTCGATCGTATTGAATGCTTTGATATTAGTCACACCATGGGTGAAGCTCCAATTGCATCATGTGTGGTGTTTGATCAAGGTGGTGCTCGTAAGCGTGATTACCGCCAATTTGCCATTCAAGATATTACCGGTGGCGATGATTACGCTGCCATGCGCCAAGCCTTAACACGACGTTATAAAAAAGCCATATTGCCTGATCTGTTGTTGATTGATGGCGGTAAAGGTCAACTTCACATGGCGATGGATGTCATGCAAGAGCTTGGGCTAGATGCTTTTATGGTGGGGGTATCGAAAGGTGAAGGGCGTAAACCAGGACTTGAAACCCTACATTTTACTGATGGCACTAAAATTCAATTACCAGAAGACAATAAAGCATTGCACTTGATTCAACAGGTGCGTGATGAAGCCCATCGCTTCGCAATTACTAAACACCGAGCTAAACGTGATAAACGTCGTAGTACATCAGTTTTAGAAGCAATTCCGGGGTTGGGACCGAAACGCCGTCGAGATTTATTGACTCATTTTGGTGGGATCCAAGGTGTTTTGAAAGCTTCAGAAAAAGAGCTCACACTTGTGCCTGGTTTTGGTGAGATGATGGCCAGAACAATTTATAAAATTCTGCACGAATAAGCATAGGCTTAAAGGTCGAGTGACAAAATAATTCGCCAATTACTAAATGATTGACCATTCACATTCCAATCAAAATGATGAAAGATATTTCCTAATAACACTTTCGTTTTAGGGAAAGGAATGTCATTGCTGCGAATATTTGAAGAAATAAAAGAAAAGGAATGGATTGAAATACCTGAAGGATGGTTACAAGGCCGCACGGTTTTTGGTGGTTTTGTTGCAGGGTTATTGATGCAAAAAGCATGTTCAAATATTCACGACCCAAATAAAAGATTATTAAGTTGTAGTATTACTTTTGTTGGCCCTGTACAGCAGGGACCTGCCCAATTGACTATTGAAATTTTAAGGGAAGGAAAGTCGGTCACTACGCTTGAAACCCGTTTATGGCAAGATGGCACGGTACAAACCATTTTGGTCGCAAGCTTTGGTGTGCCTCGTACTTCGAATATTGAAGTACGCCAAGAACCTATGGTTCCAGTTTATGCACCACCAGAAGACTTAAAACCTCTTCCTTTTGCTAGACAAATGCCAGAATGCTATCAACATTTTGATGTATGCTGGGCAGAAGGTCATCACCCTGTTACAGGAAGTCAGTATGCTGACTTTGGAGGATGGTCAAGGTTCTCCCCAGAGAAGCATGAAAATCGTCAAATGACTTTGCCAGATTTAATTGTTCTGATGGATATTTGGCCACCTGGTGTATTGCCGATGTTTAAACAAGTTGCTCCTGCAAGTTCTTTAACTTGGCACATCACCTATGTGCATCCGATCCAGCATCAACTATGTGACTGGTTTAAATATAAAGTGGTAACTGAATATGCTGGTGAAGGTTATTCCACAGAATATGCGCATTTATGGGATCAAAATGATCATTTAATTGCAATTTTACGGCAAACTGTTACGGTATTTACCTAAGCAGTCTACTTCCTCGATTCATATATTTCGTATAAAGTGGCTGTTACAGATAGATACAATATTGAAGAAAGTATTTTTGTCTGTTACAAGATGCTTGAAGACTAAATTGGCGGTGTTTATGACCACAGGGCGAATCCTGAATATCCCAAATATCCTAACTTTGGCGCGTATCGCGCTTATTCCTGTATTTTTGGTGATTGCGTATTGGCCGCCTGCAATGGGTATTGGTGAGCAAGAAGGAAGTATGAGTCGTCATATTATCTTGACTGCAATTTTTGTGTTTGCTGCTATTACCGATTGGTTTGATGGCTATTTGGCACGAACTTTAAACCAGACTTCAGCATTTGGCCGTTTTTTAGATCCAGTTGCAGATAAGCTTATGGTGGCAGCAGCACTGATTGTTTTGGTGCAATGGAATCCCACCATATCAATGGCTTTTGCTGCAATTGTCATTATTTCAAGAGAGATTACAGTTTCTGCTTTACGTGAGTGGATGGCAGAGCTTGGCGCAAGAACGAGTGTGGCTGTATCGACAGTAGGCAAATATAAAACAGCTTTTCAGATGATTGCCATCAGTGTGTTTTTACTTAATTGGCAGCCTTTAGAAATGCTGGCATATGCCTTGTTATATACCGCTGTGATTCTTACTTTATGGTCAATGTTTATTTACCTAAGAGCAGCTTGGCCTTATTTGAAGCAACCTTAATTTCAGATTGAATGATTAAGCCTTTCTATAATGAAAGGCTTTTTTATTTTCGGATAGTGCAAGAATCGGGTCGTCACCGAGCTTTAGCTACTTTAATGTAAGATATAAGTGCTAAGGAGGTGACACATGCAAATGCTTTCTTCTCGGCAATTTGCTGTAATTGCCACTGTAATTGAATATTTATATGAACATCTGGACCAGCAACCTAGTCTGGACGATGTTGCGAGCCATATGAATTTAAGTTCAGGTTATATTCAACGCCAGTTTCAAGAATGGGTGGGTATTAGCCCGAAAAAATTCGTTCAATATATGAGTTTGCAGCAGGCTAAATACTATCTGATGCAGCAACGCAGCTTATTAGACACTGCTTTAAACACGGGTTTGTCTGGTACTGGTCGTTTACATGATCTGTTTATTCAACTTGAAGGCATGACGCCTGGTGAATATAAACAGCAAGGTGAAGGGGTTACACTTAATTATTCGATTGAGGCAAGCCCATTTGGTGAGTTGCTGGTTGTAAGCAGCGAAAAGGGAATATGTTCTGTTCGCTTTATCGATACTCGTGAGAATATCGAAGAAATAATTAAACAGCAGTTCTCTAAAGCTCAATTAAAAAATCAGGCGCCGATTTGGCATCAACAAATTGCGCAGTGGTTTGATCAAGATTTCTCAGAACACTTGCAGCGGAAACTTCCGCTTAATTTGGCTGGAACTCCATTTCAATTGCAAGTCTGGGAAGCGTTACTGACCATCCCAGAAGGGCAATTGCGGACCTATCAAGATATTGCAGAGCAAATTGGCAAGCCTAAAGCCGTGAGAGCTGTTGCTACTGCAATTGGACAAAACCCGATTGCATATTTAATTCCTTGCCATCGGGTGATTCGTGCAACGGGCATGGTCGGAGAATATCATTGGCAAAAAGGGCGTAAATTGGCATTGTTAGCTTGGGAGATGTCAAAGCAACATGGAGAGACCGCATGACCTTGGATTTATTTGCTCCAGAGCCTTGTGAAAATTTATTACCTTATGAGGGTGAAGTTCAGGACTACGGTTGTATTTTAAGCCCAGAAGAAGCCGAACAATATTTTCACTATCTTTACCAACATCTCGCGTGGAAACATGACGAGGCTAAGTTGTATGGCAAGCACTTTATCACCCCCCGAAAAGTGGCATGGTATGGAGATAATTATTATCAATATAAATATTCGGGTGTCATTCGTGATTCTTTGCCTTGGGATCGAGCGCTTGCCAAACTCAAACAATTGGTAGAACAGCGACTTTCAGAAAAATTTAACTCGTGCTTGGCAAACCTTTATGAAGATGGAACACAAGGGATGGCTTGGCATAGTGATTCGGATGTTTCTTTAGCGAAAACCACAACGATTGCATCTTTAAGTTTTGGAGCTACCCGTAAATTTTCTTTTAGACACATTCAAAGTAAAGAGAAAGTTGAATTGTGGCTACAACCAGGCCAACTCATCGTGATGCGTGGTGAAACGCAACAACATTGGCAACATCGTTTAAATCGCTCAACAAAGATTTTACAGCCGCGTATTAATCTTACTTTCAGGCAGTTTCAGTTTTCATGACTTTCATCAAAAATTGGGCAAGAAAAAAGCCCATGATGGCAACATGAGCTTATTCCTCTGAGGGGGATGCTTCTATTGATGAGCTGCTGATGAAAAGAATCATCAATAAGAGCTAAAATCATAATATGAGAATATTGTGATATATTCAATGAATTAAAATGTAAGAAAAGGTTAAATTATCATAAAGTCGGGTTTTAAATTTCACCTTTTTCAGATAACTCCATAAAACGTTGTTCAATAAGTGCTGCATTTTCTTGCAAAATTTCGGTGAGCTTTTCAACATTTAAAAAATCAAAACGATTTTTAGAAGCAACTAAAGTTAGAGCTAAAGGTACCTCTTTGTTCGAAAAACGAACTGGAACGGCAAGGCCAGAAACATTGGGGTCAATCTCACCTTGTGAGAAATAGAATCCTTGTTTTTTAATTTTACGCATACGCTGAATAAAGCTTGGTTCATCTTCAGCAAAACCTGATTGTTTTAATTCTTGCTGGTAACGATGATAGTAGTCTTGCATCCGTTGTTTACTTAAATGCGAAACCATCGTTTTTGGAGATGACCCAACATAAATAGGTCTTGGGCAGCCTCGGCCATATGAGAGTAATTCGGTGTCTTTGAATATTTCATGGTGAATATCAATGCAATAGTCATCATTTAAATAGGTGAGCAAGCAGCACAGTTCGGTACGCTCCACAATGTTTCGCATAAATGGTGTGCTGATTTGAACTAACGGATCAGTGGTTCGGGAAATATAGTCAAGAACTGCAATTTTTGAGCCTAAGGTATAATCGCCAGACGTTCCATTAATGCGTTTTAATAGATCGGTAGACACCAGTTCTTTCAGATAACGGTAACTGGTTGGTTTAGACAAGCCAAGTTCTTCGCAAATAATATCGACATTAATGATTGGACGCGAAACTGAAAATAGGTCCAATACGGTTAAAATTTTGCCAAAACTTGAAATTGCCATAGCGTCTTGTTCGTATCCTTTAACAAAGAGTCATGTTTGAGTTCTTATAACAGAAAAAAAGAAAATTTGTCTCAATTCTAAAATAAATGCCTGATTTGAGTATTTTACTCTGACAAAGAGAAAACTTCTCTTGGCTTATACATCATATACGATTATCAAAAAATATATCAAATTATCAAATAGAGATATTTTAGTTGACTAAATCGCTTTATTTTGAAAAAATTGCCAAACAAAATATCTAATCGAGAAATTGGTCGATTCTAGGCGAATTTCTTGATACCTCTTCTTTCCAAAGTTTGGCCGTTTAAATAATGTCCAAATTGAAATCATCTGGGCCAATCAGGCAGGATGTGGAAAAATCATTGTATTGAAGGATGCTCCTCATCTCATTTGCTTTTAGGCAAATGGCACAGTTTTGTTGTCTCTAGAAAGGCAATTTAACATTGAAGGGCATGCTCATCAGTTCAAATCTGTATTTGAGATGAGTTCATGTTATTAAAGCAAATACTGGCGTTTCGCCCGAGTAGGCTTGATCTGATCTTTGCAATAAAAACATTTATTGCCGGAATGTTGGCGTTATTTGTTTCATTTGAATTAGATCTGATTAACCCGATGTGGTCGATTGGTACGGTCTTGATTATTGCCAATCCTTATTCAGGAATGGTGTCCTCTAAGTGTGTCTACCGCGTGGTAGGGACGATTGGTGGGGCTGTGATTGCCTTAACGCTAACGCCACATCTAATTAATACACCTTGGTTATTTACCGTGGTGTTGTCGTTGTGGGTGGGTTTTGCGCTTTATGTGTCTTTACTTGACCGGACTCCACGCAGTTATGCTTTTATGCTGGCGGGTTATTCGACAGCCATGATTGTCTTCAATGCGATTACGTATATTGATCAATACAACATTTTTGATATTGCTTTAGCTCGGGTCATAGAGATTTCGATTGGAGTGATTTCAAGCGCTGTGGTTTCTGCCACTATTCTTCCAATGCACATTGGTTCTGCGATTAAGCAACGCGTCATCAAAACGCTGAAAGATACAGAAAATCTGTTTGCTAATTTATTAACTGCTGACCCGCAGCAGAACAATACTCAACTTTTAGCGACCATTACTCGCGACACCACCGATATTCATGCTTTGGCAGTACATTTGAGTTATGAAAAGGGTGAGTTGCATGGCATGACCAAACCCTTGCAGGAAATGCTTCATCAAATCTCAATGGTGGTCGCTAATCTGGTGGCTTTGTCTGAGCGTATTAAGCAGCTTCAAGAACTTCGGTTTATTGAAACTCATTCAGAAAAACTGCAACAGCTCTCAGCGCACGTTGTACATTTTCTGGAGCAAAAAGATCTAATTGTTGATGAAAATATTTTGCAGTTACCTGATGAGTTTGAAAGTGATTTCTTGAGTTTAATGGATTCGGCCTCTGCGCATCAGCAAGTTTTGGTCGCAGCCATGAAAATGGATGTGCGCCATTTCATTAGCAATGTTTTAGCGGTTAAAGTCTTGTGGCAGAGAATTCAGCAAGGGAATAAAGAAATCCCTGACAACATTACCCCAATGACCACTAAATATCCAAGTTTACACCGTGATCATGGTGTGGCTATCCGAGGTGGTATTAGTGCAGTCCTTATTACATTTATTGTGACTGGGGTCTGGATTATTTCGGGGTGGAAAGCTGGATTTATGATGGCGCAAATGGGCGCAGTAACGGCCTGTATTTTAACGGCCTTAGATAATCCCGTTCCGGTTTTGCGTATTTTTATCTGGGGCAGTATCGCTTCAGCAGTTTTAGTCTTCGTTTACGCGTTTGGTATTTTCCCTCATGTCACCACATTCTGGGAGCTTGGACTGGTTTTATTACCTATGTTCCTGTTTGCAGTTTCTATGATGGCTAACCAGATGCTTATGCCAGTGGGTATGGTTTTGGGTATTAATACCATGATGGGCCTAAACCTGCACAATGCTTATAGCATGGATGCAGTGTCTTATCTTGATGGTTCTTTTGCCATGATCTTGGGTGTCTTAGTGTCTTTAGTTGTCATTGACGTGGTTCGTGCAATGTCGCCAGACACGAGTGCCAGCCGTATTTTGGCCTTGCATTATCGTGCAATGAGACAGGCGATTTATTTACCATATGGTCTTGATTTTAAAGTTCACTTACGCAGCATGTTAGATCGGATAGGGATTCTAAACAGCAAAATGGTGCAATCAGGCGAGATTAAAACTTCAATTCATCAAGCACTGATTGAGTCGAGCAGTATTGTCGATTTAAGTAGATTACAAGAACTGGCGAATCAGTTCCCTCAAAATTCAGAACTGGCTCATCACATCGGAAATCTGCAACAAAATCTGGATGAGCTGTTTAGAGCTAAAGAAAATGATGCAGACAATACTGCGGCTTTAGTGGAAAAAATCCATCGAGGTTTATTTGAACTAAAACAGCTTGCTTCAAATGTTGACGATATGACTATGCGACAAAGATTACTCATTTCGCTTAACAATATTGCTTATAGCATGTGTCATGTTTCATCAGATCAAATGAATGAAAACAGTACCTTTAGAGGAGCCACAGCAAATGGGTGAGTTTAATGTTTATGGCATTTACGTGCCTTCTTTGCTCGTTCAAGCCCTCTTGGCATATATATGTTTCCGTGGATTAAGTGTTTTAACCAACAAGTGGATTGCACAAGGCTGGATTGCATTACCTAGTATTTTTAATTTGTGTTTTTACCTTTTATTGCTCTTGGTGATACATCAAATTTTTGTTGGGGTGGGTGCATAGAGATGATTGCGAAATTAAAGATTGAGTTAGGTGAGTGAAATGAATCAGGTGGATTTGAAAAAAGTCATCCGTCCAGTAATTTTGATTGTCGCATTAATGGTTGCGGTTTATACCATTGTGCATTTGTGGAACTACTACAATGCAGCGCCGTGGACACGAGATGGTCGAGTTCGTGGTGATGTCATCCAAGTATCTTCGGATGTAGCGGGTCTTGTCACAGAAGTTTTGGTTCAAGATAACCAGACTGTGAAAAAGGGGCAGGTGCTCTTTAAAATTGATGTGTCTCGTCGAGCTTTAGATGTCGAGCAAGCAAAATCTGATTTAGCAAAAGCGAAAGCAGCATTTGCTCAATCACAAGCAGGCTTAGCTCAAGCAAAAGCAAATCTGATTAAATCAGATACCAATATTCGTTTAGCTGAAAAAAATGCGAGCCGTTATTCAAACTTGATGGATGGGGCGATTTCAAAACAAGAACAAGATCAGGTTTTTGCAACACGTGATCAATCCCATGCAGAGCATGAGCAACTACAAGCAGCAATTGAGCAGGCAGAAGCAACTGTTAAGCAACAGCAGGCCTTGATTGAGGCAGCAACGAGTAATTTACATTTGGCTGAGCTTAATATGCATCGCGCCGCGGTGGTTGCGCCAGCGGATGGTACTTTATCTAACTTTGATATGAGCCCGGGTAACTATGTTCAAGTAGGCCAAGCGGTTGCTGCATTACTTGACCGTAAACAACTTTATGTTGTGGGTTATTTTGAAGAGACTAAATTAAATCGTATTCATGTCGGTGATCAGGCCACTGTACAGTTAATGGGTGATAACCAAAAAATTAAAGGCCATGTACAAGGTATTGCATCGGGAATTGAAGATCGTGAGCGTTCAAGTAGCTCTAAGCTTCTTGCCAATGTAAACCCAACCTTTAGCTGGGTTCGTTTAGCGCAGCGTGTACCCGTGAAGATCGTGTTAGATGAAACACCGAAGAATCAGCTTGCTTTTGTCTCGGGACGAACTGCTACCGTACATATTGTTGAGAAGTAAAAAAAGAAGGAAGGCTTTAGCCTTCCTTCTTTTTTAAAATCTTAGGGTGTTAAACCGACTGGATTTCGATACCAACTCTGAATGAGTAGTGCCGCTGCAAAACTATCTGCTGATAGCTTTTTTGCTCGACCTTGTTCTTGGTAAAAACCTAACTCTTCTCTCGCTTCACGTGTCGTTAAACGCTCATCTACCATTAACGTTTCTATGTTGGTTTGATGACGTAAACGTCTCGCAAATTTGCGGGCACGTGTAGAGAGTTCTGACTCGCTATCGTCCATATTTAGGGGAAGGCCAACCAAAAATAAATCAGGTTGCCATTCTTTCACGATTTTTAAGAGTTGATCCCAATTTGGGATGCCATCTTTCATGACAAATAGAGGGAGAGGGTTGGCACTTTCAATCGAAGACTGGCCAATCGCCATTCCCATTTTTTGAGTGCCAAAGTCAAAAGCCATAATCGATTTTGATTGTGTTTCGGTCATTAAGCGTGTCCGATTTCAGATGCTAGCCACGCACGATCTACACCAATTTTTTTATAAGCTGCATCCCAACGATCGTCATAAGGCAGGTTAAAAATCAGATCCATATCAGCATCACAAATGAGCCAGTCACCACGCGTAATTTCGTCTTCTAACTGATTTTTGCTCCAGCTTGCATAGCCTAATGCAATTTGGTATCGACCGACACCTTCGTTATGAGCAATCGCATCGAGAATATCTTTACTGGTCGTAATACAAACATTTTCACCTACAGCAATAGATGAATGCCATGTTGGTTGCCCAGTATGTAGAACAAATCCAGCTTCAGGACGTAAAGGACCACCTTGTAAAACCGCATGTGGATTTACATTGTCAGCTTCAATGTCGAGATCATTGAGTAATTCTTTAATTTGAATACCAGAAGGACGATTAATAATAATGCCTTGAGCACCTTCTTCATCATGACGAGCAAGATAAATTACAGTGTTTGCGAAAAAGTCATCTGCCATTTCTGGCGGGGCAATCAGACAACGGTGAGTCAGGTATTGTTTGGTCACCTAAGCGGTTCTCCCTCAAAAAATGTCACTAGAGGGCCTCTCGACCCTTTTATCTATATAGGTTCTTTTTATCAACATACAAGAGTTAATCGGATTTCGCCAATCTTTTTCTCTCATTTTCTTTATTAATTTGAAGAAGCCTGAAATTTAAGTTGGCGTAATTGTTTTGCGTGCTGCAAGGTTGTTTCATTAATTTCAACACCACCTGACATGCGAGCTAATTCAAAAATGATTTGATTTTCATCAAGTTCTATAATTGTACTGCTGGCTGGGTCAGTTTGTTGTTTTTTCACTAATAAATGCTGATCAGATTGCGCAGCAACTTGTGCTTGGTGAGTAATACATAAGAGTTGGACATGTTGCGCTAAGTCGGCAAGTAAACGTCCCACAACTTCTGCGGTACCGCCACTAATCCCGACATCAATTTCATCAAACACCAAAACTTCGGATTCGGTTTTCTCAGCATTCATGACTTGCATCACGAGTGCAATACGAGAAAGCTCACCACCAGATGCCACTCGTGCCAGTGGTTGTGGAGGAATACCCTTATTGGCAGTAAATAAAAGTTGAATAAAGCTTAAACCCTCTGCCCCTGGTTGTTCTAATGGTTCGAACTTAAACTCGAAGTGTGCTTCTGGTAACGCTAAAGGTTTCACTTGTTCAGTTAATTGTTTAGCAAGCGGAGCAGCAGCTTCACGACGAATATTGTCTAAATGCTGAGCTTTTTCTAAAAACTCCTCATGCGACTTTTCAACTTGCTCTGCCAGTGTTTCTGGGTCTTCAAGTTGATGTAGTTGCTCAAGCTCACGTTGCCAAGCTTCATATTCTTCTTTAAGTGTTTCCGGTTGAGTCCGGTATTTGCGTGCCAGACGATGAAAAACCTCAAGTTTAGAGTTGAGTTCTTCCATTCGCTCTGGATCAAAACTCTGACGATCAATAAATTGGCGCAAGTTTGCCGTTGCATCATCTATTTCACTTTGAGCATTCAGTAAAGAGTTATAAATTTCAGAAAGTTGATCACTACGCCCGGCATGAGATTCTAGACGGCGAATAATCGAAGACATTTCTTGAGTAATATTTTGCTCAGCTTCATCTAAAACATTTAAGCTGTAGCTACAGTCTTGCATGATATGTTCATGATGACTAAGACGATCAAATTCTTGCTCAATTTCTTTGTAATCGGTTTGGACAATCTCTTCAAGTTCCTCGATTTGATGCTCTAAAGTGCCAATACGTTGCAAACGTGTTGCTTGTGCATCTAAGGCTGCTTGGTGCAAACGAATCGTGCGTTGCCACATACTATAGGCTTCACGTACATCATTCGCTTCAACATAAAAATTGTTATAACGATCTAGCCAATGCTTTGGATATGGTGGCTCAAGAAGCTGCTGCTGGCTGTGCTGACTATAGAGTTGAACGAGCAAACGGCCCAATTCTTTGAGTTCAGATAAACTGCTAGGGCGGCCATTGACCCATGCTTTACTACGTCCAGTTGCAAAAATAACGCGACGTAAATGAATTTCCCCAGAATCATCATCTAGCTCGTGTTCTTGTAGCCATTTTTCTTCAGGGCTATTATTTTGATAGGTAAAAACAGCGGTGATATCCGCTTTGTCTGAACCATAACGGACATAATTTGTATCTGTACGTTCCCCTAGACAGGCAGAAAGTGCATCCAGTAATAATGATTTTCCGGCACCTGTTTCGCCTGTTAGAACATTAAATCCTTGTTCTATATCAATAGCTAAATGATCAGCTAATGCAAAATTAATTAAAGTTAAATGTGTGAGCATAAACGCATCCAACGCGCCAAATTATGGGTTAAAGATAGAGAAGTTTTGAATTTGCTACAAGTGATCTATTATTCTAACTGAAATTATAGAACAGCAAGATTGCGGATATTTACAATGAAAAAAACATTAAGCTTACCGAAACCACCGATAGGGATGATTAACCGTCATAAAAAAAACAATCCTGCGGAAATGAATAAAATTTTAAATCAACATTTTAATACATTTAAACAGGCTGCCGCACAAGGAGATTATGCCAAAGCTTATCAACATGTTAAACAAGCTGTTAATTTAGTTCCTAAGCATCCAGGAGCATTATCCGATTTGGCATATACCGAGCTACGCTTACGCCGTTATAACGATGCCTATCAACACTATTTGCAAGCGATTCAGGCAAGTGGATCTAACGTAAATACAAATTTATATGATGGATTAACAGAAGTTTGTCATCATTTAAATAAAAAAGAAGAAACAATAAAATTTGGACGCTTGGCAATTACAACTAAAAAAGAATTGGCTAAGAACGAACCTGTTTTGCCTATTCCCAATCATGCGCCCCCAGAGTTTAGTTCAAACCCTCAAGAAAATATTATTGCTTTCTCTTTATTTGGAGCAAACCCGCGTTATTGTGAAACCTCTATTTTAAATACTGAGTTAGCCAAAGAAGTATATCCAGAGTGGACGTGCCGATTTTATGTCGATGATACTGTGCCAGTGCTTGTGCAACAGCGCTTAAAAGAGAAAGGTGCGCAAGTGGTACCAGTGACGGACTCCCAAAAACAACTATCAGGGTTGTTTTGGCGTTTTTTGGTGATGGATGATCCAACAATTAAGCGTTTTCTTATACGTGATGCCGACTCGATTGTGTCATACCGTGAAAAGGCGGCTGTAGATGTGTGGCTCAAGAGTGATAAATGGTTTCATTTAATGCGAGACAACTATTCTCATACTGAGCTAATTCTGGCTGGAATGTGGGGCGGATGTACGGGGATTTTTCATAATATTGAAGCACATATCAGAGATTATGTTGCCACCGGACGTTATCTGGATAATCGGGTGATGGATCAGCATTATTTGCGTTATTGTATTTGGCCGACTTTAAAACAGAGTGTGCTTATACACGATAGCCAGCAATTCGATTCAGATGCTATCGATTTTCCAGCTTATGATCTGGCGTTAATGCAAAATGACAGTGAAAATTTTCATGTAGGAATGAATGACGGTTCACCGGTGGTTGCTACAGCAGTTGCCCATCCAACTGCACAAAGAGTGTGTTGGGTACTCCTAGATGAAAATCAGGTCGAAGTTTGCAGATATGATGCAATTGTGTCGAATAGTCGAAATATTGAGATTAATTTACCTCATGCTTTTGCCAAAAAAATTCAGGCCGAGCAGTGGAAATTACAAGTCTATCCGTATGAAAACTGATTGATTAGTTATTTAGGCACAATTAAACTACATTCATCATAATTTATATAAATATGGCATTATCTGGAGAATGTGCATGAGTACAAACCAATTTGATCATGTAACGGTCATCAAAAAATCAAACGTTTATTTTGGTGGAGCATGTATCAGCCATACCGTGCAATTTGAAGATGGAACGAAAAAAACACTAGGTGTTATTTTGCCGACTGAGCAAGCCTTAACTTTTGAAACGCATGTCCCTGAGCGTATGGAAATTATTTCAGGTGAATGTCGCGTAACAATTGCGGACAGTAATGAAAGTGAATTGTTCCGTGCAGGCCAATCATTTTACGTGCCTGGAAATAGTGTTTTTAAAATCGAAACTGATGAAGTCCTCGATTACGTGTGCCATTTAGAAGGCTAAGAAATTCCTGTTCAAATCGGGTACACTATGCCCAAAGAAATCCTGTGAAGTTGGCTTTGCAGGATTTTTATTTTTTTGCTCAAACGTTGTTAGAGGTCATGCATGGCAAAACAGGAATATTATTATGGCGTTCATTCAGTGGAGTCATTGCTAGAACTTGAGCCGGAGCGTGTGCTAACCCTGTTTACTTTAAAAGGACGGGATGATCAGCGTTTGCAAAAGATTTTGCAATTGGCAGAGCCTTTTGGAATCAGTGTACAAAAAGCAAGCCGCGATAGTCTTGAAAAACTTGCAGGTCTACCATTTCATCAAGGCGTAGTTGCAGCAGTGCGTCCGCATCCTGTCTTAAATGAGCAAGATCTTGATCAAATCTTAAGTGAAACTCCAGATGCCTTGTTGTTGGCATTGGATCAGGTGACAGACCCACATAACTTAGGGGCTTGTATTCGTACTGCCGCTGCGATGGGTGTGCAAGCGGTCATCGTGCCTCGTGATCGTGCGGCAAGTTTAACACCAACTGCTCGTAAAGTTGCAGCAGGTGGAGCCGAGAAAGTTAAATTCATTCAAGTCACAAATTTAGCTCGTACATTGGCTCATCTTAAAGAAACAACTCATGTGCGTGTGATTGGCACCATGCTTGATGAAAGTGCGTTGCCACTTCAAAAATGCGATTTTTCTGGCCCAGTTGTGATTGTGATGGGAGCCGAAGATACCGGTTTGCGTCCTATTACACAGGCGCAGTGTGATCATAAAGTTTATATTCCTATGTCAGGGAATCTACAAAGTCTAAATGTCAGTGTAGCGACTGGTATGGCTCTTTATGAGGCTTGCCGCCAGCGTTCTGAGGTATAATTTAGCTGCCTTTCTAGTTTTTAAGTCATCTTGATATGTCTCCCCGTAAGCAAGGTTATTTCTTTGTATTGGTGACCATGTGCATTTGGGGCGGGTTTACGCTTTTTGCCCGTTTAAATGCACAGTGGCACATCAGTGCTTGGGATATTGCCGCACTGCGCTTCGCTATAGCCTTCTTAATTTTAATGCCTATTCTGGTCTATAAAAAAGATCTCGCTTTTTTATGGAGTAAGCATGCGGTTATTTTGGCCTTGATTGGTGGGGTCATTTATTGTCTTACCGTCTATACCGCTTTTCTCTATGCTCCCGCCGCTCATGCTGCAATTTTCTTAAATGGCTGTATCCCAATTTGTACTGCGTTCGCAGCATATATTTTATTTAGACAACCATTCGATAAACATACATGGGCTAGTCTGGCAATCATGATCGCTGCTTTAGGGCTCATGAGTGTTTTGATGCTGCAAGGTAATGCTTCTGCTTTTGGAATAGGTGATCTACTCCTTTTTATTAGTGCGATTTGGTGGGGTATTTTCACTGTGTTACTTAAACAGTGGAAACTGTCTGCATGGCACTCAATGGCAAGTGTTGCGATTTGGTCTGCAATTATTTATTTGCCCATCTATGTTTTATTTTTGCCTAAGCATTTCATGGAAGTCAGTCCTGTTCATTTAGCCATACAAGGCATCTTCCATGGTGTGTTTGTCGTTATTATTGCAACTTTGACTTATGTGGCAGCGATTCAGCGTTTAGGTGCTTTTAAAACAGGAAGTATCGTCACTTTGGCACCTTTTATTGCAGCCATATTGGCCGTACCTCTGTTAGGAGAGGCGTTAAGCCCATCGATTGTCGTAGGTTTAGTTGGAATGGGAGTGGGTGCCTTACAACCTTGGCGATGGTTTCGACCAGATAGCTTGGCACAAAAAATTAAACAGCAAAATGAGCCAGATTAGTCTGTACGTTTCAAATAACTTTGATGTAAAGGCTCTAATTGTTGATGTAAATGTTCGAGTAATCCGTCATTAAACACAATGTCATTGGCAAGTTCGCGTTTTCGCTCACGTGGCATTTGTGCCGCAATAATTTTCTGAATTTGTTCTTGGTTTTGTCCATCGCGTTGGCTTGCACGCTGAATTTGAGTTTGTTCACTGGCATCAACTAATAATGTGTGATTAACCAATTCATGCTGGTTGGTTTCAAATAGCAATGGCGAAACTAAAATCACATAAGTGCTACGCGGATTTTGTAATTGTTGAATAATAGATTGGCGGATTGCAGGATGAGTGATTTGCTCAAGTGTATGGCGCGCTTGTGGGTTTTGAAAAATATACTCGCGTAGGGCACGGCGATCTAGGCTTCCATCAGGTTGAAGTACCCAATCTCCAAAAGTTTGTTGAATTTTTTGAAGGGCAGATTGGCCTTTTTCAACCACTTCGCGAGCAACGATGTCGGCGTCGACGACTTGTATTCCTTGGGATTCAAACCATTGTGTTGCAGCAGATTTTCCACTGCCAATTCCACCTGTGACTCCCAGAATAAAAGCCATCTTAACCTCCCAAATAAATTTTCATAATCTGGTCACCCCATAAAAAGGCAACCCAGCCTGCAATGGCAATATACGGCCCAAAGGCAAAGGGCTGATTGTCATTACGTAATTTTAGTAAAATGATGCCAATAATTGCACCTAGTAAAGATGACAATAGCACAATTAATGGCAGCATCAATGGCCCCATCCATGCACCTAATGCCGCAAGCAACTTAAAGTCGCCGTAGCCCATGCCTTCCTTGCCGGTAATTACTTTAAATAGGTAATACACAATCCATAGGCATAAAAAACCAATTAAGTAACCCCAAATAGCTGAAGTGGGTGTGGTGTATATGCTAAAGGTATTAATGCCTAAACCCAGTGCGGCCAAAGGTAAGGTAAAACGGTCGGGTAGCAGCTGAGTATCAAAATCAATAAATGTTAAAGCAATTAAAACCCAAGTCAGGACTAGTCCAAAAAGCATTTGTATGGTTGGGCCAAACACCATGACCACAACCAGTGAACATGCCATTGTTAATAGTTCGATGGCTGGGTAGCGCATGCTAATTGCATGCTCACAATGCCCACATTTACCTTTTAAAATTAACCAACTTATGACAGGAATATTTTGATACCAGCGAATGGGCTGGTGACATTGGGGGCATGATGAAGCGGGCTTACTTAATGTCAGCTTTTCATGGTCAATGATTGGTTGTTCAGGATCGAGTAGCATTTGACATTCTTGCTGCCAATCTTGTTCCATCATTTTGGGGGTGCGATAAATCACCACATTCAAAAAGCTACCAATACACAGGCTCAATAGTGCAACTGCAATATAAAGTGCAGTTAAGTTTTGAATAAAATAAGCAATAATTTCTTGCATTACACGACTGAGCCCATTTGGAAAATTGGAAGATACATAGCAATCACTAGGCCGCCTACGAGTACCCCTAAAATTGCCATAATTAAAGGTTCCATCATTGAAGTTAAGCCATCAACGGCATTATCAACTTCATTTTCATAGTAGGTGGCAACTTTATCGAGCATGCTGTCTAGTGCACCAGATTCTTCACCAATTGCGACCATTTGTATAGCCATAGATGGAAAACGATTTGAAACGCGCATCGCAAATTGGAGTTGTTGACCTGTTGCAACATCTTCACGAATTTTCATTACAGCTTGTTCATAAATAACATTATTGGTTGCACCAGCTGTTGATTCAAGCGCATCAATGAGCGGAACACCTGCTGCAAAAGTGGTTGCTAAAGTACGGCTGTACCGGGCAATAATCGCCTTGTAAACCAGATCACCAAAGATAGGTAACTTAAGCGTGAGCTTGTCTAAACCATCACGGAATTTTTTACTGCGCTTTTTAGCTTCCATAAAAGCAGCAATAATTGCACCAATCACAATAATCATAATGAACCAGTATTCCTGCATCCATTTCGACATATTTACGACCATTTGTGTAAACGCAGGCAAATCTGCGCCAAAGGAAGAAAACAGGTCTTGGAATACAGGAACTACTTTAACCATCAAAATAATGGTAACAACCACAGCAACTACAATAACCGTTGCCGGGTATTTCATGGCTTTCTTGATTTTCTGCTTGAGCAATTCACTTTTTTCTTTGTAAATTGCCACACGATCCAGCATGGTTTCAAGCGCACCAGATTGTTCGCCAGACTCTACAAGAGAACAAAATAGTTTGTCGAAGTGCTGAGGATACTTTCTTAAAGCTGATGCAAAAGTACTACCACCTTCAACTTCGCCTTTAATACCGAGTACCACCTCGCGCATCGCTGGGTTTTCTAAACCTTCCGCCACAATTTCAAAGCCTTGTACCAGTGGCACGCCAGCTTTCATCATAGTTGCAAGTTGTCGGGTAAAAATCGTGATATCGAGTGTTGATACTTTTTTCTTAAATAAACCTTCAAGAATATTTTTACGCTTTTCCCGAATGTTACGGACAGTTACCCCTTGTTTGCGTAGGGTGACTTTGGCTAAAGCCATATTTTTAGCCGGAAGTTCTCCCTTAATTTTTACGCCCTTACGGTCAACCCCTTCATAAGCAAAAGTCGGCATCAATTGTGCCTTTTTGACAGTCATGACATTATCCTTATTTTAAATTGTCTTTTATTCACTGGTCACGCGGTTGACTTCTTGTAAAGAAGTAACACCTTGCATGACTTTCTTTAAACCTGAGCGACGCAGATTACTAAACCCCAATTTTTCAGAAGCAGCAGCGATTTCTAAAGCATTGCCATCTTCCATAATAATCTTGGAAATCTCAGGTGTGACTTTCATTACTTCATAAATACCTACTCGACCTTTGTAACCCTCACGACATTCAGGACAACCGACCGGTTGAAAAACTTGAAAATCGGGATGTGTTAGATCTTGTTCGGTAAAACCCATTTCTAATAGGCTTTGTTTGGGAATGTCACTAGGCACCTTACATTGAGGGCATAGTCGACGTGCCAAACGCTGAGCAATGACTAGATTGACCGATGTCGCAATATTGAAAGATGGAACTCCCATATTGCGTAGACGAGTAAGTGTTTCAGGGGCGCTGTTGGTATGCAGTGTGGACATTACCATGTGACCCGTCTGAGCAGCCTTAATCGCGATTTCAGCTGTTTCTAAATCACGAATCTCACCGACCATAATAATGTCAGGGTCCTGACGTAAAAATGATTTAAGCGCAGCCGAAAAAGTGAGACCTACTTTAGGGTTTACGTTAACCTGATTAATACCTTCAAGGTTAATTTCGACCGGATCTTCGGCAGTAGAAATATTGGAGCTTTCAGTATTTAAAATGTTGAGGCCCGTATATAAGGATACTGTTTTACCAGAACCTGTAGGACCAGTAATTAAAAGCATACCTTGCGGCTTATCTAATGCTTCCATAAAAAGTGCTTTTTGCTCTTCTTCATATCCAAGAGCATCAATTCCCAGCATGGCACTCGATGGATCGAGAATACGCAGAACTAGCTTTTCACCAAATAAGGTCGGAAGAGAGTTCACACGAAAATCAATTGCTTTAGATTTAGATAGCTTGAGTTTGATACGACCATCTTGAGGAACACGCTTTTCGGAAATGTCCATTTGAGACATAACTTTTAAACGTGAAGCCAACCGAGTGGCTAGTTGCAAAGGCGGATTTGCAATCTGACGCAAAACGCCATCGACCCGATAACGGACCCGATACGATTTCTCATAGGGTTCGAAATGCAAGTCTGAAGCCCCCATACGAATCGCATCTATTAATAACTTGTTAACATATTTAACAATAGGTGCTTCATCGCCCTGAGGAGTGTCATCATCTTCTTCTGGGGGGGGTGAAGTATCAAGATCTACATCAAGATCAAACTCTTCATCACTAAACTCGAAACTACTTTCTTCAGTAAATTGCTGCGCCAGAATTTTCTCAAGTTTATGATGCTCGACAATAACCTGCTCAACCATAAGCTTGCTGTTGAAGCGAATAGCATCAATAGCTTCAATATTGCTTGGGTTACTGGTTGCAACATATAAAATCTGTCCTCTTTGTACGAGAGGCAAGACCCGATGTTTTAAAATCAGTTTCTGGTCGACCAAATCTTTAGGAATCTGGCTGGTATCGTAAACATCCAGATCAAAATATGGTTCAGCAAATTCAATAGAAATTGTTTCAGCTAATAAAGAAGGGGAGAGATGAACCTCTTCAATCAGGTACGAAACTGTATCCTGTTTAGCTCTTTTTGCTGCATCTAATGCTGTTTGCATGGTCGCTGCCGACACATGTTTTTCTTCGACTAATCGTCGAAAAAACCCCGAAAATTTTGGAGATGTATGTATGACTGACATCTGCCTACCTGTGCTCATATGTTTATAATTGGTATATAAAAAATTATACTTTTGTTATCTAAAATTACTACCTGAGAAAATGATGCTCTCGTCTTGATCCGCTTATCAAAGCTTGAACCAGTCGAAGTTTTTATTCATTAATTTTTAAAAGCTAAGGCTTTGGGCCCAATAAAGTTTTATTACTGATTTCAAATAGTAGAAAAGATATGAGCAACCCCGTTAAAGAAAAGTATCTGAAATTTGTAGAAATGCGTGTAGAATGTGCTGCATTTTTGATGAAAGGTGAGCCGTATGTCGGGTTCGACGATTACGCCTTGGGTAGTTGGCAACTGGAAAATGAACCCAATGCGTGCCAATGCCAAACAACTTATAGAAGAATTTAAACAACTATTGCAACAAAACCAAATTGCAGATGAAAGCTGCCATGTTGGGGTTGCTCCAGTTTCTATTGCACTTGCAATGGTACAAACACAATTGCAAGATGCTGCAAGAACAGTATATACAGTTGCACAAGATGTATCGCGTGTAGCAGGTACAGGCGCCTATACTGGTGAAGTCAGTGCAGAATTATTAAAAGATAGCCAAATTAATTTTGTATTGGTGGGTCATTCCGAACGCCGTGATTTATTAGGTGATAACGTTGAAATTTTGAAGGCAAAACTCCAAAATTCTTTAAATGCAGGCTTAACTGTCATTTATTGTGTGGGTGAAAGTCTCGAACAGCGTGAACAAGATTTGGCAGAGCAGGTTGTATTGCAACAAATCTGTGATATAGCTCCTGTAGTTACTGCAGAGCAATGGCAAAAGCAAATTGTAATTGCTTATGAGCCAATCTGGGCAATTGGTACAGGTAAAACTGCTTCACCACAAGATGCACAGGCAATGCATGCTAAAATCCGTGAAGGTTTAAGTCAGATTACTTCTGCGGGTCCAGACATTGCGATTTTATATGGCGGTAGTGTAAAAGCTGAAAATGCAGTTGAATTGGCAGCATGTCCAGATATTAATGGCGCGTTGGTTGGAGGTGCTTCGTTAAATGCAGCATCTTTTTATCAAATCGTAGAAGCCTTTGCACAAAGTAAATAACGAGGATAGGGTATGCACTCTTTTGTACTGATCGTACATATTATTTTAGCGGTACTGATGATTGGCTTGATTCTAGTGCAACACGGTAAAGGTGCGGATGCTGGTGCTTCTTTCGGCGGTGGCGGAGCAGCAACTGTATTTGGCGCATCGGGTTCTGCTAACTTCCTTACTCGACTTACTGCTGTGTTAACAGCATTGTTTTTTGTGACTAGTTTAACCTTAGCTGTTTTTGCGAAAAAACAGACTAGTGAGGCATATAGTTTAAAAACTGTACAGACGACAGCGCCAATTCAAACAACATCGCCTGAAACTTCACCAAATGCACCAAAAACGAGTCAATAATTTGAAATAAGGCTTTCCTTTTGCAGTTGGAAGCACTAGAATGCGTCCCACAAGCTGCGGTGGTGGTGGAATTGGTAGACACGCTACCTTGAGGTGGTAGTGCCTTCGGGCGTGGGGGTTCAAGTCCCCCCTTCCGCACCAGCTTTTAACCAGAAAGTTGATGCGTGTGGTTTGTTTTTGTTGCGGGATGGAGCAGTCTGGTAGCTCGTCGGGCTCATAACCCGAAGGTCGTTGGTTCAAATCCAGCTCCCGCTACCAATTTGATTAAGGTGCAACTTAATCAGGCAAATATCTAGTAAGTTTACATTGACTTTATTTGATATTTGTATATAATTTTTGCACGTTGTTGCGGGATGGAGCAGTCTGGTAGCTCGTCGGGCTCATAACCCGAAGGTCGTTGGTTCAAATCCAGCTCCCGCTACCAAGTTTCTTAAAAGAGGCTCACAAACAAGTGGGCCTTTTTGCACAGTGGACTATTGTTTTCTGTGCAAGACAGGGGCGATTAACGCCCTTTTTTATTGGTTATCGTATCGCTATCGTGTAGTTTCGACATCAATTGGTCAAATAGTCATGCTTCACTATAGTAGGTCTGTGTCGGTTAAAACAACCGATTGAATCGCACGAGAATGACGAGAGTAAATGAAATTATCAAATAAATCCCAAGCATTGCATGACTTAATTGTTCCTGCAGTACAAGCATGTGGTGTCGACCTTTGGGGAATCGAGTTTCTCCCACAAGGCAAACGTTCATTATTGCGTATTTATATCGACAAAGCGGTAAGTGAAGATGCTGAGCCTGTACTTGATGAAGATGGCGAAGTAGAACAAGGCCGTGGTATTGGTGTACAAGATTGTGTGCGTGTAACACAACAAGTCGGCGCAATGCTGGATGTTCATGATCCAATTTCAGGTGAGTATTCATTAGAAGTTTCTTCACCGGGCTGGGATCGTCCATTTTTTCAACTAGAACAGTTACAAGGCTACATTGGACAACAAATTGCTTTGCGTTTGATTGCAGCAGTAGAAAACCGTCGTAAATTTCAAGCAAAACTTATCGCAGTAGACCTTGAAAATGAAGAAATTCAGGTTGAAGTTGATGGGCAGCACGTGCTTGAGATCGACAGCAACAATATCGATAAAGCAAACTTGATCTATCAAGATTAAATTTATTTAAATTTTATAAGAAATCGGTAGGTGACTTATGGGCCGCGAAATTCTTACCGTTGTTGAAACGGTTAGTAATGAAAAAGGTGTTAGTCGTGAAGCGATCTTCGAGGCTTTAGAACAAGCTCTAGTTGCCGCAACGAAGAAAAGATTTTACGAAGGTACGCATGCTGAAGAAGCTCAGCTTCGTGTAGAAATTGATCGTAAAACTGGTGATTACAGTACGTTCCGTCAATGGACTGTTGTGGCAGATGAAGATCATGAAATGCCAGCTTGCCAAGATGCGATTTCTGACCTTGACCCATCTAAATGGTCAATTGGTGATGTACGTGAACTCGAAGTAGAATCTATTGAGTTTGGTCGTATCGCTGCACAAATTGCAAAACAAGTTATTGTACAAAAAATTCGTGAAGCTGAGCGTGCGTTAGTTGCTGATGCATACGAGTCTAAAGTTGGTGAGTTGATTTACGGTGAAGTGAAAAAACAAACCAAAGATGGCTTTATTATCGATTTAGGCGACAACGCTGAAGCTTATCTTGCGCGCGAAGAAATGATTCCTAAAGAAATTCTTCGTCCAAAACAACGTATGAACGCTATTTTATACAATGTGAACCGTGAAGGTCGTGGCGCTCAGTTGTTGTTATCACGCGCTAAGCCTGAAATGTTAATTGCTTTAATGAAAAAAGAAATTCCTGAGATTTCTGAAGAAATTATTGAAATTAAAGCAGCGGCACGTCAACCAGGCGTTCGTGCTAAAATTGCAGTGAAAACAAATGACCATCGTATTGACCCTGTAGGTGCATGTATTGGTATGCGTGGTACGCGTATTCAAGCGGTACAACAAGAGTTAAACGGTGAACGTATTGATGTAGTGATCTGGTCTGATGATCCAGCTCAGTACATTGCAAGTGCATTAGAACCAGCTGATGTTTCAGGCATCGTGCTTGATGAAGATGCAAGAAGTGCCGATATTATTTTTGCAACCAGCGATCAATTGGCTCGCGCGATTGGCTCACAAGGTCAAAATGTTCGCTTGGCTTCTGATTTAACTGGCTACAAACTCGACATGATGCTTGAAGAAGAGTATCGTGCTCGTCAGCAAAATGAAGCTCAGCAATATCTTGACATGTTTGTATCACGTCTCGATATTGAAGAAGATTTAGCAATGGCATTGGTGGAAATGGGCTTTACCTCTTTAGAAGAGATTGCTTATGTTCCAGCTGAAACTTTTGACGAAATTGAGCTTGATGCTGAATTGGTTGAGTTATTGCAAAGTCGTGCAAAAGAAGCAGCACTTACTGATGCTTTGAAACAGCAAGAAAATATTCAAGAACCGAGCGCAGACCTTCTAACAATGGAAGGCATGACTTCTGAGATCGCTTACTCGCTTGCCGCGCGCGGTATTATTACTGTCGATGATTTGGCAGATCAAGCTACTGACGATATCTCTGATATTGAAGGACTTGATCATGAAAAAGCAGGTCAATTGATCATGAAAGCTCGCGAATCATGGTTTAACTAGGAGATGAAATATGACGGACAAGTCGATTAAAGAGTTAGCTCTCAGTGTAGAACGTCCTGTTGAGAAGCTCCTAGAACAGGCTCGTGAAGCAGGTTTGCCTCAACGTACAGCAGACGATATTATTACCACTGAACAACAGGATACTTTAGTCAATCATTTGAAAAAAGTGCATGGTCAGGAAAGTGGTAACACAGGAAAAATTGCGTTGAAACGTAAAACAACCAGTACCGCTAAAGTTGCAAGTACTTCAGGTAAAGCAAAAACAATTAACGTAGAAGTACGTAAAAAACAGGTTTTTGCTAAACCAAACCCTGAACAAATTGCAGCTGAAGCTAAAGCACGTGCAGAAGCTGAAGCTAAAACACGTGTAGAACAGCAAACGCGTGACACTGCACAGCAAAACGCGCGTCTTCAAACAGAGCAAAAAGCAAAAGCAACTTTAGATGCTATGCGTGCTGCTCATCAACAAGATAGCGCTGCACAAACAGCTCCTAAAGCTGCTGTAGTCGTGAAAAGACGTGGTGGTGGTACAGTAAAACCTGCACCAAAACCAGCAGAAACATTAGAGCAAAAGAAAGCGCGTGAAGCACAAACAGCTCAGTTAAAAGCAACTGAAGAAGCTGCGCGTCGTAAAGCGGCTGAAGAAGCTCAGCAACGTACACTTGAACAAATGCGCAAAATGGCGTCTAAGTATTCAAATGACGAAGCTACTACTACAATTCGTGTGATTGATGATTCTCCACTTGCTTCAGGTCTAGTTGGCCAAGCTTATGAAGATTCATTTAAGCAAGAAGACCGTGAAATTAAACGCGGTGGAGCAACCACTAACCCACGTGCGGGTAAAAAAGGTGGTCGTCGTGGTCAAGAAGAGCAAAGCTTTGTTAACCATAACAAACGCGGTTTAAAATCAAGTCAGGCAAATAAGCATGGATTTGAAAAACCAGTTAAAAAGCAAGTTTATGATGTAGAAATCGGTTCAAGCATTGTTGTTGCCGATCTTGCTCAAAAAATGGCGATTAAAGTACGTGAAGTTATCAAATCACTTATGAAAATGGGTGAGTTGGTTAATCAAGAACAAGCTATTGATCAAGATATAGCAGCACTTGTTGTTGAAGAAATGGGCCATAACCCTGTGTTAGTTTCTGATACACAAGCGGAAGATAACTTGCTTGAAGCTGCTGAAGAAGCACGTGGTGAGCAAACAACTCGTCCGCCAGTTGTTACCATTATGGGTCACGTTGACCATGGTAAAACATCATTGCTTGACCGTATCCGTCGTTCGAAAGTGGCGGCAGGTGAAGCAGGTGGTATTACCCAGCATATTGGTGCATATCACGTTGAAACAGACAAAGGAATCATTACATTCCTTGATACACCGGGACATGCTGCATTTACTTCAATGCGTGCACGTGGTGCTAAAGCAACGGATATCGTTGTATTGGTTGTTGCAGCAGATGACGGTGTAATGCCACAAACTGCAGAAGCAATTGACCATGCGCGTGCAGCAGGTACTCCAATTATTGTTGCAATCAACAAAATGGATAAAGAATCTGCTGATGTAGACCGTGTGTTAAATGAATTAACAACGAAACAAATCGTTCCAGAAGAATGGGGTGGTGATGTTCCGATTGCTAAGGTTTCTGCGCACAGTGGACAAGGTATTGATGAACTCCTTGATTTAATTCTTATTCAATCAGAATTGATGGAATTAAAAGCATCTGCTGAAGGTGCTGCGCAAGGTGTTGTTATTGAAGCGCGTGTTGATAAAGGCCGTGGTGCAGTAACTTCTATTCTTGTTCAAAACGGTACATTAAACATTGGTGACCTTGTTCTTGCAGGTTCATCATACGGTCGTGTCCGTGCAATGTCTGATGAAAATGGTAAGCCTATTAAATCAGCAGGACCATCTATTCCAGTAGAAATTCTGGGTCTTCCAGATGCTCCAATGGCGGGTGATGAAGTTCTTGTTGTAAATGACGAGAAGAAAGCACGTGAAGTTGCTGATGCTCGTGCTGACCGTGAGCGTCAAAAACGTATTGATCGTCAAAGCGCAATGCGTCTTGAAAATATCATGTCGTCAATGGGCAAAAAAGATGTTCCTACAGTGAACGTTGTTTTAAGAACAGACGTACGTGGTACTTTAGAAGCATTGAATGCAGCTTTACATGAATTGTCTACTGATGAAGTAAAAGTTCGTGTAATTAGTTCGGGTGTTGGCGCGATTACTGAGTCTGATGTGATTCTTGCTGAATCTTCAGAAGCTGTATTGTTAGGCTTTAACGTTCGTGCTGATACGACTGCTCGTCAGAGAAGTGACCAAGACGGTATCGATATTCGTTACTACAGCATCATCTATGAATTAATTGATGATGTGAAAGATGCCATGAGCGGTAAACTTGCTCCTGAACATCGTGAAACTATCTTGGGTGTTGCTGAAGTACGTGAAGTATTCCACTCAAGTAAGTTTGGTGCAGCAGCAGGCTGTATGGTACTTGAAGGTGTATTGCATCGTAATAAACCGATTCGCGTATTACGTGATGACGTGGTTGTGTTCCAAGGTGAGCTTGAATCTCTTCGTCGCTATAAAGAAGTGGTTGAAGAAGTTCGTGCCGGTATGGAATGTGGTCTTGCGGTGAAAGGTTATAAAGACATCAAAGTGAAAGATAAAATTGAAGTCTATGATGTTCAATTGATTAAACGGAGTCTTTAATGGCGGGTAGCCAACGCTTAAAGCGCATGGCGGATTCAGTTCAACGTGAGTTGTCTGAGCTGATTCGTCAGGAGCTTAAAGATCCTCGCTTAGGTGGTCTAGTGACCATCTCTGCGGTGAAAGTCAGTGCAGACATGGGTTATGCTGAAGTTTATGTCACCGTAATGGGACGTGAGCTTGGCGATGAGCAAAGTGAAGCAGCAAATAAAGAAACTTTAGATGTATTAAATAAAGCTTCTGGTTTCTTGCGTCATGAATTGAGCCGTCGTATCAAGACACGTATTACGCCAAGATTGCGTTTCCATTATGATAAGACGAATGCTTATGGTAACTATATGTTTGGTCTGATCGAGAAAGCGGTAAATGATTTACCGAAACGCGAATCAGATGACGAACAGTAATATAAATTAAAAATAAAAAAGCCACCTTCGGGTGGCTTTTTTATTGGTTGTCTTTTTTTTCTATTCTTTAGGAGGGTCCATAGGTGGTTTATTTTGTGAGAAACGCTGTCCAATTTTATAACGATCCCAAGGCAAAGGGCGTTCAATTGCTTCAGGAACTTCTCCACTAAGCGAGCGCAAACGTAAATGTAGCGCAGCTTGAGCAATTAAATTTGCTGAAACCGGTGCGGTAATAAAAGCTAAAAGTGTGATCAGTAGCTCGGCAAAACCAAAGCGGCCTTGAAAAGCAAAAAAGATCATGGAAGCAATCAAGAAGCTGCCTAATCCTAACGTACTCGATTTTGTGGGTGCATGTAAGCGCATGAATAAGTCAGGTAAGCGGACCATGCCAATTGAGCCGACTAACATAAAGAAAGCGCCAAAAACCAGAAAGACCGAAACAATAATTTCCATTACAAACTGCATTTTGATCTCTCCTTAATCGACAACATGACCGGTTGTGAAGTAACGAGCTAAAGCTGCTGTAGACACAAAGCCTAGCATAGCAACCAGTAGCGCTCCTTCAAATAAAGAGGTCGTCATCCAGTAAATGCCTAGAACAACAATGAGGCAAGTTGCATTTAAGAAAAGAGTATCGAGTGCTAAAAGTCGATCTACAATTGATGGACCGATTACCATTCGGAAAAGACAAAGTAGCATAGAGATTGTAATGGCAATTAAGCTAATACCTAGAGCATAGGGTAGGATTGTCATACACTTGCCTCCGTTTCGCTTTTTACATCAAAAATTTCCATAAGTGGAATTTCATAGCGTTGTTTGATGTCTTGAATGTCAGATTCAGTATCGTCAGTGCTCAAGGCGTGAACCAAAATATCTCCACGTTCCTGATCAATACCCGCAGAGACAGTACCTGGCGTTGTCGTAATGATCATTGCCAGTAATGTATTGACCTGTTCATGTTCCGTTTCTAGTGGCACACGATACCATTTAGGGTGTAAATTTTTGGTAGGTCCTAAAACGAGCTTTGCTACTCGAAAGTTAGAAATGACAATATCCCAAAGAACTACAAAGCATAATTTAACAGCAGGTTTCCAGTGAATATGCGGTGTGCGAGTAATGAACGGTTTGACTAAACGAGGAATAATCAAGCCTAAAAGCACAGCCATTAAAATATCACTGGCATCCAGACTATGTGACAGCATCAGCCAAAATAAAACGATAAGAACGGAAACAAATGGATGTGGAAACCAGCGTTCAAGCAAATGAGATAACTGCATTGTTATGGCTCCATAGGTTTCAATTGACTTTCATCAACAATGGTAGGCGTTTGTAGTTTGTCCTGTTGCTGAATTTGTCGATGTTTATATTCTGAAATATGTTCACCATTGAAGGTATCTTTCGAAATAATATCAGGAATGAGGTAAGCATTATGATCTTCAACTTCACCGCCATATTTAGTTTCTGGTAGGTAAGCGGGATCAAATGGTTGCACGCTGATAAATTCACCATTTTGATCTATTTTAAGAATAGTACGTTGGTAAAGCGCATGGTCTTGAATCTGCTGAGCAGTACTTAATGTGTAATGCTGAATAGGTGCAGCAAATACGACATAAGCCATTAAGCCAGCAAGTAACACATAGATGACTTTATCATTACGTGGTGGTGCCCGTTCTGGTAAGGCCTGATAAAGAATATAAGCGGGATGAATTGGATCCTGTTCAGGAGGTGTTGCTCGCCAGAACAAGATAAAACCAACACGTGTTAGAGCAATAATACTTAATAGGCTAACAACAAGTACCACACCAATGATCCAACCTTGGTAGCTGGTTTCAACTGTCGCTTGTAAAATGAATACTTTTCCAAGGAAACCACTAAAAGGTGGTAAACCCGCGAGCATCATGGCAATCAAGAAATAAGTCAGCATAGCCGCTTTTTCTTGTTTGATTCTTGGAGCAACTTTTAAGTGATCTTTAAAATCTCCACGTTGTGAGGTTATCCATCCACAAAATAGATAAAAAGCTGCTCCAATCAGCGTACTGTGCACTAAGTAATATAATGCGCCAGACCATGCTTGTGTATTCGACATGGCAATTGCCGTGAGCAAGGTGCCAATTGAAGAAAGCACCATAAACCCGACAAAGCGACGTAATCGATCTGCTCCAATTGCTCCAATCACACCATAGAGTGATGTAATTAAGCCAATCGGAAGTAACCAGCTTTTTAAGATTTCTTGGCTAAGCGCATCGTCAAATACAGTTCCATTCACACGCAAAATCGAATATATACCGACCTTGGTCATAATGGTGAAAATTGCAGCTACAGGCGTACTTGCAATAGCATAAGTTTTTGGTAGCCAAAAACCTACAGGAAGCATGGCTGCTTTAATGCCAAACACTACAAATAAAAGTAACGCACCTGCTACGGCTAATTTATGTTGATCTGCTTCGAGTGTGGGGATAAGACGTGAAACATCCACCATGTTGAGGCTACCCACACTACCATAAATCATACCAAGGCCAATTAAGAATAGGGCAGAGGCTAATAGATTAATAATGACGTAGTGAACACCCAGCTGAAAGCGTGGCTTGCCTTGTCCATGTAAAAGCAAAACATACGAAGCCATCAACAAGATTTCAAAAAAGACGAAAAGGTTAAATAAATCGCCTGTTAAAAATGCTCCGCAGATACCCATTAACAAGAAATGCACCATGGCATGGAAATAGCGACCACGGGTATCCCAATTGTCGCTTGCATACCATAAAACTGGGACGACTAGTGCATAGGTCAGTACCAGCATAAAAGCAGAAAGGCGATCTAATACGAGTACAATGCCAAACGGTGCTGACCATTCACTTAGTTGGTAAATGGTAATCTGGCCCGTGCTTGCAAAACTCAAATATACAATTGCGGTAATTAATCCAGCAATTGCCGAAACAAGACTAATGCCACGACGCCATGGTTGTCGCCAGTCATCTTTTAAAGCACTTGCTCCAGGGTTGCCAAGCAGTAATAAAATAAAAGCAGTAAATGCCGGGATGAGAATGCTAAAAATAGGCGCATGTTCTTGCCAGAAAGATAAAAAATCAAACATTACGGCTCATCCTCGCGTGGGTCGTATGTTGGAGAGATGTCTTCTTTAGCATCAACATGATCACTACCTGACTCATAACGGCTACGCAGCGCCAGTTGTACAATAAAAGCGGTGGTTGCAAAACCGATCACAATGGCTGTTAACACCAGCGCTTGAGGAAGTGGATCGGTTATTTTTGTTGTTTCGGTTAAAATTGCTTGTGAGCTGATTTGTAATCGACCCATAGCAAATAAAAATAGGTTTACAGCATAGCCAATTACAGCTAATCCAAGCACGACAGGGAAAGTACGAGCACGTAAAATCAGATAAATACCTGTGGCAACAAGTAAACCAATAGCGGAAGCCAATAAGAATTCTAAACTGATCATGATGATTCCTCCCGATGTGGTACTACAGGACCAGACATACTTGAGTGGCGAGAGTCTCCCAATACAGAGATGAGCAACATCGTTGCACCAACAACGGTGATATAAACGCCTAAGTCAAAACTTGCAGCTGAAGCCAAATGTAGCTTTCCTAAAATTGGTAATTCAACATACACGTGCGCGCTGGTGAGGAATGGGCGTAACCAGAACCATGCAGCTACGCCAGTAAGCCCAGCAATTGTTAAACCTGAACCAATCCAGACTTCGTAAAGACGCCCTGATTTTGCTTTGAGTAATTGTTCAGTTTGGTCTTGACCTAGTGCAATATATTGGATGATTAACGCCATTGAGGTAATTAGACCTGCAATGAAGCCACCGCCCGGATAGTTATGGCCGCGCATAAAGATATAAACACTCACGACAAGCGCTAATGGCAATACCCAAGAGGCTGTAATACGGAACATGAGCGGAGATGGATTAAAACGGTAGGTGAGACCTTGGGTCATGGTTGTACCATGTACACGCATGCCATCCATGAGGCAAAGTGAACCAATAGCCGCAATTCCTAGTACCGTAATTTCACCAAAGGTATCGAAACCACGGAAGTCAACTAAAATGACATTTACAATATTTGAACCACCACCGAGTGGTAAAGATTGTTGGGCAAAGAACCATGAAATCGAATTATGATCACGGGTTAAAATCAGCCACGTAATCCAGCCTATCCCTAAGCCTCCAACAATGGCTAAAGCGGCATCTCTTAAACGTCTTGAGCGCAGAGATTCATAAGGCGTTAGCTGTGGAAGTAAAGATAAACTCATTAATAAAAGAACAGTGGTTACAACATCCACTGTAATTTGCGTCAATGCCAAATCTGGAGCTGACATGGTGACAAATACCATCGTTACAACCAGACCAATTGCACCACTAATGAGGACTGCTTTAATACGTTCGTGGTGGAACCATAGCATCATCCAGCAACCCGAGAATAAGGTCAGCCAGAGAACGATGGCAATCCATGGGGCATGAGTGAGTTCACGTGTGCCTGTAGTAAGCCCTTGATTAAGTAGCGGCATGGTTACCATGATGATGCTAAAAGCAATGATCAAAAACAAGTAACTTTGCAATGAGCCATTTTCAGTTTTTTGTTTGATTTTTCGGCTTGTGAGTAATAAATGTTTTAAAAATAAATCAAATAAAATACGGCCTTGTAATCTGCCAAGACGTGGGTCAAGGTCAATTTTACGAATCATGCCATCTTTTGCCAAAGCAAAATAGAAGAGTGAGCCGCCCACTAAAGCAATAATACTCATCACAAGAGGAGCATTGAATCCGTGCCAGATTGCAAGATGAGTTCCTGCAAATTCTGGTTGCATCAAGCTTGCTCTCGTTACGCTATTGACCAGTGGTTCTACCAATAAAGAAGGTAAAACTCCAACCAAGATACATAGCACAGCAAGAAGAATGGCAGGCGCACGCATACCGATAGGTGGTTCATGTGCATCTTTATTTGGAACTTGTTTACCAATTGGGCCATCAAAAAACACGCCATGCACTAAGCGAATTGAATAACTTACTGCAAAGATACCAGCCAGAGTTGCAATAATGCTGGCAAAGATAACCGTTGAACCTGAAAGATTCGCCAATAGCTCGGTAAAGAACATCTCTTTAGAAATAAAGCCATTGGTGAGTGGTACCCCTGCCATAGAAGCAGCGGTGATCATGGTTAATGTGGCCGTGAAAGGAAGTAATTGCCAAATACCACTGAGTTTTCGAAGATCACGTGTACCAGTTTCATGGTCAATAATCCCCGCAAGCATAAACAGAGCTGCTTTAAATGTCGCATGGTTAATAATATGAAAAATGGCAGCAGCAACTGCTAAAGGCGAACCTATACCTAGTAAACAGACAATAAGACCTAAATGGCTAATTGTTGAATAGGCGAGCAAACCTTTTAAGTCTTCTTTGAAAATGGCAAAACATGCGGCCATACAAAGTGTAAATAGGCCGACAAACGTCACGATATTGTGATAAATCGCAGCGCCTACAAAGATTGGCAGTAAGCGGGCAAGTAGAAAGATCCCAGCTTTTACCATGGTTGCAGAGTGCAGGTATGCAGACACCGGAGTGGGCGCAGCCATTGCGTTGGGTAACCAAAAATGAAATGGAAACTGAGCACTCTTCGTAAATGCACCAAGCAAAATAAGCAATAACATTGGAATAAATAGGGAATGGGCTTGAATGGCATCTTTCATGCCCATGATGTCATTAATTTCATAGGTTCCAGTGATTTGTCCTAATAGAACAAATCCACCCAATAACGCCAAACCGCCCATCCCTGTAATGGTGAGTGCCATTCGAGAGCCGCGTTGAGCAGCTTCATAATGACTCCAGTAACCCACTAATAAAAAAGATGAAATACTGGTGAGCTCCCAAAAGACTAATAAAATAATAAGATTATTAGAGAGCGAAATACCCAGCATTGCTGCCATAAACAGCATGAGTAAAGCATATAGTTTGCTTAAAGAATTTTTAGGGCCAAGATAGTAGTAGGCGTATATATAAATGAGTGTACCGATACCGGTAATAAGTAGAGAGAATAGTAAACCAAGAGCATCGAGTCTGAAGCTTAGATTAATTCCTAATTGAGGTAACCAATCCCAGCTCTGTTGAATGCTTGCACCACCAAGCACAGTTTTTGCTTGAGCCAGTAATAAACCAAAACTGGTTAAACTGACTCCGATTGCCCCTAAAGCCGTTACTCCACGCGAGAACCGTTGAAGCAATGAAACAAGGGTGGTGCCTAATATTAACGGTAATAAGATAATTATCGGTAGCACACTCGTATCCATATGTGATTTAGGCCGAGACCTAAAAGTGAAATTTTAATTTCAGAACAGATAGGAATTCAAAGAGATTTCCAAGGCTTGTATTCTGAAAAGCCCAACCAAATTAGAAAATAAAGCGAGAAACAAGTTGTATTGCGCAACTTGAAGAATAAAAACGCAAAATGAAATTTATTGTACACTAAAAAAGCAGTAAAAATCTGATGTTATTACATGTAGTAACAACATCTAGTGATTTTAGAGCCTAAAAATCCTGTTTAAACTCTATATTGTGTGAGGCCGAATTTCACTATAAAAATAGAGTAAATGGGTCATAAAATTTAAACAGAAGGGCTTTCTTCTGGTGTGTCGCCAGCATGAATCATGCGTAATAATTCATTTTTTTGTTGCTCATTTAGATTTTGGATTTGCTGAAATAAAACACCAATTTGTGCTGGGGATGGTGTTGGGTCAATTAAGCTAAGAGGTTGTGCCTCTATAGACTGCGTTAATGGTTCGCTTCTTTGTAGCAATGTATAGATGTTTTCAAGCTGTTGCTTGGTTGTATTTAAATCAAGATGGCTAACTTTACCATTTTCTAATTTTAAACATTGATAGTTGGAAGCATGTTCAAGTAATTCCTCACGACTTCCTGTTGCAATAATTTGTAAGCGCGGGAATGCCTGATGAAGCCGATTCAAGATTTCTGTGCAATGTGTCGAGTCGAGCTGTGCATCAATCTGATCTATTAATAAAACCCCGTCACCTTCGAGGCAAGGGTTTAGACTTAAGGGATTGAGTAAACAGAGTCTGCGGGCTACATCGCCTACCAACGCAATCCAAGTTTTTGTGGTGTTGGAAAGCTGCTGAAACGGTAGGGTTTGACCTTCATAGTCAACCATGAGCTGGAGCCGAGGTTGATATTGCAAATATAAGTCTTTAAGTTCAGGCAAAACAATATTTAATGCATTTTTCAGTGCATAGAGATTCGGGGAGGTGAGCTGTTTAGGCTGCCCTGATAACTCTTTTTGAAGCTCATTTAATAGTTCTGTTTGATCTTGCTGATGTGATTGTTTGGAAATAATACGTTGTACGAGATGTGCAGCTTGGGCATTCTCGATATCGCTAATTTCACGTAACCATTCAAAAAAACGAGTAAACGTTGTAAATGGTAGCGGGCTAATGTCATAGGCTGAAATGGGTTGGGTAATGCCAGGTAAATTTTTATTCAGCAGATTAATATCATTTACAAATCGCTCGGCTGGGTAGTAAGCGACTAAGGGCAATCCTTGTAGTGGATCTTTTTTTGTGACTTGCTGATAAAGGGCCATAGTTTGATCAAGTTGCTGCGTTTCAACTTGGCTTATCCCAATGCCACTTGAATTTAGAGTTTTAAAAAGTTTCCAGCTACATAGTGAAGAATCCACCTGTTGGGCAGAGGTACTTTCAGGTAAATGGCCAATTTCTGCTGGAACTTGAATGGTCACTTCGATTCTTGATTGTAGGCGCGACTGAGTAATGTCTTGATCAGGCATGACAATACCAGGGCTACGTAAATCTTTAAGACGGGCAGGGAACCAAGTTAAAGCATGGTAAGTATGTTTGAGTAACATACTTTTACCAGTTGCTTGTTCACCTAAAATTAAGGTAATAGGCTGTTTTTCATATTGAAACTGTATTTTAAGATCGTGAAATAAAGCAATATGTTTAAATTGGATCGATTCAAGTTTCATAGGCTCACCTAAGTATGAGCGCTTCAACCAACCGATTGACGAAGACTTAAAGGCGCCCTTAGTTTTAATTGTTGTATCAGATCATAAAGATGATGGATATTTAAACTTACTTTAGCACGAGTACAGGCAACGTAAAGTAATCTTAACTCCTCATCTGTAATCTTGTGTTCTAAGCCATTAATTTTAAATTGATAGTCATCTTCAATATGAACGCGGTTCCATTCTAACCCTTTCGCTTTGTGAGCTGTAGAGATGACATAATCAGCTTGCTCAATGGGTGTAATTTTTGCAAGTGCTTTCTTTAATGGGTCAGTCCCGTGATCATCAACCAATTTAACCAAAGGTTTAATGTCACTACCTTCATTGGTTTCACAGTATTCATGAACATCATGCCATGAATTGAACCATGCTAACTCAGGAACATCGGTGACACGTTTGCCTTGTTTCAAGAGGCTTGCAGCATCTACAAAACGGTTTAGTTTTTGATGGTCTGCTTGCAAACTCACTTTATCGCCATGAACTAATCCTGCCAACAAAAGCTCCATTGCACGGGCATTGGTGCGACATAAAATTGCGTCACGCATTTTAGTGTGAGGTTTATTAACTACACTTGATTTCTGGTTCGGATTGCCAAGTAGAGGAACAGTCTCATTTAAGCCGCCCAGCAACGCATTGGCAACGTCAGCAATCGTTTCACCAAAACGAAAAGACGTGGTTAGACGAGATTCAGGTAATGGTAATTGCTGCATAGCATTAATTGCGCCACGCCATGCATAAATTTGCTGATGAGCATCGCCTACATAAATGACCTGCGTATTTTTTTGTCGCAGCAAAATACCCAGCATTAAAGGGTCGGCATCTTGTGCTTCATCAAATAACACATAATCACTAGGAATGTTCGGTTCAGATAATGCCCAAAGTTTAAGGTAAATATCATGGCCAATTCCGGCTTGATGGTTTGGGTCAATCGACTCTAGCCAACGACGTTCCACAGCAGGATAAAGATGCTTTTGTAATTCGGTAACATCATCTGGATGTAACCAATTCGGTGCTTGAATATGGCGAGGTGCAGGGTATTGAGAACTCGTTGAACAGAAGTAACCCACCGCATTTGCGACAAGACTTGCTAGTCGGCTTGGCATCAAGACATATTTCTCGTAACGCCCACCCATCATGCGTCGTAAAGTAATCGGCTCTAGTCGATATTCTTTAGCAATAAAACTTGGACTTAAGCGCGGTAGACGTAATTTGTCAGTTACACCACGGGGCACACTACGAAAGGCAAGTGAGTGAAAAGTACGGCAGTCGACATTGCGATGAAATTTGCTTTGGGCTTCACCAGCAATCGCTTTGTTAAAAGCCAAATACATACCACGCCGCTCAGGCATGGCATCACTAATCATTTGTAAAGTAGTAGTTTTACCTGTACCCGCATAGGCAATCACTTTAAATGATTGCCCAAGACGGGCGTTGTCTATGGCAATCGCTTGCTCATAGGTAGCTTTAGGTTTTTCAATATTCGACACTGAGTGATTTTATACCTTGTTGCGGTTAGCTTTTTCAATTAAACCAGATAAACCCTGACGACGAGCTAATTCGTCAATAATAAGTTGTGGATTAAGATCGAAATAACCCAACATGACAATAGTATGGAACCACAAATCGGCTGTTTCATAAACGAGATCGTTTAAGTGAGCTTCTGAAGCTTGAACTGTAAAATCTTTAGCAGCAATAATGGTTTCTACACTTTCTTCGCCGACTTTTTCTAAAATTTTATTGATGCCTTTTTTATAGAGGCTGGCAACATAAGAGGTATCTGCTTCCGCTTGCTTCCGCTCTTGCATCAATTGACCTAAATGAGCAAGTACATCAACTTGTTCAGTGGTGTGGGCGTGATCGTGAGCTTCTGTTTTAGCATTTTCACCGTAAATTGCAGTAGGATCTTTTAACTGTGCATCGACAATTTCCCAACCTTGTGGGGTAAGTTTACGGTAGAAACAAGACTCACGACCTGTATGACATGCAATATCGCCGTGTTGTTCAATTTGTAACACAATGACATCGGCATCGCAGTCCAGACGAATTTCATAAACTGTTTGGAAATGTCCTGATTCTTCACCCTTGTGCCAGAGTTTTTGGCGAGAACGAGAGAAGTAAACAGCCTGCTTTTTTTCTGCTGTGAGTGCAAGTGCTTCACGGTTCATCCACGCCACCATCAAAATGCGTCCGGTTTGATGATGTTGAGCAATGGCAGGGATAAGACCTTGTTCGTTAAATTTTACTTCATCGAGCCATTGCGTGTTATTCATGAGGAATCACCAAAGAAATATGAACTATAAATTGATTTAAGTCAGATGCTAAAAAATAGCTTGTATAGTGTACGGCATGAACGTCACTTTGCGGAAAAATTCTTTACGCTTTTTCTCTGTGTCAGGCTAACAAACAGCTTATATTCATTACTTGTCAGTACGTTATTTAGATATTTCTGAAGTGAGAATATTGGAAATCTCAATCAAATTTTGATCTGGATCACGTATATAAACTGAGAGAATAGGGTGCATTGCACCAGTACGTTCAACGGGGCCTTCTTCAATTTGAATATTTAACTGATTAAGGTGTGCAACCACTTCTGAAATTGGTGTTGCTGAAATAAAACACAGATCGGCAGATCCAGGAGTCGGTTGTAATGCCTTAGGTTCAAATTCTTTGCCTAGTTGATGCAAATTAATTTTTTGATGCCCAAACTTTAAGGCTTTTCTATCACCTTTAAACGTAATGACCTCAAACCCTAATACTGTTTGATAGAAATTACAGGTGTTTTCAATATCTGCAACGGTTAAAACGAGATGATCAAGGTGGCTGATTTTCATATATAACTCGCTATTCTTTTGTGAGGTTAATAGTCGGGAAGAGATTCACTTTTTGAATTAAGTGCATTTTCTTTTTCGCAATATTGAGCAATTTTCTGATAATCAAGTTGTTGAAATGGACCTGCTTTTAAGCCAGAAACTGTGATTGCCATTTCTTTTCGAAAATAAGGGATCTGATACATCCAAGGGAACACGAGATCTCTTAAACCTCCCGCCCACCAATGGTCAGATTGATAAAGTGGTGTTAATAAGCGACTGAGGAATTGATAAAACTGGGTGGAAGAGCGGCGATGTTGATGATAGTGCTGCCAGAGGAGTGACCAGTCAATATTTTGGTTCTTTTGGGCAAGTTGCAATGATTGAGAAAAAGCCCAAGCATCCAATAAAGCCATATTTGCGCCTTGTCCCAGTTGAGGGCTCATAGCATGAGCAGCATCACCAATAACACCAATTCGGCCTTGCCCAAATTGAGTCATCACCACATCACGGTATTGGGCAGATAGCCATTTAGGTTGAATTTGATTGTTGTACAAAATCTGTTTTAACCATTCTGCTACATCAGGCCAGCGCTCTGAAACTTGGTTTAACCAAGTCTGTTTAGACTGCTCATCTTTCAAAAATGTAGGTAATTGTGCAGTAGGTAGGCTCCAAAATACACTCGCAAGTCGTTGCTCGGGTGCAGAAGGGATTGCCCCTGTAGGTAAAATCCCCATCATGATTTTGGAGCGATCATAAAATTGATGCAGAATTTGGGGATTCAGTGCTAAACATTCAGGCACGATACTCCAAGCAGCACCCCATGGATAAGCTTGATCGACCTTTACCCATGCTTTTGGTCGAAATTGACTACGAGCGCCATTGGCAATTAAGACCGCATCAAAGCAATCATCAAATTTTTGGTTGTGATTAAAGCCAAAGACCCTAATTTCATTAGGGTGTTCTTCAAGTCTTTCAATTGTGTGGCTCATACGCCAAGTAATGTGACTTGAATATTGAGAAAGTTTTTGAGTAAGAACGTGACATAAAGTAGAACGGTGAATACCTAAACCATAAAGATTTGTTGAAGCTTCATGATAGTGACTATTTACTAAAAGGCGTTTATCAGGAAGTTGCCCTTCTAAACCTGTGACTTTTGCACCTAGTGTTAAGGCTTCATCAAGTACACCAAGATGCTCAAATACGGCTAACCCAGCAGGCTGAAGTAAAAGACCTGCACCTACCGGAGATAATTCATCAACTTGTTCAAAAATAGTCACATTATTGCCTTCGCGGGCGAGCAAAATCGCAGTTGCTAGACCTGCTGTACCAGCACCGATAATGGCAAAATGAGGTGTTTTCATTGTTTATTCTTTTGAAGTGTTTATAGGTTCAATTTAACAATGAACTTATCACTGATCTAGAAAAATTTTTTAAAATTAAATTATCGTCATAGAAAAATCCCTTGCGATTGCAAGGGATTTAAATGTTATTTCATCACTCGCCAAAGTGCTAATAAGCTACTCAGCACAATCAAAATAACCGAAACAAACCAAGGGCTAATAATCGCGATGGTTAGTAAAATCAGCATAGTACTGCCGAACATCCAACTGCGGCGTTGTTGATGTTCCATTTGCAAACGAAGTTGCTGCATTTCGCGTAACTGACGGTCTTGCCAAGCAGACTGATTTTTTAAACCATTTAAACTATCAACAATTAAGCTTGGGAAATCTTGAGCACCTAAAAGCAGGTCAGGTAGTTGTTGTCCTAACTCTTTTATATTTTTGACTGGGTTCATGTTGGCTTTGACCCATTCAGTCAAAATTGGTTTTGCCAATTTCCAGATGTCGAGCTGCGGATAAAGATCGGTTCCTAGGCCTTCGACATGCACTAAAGTCTTTAGCAACAACATGAGTTGCGGTGGAATCTCTAAATGGAAGCGACGGGCAATATCCATCACTTGAATTAAGATGCCAGCAAAATCAAGTTGATCCATTGGTTTAGACACCATTGGACCAACGGTGCGACGCATTTCACGCGATAGCGCATCTTGGTCTGTACCCGGTGGAATCCAGCCAGCTTGGTGCACAATTTGAATGAGCTGCATAAAGTTGCTGTTCATTACAGCAAGCAACATGCGGGCAATCGTCATCTGGTCATGCTTAGATAACTCACCCATAATCGCACAGTCCAACGCAATAAAGCGTGGATTACTTGGGTTAATTGTTTCTACAAAGACATTGCCGGGATGCATATCGGCATGGAAAAAGTTATCGCGGAATACTTGCGTGAAGAAAATGGTTAATCCTTTTTCTGCAAGTTGTGCACGGTCCATGCCTAGACGGTCGAAAGTCGCCGTATCTGAAATAGGAACACCTGTAATCCGCTCTGCCACCATGACATCTTTGGTGTCCATGTAGACTTCAGGCACATACATCATGGTTGAGCCAGTAAAATAATGGCGCATACGACGGGTGTTATCTGCCTCAATACTCAAGTCCAGCTCATTCAAAATGATCTGGCGATAGTCTTGAATAATTTCGCTTAAATGCAACGCACGCGCAGCTTCAAGGCGGCTTTCTAGCGTATTGCCTAACCATGCCAAAATCTCAAAGTCTTGCAAAATTTGGTTGCGAATGTCTGGGCGAGTCACCTTAATAACGACTTCACGACCATCGTGCAAAGCAGCAGTATGAACTTGTGCAATTGACGCAGCAGCTAATGGCTGGTCATCAAAGCGAGCAAACAAGGTATTTACGTCAGCTTTTAACGAATCTTGAATACGTTGTTTGGCAACATTGCTATCAAAAGGTTTTACCTGATCTTGAAGTAAGACCAATTGAGCGAGTATTTCAGGTGGAATCAAATCACGTCGGGTTGACAGTAATTGCCCAAGCTTAATTGCAAGCGGCCCCATCTCTTCCAAAGCTTCTTTGAGCTTTAAAGGATTTTTACGTTCACGACTAGACCATGCGGCTGGGTGCATTTTAATAACACTTAATGCACGTTGAGCTTTAACTGGTAATTCATCCGCAGGGAACAACGTATCGAGTCTATAGTGCGCTGCAATACGCCAAAGTTCGAGTAAACGTGAAACGTGCGGAATCATATACAGTCTTACCTAGTCTTGAGAGGGTTGTAGTTGTGCGTTGAGTTGCTGCAATCTTGCTTCTAGACGGTCAATGTCTTGATTAAGCTTGCGAGTTGCTTGAGTTAAATCATCCATTTCCCAGCGAGGGGCAAATAGACCGCTATCTTCTTTTAATGCATCTTCAGCAAAAAACAGATGGCTTTGAAGAGAGCGTTTTAAATGTTTTGGTGCAAGCTGAATCTTGCCAATTTCGTGGGCAAGTTGAGGACCAACCCATCTTGATAAGTGCGCAGCTAAATCTGGTTCAGCTTGTTGCATGATTTTTTGAATATCCTGTAACAGGTGATAATCACCTTGCAATGGGATATTGCCAATCTGATCTGGATCGCTGACCAATAGTTTGATCAGCTCAATGACATCCTTAACATGCAAAGTTGCTGTAGCTTCAGGAATTTTGAATTGCTCATCAAAAGGGCGTTGTTCAAAAATAGAAGGCTTTTCACTATGCCCTGTTGCGGTAGGTTCAAGACGTACTTTTTCTTGGTCAAAGAATACATCGACAGAAAGTTGCGGACTGTCGATTACGACACGCAACATTTTGCCCTGTAACTGATTAAGCTGAATGCGAGTAACCGCATCCAGATCGATCAGATGATGAATGATACGTTCGACTGCACCGAGTGCCAGAATCGACCACATATCGTTAACCCTTACAGTTTGAAGCCACGGTGAACGGCAACGATACCAGCAGTAAGGTTGTGATAGTCACAGTTCTGGAAGCCAGCATTTTCCATCATACCTTTTAAGGTGCGTTGGTCTGGATGCATACGAATTGATTCAGCCAAATACTTATAACTTTCTGAATCATTGGCAACTAATTTACCCATAATCGGTAAAGCAGTGAATGAATAGAGATCATAAAGTTTTGAAAATGGCTCAAATACAGGCTTAGAAAACTCAAGAATAAGTAAACGACCACCTGGCTTCAACACACGGAACATAGAAGCAAGTGCTGCATCTTTATCAGTCACGTTACGTAAGCCAAAACTAATGGTGAGTAGATCAAAGCTGTTATCTGCAAAAGGTTCTAAAGTTTCTGCATTGGCAAGTACGAAGTCGACATTAGTACAGCCTGCATCAATCAAACGGTCACGGCCTACATTGAGCATAGATTCGTTAATGTCTGAAAGAACGACATGGCCTTGAGGACCAACTTCGCGGCTGAATACTTTCGCTAAATCGCCTGTACCGCCAGCAATGTCCAACACATGTTGACCACGGCGTACACCTGACATGTTAATTGCAAAGCGTTTCCAAAGGCGGTGAATACCAAATGACATCAAGTCATTCATCAAGTCATATTTGCTTGCAACCGAATGGAAAACTTCTGCAACTTTTTGAGCTTTATCTTCAGTTTTAACAGTCGAGAAACCAAAGTGTGTGGTTTCTCCCACGTTGCCAGTATTGCCAGCACCACGCGGTAAATTGTATTTCGGTACAGAACCGTTAACCGGTGTATCAGTTAAGGTTTGTTGTAAAGTTTGTTGTTGCCCTTGAGGGGTACCTTGCGGTAAAGGTGAGCTTAGGAAAGGGCTAACTTTGTCTGAACTTTGTGCCTGCTCAGTTGGAGATGTTGGCTTTTGGTTTTCGTTAGACATATTGTCTCTCCTAGACTCAAACTCAAGTGAAACGGAATAAGTTCTGCATGATGACAGATTTTGTCTATTTTTACAGGCATCATCATGCAAATATAATGAATAAAATCTCAACTTCGTAAGGTTGATTTTTTCTCTGTGCCGACCTTATCACACTCTAAACGGATTCGGATGCCCTGAATGTACATTTTCAATAATCTGGCGTTCTTTTTCCGTAAAAGTCTTGATAAACGTCTCGGCTGATTTTAACGGTTTCATTGCAGTAAAACCATCTTGAATAAAATCATACATCAACTCGAAGTGATATTTTTGGGCAATGCCTTTACACATTTTAAAAGCCGTAAACATCATAAATGAGCGCATATATTTATCGAGTGCTGTACCTAAATCATCAAGAAGAGCAAGTTGTTGATAACGAGCTTCTGCCTGATCAAGCTTGGTTAAGGTTAAGCGCATGATTTCATCGGTTAATACCGTGTCAGCCGGATAATCCTCAAGAAGCTGTATCGCCACTTGTTCATCAAGCTGAGTGGCAAGCACAGCTAAACTTACCGATTTAGTTCCAGTTTTAATCGCATTCTCAGGCAATACTTTTTCGGCTTTATGCGCATATTTCAATAGACGTTCAATTTGTGCTGCAAGGGCATCAAACTCTGGACCACCATATAAACGATTTAAAAAATACTGTGCCATGAGTTTATGTTCAGGCAAGTTGAAAAATTCATGATGTGTATCTTTCATCCGCTCTTTTAGCCATGTTTGTACATCTTGCAAACGTTGGGCAAGCACTGGATTGTCATGATAATTAAATGTTTTATATTGTTGTAAAAGTTCATCAAAAGCAGCGAGTTTAGACATGTAAGACTCTAATATTGGGCTATTTACAAAAAATCATAAGAGGCATTGTAACCTTGTACTATGGCGAGAAGATGTAAAAAAAATGATTCATGCGTCAATTTTTAGATGGAATTTGGCCGCAATGACATAATTTGTATAGCAATTCATCATTTAACCGCATAAGTTAAATATCAACGAAATTAAACAATAAATGATTAGAGCCGTGGACTATGAGTGAACAACAACCAAAATTTGAAATTCGAGATGAAGAACAGCTTTCGGTCGATTTGATTGAGGCACAATATGCTCTAAAAGAAAGTCGAGGGAAGCCGAATGCTAAAAGTACACTCATTTTAATGAGTGGTATTGAACTGGCTGGAAAAGGCGAGGCTGTTAAGCAGCTCCGTGAGTGGTTAGACCCTAGATATTTACGAGTAAAAGCAGATGCACCACGTGTGCTGACAGATACAGAAGCATTTTGGCAATCTTATTCGGAGTTTATTCCTACCGAAGGTCAAATTGTGGTGATGTTTGGCAATTGGTATAGCGATTTGCTTGTTACAGCAACGCATGTGTCTGAACCTTTAGATGAGGCGCGATTTGATGCTTACGTTGAAAGTATGCGGGCATTCGAACAAGATTTGAAAAATAATTATGTCGATGTGGTCAAAGTCTGGTTTGATCTTTCATGGAAATCACTGCAAAAACGTTTAGACAAAATTGACCCGTCAGAGCAACACTGGCATAAACTCCATGGTCTAGACTGGCGTAATAAAAAACAATATGACACTTTGCAAAAGTTACGCCGCCGCTTTACTGACGATTGGTACATTATTGATGGCGAAGATGAAACACAACGCGATCAGTTTTTTGCTCAATACCTTTTGCAACACATGCGTCAACTTCCTGACCATGAAACTGAAGTTAAAGGAAAATGGCAACAAGCTAAAATTCCAGAGAGTTTATTAAAACCTTCTAATGAGCCACTTGAAAAAGCTGAATATAAAAAAGAGCTCGATAAACTCAGCAAAAAAATTGCTGATGCAATGCGTTTTGATAAACGCAATGTCGTTATTGCTTTTGAGGGAATGGATGCTGCTGGTAAAGGTGGTGCAATTAAGCGAATTGTTAAAAACCTAGATCCGCGCGAATATGATATTCACTGTATTGGAGCACCTGAACGGTACGAGGCACGACATCCTTATTTATGGCGTTTCTGGAACCGTATTAATGAGGCTGAAAAAATCACGATCTTTGATCGGACGTGGTATGGGCGGGTACTCGTTGAACGTGTCGAAGGTTTTGCTTCACCTTTAGAGTGGCAGCGTGCTTATGACGAAATTAATCGTTTTGAAAAAGATTTATTTGATAGTCAAACGATTGTAGTAAAAATTTGGCTGGCAATTAGCAAAGATGAACAAGAGCAGCGTTTTAAAGCCAGAGAAGAAACCCCACATAAACGCTTTAAAATTACCGCAGAAGATTGGCGTAATCGTGATAAGTGGGACGATTATTTAAAAGCGGCAGCAGATATGTTTGAGCGAACCAGTACTGAATACGCACCTTGGTATATTGTTGCAACTGATGATAAATATACGGCACGTCTAGAAGTATTAAAGGCAGTTTTAAAACAGCTGAGAGCAGATTAAGCTCTCAGCCATAAGGTATCTACTAACTTACAATAGTGGTACGGCTTTTTTGCTGAATACGTTTTGCAAGATTGTAACTGTCATTCAGGTGAGTTTCTGCTATTTTTTTCATCATGAAATAGCCTAAACTTGCTGCTACAATTTGGCCGCCTAGCGGTATAAATTTAGTCACCTGTTTCGTTACGATTTTGCCCAAAAAACCATTAAATGTTTTTTTAACAGTAGTACGTGCCACTACAAAACCTGAAAATTCAAAACCGCGTTTACGTAATTCATCCCAATGAATTGTTTTAGTTTTTGGGTCGTAAACACTCACGTGCTCAGGTGCTAAGCCAAAACGGGAATTGATATCTGGAATAAGGTGCGACAAAATTCCCAAATCTATCACCACGTCTAAAAACGGAATCGGTACAATTGCCGCTCCTGCTGAGACGTAAGCTCTTTTTTTGATGAGGTCACGACACTCATCGCGAATTTGTTCCAGATTTAGGCTAGGATCAATATAGTCAGGAATGTTATCAATTTTCATAATGTCTACCTGTGTAAGTTTCTTGATGGCGTCATTTAAACCAAGCGTAAGTGACACCTAAAGTTAAATTATGCTGTGTTTAAACCAACGTGACATAGTCAGATTCAGTTGTATAGTAATGAATGTTTATGATTTTGTGCATAAATTATGCAAGCAGGATATGAAATAAATGGGGATTCATGTTATTCAAAGCCAACGTATTGATGTGTTGTTGCAAGGTGTATTAGCGTCTACATCGCAAACTTCAACGCATCCTTTACAGGTTTTGAAAACACAGCATTTTGTTGTTCCAAGTCCTGCGGTTGAGCAGTGGCTAATACAGAAACTTGCAGAACAGCAAGGCATGAGTGCCAATTACCAGTTTCATCAACGGGTACGAGGTTTCCAGTGGTATGCCTATCAGCAAGTTTTAACTGCCCATAAAGAACAGGTCCGTAAAGCGAACATCCCCCGTTTAATTTTTAAATGGCGGGTTCATCAGGCTTTGTATGAATTTATACAACCTGATGCAATTAGCATAGATACCTCACATCCTCTCCATTCTATTGTTCAGCGCATTTATGACAGCGCAGATCGACTCGAACAAGGCATAGATAAACAACTAAAAAAACAAAAAATGCTGTATTGGGTCGCTGAGCAGGTTGCCGATCTATTTAGTAACTATATGATTTATCGTGGACAGTGTCAGCGTGGTTGTGAAAATAGTTGTACGTGTCCAGATAACTGGTTGGCTGCTTGGGGGCAAGGGCGAGCGCTTGATATTGAAAAATATATTGTGCAAAAAGACGAAGAGGTTACTGCTTTTGCATTGCATCAAACTCAAGAGCTAGAACGTTGGCAGCGGTGGTTGTGGCAGCAACATTTTCATGATGACTTTTTGCAGATGCAGCAAATTGATGCGTTGTTTTGGCAAGAAATCGAACATTCAGATCGCAGTAAATGGGCTATTTCAAGATTACCTCATCAGGTGGTGATCTTTACATTATTGGATCTACCGCCAAGTCAGTTACAATTCTTGCGCCGTTTAGGGCAATATATTGATGTGCTAATTTTGCACTATAACCCTTCGCAAGAATATTGGGCAGATAGCGTCGATCCACTGTGGAAACAGCGTTATGACTTAGGGGTGAAAGAGCGCTTTATTGCGAAAAACCCTAAGGCAACGGATGCTGAAATTAGCGATTTCTTTAATAAATTTACACTCAACTTTAATGCTGAAGCACGTGAGTCCAGACATCCACTGTTAACAAGATTGGGTAAACAAGCCCGCGACCACTTTTCGCTATTATCAAATTTATCTACGGGTGAAGAGGGTAAATGGGTTGATGCTTTTGTGGATGATTTCCCTGAAAGTTTACTCGGTAAAGTTCAATCCGATATTTTGCATTTGGTGGAACCCCAAGCTAAGCAATATGAGCTTGCTCCAGACGATGACTCTATTCAGATCCATGTTTGCCATTCTACTTTACGTCAGCTTGAAGTATTAAAAGAGCAATTGATTGGTTGGTTAGCCAAAGCACATGAGCAGCCGCGTCGTCCAAATGATATTTTGGTTTTAGTTCCTAATTTGACCGACATAGAGCCTTTAATTCGGAGTGTATTTCCTGCAACTGCCACTGAGCAGGGTGTGCATTTACCAGTGAAAATTGCAGGAGTTGCATCACTCGATGCATTAAATGCTTGGCGTGCCGTGATTGGGCGTATTCAGCTGATGCAAGGGCGTTTTAGCTTTGATGATTTTGCTGACTGGTTAAGCTTGCATGCGACTCAGCAACGATACGAACTTGAATATGTTCAGGTTGAGCAAATTTTAAATTTACTTGCCGATGCAGGATTTAAACGAGGACTTGATGCAGAGCATCTCAAGCGCAGTTTGTGTGAGGGTGATGACGATTATCGATATAGTTTTAAATTTGCTTTAGAGCGATTGGCTCTTGGCATTGCTGTGCCTGTACATGAAACATTTAATCAAGTGCTGAGTTATGCCAAAGTTCAACCAGGTGATTTTGAGTTGATTGGTACACTCATTCAGATTTATCAAGATTTGAATGAGCGCCGTGATTGGTTAACCCTACATGAACAGGGGCAAGTCTATACGGTTGAATATTGGCTCCAAGTACTGGGTAAAGATATTGTCGAATTTGAGCATGTGGGGGTTGCTGCTTTAAAAGCTGTTCGGGAAATTGTCAAAAAACAAGAGCGAATGTTGACGCTCGCAAGCTATTACGCAGAGACAGAAATAGCAACTTTGCGCAAAATTACGTTGCCTTTACCTTATATTATTGAAGAAATTCAACGGACCTTAGAAAGCCAAAGTGCACAAGCGGAACCGACAGGGCAAATTACCTTTGCCCAAATTGGACACATTCGGCCGTTACCTTATCGCTTAATGGTCATGTTAAATCTTGATGCAGGGCAATTTCCAAACCGTGACACCCATGTTCCATTTGATTTAATGGATGCACTGCGTCAACAGTTAGGCGACCGCTCTCGTCTTGAAGATGATCAGGGTGCTTTTTTGGATGCTTTATTATTAGCCCAAGAAAATTTATGGCTGTTTTATAACGGGTTTGATGTGAATGATGGCGAGGTGAGAGAACCTTCTAGTATTCTTCAAGAGTTCCGTGAACACCTTGCCTTGATTGTAAAAGCCGAAGACGATGTATCTGAAAATGTAGTTGTTGAAGGGATTGAGATTCCAGCTCAGTTAAAACAACTGTATCACCTCCATCATTTACAGCCTTTCGATCCGAAAGGTTTTACTGTAGAAAAAAGTGTTATCCGTTATCAAGATCACTGGTTTAAGGTCGCTTCACAAATTCAGCAAGTCTCAGGAAACCGTCAACCTTGGGCGAATACGACCTATCCGCTACAAGCCCCTGATATGTTGGTTTTAGATAGCCAGCAATGGATACAGGATGTGACATTCCCCGCACGACTATATTTGAAAACCTTGGGTGTCGAAAACTTAGGAAGTGTTGGACTGCTTGACCAAAATGAACCCTTGTTACTAGATGGTTTAGGACGTTATGCGATCCGGCATTTTTTACAACAATCTGAACAGCAAGCACAACCTGAAGTATTAATTGATCAGTTGCCTGTAGGTAAAGTCAAATATAGCGCATGGCAACAAGGTGTGTTCGAGCAAGAATGTTTGCTTGAACGCCTTCACCATTATGCACCGGCAGTGACACAAACAACTCAGCGTATTTGGCGAATTGCTAAACAGCTTCATATGAATATTACCGTTCCGAAGTCTGAAACTCAGGATTGGATCAGCATGGAGCCTTCAAGCGCTCGGGCAAAAAGACGTGCGAAAGTCTGGTTAGAACATCTACTCTGGTTAGCCTATTTGAATGAGGGAAGTGCAGGAGCTGAAAAGCGCCGCATTGTGGTTTTTAGTGATCAAACCGTGATTTGTAGTGGAGTGAGTTCTGAACAGGCTCGGCACTATTTACAACCATGGTTTAAAATCTGGCGTTACGCACAACAACAACCACTAGTTTTGCCAGCAGCCTTATTATTAAAACCGCTAGAAAAAGCCAAAGCATATCAGTGGGGAACAGCAGATCAGGCTGAAAAAGTAAAACTGGATGAGAAGAGCTATGCCGAGCTGTTAAAATACTGGAATGAAACAGGGTCATTTACCACGATGGATATGACTCAAAATGAAGCTTGCAAGCTGCATAAAGACTGGAGCTTTATTTTACAAGAACAAGATGCACAAGCTTTGCTTCAACATGCTTGTGATGAGTTTGCGTATGATCTGTACCATCCAGTTTTTCAATTTCAACATTCGGAGTAAGACATGAACTCAAGAGTACAGGTGTCTTATCAACCTATTATTGATATTGATTTTAGTGGATTACACTTAATTGAAGCTTCAGCAGGTACAGGGAAAACCTATACCTTATCGAGCTTGATGGTCCGTATTTTTCTTGAAAAGTACTTGCCTCGACAAGTTATTGCGACCACGTTTACCCGTGCTGCCGCTGCCGAGTTAAAAAGCCGTATTCGTGCCCGCTTGGTTGAAACGTATCGTTATTTAGAGACGAAGCGCAGTTTTACAGAACATGAATTACTTACGCAGGCCGAGCAAGAGCCTGATTTGTTACTCCAACACATTTTAAAAAGCTTTGCGACGCGAATTGCCTATGCATGTGAGCGTTTAAAATTAGTTATAGATCAGTTCGATGAGCTATTTGTTGGAACACTCGATAGCTTTAGCCAAAAACTATTACGTGAGTTTGCTTTTGAGAGTGGCAAAATTGAACGTGCTCAAATTACTGATGATGCCAAAACCTATAGCCGACAATTGATTCATGATGTTTTGCGTGAATGGATACAGTCTCAGCCCCAAACTGTAATTGATGCCTTATATCTAGCAGGTGAACTTAAAAGTGTAGATAGTTTTGTCAAATTAGTAGAAGACTCGCTTAATTTTAGTTCGGCTCATTTTAAACTTCCTGAAAAACCAACAATTCAATTTGAACAACTTGCTCAGCTCAAACAGTTAGCCACAGAAATTGACTTAAGCCTTTTAGAGCACTATTACCAGCTCGATGGCGAATACTATAAGCATGTGAGCGGTACGGTATTTCGAAACGGCGCTTTTAATAAATTATTTAGTGAATGTTTACCGCAGCTTCTGCAAGTTTTAACGCAAAGTGACAGTATTTTAGTTTTTGATGGGTCGCTATCAGCACAGCGTGAGCTTGTTTTTAAGTTTTTAGGTCAAATTGCCGATCAGAAAGTTTTTAAAAAATGTCCGGCCGAAATTTCAGATGGGTTTTATCAGCACCCTACAGTTCAGCAGATCCAGCAACTCTTTGGTGTACTGAAAAACTATGCTGAGCAGTTCGACCAGCTTCATATTTATTTAAAAGCCTATTTATGTGTCGAAGTTAAAAAACGACTACCACAGGTTTTGCAAAATAAAGGCGAAACGACCTTTTCTCAGCAAATCCGTACACTGTCTGATGCTTTAAAAGGCGAGCAGGGACAACGTTTTGCAGTATTTGTTCAGGCGCGTTATCCCTTAATTTTGGTCGATGAATTTCAAGACACTAACCAAGATCAAGACGACATGCTCGCCAGTATTTGGCGCCATCCCCAGCGTTATCAAAAAGGCTGCATGATTATGGTGGGTGACCGGAAACAGGCAATTTACGGCTTCCGTGGCGGGGATATGCTCACCTTCCTAAATGCCTATAAGGATATTCAAGCTAAACATGGGCGCGAATATAAATTAATTCATAACCACCGTTCGGTAGCCGATCTGGTTGAAGTTGTTGATGCGTTATTTCAACGACAAATTGACTTTGGTGAACAGGTTCAATATGACCCAATTCGAGCAGGAACTCGGCCTCATCCTGTACTGATTGAGCAGAACAATCATAACCCTCATCCTTTACGCTGGCTGATGCTTAAAGATAAAGAAACGGAAGCACAGCAAGTTGCATGGAAGATTCGAGACTTACTCAACCAGTCACATGCTGGACAACTATATTTTCAAAAAGATTCTCAGACTCAAGCCTTAAACGAAGATGATATTGCGGTATTGTCTCGTAATCATGATGGGCTTGATAAAGTTCAATATGAGTTAGAGCGTTTAGGCATTCGAGTTAATCGTCCATCGAAACGAAGTGTTTTTGATTGCACGATTGCTCAAGACGTCGGTGCTTTATTGACAGCAATACTTCACCCTTACGATGAGGCAAAAGTGAAACGGGCCTTAATTAGCCGCCTGTTTGCTATGGATTTGAAGCAATTGTTGCAACTTGAGCAGACAGCAGAAGGCTTAAGCCAGTTCATGACTGGTTTTGATAGCATTCGAGAGTTGTGGTCTGCTCAGGGCTTTTTAGTTGCATGGCAACAATGTTTAAGCCAGTTTGATATCTGGCAAAATTTGGTGGCTGCTCAAAGCAAAGATAATGAACGGGTTGTGGTGAACTTGCGTCATTTGACTGAAATTTTGAGTCAGCACAGCGAGAAATACTCAGGGGCACAAAACCTTTATCATTGGTATCTCAAACAGTTGCGTTCTCCTCTTGACCGTGATTGGGAGCTAGAACGTAAATTGTCGAGTGAAGCTGGCGTTCAGCTCATGACAATTCACCAGTCAAAAGGACTGGAGTTTAAGATTGTTTTTTTGTTGGGGGCAGACAAACCTTTTCGAGAAAATAATAAAACTCTGAATTTTTCGACCCAAGATGTAGTCCAGCCAGACTCAAGCCAGATGTTAACTCAACGTGTAGTTGCCATTGCGGACAAGACATATTTGAATGAAATTGAACTTAAACAACACGAAGAGCGGGCATTAGCTGAACAGAATCGCCTCTGGTATGTGGCTCTAACGAGAGCAAGCCACCGCGTCTACGCGCTTTTACAAGATGTGGATGGTAAATCAGTATCAGGCTTAGCTTTCTGGAAAAATAGGAATGAGCCTTTTCAGCACCATTGCTGTACAGATGAAATGGTTTTGGAGCAGATGCCTCAAGCAATTCATTTAGCTAAGCAAACCAGTATTATTGAACTACAAGCACAACGTTTTCCTGAGCAACGTTTTTATTCTCGTGGTAAAACCAGTTTCAGTTACTTGGCGCAGCATTTAAAACATAAGGTTGGCACAGATTTATTGGCGAGTCAGAGTAATGATGCTGTATTAGCAGAAGATGAGCTGGACTTGGTCAACACTGTTGAAACAATCAGTGCTCAGCCGATTGACTGGATAAAGAATAATTTTCCGCGAGGAACGCTTGCTGGTAATTTCCTGCATGAAATTTTTGAGCATATCGATTTTCAATGTTCAGATGACTGGGTCATAGAAATACGTCGTCGTTTTAAAAATGACTATAGTAGTCTTTGGCAAGATTTAATCAGTAAATATAAAGAGAGCTTTCCAGAGGAAGAAGACGCCGAGAATCTGCTTTATCAGTCAGTTGCACAGTGGTTGCAAGATGTTTTACGAACGCCACTTTATCAGGGCTTCCGATTGAACCAACTTCAACCAGAGCAGCATTTGTCGGAGTTTCCTTTTTATTTGGCATTGTCAGATCGGGTTTTAGCCATGACTCGTGTTCAGCAACTCTTTGCTGAATATGGCCTGAATATGCCGGAATTATTTGAAGCACGTTCGGCCCGTTATCTCAATGGTTCTATCGATTTGGTTTATTTTGATGGGCAGCGCTATCACATTGCCGATTATAAAAGTAATTATTTAGGAGAGGATCTTGCTGATTATCGTAGCGATAACATTGTACAAAGCATGTCTTTGGCAAGTTATTGGCTACAGGCAGGTCTATACTTGGTGGCATTACATCGCTATTTGCAAGTCAAAATGCAGGATTACCAAATTGAGCAACATTTAGGTGGGGCGACTTATCTTTATTTGCGTGGCATGAATGGTGAAGCAGAGCAGGGGTATTATTACTGGCAACCTAGTATTGAGTTTATTCTGCGTCTTGATGCCATTTTGGGGTATTTTGCTGAGGATAAAATCGCATGAAAAATGCTGATAAGTTAGGTAATTTTAAGATTAACAAATACTTGACATGTGGATAAGCCTGTCTATAACCATGTGGACAAGCGTGTGGAAAACTAGGTGGATAAGTGTGTGGACAATCTAAATAGCCCTGAACAAGCCGATTTAAGCTGGTTAACAACGTGGAGTAACTTCTTAAATCAGGCTCCATTTACTGAGCAATCACAAGTGCCAGATACCGCTTCTTATTTACAGCAGCTTATTGAAGCTAGCTTGCAAGGTGATAGCTGTATTGATGTCAGTCCAGAGCAAATTGCAGCACTTGGTCAACTTGCTATATCAGCCGATCAAGCGACTTCAAAAGTTGCACCATGCGTCTACGATGAGCAGGGGTTGGCATTATACCGATATTGGCACCTAGAGCAACGCCTTGCAGAACAAATTTGTCGATTAAAGCAACAATTAATTCAGCCTGTATCTTGTGATGACTATATAAGCTTACTCACAGACCCTCATCAGCAGGCAGCTTTACAAATGGTTGCTCGGCAGAGCCTGAGTATTATTACGGGTGGGCCGGGTACAGGTAAGACCTATACACTTGCACGTATTATTGCTGTGCTTAGCCAAGCAATTCCGCATATTCGTGTGGCGATGGCTGCTCCAACGGGTAAAGCAGCACAGCGCATGCAAGAGGCCTTACAGAACTCGTTTAATGACCCTAAATTGCTTGAGTCTGGATTAGTGAGTGAAGAGCTCAGAAATCAGGGAACACAAACGATTCATCGATTATTAGGGATGGGGCATAGCCAAACACCACGGTTTAATCAAAAACAACCGCTTCCTTACGATGTGATTGTGGTGGATGAGGCTTCCATGCTGGATTTAAATCTGGCAACTCTTTTATTTGAGGCTGTGCCAGAGTCTTGTCGAATTATTTTATTAGGAGATGCAAATCAGCTTGCTTCCGTTGATGTAGGTGCAGTACTTGCTGACTTGCAACAAATACAGGCACTAGCCGACAACAGAGTACAATTACAAACCAGTCGCCGTTTTGCTGAAGGGGCGTTGATTGGGCAAGTTGCTAAATTTATTCAGGCGCAAACCTATCAACAAAATCATGAAGTAGTTTTGCAGCAGTTTGAAATTGATATTGTTCAGGTTTCTGAATTAAAGCCTATAGTTTTACAAAATGACATGCCAGATGTGGTTCAGCTTGAGTATTTACTGGAAGGGAATCACATAGAAGTCGAAATTTATTATCAGAAACTCATGTTAGGTTTCCAAGGCTATGTAAAGAGCCTAAAAAACTATTTAAAAGAAGAACGCTCGATTGAACAGGTTCAAAACGTAGTAAGAGCATTCGATGACTACCGTATTTTAACGGCGGTCCGTCACGGCCCATTTGGCTTACAACAGTTAAACCAGTATGCGCAGCGCTGGTTACAACAACAGTTATCAATAGTTACAGTGGGTGGTTGGTATGTAGGTCGTCCGGTAATGATGACTTATAACGACTATCAACTTGGTATTTCAAATGGAGATATTGGCCTGTGTTTTGAACATAGAACTCAGCCTCAGCAGTTTGAAGTATATTTTCCAAGTTTAAATAAATGGGTGGCGGCAAACCGGTTACCTAAAAGTATCCAAAGTGCATTCGCTTTAACAATTCATAAGTCGCAAGGGTCTGAATTTACACATACTGCTGTGGTTCTTGATCAGGCTGCAAAGAATTTATTAAGTCAGGAGCTCATTTACACTGCGATTACTCGAGCTAAAAAAGTAGTGAGTCTTTTGGTTCATCCAGAAGCTTTAGTTCAGGCATTTACAGTTCGCACTACACGAAAAAGTGGTTTAGTTCAGAAAGTTAATCGGTTAGTTCGTTAAGACAAACTTAATATTTTTACCCTTGTAAGAAAAAGCTTACATAGATTCGAGATATTTGCTGCTAGAGTACACCCCACGTTTTTGAGATTATAAACACACAACGAGCTTGGCACGGAATGTCGGGCAAAATCGCACAATAATAATAGCTTAAGTCGAGAGACTGCGAACTTACAATGACGTAGGTGTATAAAGAGGAAACTTACAGCCGCTAAGCCTTGTAGTTTTGGGAGAGACTACAGGGCTTTTTTATATCCTCGTTTTAATTTACTTCTAAAAAATTATCAAAAAAGATCTGTTTTAGACCTCTATTTAGTATGTTTTCTTTTAAAAAATTATATCAATAATATCAATATATTTATCTGTAATATGATTTTTAAACAGCCATTTTTCCTGTGAATTGTTAAGTTATATGTTATACAGAACTGTACGTTAAATGTTAAAAATGGTTATTTACTAAATATTATACAGACCTGTACGTTTTTACTTACATGATGATAAGAAAAATACTACTTTTCTTCATAATTGGATGTGTCACAATACATCACATAAGGAAATAGAAACAAAGACACGGGAAGTGAGTTAAAACAACAAGAAGGATGTGACTAGCATCTCACCAACGATAATAAAAACAGTAATAACACGATAAACAAAAACTACAGCGCAAAAAACCCAAGCAGAAATGCTTGGGTTTTTTATTTGCTTTTACACTAAGTTAGTTTCGTGTGAGTCGCTACCAAACAAAGATCGGCGCTGATCTCTAGGGATGCGGGGACATTGCGTTGAAATCTGATAAAGCACGTTGGCTAAAGCAGGAAGGTGTGTCCCCACTACAGATTTGCCCGTTGTTAACAGAGACACACTAATATCTCTTTCAGGGTCGGCCCAACATAAAATATTAGAGAATCCTAAATGGCCAAAAGCTTGTCCTGTCATTGGACCAAAAAGACCTACAGGGTTACTACCTAACATTGGTCCTAAGGCATAGCGCATTGGAATTAATAAAGTACGATCAATGTTAACGCCTGTAGTCGGCAGTGTTGCCCTGAAAATCGTTTTCTCACTGAAGATTTGCTGACCCCCATAGCTTCCTCCACTTAAAAGCATTTCAAAGAAACGTCCAGCTTGTTCTGCGCTGGTATAGATGTTTCCGGCTGGGCAAATTGTGTCCATAAAACGGTTATCGTTAGTGACATCAACTGCAAGTTGCAACCCTCCACCTAACACATGGTTCAGGTAGTGGTCGGTACCAAGGCGAGGGTGTAGGCCTGTTGCACAGTTTAAAGCAACCTCTGAGCGGTACTCTGGTTTTAAACCATAGTTGAAATAAGGCATTCCCATCGGTTTTTCGATAGTTTGATGCACAAATTCACGTAAATCTTGCCCAGTCACCCGCTCAATCACTTCTCCTAAAATATAACCCGCTGTAACAGCATGATAGGCAAGATGGTTACCAGCAGGGGATACAGGCTTTGCAGCATATAAACGTTTTAAAATTTGATCTTTATCAAAGAGTAATTCGGGTGTGACATCGCCGTCTATATAGGGAATGCCGCCACGATGTGCTAATAAATGAAAGATAGTCGCACGGCGTTTACCATTTACGCCATATTCCGGAATATAGTAGCTCACAGGATCAAGCAAATTGATTTCGCCTTTTTCATCTAATAGATGAATTAACATGGCGGTGATCATCTTTGATGCTGAAAACAGGCAAACAGGTGTATCTGGAGTCGCAATCAAAGCATTCTCCTGTAGTCCTGCTGGAGAGTTCCCCTGAGCATATCCAATGCTTCTGTTCAGTAGAACTTTACCTTGTCGACGTAGACAAAAAGTAATGAGTGGATAATTTCCGGTTTTATATAATGCTTCTACACTGTTCCAGATTTTTTGAATCTGGCGTTCAGTCATTCCACCCTGTTCGGCAGCAACCTCATCTTTACGACGAATAACTTGCTCAATATTGTCCGGTACAGGACAAGTGTTGGTTGAAAAAATTTTCACACGTTCCTCGCGCTTATTTCTTTTTATTCAAAGGTAGTGTGCAGAGTTAATATGCTCATGTCAGTGTCTAAAATGACAAGTTACTGAAAACTATTTTGCAATCCACCTATAGATACCTTAAAATAGGCGACTTGCTGTAGTGATGCACGGCAGTCAGTTGCCTCAACTGATTCATATCGTTTACTTTTTTAAGCATCTCGGAGAAATCGAATGGCTTTAACTAATGCAGACCGCGCAGAGATCATTGCTAAATTTGCTCGCGCTGAAAATGACACTGGTTCACCAGAAGTACAAGTAGCTTTATTGACTGCTCAAATCAATGATTTACAAGGTCACTTTAAAGCTCACAAACACGACCATCATAGCCGTCGTGGTTTGATTCGTATGGTTAACCAACGTCGTAAATTGCTTGACTATTTAAATGGTAAAGACCACGGTCGTTACACTGCTTTGATCGGTGCTTTAGGTTTACGTCGTTAATTCGATTTTCACTTTGTTTTCGCTATTTCGCATGTCGCAATGCTTGATCGCTGAAAAGAGAGTTTCACTTAATTTTAGATTAAGTGATTTTTAGAAGGGGCGCTTGTGCGCTCCTTCTTTGCGTTTAACTTTTAACATTATTTAAAATTTTTGGTCTAGTGTGATGGCTTCTAAGCTTTGTCATTTATCTACCAATCGGTGTAGTCTGAATGCCAAACCTTAGGGGTCTCACTAGAATAAAATTAGGAAAATACAATACATGTCAATGTTTAATATCGTTCGTAAAGAATTCCAATATGGTCAACACACTGTTGTTTTAGAAACAGGTCGTGTTGCACGTCAAGCAAATACAGTTTTAGTTACAATGGGCGGCGTAACTGTTTTAGTTGCAGTAGTTGCTCAACCTAAAGCAAAAGCGGGTCAGGACTTTTTCCCGTTAACAGTTAACTATCAAGAAAAACAATATGCTGCGGGTCGTATCCCAGGTGGTTATGGTAAACGTGAAGGTCGTCAGTCTGAAGCTGAAACTTTAATTTCACGTCTTATTGACCGTCCAATTCGTCCATTGTTCCCAGAAGGTTTCTATAACGAAATCCAAGTGACAGCGACTGTTGTTTCTTCTGATAAGACTATGGATGCTGACATTGCTGCAATGATCGGTGCTTCAGCTGCAATGTCAATTGCAGCTGTTCCATTCCGTGGTCCAATTGCAGGCGCACGTGTTGGTTTAATCAACGGCGAATACATTCTTAACCCAACCCACGAACAATTGAAAGAAAGTGATCTTGATCTTGTGGTTGCGGGTACTGAATCTGCGGTACTGATGGTTGAATCTGAAGCGAAAGAACTTTCAGAAGACCAAATGTTAGGTGCTGTACTTTTCGGTCATGACGAAATGCAAATTGCTGTTCAAGCAATTAAAGAATTTGCTGCTGCTGCTGGTGCAGTTGAATCAACTTGGGTTGCTCCAAGCAAAAACGAAGCTCTTCTTGAGCAATTAAAAGCAGCTTTCGAAGCTAAAATTTCTGAAGCATATACGATTGCGGTTAAACAAGATCGTTATGCAGCACTTGATGCACTTTATGCAGAAGCTGTAGCTCAGTTCGTTCCTGAAAATGACGAAACTGGTATTGCTGACGAAGTAAACGAATTATTTGAAGAACTTAAATACCGTACAGTACGTGACAACATCTTGTCAGGTAAACCACGTATTGATGGCCGTGATACTAAAACTGTTCGTGGTATCGACGTTCAAGTTGGTGTATTAGACCGTGCTCACGGTTCTGCATTATTTACACGTGGTGAAACTCAAGCGTTGGTAACAACAACTTTGGGTAATACTCGTGATGCACTAATGGTTGATACATTGTCAGGTACGAAAACTGACAACTTCATGTTGCACTACAACTTCCCTGCATACTCTGTAGGTGAAACAGGTCGTGAATCTGGTCCTAAACGTCGTGAAATTGGTCATGGCCGTTTAGCACGTCGTGGTGTTCAAGCAGTTCTTCCTGCTGCTGACCGCTTCCCGTATGTTATTCGTATTGTATCTGACATTACTGAATCTAACGGTTCATCTTCAATGGCTTCTGTATGTGGTGCATCATTATCACTTATGGATGCGGGTGTTCCACTTAAAGCACCAGTTGCTGGTATCGCAATGGGCTTAGTGAAAGAAGGTGAGCGTTTTGCAGTACTTTCTGACATCTTAGGTGATGAAGATCACTTAGGTGATATGGACTTTAAAGTAGCAGGTTCTGCAAACGGTATTACTGCACTTCAAATGGACATCAAGATTGAAGGTATTACTGAAGAAATTATGGAAGTTGCATTAAACCAAGCATTTGCTGGTCGTATGCACATCCTTAACGAAATGAATAAAGTCATTTCACGTGCTCGTCCTGAAATCAGCGCTCATGCACCGACATTTGAAGTTATTAACATCAATCCAGACAAGATCCGTGATGTTATTGGTAAAGGCGGTGCAACGATTCGTGCCATTACTGAAGAAACTAAAGCTGCAATTGATATTGAAGATAACGGTACAGTTCGTGTATTTGGTGAAACTAAAGCTGCTGCTCGTGCTGCGATTGCAAAAATTCAAGCACTTACTGCTGAAGTTGAACCAGGTAAGATCTATGACGGTAAAGTAATCCGTATTGTAGAATTCGGTGCGTTTGTAAACATCATGCCGGGTACTGATGGTCTTCTTCACATTTCGCAAATTTCAAATGAACGTATTGCAAACGTAACTGATGTTCTTAAAGAAGGTCAGGAAGTGAAAGTACAAGTTGCTGATGTTGATAATCGTGGTCGTATTAAATTGACTATGAAAGACATTGAACAAGCATAATTGTTCTAGTGACATGAAAAAGTCCGCTTGATGCGGACTTTTTTTATGGCATGATGCAAGTAATACAAAAACAGATCGTTGTGGTATGCAGGTTTATTACTTTTATCGCCATCAAGCTGAGGGCTATGTCTTTTTAAGCCGTGAACAGCATAGTGAACATGTTCTAGAGTTTTTCTGGATTGATAGTGTCAGAACGGACGTGGTTAACCATAACGAAGAATGGCAACAAGAGATTCAAAAGCTTTCAGGCGTGGTTATTAATGAATTTCATATGCGGGATATTGCGAATATTGAACATCCCTGTGCCTTTGACACACTTGAAGAATATGACTTGCTGATTTTTAAAAAGCTAGTTACGCCTGATGATGAAATTAAACATGCTGAATCCCAAGACAGTGTTTTTGGTTTGGCGACTACACCAATTAGCTTTATTTTGACGCCAGATGTGCTGATTAGTGTGCGTGAGCCGGGAAACAAGTCGATTGAAAATTATGTTCAACGTCTTGATAACATTTTATGTAGAACTTTAGAAGAGCAAAATAAAACCCGTAAATTGCCAAATTCACCGATCGATTTATCATTACGGCTGTTAAACAGTATGATTGATGGCTATCTTGATATCCGCTCGCCATTGACGAGAAGAGTCGAGCATTGGCAACAGCAATTGCTTCAGGGTAATCGTCGTTTTAAACAATGGCATCAATTATTTCATGAGAATATGGCATTTCAGCAAGTGGAAAATCTATGCGAGGAGCAAATTGAAAGCTTGCAAGAGTTTAGAGATGAAATCGTAGAAAATTACCACCACGTGATTGGCAAGCATATCCACAATTCACAAGATATTTTACTGGTACGTTTAAATGATTTAATGAGTCATGTTGAACGTATTCAAAAACATACTTTGCGATTGCGTAGCGCCATTCAGTCTGCAATTGATCTGCATTTTTCGGCCATTGCGAACCAGACCAATGAAAACATGCGGATTCTTGCAATTATCACCGCCGTTTTTGCACCTCTTACCCTTTTAACTGGTATTTATGGAATGAATTTTGAGTTTATTCCAGGTCTTAAATCGCCAGTTGGTTTCTGGATTATGCTCGGGGTCATGCTGCTGAGCACCATTGTACTGTTGTACTATTTCTATCGGCAGCATTTGGTGGGGCGAGGTGAACGAAGTGTCATTGATTTGTTGGCCCAGCAACACCGTCAAGATCGGATGAATTTATTTTGGTTTTTGGAATATGAACCGATTAAGCAGACTGTGAAGGAGTTGGAGAAGATTACTCGGTTGAAGTAATAGGAATTTTCAAAGATCAGTAAAGTTGATTTGTTAGTACTGCCTCAAATTTAGGGATTAATTTGATACTTATTGTCTAGGCATATCCTTACTTTTGACTGGGCAAAAGTAACAAAACCCCTTCCTTGGACTGACGGTACATCCATGTTACCGCAGTCCAAAAGGCGGCATCCATACCGCCCATCACGTTAGCTCATACCTGTGTGAAAGATTATTTAGAAGAAAAAATCTTAATGAAAATGCTTCAACTGTTTTCTAAGTTGTTGTACTTCATCAATCAAATCTAACATCACTGCAACTGCTGCCAAACTTGCGTCAAAGTCACGTTGTAGACGATAAGCTTTACGAGCACGAGAGACATCTTCGCCCATAAACTGATGGGTTTCAGGTGCGGTATTGACCGATAAAATATCATATTCAATTAGCTGAATAATCCAGTCGGGACTTTGACCACAAGCTTGAGCGAATTGTTGTAGATCAAATGTGGATTGTTCATCAACGACCTCAGCACTAAAGGTATGGCCGTCATATACAATTTCTCGATAATGAATGGTTGTCATAATCTTGCTCCCTAATGAGATGAACGAGGTTCGAATGAAGCAAAGGCTTCAGCCAGTTGCTGATAGGCTTGTTTTTCTTTTTCAGAATGTGCAGGTGGAAATACAATATTTAAGATTAAGTATAGATGTCCTGGTGTTTTATTAGGTATCCCTTTGTCTTTTAAACGTAGCTGTTGTCCTTGTTTTGCATTGTGAGGTAAATTGACATGCAAAGGTCCAGCTGGTGTTTTTACTTCAATACCTTGACCTAGCGCTGCTTCCCACGGAGCGACATCTACAGTCAAATATACATCACTGCCTTCGACATGAACGCGGTCTGTATCTTTATACTGGATTTCAATATAGAGATCGCCGTTAGCACCGCCATTGATACCACTTTGTCCTTGTCCACTTAAGCGGATTTGCTGACCTTCTTTCATACCTTTTGGTATTTTGACTTGAAGGGTTTTACGTTGAACTTCAGGTTCGCCATAAGCATTCACGGTAGGAATTTGCAGGGTAATTTGTTGCGTTGATCCATGATAGGCAATATCAAGATCGACCTCTATGCTGGCATGTTGATCTTCACCGCGATAACTACGCTGTTGTCTCTGGTGTTGTTGTTGACCACCACCAAATCCTGCACCAAAGCGACCAAATAAATCTTCAAAACCGCTAAAGTCTGCTTGTTCACCACCTGTAAAGCCTTGGCGATAAAACTGTGCTCCATCAAAACCACCTTGCGCAGCACCCTGACCAAAGTTATTAAAACCTTGTGGATGATCTAATAACTGGTCATATTCAGCTTTTTTTTCTGTATTGCTTAACGTGTCGTAGGCAACATTAATTGCCTGCATCTTTTCTTCGGCATCTTTTTCTTTGCTAATGTCAGGATGATATTTACGAGCTAATTTTCGATAAGCTTTCTTAATTTCATCAGCAGAGGCTTTGCGTGTAACCCCTAATTCTTCATAATAATTTTTAGCCATAATGTTTTATCAGGATGGTGTGGTTCATTTCATTATGAAACGATTTTTAGAGTTTTCAATAAGCTAGATTGTATAAGAGTTGTTCTATTAAAAAATAAAATTGAGAGAAAGAGGTATAGATGGATTAGGGCTATACCTCTCATTATTTAGATAAAAGTATTTAGATAAAAGTTTGGTACAAGCCGTAAATAGCAATCAATAGAAGTAATAGGCCGCAAAGCCCTAATATTTTTGGATATAAATGGCTATTAGAAAGACGGCGGAAAAATACATAAACCAGAGATAAAGTTAAGAAGTCTAAAACAATCCATGTCAGGGTGAGTATGGTTAAACTTAGGTTGAGCTGTGGTGTAATAGAAACAAATTGCGGAAAGAAAGCAGAGAAGAAAATAATATCTTTCGGGTTGGATATTCCGACAAAAAAGCCCTTTTTGAAGCCACCATTTTGTGCCGAAACTGTTTGTATCGCTTCTGGGTGAGGTGCCTGAATGACTTCTTTAAGAATAGTGAAACCTAAATATCCAATATATAGACAGCCTAAGATACGGATAATATTGAGATAACTATCGTTAACACTCAGTACTCCCTTTAAAACGAGTACTGAAATAAAAATTAAAATAAGTGAGGCTAAATTGGTCCCAAAAATCGTTTCAAGTGCCTTTCTATATCCACCTTTAAGTCCAGCGCTTGCAACTAAAATCATGACAGGGCCGGGGGTAGCAATCATAATAATGACGCTAAAAATAAATAGAAAATAATCAAAATAATTCATGGAATATAAGAATCTTACTTATTGGGCTATAAAGTAATCTTATATTATCTTATTTAAAATAAGATATTGAAAACGATCATCAGAAAATAAGGATAAATAAAAAGGCGGTATATCCGCCTTTTTATAAAGTTTAACTATTAACTCAAATGCTCACCAAATAACGCTAAAGCTTCTTCAGCGGTAAAGGTATATTGCGTATTACAGAACTGACAGTCCATACGAATAGGGTTCTGTTCTTCTAACGTTTCATGAACAGCATCTACACCAATTTGAATCAGCGCATTTGCACAGCGTACTTTTGAACATGTACAGCCGAATTTGAGTGCTTCAATTTCTGGTAAACGAACCTCTTCTTCGTTATATAAACGATATAAGATCTCGGTTGCATCTAAATTGGTGAGCTCTTCAGCTTTTAATGTTTCGGTCAACATGGTCAAGCGTGGCCATAAATCTTCATCAACTAACTTTTGCTCTTCGTCATCATGACGTGGTAAAAGCTGAATGAGTAAACCACCAGAGCGCTTAGCAGTACTCGCTAGCACAATTCGAGTTGGAATTTGTGCAGATAAGTCGTAATACTGCATGAGGCAACCCGCTAAATTTGCCTGATCAAGAGGTACAATGCCTTGGTAACGCTCGCCAAATTCCGGTTCAATATTGATAAATAAAACTGGGTTAACTAAAGCGCCGAGAACTGTGCTGCTGTCTGTTGCTTCAATGAAGCGTGGATCACTTTCATAATCGGCGAGAGCACGAACTTCACCTAAATGATTACATTCAGCCATTGCCCATTTAAAGGTGCCGCTAGCCTGGATTTGCAAGCTGATACGGCCTTTGATTTTTAGTGTACTTGCAAGTAATGCAGTCGCACTCAACATTTCACCTAGCAGAATTTTAACGGCAGGCATATAGTCACGTTGAGCTAAGATAGTTTGTAGTGCTTCTTCTAGATGAACGACTTCCCCACGAACAGGAAAGTTCTCTATATAAAAGCGTTGGCGTAAATCAGACATAATATTCTCCAGGGCCCTAAGCAGATTATAACAATTTCTTTTTAATCAAGCTTAGGGAATGCAGCGAAGCCGCAAGTAGGACAAAGGACAGCTTGGTGTCCATTTTCCAATTATTTAGGCAATGTGAATAAGTCCTTAATATAGCCATTCTTCGAAATCTCAAGTTATTCTAGATGATCTCGTGTAATGTCGATGCGATTTGGCTGTAAATGACGCTTTAAATTCACATCGTGTTTCGACGTGGCTTGTTGTTGTGCATCACTTTCAAACAAATGCTCAAGTTCGGCTAAAGCGTTACGATGCGTCTCAAAGATCTTTTGCTCATCAGTATAAATACTTTGCTGTTGTATGAGCAATTTCTCATCATAGTCACGAAAGATTTCGATATTGTTATAGGCTTGCTCATCAGAGATACCGAGTTCTCGTAAGGCCCGATAAGCCATTCCTAATGAAGATAAATACGTCTCACGCCAAATATATTCAACTCCTAAATCTCTTAAAAGATGTACATGGTGGCGGTCACGAGCACGAGCCAATAACTTTAAGTTTGGATAATTTAATCTGAGATGACGTGCCACATTCATAGAATCTTCGACATCATCAATCGCTAGAATAAATACTTTGGCTTTTTCAATGCCCGCAGAGCGTAGTAAATCTGGTTGGGTCACATCACCATAATAAAGTGATCCGCCATACCGTCTGACAAAGTCGACTTGATGAAGATTGTTATCAATTGCGGTAAACCCTAGATGTTGCAGGCGGGCAATACGCGCAATAATTTGTCCAAAGCGACCAAAACCAGCAATGATAATCGGGTTTTCTTGCTGAGGAATTTCATCGTACTCAGGCGGGCGTTCTTTATTAAAAAGTGGAATGACCTTGTATGCCATCAACCAGTAAATCACTGGTGTGAGTACCATCGACAAAGTCACAATAAGCGTTACAGGTTCTAATAAAGCTTGAGTTAAAATCTTTTCACTTTTAGCTAAGCTTAAAATGACGAAAGCAAACTCACCGCCTTGAGCTAAACAAGTTCCTAATAGTAGGCTGTTATTCCAACTATACTTTTTATAGCGTGCAATGGCGGTCAATATCAGCGTTTTAATCACCAGTAAGCCGATTGCTCCACCAATAATAAGCCACGGCATTTCAATTAATAGTGATAGTTGAGTAGTCATACCCACGGTCATAAAGAATAAGCCAAGTAGTAGGCCTTTAAACGGTGCAATACTGGCTTCAACTTCGTGACGAAATTCGGAATCTGCTAATAATACGCCTGTGAGGAAAGCACCTAATGTCGTGCTAATTCCTAACGTATCCATCAGCAAAACGACAGCAAGAATAATAAATAATCCTACCGCCGTAATGAGCTCAGTTGCTCCACTTTTGGCAACAAAACGGAAAAATGGACGCATCACATAACGACTAAATAGAAATAGACCAGTGAATGTTGCGATGATAGCCGCAAAATAAGCGATCCCATGATGGGTTGACTCTGTTCCTGCGAGTAATGGAATAATTGCAAGTAACGGAATCGCAGCTATATCTTGAAATAATAAAATTGAAAAAGATTGCTGACCATAGGTCGTGTTGAGTTGCTGTTTTTCAGTCAAAAGCTGTAATACAAACGCTGTAGAAGACAGTGCCAGCGCAAAACCAATCACAAAGCTGACAGCAAGTTGCTGTTGAAATAGGAAGAGTACGATCAGCATAAGAACGCCACCGCTAATAAGAACTTGCAGACTTCCCATTACGAAAATAGAGTCACGCATTTCCCACAAACGCTGTGGTCTTAATTCTAAGCCAATCAGGAACATCAATAAAATGACACCGAATTCGGCAAGTTCCATAATTGCTTCAGGGTCATGAGCAATATTTAAAACACTAGGACCCAGAAGTATTCCTGTAAATAAATAACCTAAAACTGTTGCAATCCCTAGGCGTTTGCCAAGAGGGACTAAAATCAGAGAAGCTCCAAGAAAGATAGTTGCTTGCAGTAGGAATGACATCCATTGCCTCGAATGTATTAGTCTCTTTTAAGTGTAAAACGAAAAAGACGTCTTCACACCATGATATTCAAATCATCTAATTAAATTCTTGCGGATCGACATCAATTGATAGCCTGAGTTGATGCTGTCTAGGGGCATGAACCAATTGAGACCACCATTGTCTTAAGTAAAAATGTAGACGGGCACGGTCAGCAGATAAAATCACCATGTGGGCACGATAGCGTCCCGCTTTACGTTCCATAGGGGCCGGAATAGGTCCCCAAATATCAACAATCTCACCAGCGACTTGACGAAGTTGCTCGGCAGCTTCATTTAAAAATTGTAAGGTATAGTCACGATCTTTGGATTCTGCACGTATGAGTACTGCATAGCGATAAGGCGGTAGCAAAGCAACTTTACGTTCAGCCAATGTTTGTTTGGCAACCGCGCGATAGTCTTTTTCGATGAGTGTGGTTAGGAGTGGGTGATCTGGCCTTAATGTTTGCAAATAAACATGGCCTTTATGCTCACCACGGCCAGCACGGCCAGCCACTTGAACAATCAATTGCGCAGTACGTTCTGGTGCACGGATATCTACGCTGAGTAAACCCGCATCAATATCTAAAATGGCAACCAAGGTGACATGTGGGAAATGGTGACCTTTTGCCAACATTTGCGTACCGAGCAAAATTGTTGGCTTGTTTTGATGAATACGATCATAGATTTTTTGCCAGCTTCCCACACGACTCGTACTGTCACGATCAACCCGAATCACGTCATGCTCTGGAAATAATTCTTGTAAGTGTTCTTCAACTTTTGCGGTTCCTGCACCTAAAGTTTTTAAGCTTTTTTGCTGACATTCAGGGCAATGATCCGGTAAGCGATGAATGGTTCCACAGTGGTGGCAATGTAAATAAGAATAAGGCTGAGTATGCAAAGTAAAATGTGCATCACAATGTGGACAATTGGCTTGCCATCCGCAGCTTTCACAGACTAGTACAGGCGCATAACCACGACGGTTTAAAAAGATTAAAACCTGTTCTTTTCTAGCTAATGTATGTTTGATTTGTTCAATAAGAGGCTGGCTAATTCCATGCTGTTTTTTGACAATTTTAAGATCGATCAAATGCATTTTGGGCAAAAGTGCATGTCCAGCACGTTTGTTGAGTTGCAGTGAAGTTAACTTGCCAGTTTCGACCAAATAATAACTATCGATACTTGGTGTTGCCGAACCTAAAATCACAGGGCAGCTTTGTAAGTGTCCTCGGTATAGTGCGACATCACGCGCATGGTAACGGAAGCCTTCTTGCTGTTTATAAGACAGGTCATGCTCTTCATCTAAAATGATTAAGCCCAAACGTGGCAGCGGTGTATAGATGGCAGAGCGTGTCCCTAAAATAATAGATGCTTTTCCGGTCTGTGCCTGCTGCCATGCTTGTAAACGTTTGGAGTCGTTTAAGCCTGAATGTAACAGTGCAATATCACAATTAAAACGAGACTTAAAACGCGAAATGGTTTGAGGGGTTAAACCAATTTCAGGCACCAAAACCAGTACTTGTTTACCTTGCTTTAGCACCTCGTGCATGATGTGTAGATAAACTTCAGTTTTACCGCTACCCGTTAAGCCATCTAGCAAAAATGCTTGGTATTGATGGTGTGCTTTAATAACCTGTTGAGTTGCTTGCTTTTGGTCTTCATTTAGCGTGAGCGGCATTTGTGCCAATTGAACAGGTGTAGGGCTAAAGTCGTGTGGTTCAAGCGTACATTCAACCAAACCTTTCTTTTCTAGCGCTTTAAGTGTTGCAGTTTCTACGCCACTTAAATTGAGAATGTTCTCTGTTGTTCCCGCAGGATGTAACTTTAAAATCTGATAAGCATCTTGTTGCTTCACCGAACGTTTAAGCAGTGCCTCAACATTGTCGCATGGAATAATTTTCCAGAGATGGAACAAAACATCCATCGGTTTGCCCTGACGCAGTATAGCCGGAAGGGCGGTTTGCATGACCTCGCCAACTGGAAATTGGTAATATTGTGCGGACCATGTCAATAAACTTAAAACTTGTTCATCTAAAATAGGCTGTTCATCTAAAAGTTCAGAAATGGCTTTAAGCTGAAATTTGCCTGTAAATGGCTCATGTGGATTCACTTTTTCAGTGATGATACCAATCAGGTTTTGTCGCCCAAATGAAATAGCGACGCGTGAGCCTACTTGAGCCCGTTCATATTGTGTTTCGGTGAGTGTATAGTCAAAAGTGTCGTACAGATGCACAGGTACGGCAACACGCACACGATAAACAACTGAATCAGGCTTTGGCGTTATGGTCATAGAGGCTCATTTCGTCAATTTTAAAAAACGGCATAGCGTCGTGAAGAGGACTTGGGTATTCTACACAGGCTATAGAATGAATATGAATGATTGCGTAGCATAGATGCAACAGCAGCGACTATTATTTTTGGAAAATTAGAACATTACCATGCCTGCATATCAATTTACTGCCATTGATGCTTCAGGGAAGCAGCAAAAAGGAGTGCTTGAGGGAGACTCAGCACGCCAGATTCGCCAACAATTACGCGATAAAGCATGGACACCAATTAGCGTTGACCCTGTTGAACAAAAAGATAAACATCAGAGTCAGGGGGTATTTCAAAAAAAGTTCAGTGCCTATGATTTGGCACTCATGACGAGGCAACTTTCTGTTTTGGTTGCAGCCGCAATTCCTTTAGAAGAAGCTCTACGTGCGGTGAGCAAGCAAAGTGAAAAAGCGCATGTGCAAAATCTTTTATCGTCTGTTCGTTCGCGAGTCATGGAAGGGCACTCATTGGCTCAAGGTATGCAGCAATCTGGACGTTTTCCGGACCTCTATATTGCAACAGTTGCTGCAGGTGAGCGTTCGGGGCATTTAGATCTGATTTTAGATCAGCTCTCGGATTACACCGAAAACCGTTTTGCCATGCAAAAGAAAGTTCAGGGTGCCATGATTTACCCGATCATTTTAATGCTGATGTCATTTGCTATTGTCATGGGTTTAATGACTTTTGTTGTGCCAGAAATTGTTAAAACCTTTGATCAGAACAAAGATGCACTGCCGTGGATTACGGTCGCTTTAATGAAAGCGAGCGATTTTATTCGCCATGCGTGGGTGTTTATTATTATTTTTGCAGTTGTGGGAATTGTCGCATTTGTACGGTTTCTAAAAACAACAGCTGGGCATTATGCTTTTGATCGATTAACACTCAAATTGCCATTATTCGGTAAACTGTCACGTGGTATTAATTCTGCACGATTTGCCAGTACCTTATCTATTTTGACCCGTTCAGGCGTGCCGTTGGTCGATGCCTTAAAAATTGGTGCAGCCGTCACCAATAACTGGGTCATACGCGATTCAATTGCCCATGCGGCTGAGCGTGTTACAGAAGGTGGTAACTTGGGTACGCAGCTTGAGCGCAGTGGTTATTTCCCACCAATGATGGTACAAATGATTCGAAGTGGTGAGGCATCAGGTGAGCTCGACCGGATGTTAGAACGAGCATCGACCATGCAAGACCGTGAGGTTACAACATTTATTTCAACCTTACTGGCATTACTTGAACCGCTTATGCTGGTTTTAATGGCAAGCATTGTACTGGTTATTGTAATCGCGGTTATGCTGCCAATCGTAAATATGAACAATATGATTTAATAACTTTGATATTAGAGATAACGATGAAAGTAAAAAATATTCAAAGCGAAACAGCGATGGAACAACACAGTGATTCTGCGGTTTCAAATCAGTTTGAGCCAACGTGCCATTCCGAGCATAGCTCTTTATCAAATGACTGCTCCTCAAGCGTAGCTTTCGGACTTGGGGCACGTTCGAACGGCGTTCGAATGAAACGTGCCTCAGGCTTTACCCTCATTGAAGTTATGGTTGTGATTGTAATTTTAGGCGTGTTAGCAGCGCTCATCGTACCAAATGTCATGGGGCGTAGTGAAAAAGCTAAAATTGATACCACCCAAATTACATTAAAAGGTGTGGCTGGTGCTTTAGATCAGTACAAGCTCGATAACGGTCATTTCCCAACAATGCAAGAAGGTGGACTAGATGCTTTAGTGAATCAGCCTGCTACAGCAAAAAATTGGATGCCGGGTGGATATGTTAAAGGTGGTTATCCTAAAGATAGTTGGAAAAATGATGTTCAATATGTAATTCCAGGTGCAGATAGCCGAGCTTTTGATTTGTACTCGTTTGGTGCAGACGGCAAAGAGGGCGGTGAAGGTAATGATGCAGATATTTATTACCAACCTTAATTGAAAATATAATGGAGATTATCAATTCGTTTAAAAAGATAAACTGATAAATGCGAATTGATAATCTTTCTTAATCACGAAAATATAGTAAGTTTTTGAAAAATATAAAATAAAGTTAATAGTTATATTTGAGACTTATAATAAGAATTATTCCCATATTTAATAGTTACAAGAAAGTTAAAATGTAGAGAAAAATAAGCTATATATTTAAATAAAAGCTTTGCATAATAAATAAAAAGCACTTTATTACATTAAAAGGAGAGATTAAATGAAAGCATTTCTCATAGTAGATGAACTGACTCAGTTTCATTGGGTAATGCTGAAGTCTGTCCTATTGATTTTGGGTTTATTGCCGATTGCCGAAGTTTTTTTAAAGCTATGGCTTAATACCGAGGGAAGTAGCCAAATCATGATTGGTTTCTTTGCATTAAGTATTGTGAGTGCATGGTTAATGGTGAGCTTCTTTACTGCATTAAAAGCGAGTGTCTGGCAAGCTAAACAAATATCCACTAAATATGAGCAATTGCTTTTTAAAGCCTATCGTTATGTGCCGATGGTCTTTTTATCGAGTCTAGTTGCATATTTATCTCTGCAATTATCGATCGCTTTTTAATAATATTTTAAAACCAAATTTTTAGATAAAACGTAGACTGAATATCTACGTTTTATTTTTTTAATTTAAGCAGGCTGTTGTACTAGCATTGCTGTAATTTTACGCACAACAGGCAATATCAAAAGTAGCGTTGGGAAAGCAATTAACCAAGAAATAGCCCATGCAGACATCCATACATAAATGGAAAATTCTTCTAATCCCAAACTTCGTAATGTACTAATCATTGAAACCACAAACGTCATAATGATCGATAGAAGAAAGGGTAAAACGATAGATGTATAGCGATTTGGAAGCTTTTTAAAACTAAACAAAGATTTTGAGTTTTGCATTTTTGACTCCGTAAACCAACAAACGCCAGTGCCATTCAAAAATATAAAAATATTTTGAACAAATAGCTCCAAGCATTGTTGGAGGTATGTTGGCACGTTGATTGACGTAAACGTTTACGGCTTTTTGATGAGCAGATTTAATTTAGCACGAATTTTGAAAACTGGAAATAAAAAGAGGGCGTTTCTTTATTTGTACATATTATATGCTTCAAATCAGATGTTTAAGAACATGAGAAAAAGTAAATGGAACAAATCGAGTGGAATGATTTTTTTAAAGTAGAGCTTCGCGTGGGTAAAATTATTGACGCTGAAGTTTTCGAAAAGGCACGTAAACCTGCCTATATTTTGCATGTAGATTTTGGTGAAGAGTTAGGGACGCGTAAATCGAGTGCGCAGATTACTAAACTCTATCAGCCACAAGATTTAGTTGGTAAGTTGGTGGTTGCTGTAGTGAATTTCCCTAAAAAACAAATAGGACCTATTCAGTCAGAATGTTTGGTGACAGGTTTTCATAATGCAGATGGTGATGTAGCACTTTGTATCCCAGAGTTTGAAGTGCCTCTGGGTACAAAGTTATTGTAAGTTAGCGGCGGGATTTAAAAGAAACGTCAACTTTACGTGGACGATAAACCCAACCTAAAACCAGTAGTAATACTGCAAATCCTAAAATTGGATAATCACCTAAACGGTTATAAAGGGTTTGACCTTGCATGGCTGGTAAATCACCTCTCAAGACAAACTCTTTATCGATCGGTGCTTGTTCAGTGATATGACCATTTTGATCAATAAAGGCAGTTACACCTGTATTGGTTGCACGGATAAACCAGCGGCCATTTTCTTTAGCTCGCATTTGTACCATTTGTAAATGTTGCAATGGTCCAGCAGTGCCAGTAAACCAAGCGTCATTAGATACGGTCACTAAGAAGTCGCTATCTTCTGCATTACGTCGGGTAAGGTTTGGATAAGCCACTTCATAACAAATCGCAGCGGCAAGCGCGTGCCCCTTAATCATAAGTGGTTTTTGGTCCTTCTCGCCACGTGTAAAACCACTCATGCTAATATCATTTTGCATAGCCGGTAGTACCCAAGAGAGTAAACCTGAGAGTGGAATATATTCACCAAAAGGCACAAGACGCTGCTTTTTATATAGACCACTGGCATCGCTTCCAGAAGCCATAATACTGTTGTAATACAGTGGACTACCGACTTCATGTGATTTGGTAACATCCCAGTAAGGAATTCCAGTTACCCATGCAGTGTGGTTCTTTTTAGCTTGTGCATCCATTGCATCCAAAAACGGTTCGATATCGGTTTGGAAGAGTGGAATTGAAGATTCAGGCCATACAATTAGATCACGGCCCCATTCAGATTGAGTCAAACCAGCATAAATTTCTAATGTTCTAACTTGATATTCGGTTAGCCATTTTAAATCTTGTGGGATGTTACCTTGAATGAGCGAAACACTAAGCGGCTTAGCAGCTTTAGGTTTTACAAACTGTATATATGATGCTCCCCACGCGCCCAAAACTAACAGGGCAGAAGGGATAACCCAGAAAATACGCTTACGCAAAACTTCAACTAAAGCACAAGCTAATACAATGACGACAAAGGAAATTGCATAAATACCGAATAGAGGTGCATAACCGTCGAGTAAACGTTCGGTAAAAGCGTAACCTACAAACAGCCATGGAAAACCTGTAAATACCCAAGTTTTTGCCCACTCAAAAACAATCCAGAGTGGTGCGAAAGTCAGTGGTGTTTCAGGGAAGAAACGTCGGTAAACCCAAGTCTGGAATGCGGTAAACAGACCCATCACAAGGGCCATAATGGCAATCATACAAACGCTTAGAAACGCATTGGTATCGCCATATACATGAATGGACGTGTAGAGCCAGAAAGCTCCCACAAACCATAAACCAAAGCCATAACTCCAGCCAATAGCAAAAGCTTGTTTGGCTGAGCGTTTATGTAATGATGCATAGAGTAGGGCAGGAGATAATATTGCCAACCACCACCAATAATAAGGTGCCAGTGAAAAACTGAATACGGCACCTGAAAATAAAGCAATGAGTAAAGGAAAAATTAATGGAAGCTGTTTTTGTTGTTGCGAAGAATCTAACAGCTTTTCAAAGTATGCTCTCATTGACGTACAGCTCGAATCAGATGAATAGTGCGGGCATCTGCTTCAACGATTGTAAATAACCAATTTCCAAGCTCAACAGTTTGACCTTGTAAATCACTTACCAGACCAATCTCTTGAAGCAATAAACCGCCGACAGTTTCTACTTCATCGTCAGAAAAATCAGCATCTAAAACAGTATTGAAATGTTCGATTGGTGTAAGTGCTTGCACCATCCATGCATTTGCTACCGTATGGTCATTGTCAGGAACAATGTACTGAGCATCTTCATCAGCAGTGTCATGTTCATCTTCGATTTCGCCAACGATTTCTTCAAGAATATCTTCAAGCGTAACAAGACCAGCCGTTGAACCATATTCATCAATCACAATCGCAATGTGAGTCTGAGTATGTTTCAACATGCGTAGTACCTGATCGGAACGCGCACTTTCTGGAACAAATAAGGGTTGACGCATAAGAACTCGAATATCGACTTTGGTATTCGGTTCGGTTAGAAACGGCAATAAATCTTTTGCGAGCAAAATCCCGACAACATTATCAGGCTGATCAGAAGAGAAGACTGGAAAGCGTGAGTGAGCAGACTCGACCAGTACATCAAGAATATCAAGTAACTGATCATCTTCTTGCAAACTGATCATTGCTGTACGTGGTGTCATGACTTCACGAATTTTTGTAGCAGGAAGGTCAAGAACACCTTCAAGCATGGCAACAGTATCTGGTTCTAAAAAGCGGCGTGAATTTTGGACTAATTTTAATAATTCATCACGGGTTTCTGGTGCTGTACCTAACCATTTACGTAAGCCTCGCATTCCCCACGATGGACTTGGTTCCTCTTGCATGATCTTTCCTAAAGACTCAATCTATCAAATGAATACTTTGAATCATACCGAAGAAAAGATGCATATGCATCTATAAAACCAGCTAAAAGACAAAACGCATATTGTTATGTAAAAGCCAGTTACAGTTAACAGGTCAGTAATTTGTTTATGCTAAAATGTGAAAATTCTATTTGTTCGAGTTTGTTATGTCGGAACAATCCATTTCACCTACTGTCCAAATTAATACACGTGGTTTACGTTGTCCTGAACCTGTCATGATGTTGCATCAAGCCATCCGCAAATCTAAATCTGGCGATGTGGTTGAAGTCTTCGCAACAGACAACTCGACCTCGTGGGATATTCCTAAATTTTGTATGCATTTAGGCCATGAGTTGCTTTTGCAAGAAGAACGCTTAGATGAAAATGGTCATAAAGAATTTCATTATTTGGTGAAGAAAGGGTAGTAGAATAATAAGGCTTCTAATAACGACTGTTAGAAGCCATTAATAATTCAAATTTAATTTGAAATGATAATTTTTCACAAATAAGAATCGTTATATAATTTATAAAATTAAGTATATAAATGACGTATAAAATGAATGATTATTTTGTGAAACGAAGCTTATTTATTTGTCTTTGGTTTTTCTGTATTGCTGGTTTATTAAATCTAGAAACCGCTTGGGTATCTGAAACTCTTGCCACCATTATTTTAGTTACTATTATTATTTTGGGGTCAATTCTATTGGGTCATAGAAATACATCTTTTGCTCCCGAACCAAAGATAAAGATGAGTCTGATTTTACATACAAGGTTTATGGGGTTCATGTTAATTCTTGATTTATTACTTGGTAAATCGGTTTGGTACTTCGATTTAGCGCGAAACTTTGGTTTTCTTGGCCTATTTTTATTAGGCACATTTATTTTTTATAAAAAGAACCTTAATTTAAACGTAGCAAAAATACCGCCTTTTCAATAAGCGAATTCCAATAAGAAGCCCCGAATAATCGGGGCTTTTTTGTATTACATGTTTGGATAGTTTGGACCACCACCACCTGAGGCAGGAAGAACAAAGCAGCGCTTTGTCCTGCCGCAAGTGCAAAAGCCATGCTTTTGCAGAGAAGGTGGCTGTTCTATTACATGTTCGGATAGTTTGGACCACCACCACCTTCAGGTGTTACCCATGTGATGTTTTGAGATGGGTCTTTAATGTCACAGGTCTTACAGTGAACACAGTTCGCTGCGTTAATCTGGAAGCGTTTAGAGCCATCATTATCTTCCATGATTTCGTAAACACCAGCTGGGCAGTAGCGCTGTGCAGGCTCATCCCATTTCGGTAAGTTCACATTCACTGGAATTGAAGCATCAGTCAGCTTCAAGTGAGCTGGCTGGTTTTCTTCATGAACCGTGTTTGAAATAAACACAGAAGATAAGCGGTCAAAAGTCAACTTGCCATCTGGTTTTGGATAGTTTGGCTTGAAGCTCGTTGCATCAACAGTTTTCAATGCAGCGAAGTCTTGCTTCAAGTCATGTAAGGTGAATGGAACTTTAAAGACGTTTTGGTCGATAAAGTTAAATGCACCACCAATCCATTGACCAAATTTATGCATTGCTGGGCCAAAGTTACGAGAGTTATAAAGCTCTTCTTTTAACCAGCTGTTGTTGAATTTGTCAGTGTATGAAGTTAATTCTTTAGTGAATAAATCTTCGCCTTCAGTAACGCGCGCAATCGCAAGGTCACCGCCTTTTTCTACACCAGCAGCAATCGCTTCAAATACAGCTTCACCACATAACATGCCTGATTTCATGGCAGTGTGTGAGCCTTTGATTTTTGCAAAGTTTAAGAAACCTGCATCATCACCAATCAAGCAACCGCCTGGGAAAGTCAATTTAGGCAATGAGTTGAAACCGCCTTTCACTACAGCACGTGCGCCGTAAGAAATACGTTTACCACCTTCTAAAAACTGTTTAATCAGTGGGTGAGTTTTCCAGCGCTGCATTTCCATAAATGGATACATGTGTGGATTTTCATAAGACAAGTCCACAATCATACCCAAAGTTACTTGGTTATTTTCAGCGTGGTATAACCACCAGCCACCTGAAGAAGCTGTTTCAGCTAAAGGCCAGCCTGCACCGTGCATGACTAAGCCCGGTTTATGTTTTGCAGGGTCGATTTCCCAAAGCTCTTTAATCCCGATACCGTAGTGCTGAGGATCAACATTTTTATCGAGGTTGTATTTCGCAATCAGGCGCTTACCTAAGTGACCACGGCAACCTTCAGCAAAGAGGGTGTATTTAGCGTGAAGTTCATAGCCTGGTGTAAAGTTATGCGTTGGTTCGCCATCTTTACCAATACCCATGTCACCAGTTTGAATACCTTTTACAGTACCGTCTTCGTGGTAAAGCACTTCAGATGCAGCAAAGCCAGGGAAGATAGATACTTCTAATTCTTCAGCTTTTTGACCTAACCAGCGAACCACGTTACCTAAAGAGATAACATAGTTGCCATCGTTATGCATGGTTTTAGGAACCATCCAGTGAGGCACTTCTTTAGATGTGGTGTCTGATAACAAGAAGAAAGTTTTGTCTTCAGTTACAGGTACGTTTAAAGGCGCACCTTCTTCCTTCCAGTTCGGGAAAAGTTCGTTGATGGCACGTGGCTCAAGCACAGCACCAGACAAGATATGCGCACCTACTTCAGAGCCTTTTTCAACTACACAAACAGAAAGATCGGGTAAGTTATTTTCAATCGCTAATTGACGGATCTTAATCGCAGCAGATAGACCTGCAGGTCCTGCACCTACGATGACAACGTCAAACTCCATCGATTCACGTTCGATGTGTTCCATGTAGGACTCCTCAATACTTAAAGGTGGCAACCGTCATATTCAGAAATTCGGTGCTGCCGTGAGTGTTTTAATCCATAGGCGCAAATATGCTATTGTGCCTTTTATCGTTTTGGCTAGTATAGTTTTAAACCATGATCTAGCCAATTGGCTGAGTCGTCATATTTTTTCGTCAGCAAGGCATAAACTATGGTAAATCAAAATAATTCCCCATCGGATATGGGAAAAATACCGTTATCTGATGATAAAAACTTAATGAACATTGCACAATACTTAAAAGGTGTACAGCAAAGTCACAAAAGGTCAATTCCACCTTTAGAGCAGTGGCATCCAAAGCATTGCGGCAAAATGGATTTGACGATTAAAGCCAATGGAGAATGGTGGCACGAAGGTCAATTGATTAAGCGCCAAGCCCTATTAGATCTATTTACCAAAGTCCTATGGAAAGAAGAGGGTAAATTCTACCTGAAAACCCCCGTAGAACAAATTGAAATTGAGGTCGAAGATGAACCTTTATTAGTCAATCAGGTAGATCAGGTTGAAATTTCAGGTGATCAGTTTTTACAACTGACTACGACGAATCAGGATGTGATTTTGGTCGATGCTGAACATCCAATTTTTATGCGTGAATATGACGGGGAATTGCGTCCTTATGTGCATGTACGTTTTGGAATTAACGCCCTTATTCAACGTCAGTCTTTTTATCATTTAGTGAACTATGGAACACTGATTGAAAATGATAATGGTGAAACCATTTTAGAGTTAAAAAGTGGTAATTTGCTCTTGCAATTAGGCACTTGAGGTTTAAGCTTTAGGAAGTGAAAATTTCCGACACTTCAGTACAGCCATGACAGCCATACAACCTCTATTTACCGATCTAGAACCTATGCCTAACGCATCTGCTGATGCTCCAATTGGTATTTTTGATTCGGGAATTGGAGGAATGTCAGTTGCAGCAGAAATTGCCAGATATTTGCCAAACGAACGTATTGTGTATTATGCCGATACTGCCTATGTTCCTTATGGTCCACGTTCCGATGACGAAATTAGAGAGCTCACAGCCCGCGCAGTCGATTGGTTATACCGCCAAGGTTGTAAAATTGCGGTTGTAGCATGCAATACCGCCTCAGCATTTAGTCTTGACCATTTACGCGAGCATTATGGTGAACACTTTCCAATTGTTGGGTTAGTTCCAGCATTAAAACCTGCCGTATTACAAACACGCTCTAAAGTAGTTGCTGTATTGGCAACTCCTGCTACTTTTCGTGGACAGCTCATTAAAGATGTTGTTGAAAAGTTTGCTATTCCAGCAGGTGTTAAAGTGATGACTTTAACCAGCCTTGAACTTGTTCCTTGTGTGGAAGCAGGGCAGCAAATGGGGGAGGCATGTTTAAATGCATTAAAAGAGGTTTTACAGCCTGCCGCAGAGCAAGGTGCAGACTATTTAGTGCTCGGTTGTACGCATTATCCTTTCTTAAATGAAGCAATTCATCATCTTTTTGATAACCAATTCACACTGGTTGATTCGGGATTAGCAGTAGCCCGACAAACAGCCCGTATTTTAATAAAAAATGCGTTATTATGTGACCAAATAGGTCAGAATGTTGCACGTATTGAATGTTATGTCAGCGGAAATAATGCTGAGGCACTGCAACCTGTTTTACAACATATGATTCCACAAGAGTTAACTTGGACACTGCATAATCTGAACTAGTTTTTTTACATCGTTTAGAAAGTAGTGTTTTTTAGATTTATTATTTTATTTGGGGCGGTTCATGATCTTGGCTGATATTAAGTCACGTACAGGTCATGGGGCGAAAGGGTATTGTTATGCTCGATACACGCTATCAGATTTTTATTTCAACGTCTGGCCGCGATATGCAGCCAGAGCGAATGGTTTTGTCTCAAACTTTGGTGGGGATGGGTTTCTTTGCTTGGGGATTAGAACATCGAACACCTTTAACCACTACACTTGCCCGTCGACAGATTGATGAATGTGATTATGTAATCCTACTTTTAGGCAGCCAGTATGGAGAACAAGCGATTTCTGGTGTGAGTTATCTGTCTTTAGAATATGAATATGCGTTAAGTCAGGCGAAACCGATTATTGTGTTCATGCATGAACAGCCAGAAAACCGTGAAATAGATTTACAAGAAACACATCCACAATTTAAAGATAAATTTTTAGCATTTAGAAAAAAGTTATTACACGAAGCAGAGCATATTTTTTACTTTAAAACTCCACGTGAACTGGAGTTGGCTGTTCGTTTAAATATCCCTTTAATGATTGAGCAGTATGGGGGACAAGGCTGGGTTCCTGCACATCAAGTTCATCAGTTAGAAGATGAAATTAAGCTATTAAAAAGTAAAATTTTACAGTTAGAACAGCGAGTAACCGAGCCATCTACACAGTTAAATGAAGTTGCACCGCAAGATATTTTTGCATTTGAATATCAGATTCAAGCATTTCAGGATGGCAACTTTAAAGAGCTTAAACGACAGCGGCAAATGACTTGGTCTCAGCTGTTAAGCGTGCTGGCAAAGCGCTTTGAAACAGCGATGCCAGAAGAGAATTTTGGAATTTGTCTGAATGAATATTTAAATCAGGCTGGCTTAGAAGATGCTCGTCAGGAATTACCTCGTGCGCATGCGGTGGCCTGTGCACAGATTAATCACAAGGCACTGTTTCGAATTAAAAATCAAATGCAATCACAAGGCTGGATTGTTCCAACTCAAACTGAACAATCATATGGCTTATGGAAACTAACCACTAAAGCTCAAAAGATATTGCTGAGCTATAAATGGAATCATCGGGGCGTTCGATTAAAAGCTTAGAGCGATTCAATTTATATATGACAATGAAAACTGTTACATTAGTGTCATAAGATGAACTGAAAGGCATTTACACATGTCGTTTGAACAAAAACCGAAAGTTACTGTCATTTTAGCGAATTTAGGCACACCAGATGAGGCGACTGTGCCTGCGGTGCGCCGTTTTTTAAAACAGTTTTTATCTGATTCACGCGTGATTGAAATACCGAAACTGATCTGGTGGATAATTTTAAATCTGTTTGTTTTACCTTTTCGCCCGAAAAGAGTGGCGCATGCCTATGCTTCGGTATGGTCCGCAGATTCGCCAATGCGTGAAATTGTGTTTGAACAAACCAAACGTGTGCAGGCTTATTTAGAGCGTGAAAATAAACAGTTTGATTTAACTGTGGTACCCGCAATGACCTATGGAAATCCGGGGATTGATGCAGTTTTAGAAAAATTGGCGGCTAACCCGCAAGAACATGTCATTTTATTACCTTTGTTTCCTCAGTATTCTGCAACATCTACAGCGCCGTTATATGATGCGTTTGCCAAATGGATTCCTAAACAGCGGAATTTGCCGGGGCTGACGATTATTAAAGACTATTATCAGCATCCAATGTTTATTCAGGCATTGGCAGAAAGCGTTTTAGCTTACCAAGAGCAGCATGGCAAACCTGAAAAACTATTGATGTCATTTCATGGAATTCCACAGCCATATGCAGACAAAGGTGACCCTTACGCAGACCGTTGTCGCATCACAGCAAAACTAGTCGCTGAAGCTTTGCATTTAAAAGATGATGAATGGGCGATTAGCTTCCAGTCACGTTTTGGGAAACAAGAATGGGTGAAACCTTATACCGACCAGCTTTTACAACATTGGGCAAAGCAAGGCGTTAAGTCCGTTCAGGTGTTAAGTCCTGCTTTTTCTGCCGATTGTCTAGAAACGCTTGAAGAATTAGCGATTCAAAATGCTGAACTATTTCAACAAGCAGGTGGTGGTAACTATGCTTATATTCCAGCTTTAAATAGCGATCAGGCTCATATTGATTTGCTTGCAGGTTTAGTTCAGGCTAATCTTGATGCCCTTACCCATACCTTAGCCCACCGTTAATTGTGTTTTAGCCAGAGGTTTTTATGCTGCAAGTCAAAATTGTTCCAGTTACTGCATTTGCCCAAAATTGTTCCATCATTTGGGACAGTGAAACGAAAGAAGCGGTTTTGATTGATGCTGGTGGTGACGCTGCTGTTTTGAAAAAAGAAGTTGAAGCTTTAGGTCTAAAAGTGAAGGCCCTGTGGCTGACTCATGGGCATTTAGATCATGCTGGAGCGGTGGGTGAGCTTGCTAAAGAATGGAGCGTTCCAGTTATTGGTCCACATAAAGAAGATCAGTTCTGGTTAGACATGATTCAGGAAGTTTCAGCACGGTATGGTTTCCCAATTCCGCAGCCTGTTAAAGTCGATCAATGGCTTGAAGGTGGCGAAGTGCTAAAACTTGGTGAAGATGAGTTTGAGGTGCGCTTTGCACCGGGGCATACACCAGGACATGTTGTTTTCTATAATAAAAACCATGGGTTACTTTGGACGGGTGATGTTCTGTTTAAAGGTTCGATTGGACGAACAGACTTCCCGCGTGGCAATCATGATCAGTTAATTGAATCGATTAAACGTGAATGTTTTAGTTTGCCAGATGATACTCAGTTTATTTCTGGACATGGTCCGATGAGTACCATTGGCTATGAAAAACAATTTAACCCATTTGTCGCTGGTAAAGCAGGTTAATCCTCATAATCATCTTCATTTTGACTACCCTTGTTTTGCTGAGGAGCATCTTGGGTAGGCAATTTATATTCATCGTTTGCCCAAGCGCCTAAATCAATTAATTTACAGCGTTCTGAGCAAAACGGACGAAACTCATTACCTTCCCAAACACTTGGTCCACCACAACGTGGGCAGGGAAATGTACGTGGCATATAGCGATATCCTCAAAGTGAAGAGAAATAGATTAGGCAAAAGTCAGGTGACTTGTTAGACTTATGCCGATTTTTATTTAGTTTGATGTGATTATGCCGATTCGTCAATTTCAAGCACAACGTATGCAAGCGCCTCGTGATTTTACCCCAATTAAAAATACACCGATTTGTGTTGAAATTGGTGCTGGCAAGGGTAAACATGCTTTGCTCTTTAGCGGCCAACAGCCACAGCATACGTTATATGCAATTGAACGAACCCGAGAAAAATTCTTGGCAATGCAAAAACAGCATGGTTTGGAACCAAGAGATAATTTGGTACCTGTACATGCAGATGCTTTACCTTGGGTTGTACACGCTTTACACCCTGCTCAAGTTGAACATTTCTTTATACTCTATCCAAACCCAGAACCACATAATCCGGCACAGCGCTGGTTGAATATGCCATTTTTTGAGTTCTTAATCTCACGCTTGCAAACAGGTGGAACCATTACATTGGCAAGTAATATTCCTGAATATATTGAAGAAGCAGAACAGCAGTTAATTCATGTGTGGAAGCTGCCTTATCAAAAAGAAAAAATTGCCCAAACCTCTGCACGTACTCATTTTGAAATTAAGTATTTGGAACGTGGCGAGCTTTGTCAGCAACTCATTATGACCAAGCCTGAAGGCTACAGCACACGTTTTGATGATTTTGCGCCGCTGCAAGGGCAAACACATGGCGAATAAGCGGGTTGCTATTATTGGGGCAGGCCCAGCAGGTCTTATGGCTGCTGAAGTATTAAGCCAATATGCTTATGACATTAATGTATATGAACAAAAACCATCTGCTGCGCGTAAGTTTCTTATGGCGGGTAAAACAGGGTTAAATATCTCACACGCTGAACCATTAGCACAGTTTATTGAGCGTTACGACCGTTCAGAATGGCTAAAACCTTGGATTGAAAAGTGGGACGCCGTCTGGATTCAAGACTGGATGATAAGTCTTGGAATTGAGTCTTATGTGGGCAGCTCTGGTCGTATTTTTCCTGTCGAAATGAAAGCTGCACCTTTACTGCGTGCTTGGCTAAAACGCTTGGCAGAACAGCAGGTTAAATTCTTTTATCGTCATCGTTGTATTGATTTGCAAGGTACAACAGTGACTTTGCAAAATCAGAATAATCAAAACACTGAAACTTTTACCCAGCAATATGATGCTGTGGTATTGGCATGTGGGGCTGTGTCATGGTCACAATTAGGTAGTGATGGTGCATGGCAGCAATGGATTCATCAATCTAATATTGAGCCTTTCCAGCCAAGCAATGCAGGGGTGTTGCATGTTTGGTCTACTTTTATGGAAAGTTGTTTTGGGGAACCCTTAAAACGTGTCCATGCATGGGTCGATCCTAGCCAAATTACACATGGCGATATTGTCATTACTCACTATGGTTTAGAAAGTGGGGTTATTTATAAACTCGGGCGTGCCTTACGAGAACAGCAAAAACAAGGACAAAGCTTAAACCTATTTTTAGATTTATTGCCTGATGTAGAAATGCCGCTATTAGTTAAAAAATTACAGGGTGGTAAGAAACAATCTCTGACTAATATCTGGCGTAAAGCAGGCTTAGACACAGCCAAAATTAACTTAATCAGAGAAGTGGTTGATAAAGCATTATGGAACCAACCAGATACCATGGCTCAGCAAATCAAAGCGCTTCAAATCAAGTTAGAGGGCTTTAGACCCATTGAAGAAGCGATTAGTTGTGCAGGAGGCATTAAGCAAGAAGCACTGTCCGAAAGTTTAAATCTCAAAGAAATATCAGGGGTGTTTTGCTGCGGTGAAATGCTGGATTGGGATGCACCTACAGGTGGTTATTTGCTTACAGCATGCTTTGCCACAGGACGAGCTGCGGGACAGGGCGTGCATTCATTCTTGGAGCGATAAGTGCTTCATTTGGCGCTATGTTTGATAGGTGAAAAGTGTTATTTTTGAGCGATCAATAATAATAGGAGTTGCGATCACATGTCTCAAGCATCACCAGTCTATCAAGGAAGTTGTTTATGCCAAGGTATTCGCTATGAAATTAAAGGCGATATCGGAGATATTATTCAGTGCCACTGCCAACGATGCCGTAAAGCCAATGGAACAGCATTTGCCACGAATGCTCCTGTTAAAAGTGCAGATTTTAAAATTACCCAAGGCGAAGAATTAGTCAAAAAATTTGCTGTGGAAGGTGTGTATCGTTGGTTCTGTAGTGAATGTGGTTCACCTTTGATTAGCTCACGTGATGGACAGCCTGAACTCTATCGTTTAAGAATTGGTACTCTGGATACACTATTAGATCAAAAACCGACATTACATCTTTTTGCTGCTTCAAAAGCAGAGTGGGATTGTATTCTGGATGATTTGCCGCAGTATGCTGAACGTCCATGATTTAAAAAAGTATATTTCAATCAATTTTTAGATGGACTAATATAATCAAAATAGGGAGATGGCATTCTTCCCTTGAAAAACCGCCGTATTGGCTAATGATGCCTACGTTACCCTCATGTATTTATATCGCTGGGTACGTAGGTTATTGCGTACTTTGCTTATTTTTGGAGTACGCCATGTCACATTTACCTTCATGCTTTTTTACTCTTTTAGCGTCTATCTAAAGGGGTGGTCCTATGTATTACTCTCTACTTTCAATTGCTCTAGGTTCCGTTCTAGGGGCATGGTTACGTTGGTTTTTAGGCTTAAAACTCAATCCGATCTATCCTCAAATTCCACTGGGTACTGTCACCGTTAATTTAGTGGGTGGGTTTATTATTGGTTTTGCGATTGCCTACTTTGCTCATAGCGATTTAAGTCCGAATTATAAACTTTTTGTGATTACTGGTTTTTGTGGTGCTTTAACCACCTTTTCAACATTCTCGATTGAGATCGTCACTTTGTTGCAAAGTGGTAAGTTAGGAATGGCGATGTTGGGGATTTCTATTCATTTAATTGGGTCGTTAATTTTTACGTGTTTGGGTTTGGCGACTTATTATTGGGTAGCAGGCAACTGATTATTCAGATGTTTAAGGCACGATATATATGGCACGGCCTCTGTTTTACGTTATTCTCCAGCACTATTTGTATAGGCATACCTTACTTTTGAAAGATCAAAAGTAAGCAAAAATCTTTTGTTTCGCTGATGCTACATCCTTATAGCACAGCGAAACAGCGGCATCCTTGCCGCTTGTCACGATAGTAAATGACTAATTATTATTTAAATTATAAAAAGAAAATTATCTGATTTATTCTTTGATTTGATACGCGTTAAAGTCATCAACAGCCTGACTGAAATCAGAGATATATTGTTTTTGCAAAATATTGGATAAGTACAAACAGATAACAGGTTCTGTTGATGAAAATGGTTTTGCCTACTTTTCCCAAAAGAAAAGTAGGTCGAGCCGAAGGCTAATCTAGGTATAAAATCTAACTGAAAAAACTCTGTTGTGACAATCCTATGATTTGAGGGATTACCTAATAAAGCTTATTATTTTTCAGCTAAAGCCTGACCTTCAAACTTCACACCATCCCAACCATTTTGCATAAACTGACGGATATTTTGGTGATCAGTTCCCTCTGGTGTAGCCAATACAGATGCATAGTGTTCTGCAAATAAACTTAAAGTTTGTGCTTGGTCTAAATCTTGTAATTTGGCAAAAGAGAAAACTTTTGCACTGCCTTGATTTTCAGTAGCAGCGTTATGCTGTACGCCATTTTGAAAAGCTGTTGGAGTATGTTGGTAGCGTGCTTCAATATGAGCTAAAACGTCTGAAAATTTTGCTGTGCCTGCTTGTAATTGGGCAAGTAACTCTTGTGCCATTATCTTAAACTTCCTATCAAATGAGGGTTTAAGCATAGCATCGAATAGAAGCTTTGAAAGCTTGGCGAATACAAAAAAATGATGAGTTGTAGAAAAAATAAGAATAGTTTTTACATAAGTTGTGGATAAGTTCTCTTTTATACACAACATAAAAAGATCGAAAAAACGGACATAAAAAAAGAAGCCTAAGTGGAGGAGATAGTCTTAGGCTTCCAATGATTTAAGTGTATTGATCAAACCTTAACGTAAGATTAACTCTTACGATTAAAGCGAGCGAAACGTTTATTAAAGCTTGCAACACGGCCTTCGTTACTTGCTTGACGTACTTCACCTGTGTAGAAAGGGTGTGATGCACTTGAAATATCAAGGGTGACATAAGGATAGACTTGACCTTGATATTCTTTAGTTTGTTTCGTCTGGAGAGTACTGCCAATTAAGAAGTACACATCTGCATTGGTATCATGAAATAACACTTGTTGATAAGCAGGATGAATATCTTTACGCATGAGAGATTGTCCTAAATTATTTTTGATTAAAGAAATGTTATAACATAACAATTAAAAAGTCAATGTACCCCCTAAAGGTCACACTGACTCAAAATTTAATTAGCTAGATGGCGGGACCAGTTCTTCAAATAAATCACTGAGATTGTCATGTACTTTTAAGTGAATCAGGTTCCAGTAGTGTCCTGAAATTGTTCTATTGACCATCAGCGTATCTGGTGAAGGTTTAAAGACATCCCAATACTTTAAAGATTTTTTCACAAGCAACATGCCATCATGATGTGATGAGTTCTCGGCAAAATCATAAGTGGTATTAAGCGGGCGTAATAACACTTCAATCCATAGCTTATACAGATCACTTGGGAACTTGCCTTTTTCAGCAAGGGAGTGTAGTTCGAGTAGCTCTGTTTCAATCAGATCAATATTTTCATGGCGAGCTGCATTTACCAAACGCTTGAAGTGCTGAACGATTTCATTTGAAAGTGTTTTAACACTGCCATAGTCATAAATAATTACACTGCCGTCTTGGCGGAAAGCGAAATTTCCAGGGTGAGGGTCACAGTGAAAACGTTTTAAAAAGAACATTTCCTGACCTAAAGCACGTATTAGGCGGTTTCCAATTGTATTTCGAATTTCGAGCGGCCAAGAACTTGCAGTTTCAATGCTGTCACCTTGTTCGAGGCTCAAGGTCAAAATACGTCTTGAAGAGTAATCTTTATAAACAGTTGGAATGATAATTTTGTCATCTAACTGGCTATGGAATGTTTTAAAGACCTCAAGATTTTGAGCTTCAATTTCATAATTGAGTTCTGCTGAAAGGCTATCCTGAATTTCTTCAAAAAGCTGATCCTGCAACTTTTTATCAATTTTAAGTACACCCATTAAGCGAAGGGCTAAACGTACTTGTTTTAAGTCACTTTCACAGGCTTCATCAACACCCGGATATTGCACTTTAACCACGACTTGTTCGCCACTAGGCAGAGTAGCTTTGTGAACTTGCCCAATCGATGCAGCAGCAAAAGGTTCACTATCAAAAGATTTAAAAGCCACATTAAGCGGTTTTCCAAGCTCTCGTTCAATTTGCTGTTGAATCGCAGCAAAAGGCATGGCTGGGGCTTGGCGTTGTAACTTTGAAATTGCTTTAGCGACTTCGGGTGGGAAGATATCTTTATATTGCGAAGCAATTTGCCCGACTTTCATGACCGCACCTTTCATTTCTCCTAAGGTGTCGGCAATTTGCAAACCAATATCCTGAAATAATTTGGTTTTTGAAGCCAGCTTTTGCTCTTCATCTGCGGTCAAGTTTCGAATCGAGTTAGAAACGGTTTTCGTTGCAATGCTCGCGGTCATTCCTGCAAGTTTCATAAAACGTTTGCCTGGTGAACTTGCATTCTTTGCCATATCTTCGATACCTCATTGACTACAACATAATATTGCCTAGTTTTGATCATAGGTGACAAAGCTTAAAAAGCCTATACGAAATTGTTTATCTCATGTAAGAAAATTTTCGAAAAACAAAATGTTATTTTTATAGTAAAAAATATGAAAAGCTTGTGAAAATCCATTTCATAAACAAAGCTTTAATATCTATAAAGTCTCTATTTTTTTAGTGCTAATGTGAATGACAGGTTAAATAAATATAGAGATAACAAAAGCGATGACAAGTTTAAATTCGGCCCATGGACGATCTCAAGCGGTTCCTTTATCTGTATTTGAGCAGTCAAAAGATGCACATATTATTCGTTCCGATGAAGAGGCAATTGAGGTTGCAAAACAACTTGCCCAAGAGTTTGCACAAGAGGCATCAGAGCGAGACAGAGAGCGCCGTTTACCCTTAAATGAAATTCAACAGTTCTCACAAAGTGGCTTATGGGCCATTACAGTTCCCAAGCAGTTTGGTGGTGCACAAGTCAAATATCGAACTTTGGCTGAGGTCATAAAAACCATTGCGAGTGTTGACCCATCCCTTGCGCAGCTTCCTCAAAATCATTTGGCTTTTATTGAACATTTACGTCTTGACGCAGGCCCAGAACAACAACAGTTCTTCTTTAATTTAGTGCTGAGAGGGATCCGTTTTGGAAATGCCTTTTCGGAAAAACATAGTAAAACGGTTGCTGACCTCACTACAACATTACGAAAGACTGAGCATGGTTATGAAATTAATGGCAAGAAATTCTTTGCAACAGGCGCATTACTTGCACATTGGATTCCGATTGTCGCGGTGAATGAACAGGGGCAGCCTTATGCAGCACTAGTCCCTCGGGAAACGTCAGGGGTTAATATTATTAATGACTGGTCTGGTTTTGGGCAACGAACCACAGCTAGTGGCACTGTTGAACTTAATCAAGTTCCAGTACGTGAAGAATATTTAGTTCCGATTTATCAGGCTTTCGAGCGTCCTACTCCAGCAGGGGCAATTTCACAATTTATTCAAGCTGCTGTCGATGCAGGTATTGCACGTGGTGCAATTGAAGAAACAATTCACTATGTCAAAAATCATAGCCGCGCATGGGTTGATTCAGGTTTGGAAAAAGCGAGCGATGATCCATATACGATTGCGAACATTGGTGATTTAAAAATAAAACTGCGTGCAGCTGAAGCGGTCTTGGATTTGGCAGGAGATGCGATTGATCAGGCAATTGCCGAAACGACTGAAGAACATGTAAACCAAGCCACTTTACTGGTTGCCGAAGCAAAAGTATTAACTACTGAAGTTGCGATTTTAGCTGCCAATAAGCTTTTTGAATTGTCGGGAACGCGCTCCACTTTATCTGAGCTTAATCTGGATCGCCATTGGCGTAATGCACGTACCCATACCTTGCATGATCCGGTGCGCTGGAAATATCACATTGTCGGTAATTATTACCTCAATGGTGTTCATCCGCCCCGTCATGCATGGAGTTAAATTGAAGAAAAAATAAGATTAGGAGAATAAAGATGACAATCACACAAATTGAATTAGAAGAACTGTCCGTAGGCGCTGATTATGAAAAGGTAGCAAGCAGATTTCGTCCAGTTTTTGAAAAAATTGCACAAGGCGCAATTCAACGAGAAAAAGAACGAATCTTACCTTTTGAACCGATTCAGTGGTTAAAAGAACTCAAATTAGGTGCGGTACGTGTACCTGTTAAATATGGTGGAGATGGGGTGTCATTACCGCAACTTTTCCAGCTTTTAGCAGAATTGGCGCAAGCAGACTCGAATATTGTGCAAGCTTTGCGTGGACACTTCGCTTTTGTTGAAGACCGTTTAGTTGCTCATAAAGAGCATTCGCAGGAAGTTTGGTTTCAGCGTTTTGTACAAGGTGATTTGGTCGGGAACGCATGGACCGAAGTTGGAAATGTACAGATAGGTGATGTCGTTACACGAGTTACCAAAGATGCTTCGGGCAACTTGGTGGTGAATGGTGAAAAGTATTATTCAACTGGAAGTATCTTTGCAGACTGGATAGACCTATTTGCTTATGATGAAGTGAATGACCGCCATGTAATTGCTGCTATTTATCGCCATGAAACAGGGGTAAGTGTGATTGATGATTGGGATGGCTTTGGTCAAAAGACAACTGGAAGTGGTACTTTAAAAGTACATCAGGTTCATTTGCCAGCTTCACACCTCATTCCATTTGACCAACGTTTTAAATATCAGACTGCTTTTTATCAGGTCGTACACCTAGCAACCTTAACTGGGATTGCACAGGCAGCTGTAGAAACTTTTAGCCAAGAAATTCGTGAGCGAAAACGTATTTTTAGTCATGGTAATGGTGATCTGGTTCGTCACGATCCACAAGTTTTACAAGTGGTGGGTAAAGCCTCTGCTCAAGCCTACGCAAGTCAGGCAATTACCTTAAAAACGGCGGAGGCATTACAAAAGGCTTATGAAAGTCACTTTAGTGAGTTAGAGGTGAAAGAACATCAGTTTAATGTAGATGCTGAGCTTGAGTCCGCACAAGGGCAGGTGGTGATTTCTAACTTGGTACTGGATTTAACCAGCCAGTTATTTAATGCTTTAGGCGCATCGGCGAGTAGTCAGGTTAAACAACTCGACCGTTTCTGGCGCAACGCACGAACAGTGTCTTCACATAATCCACTTATCTATAAAGAAAAAGTGATTGGTGATTGGGAAGTGAACCGTACTGATTTGCCTTTTGTCTGGCAAATTGGAGCAAGCCCACGGGCAAAGTCTGCATAAAATAAAAAAGCCGATGTTTCATCGGCTTTTTTATTAGGTCTGACTTAAACGTTTGGTATTTAAATAAAGCCGTGAGAGTAATAAAACACAAGCAATGCTTAAACCAATAATCAAACCCAGCCACACACCAGCCACGCCCCAATGGGTATAACGCGCCAAATAAAGTCCTATAGGGAAAGCAATTACCCAATATGCCATAAGCGTAATCCACATAGGTGCTTGAGTATCTTGCATACCTCTTAAACAGCCTGCGGCACTTACTTGTAATGCATCCATCAACTGATATGCCATTGCAAACCAAAGTAAATACATCGCAACAGGAGCTACGTTTAAGTCTTGAGTATAAATCGAGATAATTTGTTCACGGCCTAGAGCAATAAAAGTCATGGTTAATATGGCAAAAAATATTGCTGTGCTGAGACCAATCTTTTGTACCTGATACATTGCAGCCCAGTTCTTTTCACCATAATAAGTTCCCACACGGATGGTCAGGGCAATCGCAAGTGAAAGCGGAATCATAAACAGCACAGAGGTAACGGAAATTGCCACTTGATGTGCAGCAATAAACACTTCACCAAGTGGGCTAAGGACCAATGCACCTGTACTAAAAATACTAATCTCAAAGAACACAGCTAAGCCGATTGGTAGACCAAGCTGTAAAATTCTTTTAACTAAAGCCATATTAATTTTATCAAATCGGCCAAAAATAGACGTGTTTCGATAAGCCGAAGCTTTATAAATATAACCAGCTAAAGTAATCAGCATTAACCACTGTAAAATGGAGGTTGCAAAACCACAGCCCGCGCTACCTAATGCAGGTATTGGTCCTAATCCATGCATAAAAATCATGTTAAGAGGGATCAATACAACTAAAGCTAACATGCTAATAGCTGTGACAGGGCGTGGATGGCCTAATGCTTCTGAATAGCCACGTAGCGCTGCGTACATGGTCACAGCTGGCATACCCAAACCAATTGCATGCAAGAATAGACTTGCTTTAGGTCGTAAGCTCTCTGGTACACCGAACACATGCAAGAAAAACGGCATAAGCTGCAAAATGAGCATTGCCAGTACACCTAAAATGACGGCAACCCACAATGACTGACGAACAACGACAGGGATCTGCTCTGTATTTCTTGCGCCTTTTGCTTCGGCTACCAAGGGTGTAGTTGCAATCATAATGCCGCTGAACAGGAGCATGATTGGAACCCATAAACCGACCCCTACAGCAATTGCTGCTAAATCGGTTGCAGATAAATGCCCAGCCATAATAGTGTCAATTAACCCAAAGCCTGCTTGAGCAAACTGGGTAATTAAAATCGGTAGCATTAAGTGGAAGAGTTGTTTTAATTCAGACCGAAAAGATGTGACATTCGACACAAAAGGTACTCTTTATAAATATAAAAATGAAGCTAACGCTGCAAAGTGAGTAGCACACCGACAAAGATGATGACTCCACCAAGAAACCGTTGCCATGTAACAGGTGTCTTTTCTGTGCCCAACCAACCAAAATGATCAAGTAACATAGAAATAACTATTTGCCCAAAAATGACTAAACCTGAAAAGGTTAAAAAACCAAGTTTAGGTGCAGTATAAATGCTCATGCTAATTGCATAAACCCCAAGAAATCCTCCAGTCCATAGAATCCATGGAATATTTGATATTTCACTTAAAGTTGGCTTTTCAGCACTTTGAAAGAAAACCATGATTGCTAAAACAATAGTTCCTACAAGAAAGGATAAGAGGGCTGCTTGTAAGGGCGTGTGTAATTGTTCTCTCAATTGTGCATTGATGGCGGTTTGAAAAGCCATGGCAATACCGATTCCCAGAGCTAAGGGTAAAAATAGGAAAAATTGGCTAGAAAATTTCATCATTTTTATCAGTATTTAAGTATCTTTAAAAACAGTCTAAAGCAATTAGGGTATGTTTTCATAAGCCCATTGATGCAGTCATGTTAAAATAGAAATATTGTGTAAATTGGACCTGTTCCTTGGCTGTATTAAACCCTGCTTCTATTCCTTTATCTTTGTATATTCACATGCCTTGGTGCGTGCGTAAATGCCCATATTGTGATTTTAACTCGCATGCCGTACCCGATGGGGCACTTTCTTCAGAACTCGAGCAAACCTATTTAAAAGCGTTGGTAGCCGACTTTGAAACTCAACTCGAGATGGCACAAGGGCGTTCGATTCACAGTGTATTTATTGGTGGTGGAACACCTTCACTGATTTCGGCACAGGGTTATGTGTGGCTATTTGCAGAGCTTAAGTCATTGCTTAAGTTTGAAGATGGCTGTGAAATTACTTTAGAGGCAAATCCAGGAACGGTAGAGCATGACCCGTTTGCAGGGTATTTAGAGGCAGGCATTAACCGTTTGTCTATTGGTGTCCAGAGCTTTGATACTGATCATTTGCAAAAGCTTGGACGTATTCATTCTGCAAATAATGCAATTGAAGCGATTCAACAAGCAAAGCAAGCTGGCTTTAAGCGAGTTAATGTCGACTTAATGCATGGTTTGCCTGAGCAAACGCTAGAACAAGCGCTCTATGATCTCAAGCTTGCTGTAGAAAGTGGCGCAACTCATATTAGTTGGTATCAACTCACCATTGAACCGAATACCGTTTTCTTCCGTACTCAACCCGTTTTACCGCAAGATGAAATGCTTGAAGACATTCAAGAGCAGGGTGAGGCATATCTTAAAGCAAATGGTTTTATAAACTATGAAGTTTCGGCATGGCGTAAAGAGCTGCCTTCAACACACAACTTAAATTATTGGGAATTTGGCGATTATCTTGCGATTGGTGCAGGTGCACATGGCAAAGTTACACGACCAGATGGTGTGTACCGTTTCCAAAAGACTCGTTTGCCAAAAGACTATTTAGCCAAGGTTCCAGCTGAACATTTGCAAATGAAAAAGATTGAGGCAGAAGAGCTACCATTTGAGTTCATGATGAATGCTTTGCGTTTAAATGATGGTGTCAAAGCTGAGTTATATGAACAGCGTACAGGTTTAAGCTTGGATGGCCTAAATGATGTGCTAACGTCGCTAAGAGCTAGAAAACTACTGGTAGATGATGTTTCTCATTTAGCTTGTACTGAGCAAGGCCATATTTTCTTAAACTCAGTGCTTGAAGAATTTTTATAATTAAGCAAAGCAAAAGCCGCGTCATCAGATGCGGCTTTTTTGATTTTAGCGAGTGGTATAACCACCATTTGCAAAAATAGTTTGACCCGTAATCCACCAACCATCGGTCACCAAAAAGCGAACTAATGGCTCAATATCTTCAATTTTAGTAAGCCCACCTAAAGCTGAAGCTGATTTATGGTAAGCGACTGCCTCGGTAGATTCCTGGCCATAAAAGAACGGTGTATCCATAGGTCCAGGCGCAACAGCAGTCACAGAAATCTGGCGGTCTCCAAATTCTTTTGATGCAGCGCGGGTGTAATGCTCAACAGGGGCTTTTAAGCCTTCATAGGTTGAGTACAGCCCAGTGTAAGCTGCAAGAAGAGAAGTAACGATTGAACAGATTTTTCCACCGTCATTTAAATGACGACCAGCCGACTGAATAAAGAAATAGGCAATTTTTGAGTTGATATCGCTCATGCTATCAAACTCTTGTTCTGTGGTTTCCAAGAAGGATTTTTTCAAAACCTTACCAACCGTATTAATAGCAATATCAATTCCACCAAAATGCTGTTTGGTGTCTAAGAAGAGCTTTTCGATATTATCAATATGCGTTAAGTCTGCCTGAATTAAAACGGCATCGACGCCTAAAGCTATTACATCTGCGAGCGTCTGCTCTGCATCAGCTTGAGTTTCCGAACTATTGTAGTGAATTGCAATTTTTGCACCTTGTTCTGCAAATTTACGGCTAATGAGTCCGCCTAAGTTTTTTGCACCGCCTGTAATCAGTACAACTTTATCTTTAAGAGTATGAGTTGCCATGATGATTGTTCCTATGATGACTTGTTCTAATGTATTTTTAGTCTAGATTGGCGGTAATTTTTGATCAATTATGCTAGTTTGGTTTAACTATTCAGAAAATACGAACAATTAAATGGATCGGTTGCAGCAGTTTTTTATTTTTACAGAAGTTGCTAAACGACAAAGCTTTAGTGAAGTGGCAAATCAGCTCGATTTACCTCGCTCGACAGTGACGAGTGCAATTCAGCAACTTGAAACTCACTATGGTGTTCGGTTATTTCACCGAACCACCCGTAAAGTAAGTCTTACGCAAGATGGGCAACGGATATTGCCTGAATGTCAAAATCTATTATTTGACTATGAGCAGCTCGAACAGCTAATACAGACACAAAAGCAGCATTATCGTGGCACGCTAAAAATTTCAATGCCCAGCCGAATCGTACATCAAGTGATTATTCCTGAACTTCCAGATTTTTATAGTCGCTATCCAGACATTCATTTACAACTAAATAGCTCTGATGACATCACTGACTTGATCGAGAAAGGGATTGATTGTGTTGTTCGGGTGGGGCAGCTAGACAATAGTAGTTTGATCGCGAAGTTCGTTGGCAACTTGATTATGGTGAACTGTGCAAGCCCCGATTATCTGGAACATTATGGTATTCCTGAACAATTAGAAGATCTATCTCAGCACAAACTCGTTAACTATGCCGGACCCGTAGGGGAAAAACAGGGCGTATTTTTATATCAAGATGGAACTGTGATGGTCGATAGTGCTTTAAGTGTAAATAATACAGAAGCCTATGTTACTGCTGCTTGCGCTGGCTTAGGGATTATTCAACTTCCATACTACGATGTTCAGGATAAAATAGAGCAAGGAACTCTGGTTGAAGTGTTAAGTGCACATACGGCTCAATCTTTGCCACTTAATATTTTATATCCGAATCGAAGTTATATTCCTAAACGGTTAGAAATTTTTATGGAATGGGTTAAAGATGTTCTATATAAGAGATGCATCGTCATCTTTTAGTCATGAAATTAAAATAAGATAACAATAAAAAAAGCCTCTCGAACTGAGAGGCTTTTTAGAATTTGGTGGGTCGTCCGCGATTCGAACGCGGGACCAACGGATTAAAAGTCCGCTGCTCTACCAGCTGAGCTAACGACCCAAATAGGTCAAAACAGATAAGTGGTGGGTCGTCCGCGACTCGAACGCGGGACCAACGGATTAAAAGTCCGCTGCTCTACCAACTGAGCTAACGACCCGTATCGTTTTGATGTCGCGTATTTTAGCAAGTTATTCAACTAACACAAGAGGTAAATTAAAAACATTTGCATGATTGCCTATAAAAAGCACGATTTCCTCTTGTTTAGCTAAAAAATGAACTAAAAACGGTATTTATATGCCTGAATGTTGTCAAAAATTTCAGTTGTGACGTCACAATAACTGTTCGCACCAGGTAATAAAGCGAGTAAGCGTTCAGAAGTTTTGCCTGGATTAAACGAATCTTCCTTCAATTTATTCTTTTGATATTTAAAAGTACCTGTTGTTTCAACTTTAGCCTGCACACGTAAAAACACGGGTACTGCGTAAGCCGGTAGGCATTTTTTAAATATCGTCACCATTTCTGTTAAATCAGACTCATTTAACTCAGCACCATCAGCAAGTGTGATTGCTGCCATACCAGCACGACCATTGGTATTTGGAATTTCTACACCATAGACCACTGCTTCAGCGATCTTGTCGTATTCACAAACCATGTTCTCAACTTCAGTCGTAGATACATTTTCGCCTTTCCAGCGGAAAGTATCCCCTAAACGGTCAACAAACTGGGCATGACGGAAACCAATATTACGAACAAGGTCACCTGTGTTGAAATATGAATCACCTTTTTTAAAGACATCTTTCATAATCACAGATTTATTCTTTTCTGGGTCTGTATAGCCGTCAAAAGGCGAGCGACTGGTAATTTTACCAACCAGCAAACCGATTTCACCTGCTTTAACTTTTTTACACCAACCATTTTTATCGCGTACAGGTTCGTTTTTCTCTTTATCAAACTCAATAATGGCGTATGGCGTAGGGGAGAAGCCTACTGTGTTGTCAAAGTTAAAAATATTACTAAACCCGACATTGCCTTCACTTGATGCATAAAGCTCAAGAACTTCTTGGACACCAAAACGTTGTTTGAACTTATCCCAGATATTTGGACGCATACCATTACCGATCATTTTGGTTACGCGATGGGCACGGTCAATTTCTGTAGTAGGAGCATCCATTAAGTAGCGGCAAAGCTCTCCTACATATCCAATTGCAGAGGCATTAAATTTCTGAACATCTTTCCAGAACGCACTGGTTGAATATTTACGTCGAATTGCAAGGGTAGAACTTCCCGCAATCACCCCACACCAGCAAACTACGACACCCGTTGCATGGTAAAGCGGTAAGGTTACATACATCACATCATCTGGACCAAGGTTTAAAATGTGACCATAAGTACCATATGCGAGCGTCCAACGACTGTGCTTGAAAATAACAGCCTTTGGTAAGCCTGTAGTACCCGAGGTATAGATATAAAACAGGCCATCATTCCCATGAACAGACTGGGTAGTCGAAGGGTTAAATTTTGGAAATTGATCAATTTCTATTGCAAGATTGGCATAACCTTGAGGTGCTGTTCCTGCATCTTGACGTGTAGCCTGATCTGCAAACCAATGGAAACGATCTTTAGGAACATTCAGGTCCTGACGAATTTCATCAATTACCGCTCGAACTTCTTCACCTGCAATGACGGCAATTGGTTTGACAAGATTGATACTATGAGCAAGGACTTTACCTACTTGAGAGGTATTAACAAGCGCAATAGTTACCCCAATTTTAGCTAAGCCTACAATAGTGGCAATAAGTTCAGAACGGTTCTCAACCATTACGGCAATCACGTCACCTTTACGTGCGCCGAGAGAGAGATAGTAATGAGAAATCTGGTTAGCCCATTCGTTTAAAGCTTCATATGAGTAACTTTGATCTTCAAATAATAACGCAATACCTTGCGGATTTCGCTTAACAGCTTTTTCAAAAGCTACACCTAATCCCGTTGGTGTATTTGCTGTTCTTAAGTAAGCCTGTTTAAGACCATTCAGGATATGGGGTACTTTGGGGATGAAGCTAGGAAGTCTTGTTGCAACATCACCAAGCGTAATGATATCGGTCTGTGTTGTCTGGCTCATATCAATCCTATTTATTTTTCGATCAATCCAAAAAAGGTTGCGTTGGCAAAAGTACAGTATTTTTCATGGTTCACCATGCTTTTAAAACTTTTCTTCTAGTGCAATCAACCTAATTGGTTAAAAATAACAAAAAAAACCTAGTCATCGAAATGACTAGGTTTGTTTAAATTAGCTGCAATTGAGCAAATGATTTACTCAGCTACAGGATTTGCTTTCTTTGGTGGACGACCACGAGGACGACGAGGAGGGCGATTTGGTTTGTCCAGATCTGCCTTAGAATCTTCTGATTCAGCCTCTGCATTAGCTTCTACGGGTGCTACAGCTTGTTCAGTGGCTGCTTTGGCTTTTGCTCTCGGTTGTTTCACAGCCGGAGCTTCAACCACCGTTGTCGCTGGTGCTTCTTCTGCGTTTGTTTCACTTTGCGCTACTTCAGTCACCTGATCAAGCTCAAGCGGTTGTTGTTTTGACTCAACAGGTGCTTGCGTTTCAGCAACAGGAGCAACAACAGTTTCTTCAACAACCGGAGCTACAGGAGCAGCTTCTTCTGGTGCAGAGTGTTGTTGTTTAACTTGCTCAAAAGCTTGTTCAGCAGCAAGTTTTGCTAAACGACGACGCTCACGTGGATCATTAGCAACACGTGGTGTCGACTCTTTTTGTGGCGTCAATGCAAGTACAGGCGCAGGCTCTGCTTCTTGTGATGGTTTGTTGCTTGGAAGCTCTGCATCACGAGTAACAGGCTTCTTGTCTTCAGCATCAGACGCGACTTCTGTTACTAGAGTACTTGCGTACTGTTCTGCAAATTTTAGCAATGCACGATTAAACGTTGGAACTAAACCAAACTGTTCAATCAATACTGTGCAGTCTTCACCATAAACATGACGAATCAAGCTACCAATTGTGTATTGCGCCAAAGTTGGAATTTGCGATGGGGCAATAGACGGTACCGCAGCTTTGGCACGTTTTGCGTTGCGTTGTTCACGGCGACGCATACGAGGATCATTACTCGCACGTTGAATTTGCGGTTGATTTTTGTTGTGTGCTGGAGGAGGAGTAATTTCTTCTGCTTCAGCAGTTACTGCCTCTTCTACAACAGCAACAGGCGCTGGAGCTGGCTCTTGAACGACTTCAACAACAGGTGCTGTTTCAGTACGTTTAACAGGCTGCTCAGGAGTTAAAGCGATAATTTCGCTTTGTGCCTGATCAACATTGATCACTAAGGCTGTATTCATGACTTCATGCTTTGGAGCATCAATCAAATCAACCTTAATTTGTTTCTCATCAACAACTACTGGTGCCGGCGCATTTTGATTTTCATTTAATACGCTTGGATCGCGGTGGCGATTTGGACGGTTCGGACGTTGTTGATTATTACGGTCACGACGCGGCACGGCATTTTCAGTTTGTTGTCCATCATTTTGATGTTGTGGATGTGGCTGATCAGAGTGCGGACGTTTTTGTTGACGTTTTAACTCACGTTGTTCTTGACGTGATAACTGTACAACTTCTTCATGAACCTGTTGTGGTTGTTGCTGCTGTTGTTGTGGCTCTTGAGTATGGTGATGTTGTTCACGTTGCTCTTTGTGCTTACGTTTTTTGTTGTTTGGACGTTGTTGTACTTTCTCGTCTTTTTCAACATTCTCACGAACTTCCTGTTTAGCAGGAGATTGCGAAATATAAGCATTGTTAGATGGCGCCGAAACAACTTCAGCAACTGCTGGTACTACGATTTGTCCAAACTGGCCACGGCTTACAGCGCCAGTATTCACCATTTGTTCAATTGACGCAGCAGCGTTCTGTGCCGAACGAGATTGGTCAACAGTTTTAGCTTGTTTTTGAACAAAAAGGTTCTCTAACCATGCACAAGGGCTCGCTGCTTTTTGAGTGCTTGGTTGAGCAGCAGAAGGTTGAGCTGGTTGATTTACTTTCTTTTGACCGGCTGTGTTGTTTGCAGCAGGAGCTGCATGAGTATGGCCATGATCAGCTTCTTCTAAATGCCATTCAGAAGATTCATAACCTAACTCTTTCTCGCTTGAACGAGTTGCTTCAGTACGCTCATAGCTAGATGGTGCAAATCCATCTGGATTGTACTGAATTTCATAATGAGGTGTTTCTAAGTGTGGGTGAGGTAAAATAGTTACACGAACACTAGAAGTTTGTTCTAAATAAACAAGGCTATGGCGTTTTTCATTGAGTAAGAACGCTGCAATTTCAACAGGAACTTCTACTTGTACTTCACCATGACGTTCACGAAGTGCAATTTCTTCTACTTTACGCATAATTGAAAGCGAAAGTGAACGTAAGTCACGGACCATACCTGTGCCATGACAACGTGGGCAAACATATCCAGTTGCTTCTTCAAGTGATGGACGTAAGCGTTGACGGCTCATTTCCATTAAGCCAAAACGAGATAATTGGCCAAACTGGATGCGCGCACGGTCGCTTTGTGTTGCTTCACGAAGTTTTGCTTCAACCATGCGTTGGTTGCGTTCTTTAGTCATGTCAATAAAGTCGATCACAACTAAACCGCCAATGTCACGAAGACGAAGTTGGCGAGCAATTTCTTCTGCTGCTTCTAGATTTGTATTAAGTGCAGTTTCTTCAACGTCATGTCCACGAGTTGATTTTGCAGAGTTAATGTCGATTGAAACTAAAGCTTCGGTCTGGTCAATTACGATTGAACCACCAGAAGGAAGTTTTACTTCACGCTCGTAAGCAGTTTGAATTTGGCTTTCAATACCAAAATGAGCAAACAATGGCTCGTTTAAAGTATAAGTTTTAAGTTTGTCTAATTGACGAGGCATTACTGCTTTAACGAAGTTATAAGCTTCGTTATAGGCTTGTTCGCTATCAATTAAAATTTCTGCAACGTCATCACGTAAGTAATCGCGGATAGCACGAGTTACTACACCAGCTTCTTGGTGAACAAGCATTGGAGACGGACCAGAACTTGCTGTGCCTTGGATTTGTGCCCAAAGGTCAAGCAAATGCTGTAAATCTAACTGTAATTCTTCTTGAGTACGGCCAATACCTGCGGTACGCACAATAACACTCATGCCGCGAGGTAAATTTAAAGAAGCTAAAATTTCTTTTAATTCTTCACGTACAGAACCTGAAATTTGACGGCTAATGCCACCGCCTTTCGGGTTGTTTGGCATAAGAACCAAATAACGTCCTGCAAGTGAAATGAATGTAGAAAGGGCAGCGCCTTTGTTACCACGTTCTTCTTTTTCAACCTGAACAAGTAATTCAGTACCTTCAGTGATGAGTTCACGAATGTTTGAAGTTTGTCGCGGGTCTGCTTGGAAATAGCTGTTCGCAATTTCACGCATAGACAAGAAGCCTTGACGGCCTGCGCCATATTCAACAAACACAGCTTCTAACGAAGGTTCTACGCGGGTGACATGGCCTTTATAGATATTGGATTTTTTCTGTTCTCGGGTACGATTTTCTAAATCAAAATCGTAAAGACGATTACCAGTGATAAGTGCAACGCGGACTTCTTCTGCGTGAGTTGCATTAATCAACATACGTTTCATGGGTGTGACACCTAATAGTGACCCACACAAACATATCGCACAAACTTAAAGGTTCTGAACGAACATCGAACATGACGGATCATTTCCCAGATCTCAAAATATTTGTGGTCTGAGTCATCTGTTACCGGCTACATTTAGCCTGAACTTCGATTCTCGTCTGTGATGTAGGCAATACTGCTTCAACCTTTAAATCGGACTTCCTTAGTGCTTCACTGGCGGGTGAGCGGTACATTGGTTAATGACTTTCACTGTCATTGAGCGCGAAGTGACTTCTTTTTAGAAGTTTGATACGGAATGTTCATCGTATCGGTGCTTTCGGCAGTTCCAATGCATCAACGCTTTAGCCTGAAGGCAACATTAAGGAGCGATTTGTCTGATGTGTATCAGTTTACGTTCCATAACCAACTAGAGTTGGTAACATATTTTTTTGAACAAACTGAATTAAACGCAACAGTTTGTCATTTTGCCGATATAATAAGCCTTCGGCGTCGGCATAATTCTTTAGGACCTATCCGAGCTGATGGTGAAAGCATCATTTTGATTGAGGTTTCAATCAGGGAAATTCCCTATTAGATGTTCACTTACGGCGGTATCCGTGCGCTGACTATATCAAACCTTGCAGCATCTGCCTATGGGCTAAGCTTAGATTTCTTGTGAAAAAACTAAGCTAAACGGTCATTTATTAATCAAATTTAGCAAAATTTCAGGTTTAAATATTAGTATGAATTCTACACAGCAATGGCAAAGTGTCACTTGGTTTGAGGTGGATGAACATCAAGCAGGACAGCGAATTGATAATTTCCTGTTCTCGCGTTTAAAAGGTGTACCTAAAAGTCGTATTTATCGTTTGATTCGTGAAAGTCAGGTTCGAGTAAATAAAAAACGTGTTAAAGCTGAGACTAAACTTGAGATTGGCGATCAGATTCGTGTTGCTCCAATTCGTTATGAACAAAAAGATGAAACAACCGCTCCTGTCAGTGACAATGTAGCACAAAGCTTGTTAAGCCGTATCGTCTATGAAGATGAAGGTCTATTAGTTGTTAATAAGCCTTCAGGTATTGCTGTCCATGGTGGCAGTGGTATGGCATATGGTTTGATTGAGGCATTACGCGCAGCGACTGGCAAAAAATATTTAGAACTTATTCATCGTATTGACCGTGATACTTCAGGTCTGGTCATGATTAGTAAAAAACGTAGCACTTTAAAACTACTACAAGATATGTTGCGTGAGCACAAAATTCGTAAGACCTATGCTGCGATTGTTAAAGGTCAAGTGAGCCTAGATAAACAACTGATTGATGCGCCTTTATTGCGATATGAACTGGCAAATGGCGAGCGTCGTGTACGTGTGACTAAAGATGGTAAACCAAGTAAAACCGAATGGGTTGTAGCAGAGCGCTTTAAAAATGCAACATTAATTCATGCATCACCTTTGTCAGGTCGTACTCATCAGATCCGTGTGCATGGTTTAAGCATTGGACACCCGTTGATTGGCGATGATAAATATGGGCACACTACTGCGTACACTGGCCCTGAAGCACGTCGTCTATGCTTACATGCGATGCGTTTAGATATTCCGGGTTATCCACCGATTGAAGCACCGTTACCAGAAGACATGACCCAGTTATTAAAGGCTTTGAGAGTGGCAAAATGAGTCTAAAAACCGAATTAGTTATTTTTGACTGGGATGGGACTTTATATAACTCTGTTGGGCAAATCGTTGCGAGCTTGCAACATGCCGCAGAGCAGCATGAATTGTCTTTAACCGATGAAGCAGCAAAAAGTATTATTGGTTTAGGCTTGCCTGAAGTCATGCAAACCTTATTCCCAGAAGCACCTGAGTTGCATGATTCAATTTTAAAAGCGTATGGCGATCACTATATTGCGAATTCTACAAATGATGCATGGTTCGATGGTGTTGCTGAGCTCTTACATGACTTAAAAGCTCAAGGTTTAAAACTTGCAGTCGCGACGGGTAAAAATCGTCGTGGGTTAGATCGTGTAATCGCAAAAACACAGAGTACTCATCTTTTTGATGTGACTCGAGCAGCCAATGAAACTCGATCAAAACCAGATCCACTTATGTTGCAAGAAATATTAACAGTCACTGGGGTGAGTGTTGAGCGTGCTGTAATGATTGGTGATAGTAGCTACGACCTTGAGATGGCCCAGCGTTTAAACATGCCACGAATTGGTGTTGGCTATGGCGTGCATTCGATTGAAGTGCTACAGCAATTTAAGCCTTTAACGATTGCTAAAGATGTTCAAGAGCTTCATCGCTTCCTAAACGCTTATGCTCAGTTACCTACAATAGATGTGGCTTAATTTAGAATAATACAAAAAGGGGGAATTGATTTCCCCTAAACTAAAGTTAAATAAAACAATAAGAAGAGAGATATGAGCCGTTCTATTCGTCTATTAAATCTTTTACAACAACTTCGAGAAGCCCGTTATCCAATCACTGCACAAGTTCTCGCTGAACGTATGGGAATTAGTGTCCGAAGTGTCTATCGCGATATCGATAGCTTACGTGAGCAGGGTGTAGCAATTGAGGCATCGGCAGGTATCGGTTTTCAGCTTAAAGAAGATATTGTACTGCCACCAATGACACTCAATGAAAATGAAGTCGAAGCTATTTTTCTGGCATTGTATTGGTTAAAGAGTGTGCCAGATCAATCGTTACAATCGGCATCTACATCAGTATTAGCTAAATTGAATTCTGTTTTGCCCGAGCATCGACAATATTTATTACAGCAAACGACTTTAAGAGCGTTTAATACGTGGCTGCCTGTGGATGAAAATCGAGTCGAACAGGTGCGTTTAGCCATTCGGCAGCAAGTCAAAATTTCGCTGCATTATCATGATGAGCAGCAACGAAGTAGTGTTCGGACCTTGTGGCCTTTTGCCTTGGGATATTTTAATGACAAAATTTTATTGGCTGCATGGTGTGAACTCAGGCAGGATTTTCGACATTTTCGACTCGATCGTATTCAACAACTGAGTTTAAGCCAAGAATTATACCCATCATTTAAGCAACAACTATTTCAGCAGTGGTGGGCACAAGAATCGCAGACTACTGACAAAAACTGACAAAGAGGTTTTGTAGACTAGGACCCACGATAAACAAGGAGCCATAAAAATGAGCCTTAAACTTTATACTAACAAAGAGTCGCGTGGTGTTGTGGTCGACTGGCTTTTAGTCGAATTAGGTGTTGAATGTGAACGCATTGAAGTTGCATATAAGACAGAAATGAAAACACCGGAATATCTAAAAATTAACCCTTTTGGAAAAGTGCCAGTATTGGTGGACGGTGATGTGGTGATTTATGAGCTAGGCGCAATCTGTGCTTATCTGGCTGATAAATTTTTCGACAAGGGGCTGGCTCCGGCATTAGATGATCCTAAACGTGGTTTGTACTATCGCTGGTTATTTGTGATGGCAGGTCCATGGGAAGCTGCAGGCGTTGATAAAGCCCTCGGAATAGAGGTATCTCCTGAGCAAAAAATGTTTGTTGGCTATGGTGATTATAACGATGCTTATCAAGCTTTAGTGCAAGGCTTGAGTGAAGCAAATCCGTATGTATGTGGTGAACAATTTACCGCAGCAGATGTAAGTGTTGGAGCAATGCTCTTATGGCAATTAAAAATGGGGGCGATTGAATCCCATCCTGCCATTACGCGTTATGTTGAGACCATCAAACAACGCGAAGGCTTAAAGCAAAGCAGTATGGGTACATTGGTATAAACCTATACCATTAAGAGTCACCCATTTGGGTGACTTTTTGTTTTTATAAATAAGAAGTTAGTTGGTAAGAAAGCCAGCAGCAACGTTAATACAAATCGCTAAAATTGTGGTGTTAAAACCAAATGACAACACGGCGTGAAATAAATTTAAAAGCCGCATATGTTTGGTAGTAATTGAAACATCAGCAGTTTGAGCAGAGGTACCAATAATATAACTAAAGTATAAAAAGTCGGGATAAGTTGGGTGTTCTGTTCCAGGGAAATCTAAACCGCCATTTTCTTCATTTCTAGACAAAGCCATATAGAAATCATGTGCGTAATGTAGGGCAAAAACGCTATGCATAAATAGCCATGCAGAAACAATTGTTAATAAAGCTAAAGCTACATGCCCTAGCTTTGCAGAACTCTCAGAAGGAAGCTGTGAGAGTTGGATTAGTATAGCGACTAAACACATGGCTAAGGCCAATAAAACAATCAGCATGATGACCCATTTGCTTTCATCTTGTTTTTTTGCTTGCTGTTGCATTTTTGAATGATCGCAACTTTTCATAAGTTGCAAAATATATAATAGATATACGCTAACAGAAGCATTCCAGCTGACTAATAAAATAGTTGACCATTTCCATGAAGTTAACCATGTCAGAATACTTGCTGTGATAAGTCCCATGAATAAAGCAATAAAGAAATGAGGGCGGTTTAGTACACTACGTCCAAGATGTTGAAATACTGCAACCATTTTTCCTAATCTCCTTTTACCACATGGTAAATATATTATTTTTTATTAAATGGTGAAAATAATATCCAGTTTTATATAGATTTTATTCCAAGATTTTCAATTATATTTAAGCGGTATCTATTTTTACTGAGTAGGTAAAGTAGAACAAAACCATGGGCTAAAATGTTTATAAAAAGTATAAAATAAATAAAAATAATATTTACTTATACTTTTTATAAAGGTGTTCTTATTAATCATCTACTTAAAAATAAAATATAGCTTTTCTGATTAAGTGTGAGTTAAGTTTTTATCCAGATGAAATACTTTAGTGAGTTGATCAATGAACTTTTGGACGCCTAAAGACTGTGAGTTTTTACGGTAATTTACGAATAAATCCAGTGTTGGTAACTCGATATCAAGCGGGCGGACTACCGTATTTTTAATTCCTAAAGGTGCCACGTAGGCAGGTAAGATAGTACAACCTAGTCCAGAACCAAGAGAGTTAATATTAAACAACATGCTATCCGCTTTTTGAACAATATTGAGGTCAATATTGTGAGTTTTGGCAAAGTCTAGAATAGTGTTATGTAATGTTTGTGACTGCTCGGCAGCAGGAATAATAAAATCAACGCCTTGTAAGGCATGGACAGGAATTCGGTCATATTGAGTAAGTGGATGATTTTTAGGAAGTAAAAAAATCAAGGGTTCAGTCAAAACAAATTGGCTTTGGATATCATCACTATCTGTATTTTCTCGGGTAAAGGTAATGTCCAACTCACCCTTTTTTAAGGCTTTAAGCTGTTCAGTATTGTTGAGGTTAGATAGTTCAATGATGAGATCGGGGTGTTGTAATCGCAGATTGGGAAGAACGTAAGGGAAAATTTTCATTTCTGCAATGGGGACAAAACCGATACGCAACAGTTGCTGTTTAGCCTTAGAAACCTGTCTTGCCAGAGCAACTGCTTTTTCAGCTTGAGCAAGGGTTAGGCGAGCATGTTCTAAAAATACTACGCCTTCTTCGGTTAACTCAACTTTACGTTTAGTACGATTTAAAAGTCGTACACCAACATCTTCTTCTAAATCTTTAATCTGTTGGCTAAGGGAGGGTTGTGCGGTAAAAAGTTTAAGAGCGGCTTTACTAAAATTTAATTCTTCAGCAACGGTAATGAAATATCGGAGGTGGCGTAGTTCCATAAGACTAATCCAAAAAATGTCTTACTATGATTTATGTGAAGTATAAAGCATAAAGGGATATAGCGTGAAGATACTTTAGGTATTTATAAAATAAATGGAATTTAAATTTTCATTAAGGATTTAATATGGGAAGCTGGGTTTTAATAATTCATAAAATATATTAATTGTTAGATGTTAAATGCATTATCTTTACTTAATCAAAGAAATATTTAAATGTTTTAAATATTAATATGATTGATTCTCATATTATGCAAAAGTGGGGAGTAATAAAATAAATTTATAAATGTGATTTTCTCAGAACTATTAATCTGAAATTGTTACTAAATATTTTTTCTCTATATGTTGAAGACTCTTTAGGCCGAAAAAATTAGGACTAGGGTAGTGGAGCACCGTAGTTCTATGGCTACTTTCGGTAGCTTACTTATTGTTATGTTATACAAGTACTCTTAATAAGAATGGTAATTATCGACGCATAAACTCAACACATCTATGCATTTTTTATGGCAAGCTAATTCAACTTATGTTGGTTGTGACCACAATAAAAGGGATATTTATATGATAAATAAGTGTAAGTGCCATAGCTTAATTTGTTTTAATTGTTAAGATAGAAACCTGAACACATCCATTCTGCCGATGCTAAAGCATAGAAAAGCCCATGAAAGACAAGCCGACATTAACATATCAATTGCCGACTCAGTCCTGTTGGACGCATACATGGATAAAACCTCCTTTTTATCATCCAGAGTCAGGGCGTGAATCAGATACACGTTTTTATAACCAGCAACCTAAATTACCGGCTAGAGGCTCAAAAGAGCTATTACGTTGGTTAGCCACTCGTGAGTCTTATACATGGAATGTTGATATTCAAAGTGAATATGAAACCCGTATAAATACAGCTGTGGCTTTACCTCAAAATCGACCCCATGCAGATTTGGATGATTGGCAAGTTTGGTTTGTTGGGCATGCTACAGTATTAATTCAGATCGGACCTTATAACTTTATTACTGACCCAGTATGGTGTGATTACGCAAGCCCTTTACATGGGCGTGGACCACGCCGTGTATGCCCTGCGGGTTTTGCGTTAGAGCAATTACCGACTATTCATGGTGTTTTACTCAGCCATAATCACTATGACCATATGGATTTGGCTACACTCGATTGGTTGCATAAAAAATTTGCAATGCCGATTTACACAGGATTGGGGAATGGTTTTTATCTACCAAAAGAATTTCATGTGATTGAGATGGATTGGTGGCAAGAAATTCCTTATCACGAATTAAGAATAATCTATACACCTGCACAGCATGGATCGGGCCGTGGTCTACGTGACCAGAATAAAGCACTCTGGGGAGGCTTTTCGGTTGTTGCTAAAACAGGTCATTGTTTCTTTGCAGGGGACACCGGTTATGCAGGGCATTTCAAACAAATACATGCACGTTATGGGGCGCCACGTGTTGCTTTGCTTCCAATAGGTGCTTATGAGCCACGTGCCTTGATGAGCTATGTCCACATGAATCCACAAGATGCGCTACATGCACATTTTGATTTACAGGCCCATCGTTCTGTTGCGATTCATTATCGGACTTTCCAGTTGACTGATGAAGGTCGTGAAGATCCGGAACATGCTTTAGGACAAGCGATTAAAGCTTCATCGAAGCTTGCGAATCCTTTTTATTGCATTCGTGAAGGGCATAAATTAACTGTGTAACCCCCTAGATCACTTTATATTTAAATTTAAAAAGCCAGTTCAAATTGAACTGGCTTTTTATTATTTTGACCTAAATTAAGCTAAGTCAAAACGGTCAAGATTCATGACTTTAGTCCATGCAGCTACAAAGTCTTGAACAAATTTTTCTTTACCATCTACCTGAGCATAAACTTCTGCTAAGGCACGCAAGATTGAGTTTGAACCGAAGACTAAATCATTACGCGTTGCAGTAAATTTTACTGCACCTGTTTTACGATCTTTGCCTTCAAATACTTCGTTTGATGAATCAACAGGTGCCCACACCGTAGACATGTCGAGTAAGTTCGTGAAGAAGTCTGTGCTGAGTACACCAACCTGATGAGTGAATACGCCATGTTGCGAACCATCCCAGTTGGTGCCTAATACACGTAAACCACCAACCAATGCAGTTAACTCTGGTGCAGTCAAAGTTAGTTGCTGTGCCTTATCAATTAATAATGCTTCAGTTGCTGCATTAACTCCCTCTTTTTTCCAATTTCTAAAGCCATCAGCAAGGCCGAGGAGTAATTGGAAAGATTCGACATCAGTTTGACTTTGTAAAGCATCAACACGACCAGAGGCAAATGGAATGCTAATATTGAAACCTGCCGCTTGAGCAGCTTGCTCTACACCAACATTACCTGCGAGAACAATTAAATCAGCTAATGACAATTGGGTTGATGCTTTGATCTCTTCAATTTTAGTTAAAGTCTCAACCGCTTTTTGGTTTACTTCCCAATCACGTTGTGGTGATAAAGCAATGCGGGCGCCGTTTGCACCACCGCGTTTGTCTCCACCACGGAAAGTTGAGGCTGAAGCCCAACCAAGAGAAACCAACTCTCCAGCAGATAGTCCCAGCGCAACAATTTTCGCCTTAGCATCAGCAATGCTAGCAGAAGATGGTATAGCGCTGGCAGTCGGTAATGGATCTTGCCAAATTAAGTCTTCAGCAGGAATTTCTGGACCTAAATAACGTGCTTTTGGACCCATATCGCGGTGAGTTAATTTAAACCATGCACGGGCAAAAGCATTAGCGAAAGCTTGTGGGTCGTTATGAAAGCGACGAGAGATCTTTTCAAACTCAGGATCAAAACGTAAGGTCAAATCTGTAGTGAGCATTGTTGGCTTACGTTTAATTGATGGGTCGAATGGATCTGGGATGATCGCTTCAGCATCTGCTGCTACCCATTGAATTGCACCAGCAGGTGAACGTTCTTGTACCCACTCGTATTTGAATAGGTTTTCAAAGAAGTAATTGCTCCATTGTGTTGGAGTTTGCGACCAAATAACTTCTAAGCCAGAAGTGATCGCGTCTTTACCAACACCTGTGCCAAAGCTATTTGACCAGCCAAAGCCCATTTGTTCAATTGGTGCTCCTTCAGGATCAGCCTGAACATGGTCAGCAGAGCCAGCACCGTGAGTTTTACCTAAGGTATGACCACCAGCAATCAATGCAACAATTTCTTCATCATCCATTGCCATGTTGCCGAAAGTCGCACGAATAAATGGTGCAGCCGATTTAGGGTCACCACTGGCTTGTGGACCTTCAGGGTTCACATAAATTAGACCCATTTCGGTTGCAGCTAGATTGCTGCCTTCCAATGCTTCAGAGTTTCGATGAGCTAACCATTCTTTTTCATCGCCCCAGTTTACATCGTTGTCTGGTTCCCAAACATCTTCACGACCAGCACCAAAACCAAAGGTGCGGAAGCCAGACGATTCAAGCGCAATGTTACCAGCAAGAATAAATAAATCTGCCCACGATATTTTTTGACCGTATTTTTGTTTAACTGGCCATAGCAAGCGGCGTGCTTTATCTAAGCTCGCATTGTCAGGCCAACTATTTAATGGTGCAAAACGTTGTTGGCCGCGACCAGCGCCACCACGGCCATCGCCCATACGATATGTACCAGCAGCATGCCATGCTAAACGAATAAATAAGCCTGTATAATTTCCCCAATCGGCTGGCCACCAATCTTGGGAATCGGTTAACACATTTTTGATATCAGCTTTGAGTGCGTAGTAGTCAATTTTTTTAAATTCTTCGCGGTAATTAAAATCTTTACCAAGTGGATTAGAACGTTCTGAATGTTGATTGAGTAAGTCAACGCGTAATTGTTTTGGCCACCAATGTAAACTAGGCATACCACCACCGACAGTTACTTCCGGTTTTGAGCTATGACCTGAAAAAGGACATTTTGATTCGTCTGACATGGCTATATTCTCTCTGGGTAATAATTATTGAGCTCTTGATAAAGTAGTAGGGCTCATTTTCCTGGACTTCTGGGTTAAAAACTCATGTTTATCAAATAAAGAAATGAGTGAACAACTGGTGAGAGAAACCGTTTAAAAATTCTTTTCACTGAGATGTTAGCTCATTATTTTTTATTTAATAATGCATCAGATTCCTTTAATTGTTATTCCTCCAATTTACTGTATGAAGGTGAAAAAACAAGAGGAAAAATAAGCTGAAGGCTGTAAATAATGATGCATAGAATTACCTCTTCAATTGTTGGAACAACGTAAGATCTTTTAATAACGCTCTTTAAATATACTAGAAGTAGAAGTCTTATTTTTCAAATGGATTAAACTGTCAGTATTGATTTGAAAAACCGATTGTGTTTTTGTTTAATTTAAAAAGTAGGGTAGAACTGAGAGTGAAAAGAAATTTTTATATTCAGTAATCGTGGAAGCTATCTAAAATAAATAAAGGAGAGCATTGCTCTCCTTTATTTTTTATATATTAAACATTTACGATTCGATTTGATTTGACCATATCTGCTAAACCGTGAGTTTTAAAGTAGTACTCAAGCCAGCTTTTCACAATGAGTGGATTATTCATTTTCATGACATCATCAAGTAGTTTTTGTGCATCTGTCATAGGTACATGACAAATTGCTTTTCGTACTCGCAAAATGTTACTCGAACTCATTGATAGAGTATTAAAGCCCATCGCCATGAGCAGAATTGCCGATAATGGATCACCTGCCATTTCACCACAAATACTAATAGGTTTTTTGTATTCATGACATTCTTTAACTAAGCGAGTTAAAGCACGTAGAACGGATGGATGGAAGTGCGAGTAAACGTTTGCCACATGTGGATTATTACGGTCAACTGCAAGTAAATACTGAGTTAAGTCATTTGAACCGACCGAGAAGAAATCGACAAGTTCAGCAAACTCATCAATTTGTAGTAGTACGCTTGGTACCTCAACCATAATTCCAATTTTTGGCTTGGTAATTTTAACTTGCTCTTCTTCTTGCACCGCCATCCAGTCACGCTCAAGTAAATAAAGTACTTCTTCGACTTCACTTACTGTAGTTACCATTGGCAATAAAATATGCAAATTATTTAAACCAATACTTGCTTTGAGCATTGCACGAATTTGTGACGAAAAAATCTCGGGATGATCAAGCGTGAAACGAATACCACGCCAGCCTAATGCCGAGTTTTCTTCTTCAATACTGAAGTAAGGCAAGTCTTTATCGGCACCAATATCCAGAGTTCGCATTACCACAGGTTTGTTGGCAAAGTGACTCAATTGTTGACGATAGATTGCTCGCTGTTCTTCTTCACCCGGGAAACGTTCCCGTAACATGAATGGAATTTCACTTCGGTATAGACCCACACCTTGAGCTCCACGTTGTACACCGCGAACCACATCAATCATAAGGCCTGTGTTTACGTAAAGTGGAACAGATACACCATCTGGAGTAATCGCTTCTCTTGTCTCGTATTGTTTGAGATCTTTTGCGATCTGCTCATCTTCTTTTTGAATTTCTTTATAACGTTGGCGTAAACGACGTGGAGGATTTACAAAAATACGGCCTTGATAAGCATCCACAATCATTTCTGCATCATCGAGTGTGTTAACTGGCAGTTCAGTTACGCCAACCACAGTTGGAATTCCTAGTGCTCGAGCCACAATCACCATGTGTGAGTTGGCAGCACCTTCGGATGTAACAATGGCAGCAATATTATCAACTGGTAGTTCGACTAGTGCCGCAGTACTAATTTCTTCACCAATTAAAATACTGTCTGGACTGAGCTCACGGTGGCTAGAATCTTCTTCTTGCAACGAGGCTAAAATACGTCGGCCTAAATCTTTAAGATCAGAAACTCGCTCACGAAGATAGTCATCTTCCATTTGTGCAAATAGGGCAGTGTGCTTCTCAATGACACGACGCACAGCCCCTTGTGCCCAATGTCCGTCACGAATGAGTTCTTTAATTTCTGCCGGCAATGCATTTTCATCTAGCATTCTTAAGAAAACACTAAATAAAGCGCGTTCTTCTGCCATTAATGAATCATGCATTTTTTCATCTAAAGAACGAATCTCTGAACGAACTGATGAAATGGCTTGATCTAAAAGACGAAGTTCATGACTAATATCTTCTGCTTCACGGTCAGGTACTGAACCCAAATCGGCAGGCGGATATAAAATAATAGCGCGACCTAGAGCAACACCGCCTGCACCTGAAGCACCTTGAAAGGTTTTATAGGCAGGGCCATTACTTGGTTTACGAAATACGTCAATATTTCCAACCGCGTGAGCGTGAGCAATAACACCAGAAAGCTGGGCACACAAAGTAACTAAAAATGACTCGGCTGCTTCGCTAAAATCTTGAGGAAGTTTGTTTTGTACAACCAAAACGCCCATAACCTTACGGCGATACATGACAGGTACGCCGAGGAATGAGTTGTAAATTTCTTCACCTGTTTCAGGTAAATACATGAAACGCTCATGTTTCGGTGCATTGTCAAGGTTAACTATTTCTTCACGTTGCCCGACCAGACCGACCAAGCCTTCACCGAGTTGGAGTGAAACATGGCCCACAGATTCTGGATTTAAGCCTTTAGAGGCCATCAATACATAGCGCTGATTGCGTTCATCGAGTAAATAAATAGAGCAAACATCCACTTTCATGGCCTCAGCAACCTGATTGACCATGGTGTCTAATGATTCATGCAAACTGACGGACGCATTAACTTCTTGGACAATGCGCCGTAGAGTGTCGAGTTGCATGTTTGACATGGATGTATACTCCAGTATTTTTTTAGACTATGAATGTATTTATAACAGCACTTTCAATAAAAATCATTTGCTAGATAAATGATTTTTAGGGTAATTGTTGCATCGGCAACTGTGTACACAACTCCACCATGGCTTTGCGATAAACATCACGCTTGAAGTTCACCACTTGTCCAAGAGGATACCAATAGCTAACCCACTGCCATTCATCGAATTCGGGTGGGTCAGAGAGGTCTAACTGAATATTTCTTGCATGCGCAGTCAATTTCAGTAAAAACCATTTTTGTTTCTGTCCGATACATACGGGGTCAGAGTCTGACCGAATGTACCTATGTGGCAAACGATAACGCAGCCATCCTTTGGTTTGCGCAATAATCTGGACATGTTCGGGCAATAAGCCGATTTCTTCTCTCAGTTCTCGAAAAAGTGCCTGTTCAGGGGTTTCTCCAAACTGAATGCCTCCTTGTGGAAATTGCCAAGCATTGTGACCAATGCGCTTTGCCCATAAAACCTGTCCATCATCGTTTGCCAAAATGATCCCGACATTCGGTCGGAAACCTTCTGAATCGATCATTTGGCTACCTAAATATTGTCTATATCGTTGACTTTAATCGCGGGGACAAACACTTTTTTATGTCCAGCTCGAAAAGATCAAAGTAAAATGTTTAAATTGCTACGATCTTAACGAATTTCTATCGACTAGCGGAGATAGATTTACATTTTTTTTCTTAAATTTCAGTTTAAACGAGAATTTTCATGAAACTGGCGTTGTTTGATTTAGACCATACCTTGTTAAATACCGATTCAGACCACTCGTGGGGTGAATTTTTAGTCAATGAAGGTTTGGTTGATCCGGTTCATCATCGTCAGATGAATGATAAATTTTATGAAGATTACAAAGCAGGGCAACTTGACCCTTATGCTTACAATGAATTTGTCTTCGGATTTTTAACAAAGCACGACAATAACTACTTAACCGAACTTCACCAGTTGTTCATGCAAAAAGTGATTCGCCCACAAATGCGTCCAAAAGGTTTTGATGCAATCAAAAAGCATCAGGACTTAGGTCATACAATTGTGGGTATTACGGCAACAAGTGATTTTATTACTGCGCCTATTTTCCGTGAATTTGGTATTACCGAAATTTTGGCAACCAATGCTGAAGTTGCAGATGGGAAATATACGGGTAAAGTTGCGGGTTTGGCATGTTATCAAAAAGGTAAACTTGCACGTCTCGACGAATGGTTGGCTGGACGCAGTGTATCTGAATCTTGGGCATATTCAGACTCAATCAACGATCGCTTTTTGCTTGAATATGCTACCCATGCGATTGCTGTAAATCCTGATGATCGCCTTGAAAAGCTGGCTCAAGAAAATAGCTGGGAAATTCAAGACTGGTCGATTTAAGATTGTGGAGTTGGAATAGTAGCTTGCAAAGCTTTGAGGTCTTCCAACTCCTAATTAATTATATTTAAAAATCATTTTTTGAATTTTTTTTATAAATCTTGTTCCAAAAGTAGATATGAATATGCCTAATAAAAAATAAATTTTATCTTGGTAAAGGTTTAAGAATATAAAAAATTCTAATTTAAAAATGAGGGAATAATGCCAAAAACAGCACAAATTAAATTACCAAAACAACTTTGGAATGATGAAAGTATTGATTTAACACGTCATAGCTATCAGGGGAAATTACTTAATAAAAGCGAAGGCTTCAAATTAGGTAAGGCTCAACGTAAAAAAGTTCCGAGAGAACAGCTGTCAGAGCTTTCTGAGCGACCAAAAGGTATAACTGCTTTAACAATCTATGATTGGAGTAACCAAGGTCGTTTAGAACAGCTCAAACCGATTCGTGCAAAACGAATGAGCATTTCACCTTTTACATTTTATCGTGGTATGCCTTCTTTGATGCTATTTGATCAAGCTTGGGAGCAGGTGAACTCAGGTTTATTTCAACAGATTTGTGGCGATTGTCATTTAAGTAATTTTGGTGGGTTTGCTAGCCCTGAGCGTAATCTATTGTTTGGAATCAATGATTTTGATGAGACTTTGGTTGCCCCATTTGAATGGGATTTAAAGCGTTTAGCTACCAGTTTTGTGATTGCGGCTCGTGATATTGATCTTGCAGATAAAGTGGGTTTAAAAGCAATTAAAACGATGTTGAATAGTTATCGTCAGCACTTATTAGAAAATACGAAACTTTCGCCTCTACAAGTTTGGTATGAAAAAGTTGATGCCAGTACTTTATTAGAAAACACTGAATGCCGAAAACTGAGAAAGAAACGCGCGAAGCATCTTGATTCAGCACAAAAGAGAAATGCATATTCTGTTTTACCGAAGCTTACACAGCAAGATCAAGATACGGGATCTCGCCATTTTGTGGATGATGCGCCGTTATTATGGCATCCAAAGGCAGATGAACCGTTCAGTAAAGATGTTGATGCCTTCTTTCAGCAATATCGTGATTCTTTGAAATATGATCGCCAAGTACTTTTTGATCGTTATCAACGGACTGATGTGGCTTTGAAAGTGGTTGGAGTCGGAAGTGTTGGTACACGATCCGCGATTGCATTATTTCAGGATGCAGATCGGGAACCGTTAATTTTACAAATGAAAGAAGCGAATCCATCGATTCTTAGTCCGTTATTTGTAGAAAAAGTAAAACATGAAGGCAAGCGCGTGATACATGGTCAGCAACTCATGCAAGCTGCCAGTGACATCTTCCTTGGATTCTCTTCAACCCCCAATCAGCATTTTCATGTACGTCAGTTACGTGATATGAAAATCTCGGTTGATCTTAGTGATATGGATGATGAGTATTTCAATGAGTATGCTGAAAGTTGTGGTTTGGCTTTAGCTCATGCCCATGCTAAGTCTGGAAATGCTGATGTACTTATGGGATATCTTGGAGAGGGCAGTACGATCGTAGAAGTATTGCAAACGTATGCAGAGGAGTATGCAGAGCGCAATTTAAATGACTATCAGCAATTTATGAATGAAGTTGCAGAGGGTAAAATTCCGCTCGCTGGAGATGATGCACTTTAAGAATAAGTATGCTGCTACAGATGACATGAAATAATTCGAAAGGTTAGAGAAAAAATGTTTAATAAAATTATGTCTGGTTTGGGCCTTCAAGGTGTAACGGTAGAAACCGTTTTACACAATCCAAACTTGCAAGCAGGTGAGACACTGCATGGGGAAATTAGCTTCAAGGGGGGATCATCTGATAAGGAAATTAATGGTCTTTATTTGAAGTTGATGACAATGGCAGAAGTTGAATCTGGTGACCATGAGTTTAATCAACCTTTGGTCTTACAAGAGTGGTTAGTGAATTCTCGTTTTTTATTGCCGGCACATCAAGCTCACTCTTTCCCTTTCAGTATTCAATTACCATTTGAGACACCGATTACCGAAGTCGCTTGTCGAAGAAATGGTACACGTGTTTGGATTCAAACTCATATGGATGTTGATTGGGGATTAGATGCAACTGATCGTGATTATCTAAAAGTGCTGCCAACTCCCGCTATGCAAATGTTTTTACAGGCCATGCAGCGATGTAGCTTTATTTTATCAACAGTTGATGTAGAAAAAGGTCAACTTACTGCACGAAATTTTAGATCAACAATTGGTTGTTACCAAGAACTTGAATTTGTCTCTTCACATATGTTTAGTGGGTTTAATGAGGTTGAAGTCTCTTTCGTTGCTGAACCTAATCAAACTCACGTTATGCTTGAAGTTGACCGTCATTTTCGATCAGATCAACTCTTAACGATGACTATTCCACATCATATGCTTGATGAAAACCAAATTGTGCAACAAATTCGAAGCCTATTGCAGCTTTGATAAATTAAATTATGCGCATCAAATGAGAGTTTTTTATCAACTTGAAAAGAGCCTTATATTTAAATCGCTTTTGCTGTATTGAGAGTAAGGGCGATTTAAATCGGTCCTGATGATGTGTGGAGGATATGATGGATAATCAGAATGAGACCGAAGAAAAGAAGACCCGTAAAGGTAATCTTCTTGAAGAATTTGGTGGGCAACTGATTGACGGTTTTATCACACTCATTGGTGAACTCTTCATTTACATTATTTTTTTATTATTTTCAGGTACTTTACTCGGTATTATCTTTGCCGCTATTTTCTTTGGTTGGGGTGTATTATTTTTACTATTACCTTTTGCTGTTCTGGTTTATATCCTTTTTAAAAAATATAGTCGCTAATAATTCAACTACTCTTGCATCATTTTAATCAGTTCCTGCATAGCTCTAGATTGAGTGCGCGCAGGATGCCATACCATGCCTAATTGGCGATTCATTTCCACATCTAAATCAAGCTGCTGCATATCCTGATTCAACAGAGTTTTTGGTAAAACTGACCAACCTAAACCAATAGACACCAGCATACGAATAGACTCAAGCGGGTTATTGCTCATGGTGATTTTTGGTTTAAGCCCTTGTTTTTCAAACTCGGCTAAAGTGATTTGAGCAGTGTAAGTTTGTGCAGCGGGTAACAAGCTCGGATATTCAATTAAATCTTGTAAGGTCAGATTCTTTTTTTGTGCCAGTGGATGAAAAGGGGCAGCAACAAAAACTAAAGGATCATTCCAGATGGTAATGTAGTTAAGGCGCTCATCACCTGAAGGGGGAAGTGTTAAAAATGCTAACTCTAAATCACCAGCAAGCACTTTTTCATGCGCTTGCTCTGAGTCAACAAAATGCACATCTAAAGTGACCTGAGGAAATTGCTGAACAAAGTGTTTAAGGGGCGCGGGTAAATGGTGCAAACCAATGTGGTGACTGGTTCCAATTTTTAAACGGCCTTGTATCTGTGTCTGCTCATGGCTTAGGGTGTGATGGATATCTCCAAGCTCATTTAGCCAGTTTTTAACTTTGGGTAATAATGAATGAGCGGCATGTGTTGCTTGAACGCCACGGCCTGCGGACTCAAATAGTTTGACACCAAAATATTCTTCTAAGCTGTGAATCCGTTTGGTTACAGCAGGTTGAGTAATAAATAATTGATCTGCTGCCACAGAGATAGACCCTGTTTCCATAACTTTTACAAAAGCTTCAAAGGCTGCAAGATTCATAATACAACTCAACTTGGAATAGAAAAATCGAGGGGCTAAAGTTGCCAAGCCAAAATCGTATCATGCTTGCAGCAAAACGAGTTAGAAAGTTATGAATTACCGCACTAATCTTAGCCTAAGCCGTTGTCTCTTTCTCAGCTAAGGCTGAAATGCGGCGATCTTTAGCTGCCCATAATTTTTCATGAAAGAAAAAAGCAAATGCTTGTACGGTTGGCTCAAGCATACTTAAGGTTAAAGCCATCCAGATATTACCTGTTACGAAGTATGCAACTATCATCGCTACGCTAATATGCATAATGTAATAGCTGAAGGTTTTCTTTAAGGTACGTTGATTATTTACAACGAATTTTTGAATATTAGCCATGATCATTCTCTTTAGCCACTTTAGATATTTTTAGTATAGAGATGAGAGTATAAGATTAAAAATTGATTATGCAAATGATAATCATTAACAAAAACGATTTATTAAATTTGATGTGTATAGAAGGGATTATGATTAATTCCAAAAAGTTTTTTAATTTATAAAAATGATAAATTAGATTTATGTGAAACTCTGGCTATAATCGAAGAAAGATTAGAATTACCCAGTCCAATGGAGCAAGACGACATGGCAGGCAAAACTTTATATGACAAATTGTGGGATGACCACGTTGTTTCACAGCGTGATGATGGCTCATGTTTACTTTATATTGACCGTCATTTATTGCATGAAGTGACTAGTCCACAAGCATTTGAAGGTTTGCAACTTGCGGGTCGTCAACCATGGCGTTTAAGCGCAAACGTTGCTACACCAGACCATAACGTTCCAACATCTAAAAAGGAACGTGAGCAAGGCATCGCGGGTATTGAAGATGACACGTCTCGTATTCAGGTTCAAACCTTAGATGACAATTGTAAAGCCTTTAATATTGTTGAATTTAATATTAACGATATCCGTCAGGGTATTGTGCATGTCGTTGGACCTGAACAGGGCTTAACTTTACCCGGCATGACTGTAGTGTGTGGTGATTCACATACAGCAACACACGGTGCTTTTGGTTGTTTGGCACATGGTATCGGAACTTCTGAAGTTGAACATGTGTTAGCAACACAATGTTTGATTCAGAAAAAATCTAAAAATATGTTAATCCGTGTAGATGGCGTATTAGGCAAAGGTGTGACACCAAAAGATGTGGTGTTGGCAATTATTGCTAAAATTGGTACCGCAGGTGGTACAGGTTACGCGATTGAATTTGGTGGTCAGGTATTCCGTGATATGTCGATTGAAGGTCGTATGACGGTATGTAACATGGCGATTGAAGCAGGTGCTCGTGTAGGCATGGTTGCTGTCGATGACAAAACCGTTGAATACGTGAAAGGCCGTAGCTATGCACCAAAAGGCGAGCAATGGGAACAAGCAGTTGCTTACTGGGACACTTTGCATTCAGATGAAGATGCTACCTTTGATGCTGTAGTTGAATTAAATGGTGCAGAGATCGAACCACAAGTGTCTTGGGGAACTTCACCTGAGATGGTTATTCCGGTAACTGAAGCTGTTCCAACCTTAGAACAAGCTAAAGATGACGTTCAACGCAATGACTGGACGCGTGCTTATCAATATATGGGCTTAAATGCAGGTCAAGCATTAGCTGATATTCAACTTGACCGTGTCTTTATTGGTTCTTGTACTAACTCTCGTATTGAAGATATCCGTGCTGCGGCTGAGGTGGTTAAAGGCCGTAAAGTAGCCTCTAGCATTAAGCAAGCCATGATTGTTCCGGGTTCAGGTTTAGTTAAACAACAGGCAGAGAAAGAAGGCTTAGATAAAATCTTCTTGGAAGCTGGTTTTGAATGGCGTGAACCAGGTTGTTCAATGTGTTTAGCAATGAATGCAGATAAATTACAACCAGGTGAACACTGTGCATCGACGTCTAACCGTAACTTTGAAGGTCGTCAAGGCAATGGTGGTCGCACTCACTTGGTGAGCCCAGCAATGGCGGCAGCGGCTGCAATCGCAGGTCACTTTGTTGATGTTCGTTCATTTTAATTCGGTCTGGAGCAAACCATGAAAGCTTATACAGTTGAACAAGGTATCGTTGCACCATTAGATCGTGCCAATGTTGATACAGATTTAATTATTCCAAAACAGTTTTTGAAATCAATCAAACGTACTGGTTTTGGCGATAACTTATTTGATGAACTTCGTTATTTAGATGAAGGCTATCCGGGACAAGATAATTCAGTTCGTCCAAAAAATCCGGATTTCGTTTTGAATCAACCACGTTATCAAGGAGCAAATGTTTTAATTGCTCGTACTAACTTCGGTTGTGGTTCAAGTCGTGAGCATGCGCCTTGGGCATTAAATGAATACGGTTTCCGTACTGTTATTGCGCCAAGCTTTGCTGATATTTTCTTTAATAACTGTTTTAAAAATGGCATGTTACCTGTCATTTTGTCAGAAGAAATTGTTGATCAGTTATTTAAAGAATGCGCTGCCAATGAAGGATATCAATTAACAATTGATTTAGCGGCTCAGGAAGTGCGTACCCCAACAGGTGAAGCTTTTAAATTTGAAGTTGATCCATTTCGCAAGCATTGCTTGTTAAATGGCTTGGATGATATCGGTTTAACGCTTCAAAATGCAGATGCAATTCGCGCTTATGAAGAAAAAACTAAACAGGTTCGTCCTTGGGTATTCCAAGAGTTAAATTAACCTTTTGGTACATTTTAAACATAGCCATGGCGTAGTGTTCAAACTCTTGCTAACATGCTAAAGCATAAAAACACCTTAAAATTATGCACTAGATGAGGATTGGGCTTGAACAATGAAGAGGAACGTTACTCATAGCTTTTTGTTGAGCCTGTGCGCAATAACACTCAGTGCTTGTCAGAGCACGTACAATGTAGTGGATACTGTCCGTATTAAGCAGGCTGAACAAGAAAATTTGGGGCAGAATGCAGCAATATATTGTTCGGGCGCGAAGAGTTGTGAATTTGAACGACTAAATGATATTACTGTAGTGGATGCGCAAACACGACGAATTAGTAATCAGGCAATTCATCAAGGAATTGTACGGTTGCACGGTTCAGTGCTCGGGCAAACCAACAGTTTATATTTATCTGTGCCTGCTAAACAATATGAAGTGGTGATCCGTTTCTATCCGATTTCTCCAGATCGGGCCGAAACAATCCATGTGATTCACCAGTTTAATGCTAACCATCGCTATACATTTAAAATGTACCGAGACAAAACTAACCGTTCGGGTAGTTTGCTGAATGTTTCTGTACCAGATCCATTATGTGTCGATTTAGAGCAAGATGAGCGTGTTATTCGCCGTTTTTGTCGACCATTTGATGTAACAACAGGGCTAGGCGAGTTCCTTGAACAGAAAAAACTAACACCGCGGTAGTCATAACACTGCTTGTTTTTTGGAAAATGGAAAAAGTTCATGTCTAAACAGATTTTAATTTTAGCTGGTGATGGTATTGGTCCTGAAATTGTTGGGGCAGCAGAAAAAGTATTAAATACAGTAAATGAAAAATTTAATTTATCATTGATTTGGGAACATGGCCTATTGGGTGGTGCGGCAATTGATGCACATGGTGAACCGTATCCAGCTGTAACGAGTGAACAGGCAAAAAAAGCTGATGCAATTTTACTGGGTGCAGTAGGCGGACCAAAATGGGATGCGATTGAGCGTTCTATCCGTCCTGAACGTGGGCTTTTAAAAATTCGTAGTGAACTCAACTTGTTTGCTAACTTACGCCCAGCGATTTTATATCCGCAATTGGCAGATGCTTCTAGCTTAAAACCTGAAATTGTTGCTGGCTTAGATATTTTAATTGTTCGTGAATTGACTGGCGGTATCTATTTCGGTCAGCCACGTGGTATTCGTGAACTCGAAAACGGCGAAAAACAAGGCTATAACACTGATGTTTATTCTGAAAGTGAAATTAAGCGCATTGCAAAAGTTGCTTTTGAACTTGCAGGTTTACGTGGTGGTAAAGTCTGTTCAGTCGATAAAGCGAACGTTTTAGAAGTAACAGAACTTTGGAAGCAAACAGTTACTGATTTGCAGCAAGCGAGTTATTCAAACATTCAGCTTTCACATATGTATGTAGATAATGCTGCAATGCAGCTTGTACGTGCGCCAAAACAGTTTGACGTGATCGTAACTGGTAACTTGTTTGGCGATATCTTATCTGATGAAGCTGCAATGCTTACAGGTTCAATCGGCATGTTGCCATCAGCTTCTTTAGATGAAAATGGCAAAGGTATGTATGAGCCTTGCCATGGTTCTGCACCTGACATTGCGGGTCAAAATGTTGCCAATCCATTAGCAACTATTCTTTCTGTTGCAATGATGCTTCGTTATACATTCCGTGAAGAAGCTGCTGCAAAAGCAATTGAAGATGCTGTAGGTCAAGTACTTGATCAAGGTTTACGTACAGCAGATATTATGTCTGAAGGTATGACAAAAGTTGGTACAGCCGAGATGGGTGAGGCAGTTGTAGCTGCTCTTGCTTAAAAGCTTCTTATAAAAAAACGCAGCTCAACGCTGCGTTTTTTTATGCCTATGTTTTAGCAGGCTTTACCTTCATATTGAATAGACTTGGCAATATCATTTTTAAGCTGGAAAATAACTTTGCAGTTGAAATTCACATCGTAAGAATTGCCACCCAGATTACCTGACTGTATAGCGACAGAATTACCTCTCATATCGACATTAGTCACCATCGGAATTGGGATGTTTAATGGGCGTAAAATCGTATAGATGAGTTGATTGGGTGTTTTCTGTGGGGCACTAGAAACTTGAAAACCAAGACTACGTAGATTGATGTCTTGTCGAATGGTTGCAGAAGATTTGCCTAGAAAGCTCTTTAAATACTCTTGTAAGTCTATAGATTGGCGTGGATGGCTAGTACAACCGTTCACATTCATCATGATCAAACAAAGTAGGCCAATTTGACATCGGGTATCTATATTCATTTTTATCTCAATAAAAAATTATATTTATTATTAAAGAACAATAGGTTGGATTTGAATACTTGTAAAGTAAAAAAGGAAGATTATGATAAATGAAAGGTGAACTTACCTTTAGACTTATCCTTACATTCAAACCGTTCTAATAATAATTTTGTAGAAAACGAAGGGAAAATACGATGAGAAAAATTGCTTTTGCATTTTTATGCAGTTTAGGAATGACTGTCGTCTATGCAGATAACTGTGATAGTGCCCGCAATACTTATGATGATATTTACTGTACAAATAAAATCTATGCGAGTGCTGATGTAGATCTGAATAAGAACTATCAAGCATTGCGAGTAAAGTTAAATACCGCGCAAAAAAATATTCTTAAGAAATCTCAGCTCGCATGGATACGTCAACGTGATGCTGAGTGTACAGATTCAAATAGAAATAGTGTAGACGTGCAATGCCGTTTACAGACAACGCAGGAAAGAAACCATTGGCTGCAAGAAAGATTGCGTGAATGCCAAACGGTGGGATGTAAAACCAGTCGCTTAAGTGAATAAACAACGCAATAAAAAAGCCACATCATGAAGTGGCTTTTTTGCATTCACTAATTAGCGAGCACGGTACGTGATACGACCTTTAGTGAGGTCATATGGAGTCATTTCGACTTTTACACTGTCGCCAGTAAGAATACGAATATAGTGTTTACGCATTTTACCAGAAATGTGTGCAATAACTTCGTGACCGTTTTCAAGACGTACACGGAACATCGTATTAGGAAGCGTTTCGGTGACAACGCCTTCGAACTCAATGAGTTCCTCTTTATTGGCCATAGCCTACCTGATGATCAAATTGGAAAGGCGCAAATTATAGTCAATTTATTTAAAAAAAACAAGATAGACATACTTCTACTCAAGCATCTGGTTAAAGTATGACTAATAAAAAAAGATGTAATTTTTTTCACAAAAGAAGTGTAATTCTGTTGTCAGTTTGGTCAATCAACGCTAATCTAAAATCATAGTTATTAGGGACTGTTAATTGCGTAAAAGTCAACGGCCCTAAATATCAATGAAGTATCTACATGGAAGGGCACTGCGTGGGTCAGCTAACAGATGCATCAGTTGTATTACGCTTTGGCTATCAAGCGATTCGTCGTGCGGGATTGCCAACAGAAGAAATATTAACCAAAGCGGGAGTTGCTTTAAATCAGGTTGATACAAATGCACGTACACCGTTAAGTGCACAGTATGCCTTTTGGACTGCCGCTCAGGAAGTCAGTAAAGATCCAGATATCGGACTGCATTTGGGCGAGCATTTGCCTTTATATCGTGGTCAGGTCATTGAACATCTATTTATTAGTAGTGAAACTTTTGGTGAGGGCCTAAAGCGGGCTTTGGCTTATCAGCGACTCATTAGTGATGCCTTTGATGCAAAACTAGTGATTGAAGAAGGGCGCTGTTATTTAACCAATGGCGAGCAGATCGGTGCTGATAATCTTGTTAATCGCCATTTCTCTGAATGTGCAATTTCGGGAATACTTAGATTTTTTAAATTTATTACCGAAGGGCAATTTCATCCGATCTTTATCGATTTTAACTTCAGCGAAGGAGCAGCTGAGGATGAATATTTCCGCGTATATGGCTGTCCGGTTAGTTTAGGTCAAAAAGAAACACGTTTATATTTTGATCCCGCTATTCTAGATTTTCAGCTTTGGCAAGCAGAGCCTGAGTTATTGCAATTGCATGAGCAGCTTGCGATTGAAAAACTACAAGAATTAGCACGTTATGATCTAGTGGGTGAAGTTCGTAGAGCAATTGGTTCAACGCTGGAAAGTGGAGAAACAACCTTGGAAACGGTTGCTGCTCAGTTGAATATTACCCCACGTCGCTTACGCACTCAGCTAAGTGAGGCGAATACCAGTTTTCAGCAAATACTTTCTGACTATCGTTGCCGTTTAGCTAAAAAACTTTTGGCCAATACTAACGAGAGTGTTGAACGTATTGTGTATTTAACTGGCTTCTCTGAACCGAGTACTTTCTATCGCGCATTTAAGCGTTGGACGAATGAGACACCGGTTGAGTACCGTAAGCGTAAACAGCATCGTTAATTTATTCTATGTCATGACGGAGTCGTGCCATTGAGGCTTTAATAACTGGATTGGACTTCAGCTAGAGTTACTTTTCTTTCGGGATGAAGAGCGCAAGCTCTGCAAGAGCAAAAGCTTGTGACATGGTAAGGAGTAATCATTCTTACCGTGTCACAAGGTGAAAAATTTATCGAACTACGCACCTCGTTTGTCTTGCACTGCGGTTAAAGTGCACTTTAACCTTGTTCAGGTTGCTTGTGACTTTGTCACGTATCTTATTTAATACTTAATTTGGATACTGAGTTTTAAATGTTTTAATCTGGTAAATTAAGCCAATGTGGCCCAAGTGGCGGCTGAGGCAGATCAAACTGCTCAGGATAATTACACTGAATAAAATAAAGACCATCTGGCGGGGCAGTTACTCCTGCTGCTTTGCGATCTTGTGCAGCAAACATTGCATCGATATGATCAACTTCATACATGCCTTGACCAATTTCGAGTAAACATCCAACAATATTACGAACCATATGGTGTAAAAAACCATCTGCTTGAATATCTAAAACCAAATAGCGTCCATGTTCAAATAAACGGCAATGTTTTACATGTCGAACAGGCTGATTTGATTGGCACGCTGCCGCACGGAAGCTTTCAAAGTTATGAGTACCTTCAAATTTACTTGCAGCTTCAATCATCTTTTTCACATCTAACTGTTGGTAAATGTGAGTAACCTGTTTATGCAATAGCGCAGGGCGATGAGGCGTGTTATATATAATATAGCGGTAACGTCGAGCAGTCGCTTTAAAACGGGCATGAAAACTTTCATCCATCAGTTTAATCCACTGAATGGAAATATCTTTAGGTAGTTGGCTGTTTGCCCCTCTTAACCACCCTGTTTCTGGGCGAATGGCATGCGTATCGAAGTGTGCCACCATATTTGTCGCATGTACTCCTGCATCAGTACGACCAGCACCATGAAGTGCTATAGGCTCATTTGCGACTTTGCTAAGCACACGTTCAATGGTTTCTTGTACGCTGGCAACGCCTGGCTGTTGTGTTTGCCAACCTCGATATTGAACTCCGCTAAATTCAATACCGACTGCATAACGTTGCATGGCTTTACCTCTATTTTAATGCAAATTTTCGTTCCAATGGCTGAGCCACTGTTCTGGGGTTGAGTATTTTAAATAGATTTGAAGTGCTTTTGCATATAGATCTGCATGACTATGTGCATCACTAATGACAATTTTTGCAGTTTTCGTCCACTCACTAATTGCATAGCGTTGATCAATACCACCAAAGGTCACCTGAGTCGTAAGAATCGGAACACAGCCACTTGTATAGAGCTCATCTAATGTTGCTAGTAACTCTTGATTAACAGCTATGTTTCCAGTACCAAAACCTTGCAATACTAAAAATTGAGGTGGGGCTGGCAGTAAATTTCGTAATTGTTGAACGAGCTGAGTGGTTGCAATAGGTTGCATCATCCAATTCAAAATTTGAAAAGATGCTGCACGCTCGATTTGCGTATCTTGGACAATCAGCCCGTTTTGCTGAGGTGTAAATTCAGACTCAGCTTTAAGACCAGAAAAAGCATCAAGTTCAGTCGTATGTGTCTTTAACACAGTTTGGGCATGAAATACTTGATGATGAAATGCAAGGTAAGCACCCACAGGTAAGCTAATCACCTGTTCTAATGCAAGATATAAATTATCAATTGCATCAGTAAACTCACGGGTATCATTTCCTTGAATATTCAGGAGAGGATATTGACTACCAGTAATAACCACATGGCAACTCTGTCCTAGAAAACGAGCTAGAGTCGCTGCAGCATAACTGAGAGTATCTGTACCATGAATAACGACGAAGTGTTGATAGCCTTCAAGTTGTAGTTGTTGTATGCGTTGAATAAGACGTAGCCAGTCGGGCGCTGTACAAGCACTGCTATCTACAATATTTGGGGCAGCAAAACAGTCGACCGTTAAGTGAGGTGGTATAACTTTTTCAAGTTGAGGTAAGAATTGGTCATATGGCATAGGCGCTAAAGGTTCACCTACACAGCCAAAAGTACCACCCATATAAAATAAGGCTATTTTTTTCATCTTTTTCAGGCACAAAAGCAGTCATCTTTGACTGCTTATGGTAAAACGATCAGCCTTAAGAAGCTATGCGATTTAGTAGATTTTTCGCGCGTTGTTGTTGCTCTGTGTTGAATTTTTGCTCATTATTTGCCAACAAGGCGTGCGCTGCTGGGTAAGCACCTAAACTGATATATTGCTCTGCAAGTTTTAAGTCGAGTTCATTTTCATCTAACTGTTTTAATTCTGGAAAAGCCTGAACAAGTGGGTCGTTGTTTTCAGGGCTAAGTTCTGATTCATTTAAATTCGGTTGATTATCTTCAGACTCTATAGGATTTAAAGAAAACTCAAGGGTTTCAACTGATAATGGCTGAGTTTGAATATTTTCTTCTAAGACGATTTCTTGAGAGTTATTGCTTTGTGAATCAGACTCTTTGTCTATTGAAAAATTACTAAAATCAAGATCAATGTCTGGTGTAGAGGTTGTATCAACTTTGATTGTTTCAACAGTCAATTCAGAGCTAGGCTCAAGAGACTTTTCTGCTTTATTTGGGATAGACTCTAAATCAAATGAAAACTCTAAAGTATTTAAGTCATTTGTTTTACTGGCTGTTTCAGCGTTGATTTTATCTTCAGGTTTAGCAGAATCGACTTCTGTTGTTTTTTGCTCAAATGAGAAATTAAATTCCAGAGGCTCAACTTCAACAGCAGGTTCTTGCTTTACAGGTGTATAGTCTTTCTGCAAGTCATCAAAAGAAGCTTCAGAAGAACTTGTTGTTAACTGGTCAAACTGAGCTGTTGTGTCTGGTGTATTTTTTGGCTCTTCGTATGTTTGAGCTTGAGGGAAATCGATAGCATCAGGTTGTCTTGATGACTCATATTCTTTTTGTCTAGTTTCAGCTTGAGTCACGATTTCATGTAATGCCAGACTTCGAATATGACTAATCAGTTGTGTTATGGCAAATTCATCTTTCTGTGCAATATGAACTTCAAGCAATAATAAATAAAGCTCATGTTGAGTATTATCTTTTTTTAGAGCCTGATTTACTTGGGCTTCAGCTGCTGAATATTGCTTTTCTTGAATGAGCTGTTTGATTTTTTGACGTACAGCTTCTGGAAGAGGGCTGCTTTGTGGAATAGGTGGAAGAGTTTCTTCTACCACATTTACTTTACTTTTTTCACGCGAGTTTTTACTCGATTTAGAGTTTGCTTTTTTATTGGTTTTTTTATTTACCGTTTTAGGGGAGGTAGCCTCTTGCTTCTGGCTATTCTCGCGTTTTTTAAAAATAACAGCGACCACGAGCAATATGATGAACGGAATCACATATAACATTACTTTCCCCTTAAAAAATAAATATTTGCAATATAAAGCGAGCTAACTCTGGTTTTAACTTAATGTTTTTGCTTGTGAGTGTTTTGCTGTGCTTGTAACTGCTGTTGTAACTCTGCCAAACGCGCATTCAAAAGTTGAATACGTTGGTCTTTTAACCGTAAAGTTTGATTTAATTTGGTTACATTCCTTTGTAATGTAACGTTTTTTTCTCTTTTTGTCATAACTTTTACTGCTAACTCAGTATTGTTTTGACTTTGTTGTGTGCTCTTTTTAGCACTTCCATGTGTAGAATTTTGGCTGTTTTCAGCCACGATACTCATTTCTGCTTGTTGCAAACGGTATTTAGCTTTGCCAGAAGGTGATTTTGCAGTATGTGTTATTTCTGTTTTTGATTTATTTTGCTGAGTTTTAGAGACAGGAGTATGGGCGAGTTTTAGAGCGATTCCCTGACGTAAACGGTTTACATCACCTTGGATAAAAGCATGCTGGTTTTGTTTTTGGATATCGTGCATGACTTTCGCAACTGGTTGTTTGGTTTTCGCTGCAATACGATTAGCAATGCTCCATAGAGACTCATTGTGTTGTACTACATATTTACCTGAAGTTACTGGTCCTCTAGACGGACTTAGGGTTTGTTTCTTTGCAGCATTTTGACTTAGATTTTTGGATGGAACAGATTTCTTTTGTACTGCTAACTTTTTAACTGGTGTTTTTGGCGAATTATTTGCATCTGACTTATTAATAGCAGATGTAATTTGATTTTTTGTTGCTGCCTGATCAGGAATAGTGCTTGTTACAACTTGTTGAGCCGAAGAGTTTTCGCTAAGTGGGGCAGATGAAGTATATCTGGTACTTTCCGGTAGATTTAAAGCAATATCTTTTTCATTCACAATAAGCTGAGGCGATAAAGTACTTTCGTTATTTTCGGTCTTTTTTATAGCAGAAGGCTTAATTACAGTTTTGATATGCTGTAAACGCGTTGCAGAACCTTCACTGATTTTTACAACAATATTGAGCTCGGGATCAATAACAGGACGGGATGAGGTAATGACAATAACCCCAGAGCCTTGACCATTTTGGCGTGTATAAAAATTAAGATTTCCTGGAGGTTGATGAGTCACACCCAAAGCACTTAAATCTTCTGGCGTTGCTAAACTGACTTGCAAAGTGGAATTGGGATCAGCTTGCTGGAAGTTCATTTCTGCATATAACAAATCGCCGGGTGCGGACTGAATTTGTATAGGGTCTAATGTAATCGCATAAATAGATGGCGAAGACATAATGGTGAAAATGGCAATTTTTAATTTGTTATAAACAGTCATCTCAATCCATGACCTAATAAGTCGTAAAGTCGTTTAAAATTATACAATAATGAAATGTAAATAAATTGTAAATTTTTTACAAACCAGTTACGAAAAAGCCGATCTAATGTGATCGGCTTTTTGTTTTGACTGAATAATTCAGACCAAATTATGAGCTTTTGTATTCTACTAAGATACGTAACATACGACGTAAAGGTTCAGCAGCACCCCAAAGTAACTGATCACCTACTGTGAATGCGCCTAAATATTCTTTACCCATGTTAAGTTTACGCAAACGGCCGACAGGTACAGTTAAGGTACCAGTTACAGCAACAGGTGTAAGGTCAGTCATAGACGCTTCACGAGTGTTTGGTACAACTTTCGCCCATTGGTTTGAAGTACGAATCATATCTTCGATTTCATCAAGTGGGACATCTTTTTTCAACTTGATCGTCAATGCTTGAGAATGACAACGCATCGCTCCAATACGGACACAGTGACCATCGATAGGAACAATTTGTGAATTACCCAAGATCTTGTTGGTTTCAACTTGACCTTTCCACTCTTCTTTTGACTGACCGCTTTCAAGCTGTTTATCAATATAAGGAATCAACGAACCAGCTAATGGCACGCCAAAGTTAGCAGATGGGAAACCTTCGCCACGTTGTAACTCGGCAACTTGACGGTCAATATCCAAAATTGCAGATTTAGGATCATCTAGCAACGTTTTGGTATTGTTATATAAGTAGCCCATACCAGTAATTAGCTCACGCATGTTTTGTGCGCCAGCGCCTGATGCTGCTTGATAAGTCATAGCAGTCATCCACTCCACCAAATTGTTTTGGAAAAGTGAACCTAAACCCATCAACATAAGCGATACAGTACAGTTACCGCCTACGAAAGTTTTAGTGCCGTTAGCCAAACCATCTTTGATAACGTTAAGGTTTACTGGGTCAAGAACGATGATTGCGTCATCTGACATACGTAAAGTAGAGGCTGCATCAATCCAGTAGCCATTCCAGCCAGTTGCTTTTAACTGTGGGAAAACTTCAGACGTATAGTCACCACCTTGACAGGTAATAATGACATCCATTTGCTTCAGACTATTAATGTCTGTAGCTTCCATAAGTGCTGGGGCAGTCTTACCACCAAATGAAGGAGCTTCACCACCTGCATTACTGGTAGAGAAATAAAATGGCTCAATATGAGCAAAATCATTCTCTTCAACCATACGTTGCATAAGGACGGAACCGACCATCCCGCGCCAACCGACCAGACCTACTTTCATGTCATTTTGCCTCGGTGCGTTAAAATTGTTAGGGGGAGTTGAGTGTATCAAAAGTGTCCACAACTGCAAGCGTTACAGAAACAAAACACCATGTTTATTGAGTAGAATATCTTGTTTATGTTACATACAAAATTGATAAAGATGACAAAAACTTTAAAAACCAAATCATCTTAAAAGAGAAAATTCAATGATTTATATCGAAGTTCTAACTGGTCTAGTGATTTGGTTAAGTTTCTGGTCACTTATTCCTCGTGATGAGTGGTGGTTTCGGGGCGCCGATTTCCCGCGTTTGCAGATTCTATTTGTTGGACTATTAGCCTTTGTGGGTATGCTGTTTTGGCCGACCGAATGGAATTTATGGCGTGAAATATTGCTTGCTGTGCTTATTGCTGCTATCGCCTATCAGCTTAAAATGGTTTTGCCTTATACCTTGCTCTGGAAAAAACAGGTTAAACAGGTGAGATCATCTCAGTTAGACCCGCAAAAGCAAATTTCATTAATTGTATCGAATGTTCTAACCCCTAATGATAAGTATCATTTACTTCTTGAGCAGATCACTCAATTAAAACCAGATTTGTTGCTTACACTGGAAAGTGATAAGACGTGGGAAAATGCTTTAAAAGAAATTGAAGAAGATTATCCTTATCGCGTTCCAGTGCCTTTAGATAATTTATACGGAATGCATTTATATAGCCGTTTACCTTTATCAAATACGGAAGTGAAATTTATTTTAAGTGATGAAACTCCTTCTATTCATACCACGGTGACTTTACGATCCGGCATGCCAGTTCAACTTTATTGTTTGCATCCTAAGCCACCGAGTCCAACCGAGGCGAAAGATTCGACTTTACGTGATGCAGAGCTTTTAATTGTTGGAGATCAAATTAAAGACTTAGATGAAAGCTGTATTGTGATGGGGGATTTAAACGACGTAGCATGGTCACGTACTACACGTTTATTTCAACGTATTAGCGGGCTACTTGATCCACGGGTTGGGCGACATTTCATTAATACCTTCCATGCAGATTATCCATTGTTGCGTTGGTCTTTAGATCATATTTTTCATAGTACCGATTTTGGTCTGGTTAAAATGCAGCGTTTGCCACATATTGGATCGGATCATTTTCCTGTATATGTCGTTTTGCAGACTGGTCGGGTGTTTGAACAAGTTCAAGAGGAATTGGAGCAAACTCAAAACGATGATGAAGAGGCCCAAAGTGCCATACAGGAAGGTATTGAAAAGGCTGAAAAAGAAGAAAAAGTTGTGAGTGATAAAATTGCGCAGCCTTATAAATAAAAAGAATATAAAAATTAATGTAAGCAATATCGTACAAAGATTTGAGTCTAGGGCGAATAGGCAGGGGATTATAAAAACCTTATTCTACATTCATCGGCACACGGAAACGGGAATGGACGATCCCACGTAAGGATACACAAAGCTGATATGGAATAGCATCACGGATTAGATGTTGGAACGGAAACGATAAAAATAACGATTAACCTGAAAGCACAACCTCATTTACCCGAGTTTTGCAGGACGCAGAACTCGGGTTAATATTATATATATACCTTATTTAATTCATTGCAAATAAAAGAAATATTGTTAAGTTAATCTTAATTTAAAAAGCTATTTAACTATAGGTAATAGTTCATAAGTTCTTTATATATCTGAATATATCTGAGCAATTTTCAATGAAAATAGATACAAATTTTTTTTTTGATAAGTTTTTGTTTTTATAGATTATTGATGAATAAATATAGGCTTTGATCTATTTAGATATAAATTGGGGTTGTTTAATTGGCAAATCTCAATAGAATGTGCCGATCGTTGACATGTTGGATCGTCAACAGGCATTGTTGTTTATTTCGCCGGATCGGCGAGTTGTGATTTGTTTGTGCATTTAAATTTCTGTTTGGAAATTATTGTACATATTGAGGTTTCACTCTTAGTTAGTGGTCTTCTCCCTCTCATATTTGATACTTTGCGGTGCATAAGGATTGTCTTATGAAGAATTTTAAATTTAGCCTTGCTTGGCAAATTTTAATTGCTTTAGTCCTAGGGATAGTTGTAGGGGCTGTTTTACATAACCAGCCTGAAATCAAAGATAGTATTGTGAATAATGTTCTTACGCCAATGGGTAAGATCTTTATTAGCCTGATCAAAATGATTGTTATTCCAATCGTTTTCTCTACCTTAATTTTAGGTATTGCAGGTGTTGGCAGTACGAAAAGTTTAGGGCGTCTTGGTTTTAAAACCATTCTCTATTTTGAAATTATTACCACGATTGCCATTTTAGTTGGTTTGGTTGCGGCAAATATCTTCCATCCTGGTTCAGGCATTGATATGTCTCAACTGGTTCAAACCGATATTTCTCAATATAAGAGTACAGCTCAAGAAGTTGGTTCTCAATCGCATGGTTTGGTACAGACAGTTTTGTCAATGATTCCAACCAATATTATTAACTCGATGGCACATGGCGAAATGTTGCCAGTGATTTTCTTCGCCGTGTTATTTGGTATTGGTTTATCTTCATTGCCAGAGAAGACCAAAGATCCATTGTTAAGCGTATTTCATGCTGTGTCAGAAACAATGTTCCGTGTGACACACATCATTATGAAATATGCACCATTTGGTGTGTTTGGTTTGATCGCTGTAACTGTTGCGAACTTCGGTTTCGCATCATTAATTCCATTAGCTAAATTAGTGGTATTAGTTTACGTAGCTATCTTATTCTTTGCTTTTGTGGTTTTAGGAATCACTGCAAAAATATTCGGTATCAATATCCTTATTCTAATGAAAATATTGAAAGATGAACTGATCTTAGCTTACTCAACAGCGAGCTCGGAAACTGTTCTACCGCGTATTATGCAAAAAATGGAAGACTACGGTGCACCAAAAGCAATTTCTAGTTTTGTAATTCCAACGGGTTATTCATTTAACCTTGACGGTTCAACACTTTACCAAAGTATTGCAGCTATTTTTATTGCGCAGCTTTATGGTATTGACATGTCAATTGGTCAACAAGTTCTTTTAGTTGTAACCTTAATGATTACTTCTAAAGGTATTGCTGGTGTTCCTGGTGTATCATTCGTGGTGTTATTAGCTACGTTACATACAGTTGGTATTCCACTTGAAGGCTTAGCATTTATTGCTGGTGTTGACCGTATCATGGATATGGCGCGTACCGCATTGAACGTTGTAGGTAATGCACTTGCAGTACTTGTGATTAGTAAATGGGAAAAACAATACGACAGCGAGAAAGCAGCAGCTTATGAGGCAACTTATAAATAATCTGCCTTGTTATTGTAGTAAAAACCCGCGTTGATCGCGGGTTTTTTTATGAGGTTACTTCAGTACAGATTCATATAGGGCCAGTGTCTGATCACACATGTCTTTCAAGCTAAACATGGTGACTGGGGCAACGACTTGAGGCTGTTCAATATGCTTTTCCACTGTTTCCAGTAAAGCCTTTTCATTTCCCACTTCAACAAGACCTTGTGGATACACATTAGATAAAATCTCGGCAACACCTCCACGGTTCCAGCCAATGACTGGCGTACCTACTGAGAGCGCTTCTAAGGCTGTTCTGCCAAATGTTTCTGCCTGATTGGATAAAGAGAGCACAATATCGCTAAAAGCGAGCCATTCACGTATATCTGAGCGATGCCCTACGAAGGTAATTTTATCTGCGAGTCCTTTACTTTGAATGGTGCTTTGCAGCTCACTTAAATAGGCTTGTTTTTTTGTGTCAGCACCGCCGACAACAACCGCATGTAGTTGTGGATATTGCGACTGAAGCTGTTGCATAAGTTCAATTAAGCTTTCATGGCCTTTTAAACGTGTAATACGGCCGGGTAAGCAAAGTAAAAACTTATTTTCGAGTTCAGGAAAGTCATTAAAAACTTGATTAAACCATTGTGCTGAGGGCTGATAGTTATGCGGAAAAGCAGTGGGATCAATCCCTCGATAAATGCGAACAATATCTTGGGGAGGGCAGTTTTTATAATGGTCAGTAATGTATTTAACCACGCTGTCAGAAACAGCAATGACTTTCTCGGCCTGAGTCATAATTGCGCTATAACGATTGACTGAGTAAAAGCCATGCACCGTGCTAATGAGATGCGGGCGTTTATGTGTAGGTATTTTTCTTAAAGCAAAATGAGTTAACCATGCAGGTACACGAGAGCGTACATGAACAATATCGGGTTGATGCTGTTCAATAAGCTTGCGTAAAGGCCGGATCTGCCACAAGCTTGAAAGTGACTTTTTATGAATCGGTAGCGTTAAGTGTTTAGAACCCTCAGCTTCAAGTTGGGAAACTAACCGTCCGCCGTTGGATACAACAAGAGACTGATGGCCTTGTGCAACAAGCGCACGTGCGATTTCAAGTGTGCCGCGTTCTACGCCACCGCTGTTGAGTTCTGGGAGAAGTTGCATCACTTTCATTGTTTTTTTGCCTTATACGTTCATAGAAGATGGATGATTCATAGATACATCGTCATCTCAAATAATAAATCTATATCTGGAATTTACTATCGTGATAGCGACATGGATGTCGCTGTTTCGCTGTGTTACAAGGAAGTAACATTAGCGGAACAAAGGATTTTTGCTTACTTTTTATCCCTAAAAAGTAAGGTCTGCCTATTCGATAGTATTTGAATTTCACTTTAAATTGAGGCAGTGCCTACTATCAATTTAAAATTATTACAGCTTTATTTTAATAGATTTCTTCATATCCTTCAGGACGTGTTTTAAAGCGACGGTGGAACCACATATATTGAGTTGGTGCGATGCGAAGCTGATTTTCAATAATTTTATTGACGCGTGTTGCATCATCAACTTCATCTTCACTTGGCATATTGTCGACTGCAGGTTCAATCAGAACATGATATTTGGGGTTCTTAATATCTCCATGGCGGTAGAAATATAAAGGCACAGCGACTGCTTTTGATATTTTCAATAAGCGGCGGTGTGCAGTGACTGTGGCAGCAGGTACACCAAAGAATGGTGCCATAACACCTTGTTTGAGTCCAAAGTCTTGATCGGGACTATACCAAATTGCATCACCATCTTTAAGGTGACGAATTAAACCACGCATATCGTCATGATCGATTTGTGCTTTATAAATCGTGCCACGGCAACGATAAATGAGCATATCGAGCAATGGATTATTTTGAGGGCGATAGACAACATCAGGTTCAAAATATTGAGCACAAAGATAGCCGCCTGCATCAAGAAGCGTGCTATGAGTCCCAAGTAATAAAACACCTTTGCCTTGAGCTTGAGCATTGGTAATGTGCTCTAAACCTTCAATAGTGACTCGGTTTTTAAACCAGCGCGGGTTATACCACGCATTTAAGGTTTCAAACACGCCAAGCATCATATCGACAAAAACTTGTTGAGCTTGCTGTTGAACTTTATCGGCAGACCATTCAGGAAAGCAGACTTCTAAATTACGAATAGTTGTTTTACGGCGTGATTTTAGATATTTCCAAGCCAGATGAGCTACGCTATGCGCCAGACGCCATTGTATGGCCCATGGTAAAATAGCCAAAAGCATTAAAAAAACAATAGCAATCCAAACACCCCAATATTTAGGCAGTAAAAAGGACCATTGAAATTCACCGGGCGTATAGGGCTGCTTTTGGCTCATAACGATATAAAGATTTCAAAAAATTAAAACTGGCAAAAGTGTATCACGAACTGAATTTATCGTCGTAATACACTGTTCAATTGAGTGTTAAGAGATTTTGAAATAAGAAGGCTGGGTTATCGGCGATTTTCTAAAAGAATTTTAACAGCAAGTCCGGCTAATACAGTTCCCATGAGCCAGCGTTGTATATTTGCCCAAAGAGGCTTTTCTTGTAGAAAAAGTGCAATGCTACCTGCGGAAAGTACAATAAGAGCATTTACTGAAACGCTTACAAAAATTTGAATCGTACCAAGTTGGATTGATTGCCATAAAATACTGCCTTGTTGTGGGTGAATAAACTGTGGCAGTAAAGATAAATACATAATGGCAATTTTAGGATTAAGCAAGTTTGTGGCAAAACCCATTAAAAAGAGTTTAGCAGGGGAGTCTACTGATAAATCTTTTACATTAAAAATAGGGGAGGCATTTGGGCGTAATGCTTTCCATGCAAGCCAGAGTAAATAAATTGCACCCGCAATACGGATAGTGTCATAGGCGTAGGGAACAGCAACAATTAACGCCGTAATACCAAAAGATGCGCAAAGCATATAAAAGATAAAACCTGCAGCTACCCCGCCTAGAGAGATAAATCCTGCTGTTTTTCCTTGGCAAATTGAGCGGGAAATCAGGTAAATCATATTGGGGCCAGGAGTGAGTACCATCGCCAAACAAATTAGTCCAAATGCCAAAATTTGAGAAAGCTCCAGCATGCGAAATCACTCCAATATTATTATGCATATACATATAACATAATTATTTTTATAAGTCTTATATTCAAGCACAAGGCTATTTTAAAATACTAAAAATAGCGAAGATATAATCCATTATAGGAATGTGATGTAGAAGCTTTGATTTTAAAAAAGCTTAATATTCGCAATATAAAAAAGAGCCTCCTTAATTTAAGGAGGCTCTTTTTACGTTCTTTTTAGCAAAGTAAAGCTGATTAGTTTCCTTTGCTCATTTGTTCAAGCACGTCCCAACGTTCCAATTTTTCAAGTAATAACTCGTCAATTTCTGTAAGACGTTGGCTTGCTTTTGTTGCTGCATCAGCATCTTTAACAAACCATGAACCATCTGCAAGTTTCTCAGAAAGTTCTGCTTGTTCCTTTTCTAAGTTTTCAATTTCAGCGGGTAATTGTTCAAGTTCACGCTGATCTTTATAACTCAGTTTGACCTTTTTAACGGTACTTTGGGCGGCAGCTTTGTCTGCTTCAGCTTTTGCCTGAGCTTTTTTAACGTCAGATTTCTGATCTACTACTTTGTCATCTGGACGTTGTTGCAAATAGTCTTGGTAGCCACCGATGTACTCAGCAATATTGCCTTTACCATCAAATACCCATGTAGATGTTACTACGTTATCCATAAATGCACGGTCATGGCTAATGAGAAGCAAAGTACCTTTATAATCAGATAACATTTCTTCAAGTAGCTCAAGAGTCACCATATCCAAGTCATTGGTTGGTTCATCCATTACAATTAGATTGGATGGTTTGAGTAGTAATTTAGCCAGTAAGATACGATTTCGTTCACCACCAGAAAGTGCTTTTACTGGAGTACGGGCACGTTCAGGTGAAAATAAGAAGTCTTGTAAATAGCTGTAGATGTGACGACGGTTGCCATTTACATCAACGAAGTCAGAGCCTTCTGAAACGTTTGCCATGACTGTTTTTTCAAGGTCTAAGGCATTACGCAACTGGTCAAAATAGGCAACTTCTAACTGTGTACCTGTTTTAACTGAACCGCCATGTTCGAGTTCACCTAAAATGGCTTTAATCAACGTAGTTTTACCAACGCCGTTATCACCTACTAAGCCAATACGATCACCACGCATAACAAGGGTAGAGAAATCTTTGATCAGTAAATTGTCATCGTAAGCTACGCTTAAATGTTCGATATCAAATACTAATTTACCCGAGCGATTTGCATCTTGAGTTGCCATACTCACTTTGCCTTGTTGTGAGCGACGTGCTTTAGATTCTTCTCGTAAATCTTTTAAAGCACGAACACGGCCTTCATTACGCGTACGACGTGCCTTAATACCTTGGCGAATCCAAGCTTCTTCTTCAGCTAATTTTTTATCAAATAAAGCATTCTGTTTTTCTTCTGCTTCCATTTGCTGAGCTTTGAGCTCTAAATAGCGTGAATAATTGCCCTCATAACCTCGTAGAATGCCTCGATCGAGTTCCACAATTCGAGTTGCAATACTATCTACAAAAGAACGGTCATGCGAAATAAACAGAAGCGTTAAATTATTTTGATCGAGTAAAAACTTTTCTAACCATTCAATACTTTCAACATCTAAATGGTTCGTTGGTTCGTCTAGAAGTAATACGTCCGGTTGAGTTAATAAAGCGCGTGCAAGTAAGACACGGCGTTTACGTCCACCAGAAAGGTCTGCTAAATCTGCATTTGGATCAAGTCCCATTTTACTTAAAAGAGCATTTACCTTATTTTCTAGTGCCCAACCGTCTAGTTGGTCTAGCTTATGCTGAAGGTTACCCATACGGTCACAGGCTTCCATATCTCCTAGCATACAAGCGTCAGTCGCTTCATGATACGCTCTGAGGACTTCAGAAGCCTCTCCAGCACCATCTGCTACAATGTCGGCTACTTTGCCAGAGTCCATTGGAACGTCTTGGGCTAACATTGAAACAGTTAGACCATTTTGAATGGAAACTTCACCAGAATCTGGTAATAGGCTTCCCTCGATCAGTTTAAGTAAAGTAGACTTACCTTCACCATTACGACCAATTAAACAGACTCGTTCGCCACGCTCTAGATTAAAGTTCGCGCCATCGAGCAAGGCAGGTCCGCCAAAAGCAAGTTGGACATCCCTTAGGGTAATATAGGCCATAATGTTTTCCAGAATCTCAAATGAGGATTTAAATGACTAAACCACCATATCATGATGATCAAGCGTCATTGTCCGCACCCATTGAAGATTTGCAAGTGCGAATTACATTTTTGGATGATTTAGTTGAAGAATTAAATCAACAACTCGCTATTCAGACCCAAGAAATAGCTGATTTAAAAAAACAAATGCAATTTCTTTATCAACGTATGGAATCATCGGATTTATCAGAAGGTATTGCCGCTTTTGACCCATTAACCAATAAACCTCCTCACTATTAATAAAATGGCAAGTTCAATACTTGCCATTTTATTAGGGAATATTTATGAATTTTGCTTAAAAACCATGTAATACGATTTTCCCTTTTGTTGTACCACTTTCAATTTGTTGGTGAGCCAGTTTTAGGTTTTGAGCATTAATTGGGCTTAAAACTTGCGAAACAGTCGTCTTGATTTTACCTGCGTCAACAAGTTCGGCAACCTCACTAAGTAACTCACTTTGTTTAACCATGTCTTGGGTTTGATACATAGAACGAGTGAACATAAACTCCCAGTGCACTGATACAGACTTAGATTTAAAAGGTTTGATATCTAACTGTGCTGGATCATCAATTAAGCCAAAATGACCTTGTGGCGCAATCAACTCTACGATGTCTGATAAATGTTGATCAGTTTGGGTAGTCGAGAACACATATAAAGGTGCATTTAAACCTAATTGCTTGATTTGTGTTGTTAAAGGTTGACTATGATCTAACACATAGTCGGCACCGAGTTGCTTAATCCATTCTTTAGTTTCAACGCGTGAAGCGGTGGAAATAATAGTGAGATTGGTTAACTGCTTGAGTAGTTGAATTGTGATTGAACCAACACCGCCAGTCCCACCAATCACTAATATGCATGTATTTTCTGGGGCAGCGTTTGAGACCTGTAACCGATCAAATAACATTTCCCATGCCGTGATTGCGGTTAAAGGAAGGGCCGCCGCCTCTCTTGGTTCTAAGGTTTTTGGTTTATGACCCACAATGCGTTCATCAACCAACTGCAATTCACTATTACTGCCTTGGCGATTGAGTGCACCCGCATACCAAACCTCATCTCCGATTTTAAATTGTGAGACTTGATCTCCAATCGCTTCAACGACACCTACTGCATCCCAACCAAGAGTCTTCCACTGATTATTATCTGCGCTTACATTCTTACGAATTTTTGTGTCTACAGGGTTCACAGAGACCGCTTGGACACGGACAAGTAGATCATGACCTTCTGCAACAGGTGTCTCTAGTTCGACGTCAACCAGTGCCTCTGGTGATGTAATGGGACCTGCTTTTTGATATGCCACAGCTTTCATAATAATAATTCCTCTTGTTGGGAGTTTGATCATAACGTAAGCTTAAATTTGGTGACTACAGACAAATAACGCTCATAGTGTCAAAAAGGATACTGTAAAATGGCAAAAGCACGGCATTCAAGTTTTGATTGCTCTCCCGGTTGTTCTGTTGAAGCAGCCATTAGTTTGATTGACGGAAAGTGGAAATGCGTCATTCTTTGGCATTTATTTAATGAAGGCACCTTAAGGTTTAATGAAATCCGAAAGCGTGTTCCAAGCATTACCCAAAGAATGCTGACAAATCAGTTACGTGAGTTAGAACAAGATGGAGTTATCCATCGGGAAGTTTATCCTCAAGTTCCGCCTAAGGTTGAGTACTCTCTAACTGATTTAGGACAAAGTCTGGAGCAAATTTTGTTTGCTTTAAAACTATGGGGAGATGCCCATCTTGATCAGTTTGGAAAATTGACACTTGTTGATGGTAGTCAAAACTCTTAAATATATTTGAGTTACATTGCGGCAATTTGCACCTTGAAATACCGATATTTTGGGCCTTGCGATCTTATCGGGCATTATTTTTATGATGTAACTTGCGTTTTCTGGTCAGCTTATGCAACTCTAATAAAAGAGATTAATAGGTTTTGCTATGGACAATATGGGAATTTGGGTTACCGTTATCATTGTTCTTTTCGTACTAGGCTCCATTTTTGGTTTGAGAGTGAGCCCACGTGAAAAGGCACTTGGTATTATGCGAGATAAAGCCCGTAAAATAGGGTTACATCCACGTGTAATCGTTGCACCTGAATGGACACATGTCCCAATGGCTACTGAAAAACGTGCCAGCATGGTTGCTTATTATAGTTTATTGATTCCTGATGCCCGTTTATCTTTAATGCGTGCTCGCGTTATAGACGGCAAGTTAAAAGTAATTCAGGGTGATGAGAAATTTAATGATTCTCCCATTGCATTAAAAGGGATTTATGCTATTGATATGCAGGCAAACTGTGTAGGGCTTTATTGGGATGAGGAATCAGACCTAAGAGCGACACAATTAGATGAGATGAAGGCTTATCTGTTGGCCTTGGCTACAGCCTGATTTTTAAATTTATTGGTATAGGAATAACATTTTATATGGCGAATACCTCGCGCTCTGCATCTCAAAGCACAGCATCTACTGCACCTGCTGCACCTAAACGTGCCTTAGTGATTGTGGAGTCGCCTGCCAAAGCGAAAACCATCAATAAATATTTGGGTTCGCAATTCATTGTAAAGTCTTCTGTAGGTCACGTACGTGACTTGCCAACAGGCGGCAGTAAATCAACAGAGAAAAAGCCGGCTGCCCGGACTAAACTCACCGAAGCCGAAAAAGAACAAAAAGCTAGTCAGGCTTTAGTTAATCGTATGGGGGTTGATCCTGAACATGGTTGGGAAGCTCATTACGAAGTTCTGCCCGGTAAAGAAAATGTTGTTGCTGAACTCAAAAAACTCGCCAAAGATGCCGATGCAATCTATCTCGCAACGGACTTGGATAGAGAAGGGGAAGCGATTGCTTGGCACCTAAGAGAAGTTATCGGTGGTGATGACAGTCGTTATCACCGCGTGGTGTTCAACGAAATTACCAAAAATGCCATTCAAGAAGCATTTAAACAGCCAACACGTCTAGATCTAAATCGTGTGAATGCTCAGCAAGCACGCCGTTTCTTAGACCGTGTAGTGGGCTTTATGGTTTCACCATTACTTTGGGAAAAAATTGCCCGTGGTTTATCTGCCGGACGTGTGCAGTCAGTAGCAGTGAAACTGGTTGTAGAGCGTGAGCGTGAAATTCGTGCGTTTATTCCAGAAGAATATTGGCAAGTTTTTGCAGATACTCAGTCCAAAAAAGATGATATTCGTCTTGAAGCATTTAGACAGGCTGGTAAAACCCTTAAACTGAAAAATAAAGCTGAAACTGATGCTTTATTAGATGTTTTAAAAGGTGCTGAATATAAAGTTGCACAGCGTGAAGATAAACCGACTAAGGTCAATCCAAGTGCACCTTATATCACCTCAACGTTACAGCAAGCTGCAAGTACGCGTTTAGGCTTTTCTGTAAAGAAAACCATGATGCTGGCGCAGCGCTTGTATGAGGCAGGTTTTATTACCTATATGCGTACTGACTCAACTTTCTTGAGTGATGATGCAGTAAGCATGGTACGTGCCCATATTGAAAGCCAATATGGTGAAAAATATATACCTGCAAAGCCAAATCGCTATGGTAACAAAGCGGGTGCTCAAGAAGCCCATGAAGCGATTCGTCCGTCAAATGTTGCGCTTACTGGCGATCAACTTGCGGGTGTAGAACGTGATGCTCAACGCCTATATGATTTGATCTGGCGTCAGTTTGTTGCGTGTCAAATGACACCAGCAGAATATTTATCTTCTACTTTAATTGTTGAAGCAGCGAATGTTGAGTTAAAGGCGAAAGGCCGTACGCTTGTATTTGAAGGCTTCACTAAAGTACGTGGCGCTAATAAGTCAGATGACGATATTATTTTACCTGCAATTAAAGTAGGCGAAATTTTAAAATTAGAAAAGTTAGATCCAAGTCAGCACTTTACTAAACCACCTGCACGTTTTACTGAAGCATCTTTAGTTAAAGAGCTTGAAAAACGTAGTATTGGCCGTCCTTCGACCTATGCAGCTATTATTTCTACCATTCAGGAACGTGGTTACGTTAAGTTAGAAAACCGTCGTCTTTTCGCCGAAAAAATGGGTGAAATTGTGACGGATCGTCTGGATGAAAGTTTTAATAACCTGATGAATTATGCCTTTACGGCAGATCTCGAAGGTCAGCTTGATAAAGTTGCAACAGGTGAGCGTAACTGGAAAGAGTTGCTAGACACTTTCTATGGCGACTTTAAGAAACGCCTAACCAATGCTCAGGGTGAGCAGGGAATGCGCCGTAACCAACCGGTTGAAGTACCAGCAGTACATTGCCCTGAATGCTCACGTCCAATGCAGATTCGTACGGGTACAACTGGTGTATTCCTAGGGTGTTCTGGCTATAACTTGCCGCCTAAAGAACGTTGTAAAGGTACACTGAACTTAACACCTGTTGAGTCTTTGGCTGCGCTATCTGATGATGATGGTGCTGAAACCGCGGACTTGATGTCTAAGCATCGCTGTGAGAAATGTGGCACTGCCATGGACAGCTATGTTATTGATGGTGGTCGTAAACTGCACGTATGTGGTAACAACCCAGACTGTGATGGTTTTGAGCTTGAAGAAGGTGAGTTCAAGATTAAGGGTTATGATGGCCCAACGATCCCATGTGATAAATGTGATGGTGAAATGCAGCTTAAGACGGGACGTTTTGGTCCGTATTTCGCTTGTACCAGCTGTGACAATACACGTAAAGTCTTGAAGAGTGGTCAACCTGCACCTCCACGTGTAGAGCCAATCAAGATGGAGGATTTACGTTCAACGAAACATGATGACTTCTTTGTGTTACGTGATGGCGCAGCAGGTTTATTCTTGGCAGCGAGTAAATTCCCGAAAATTCGTGAAACACGCGCACCAAAAGTAGCAGAGTTACGTAGTGTTGCAGCTCAACTTGATCCGAAATATCAATTTATTTTGCAAGCACCAGATGTAGATCCAGAAGGTAATCCAGCAGTTGTGAAATTCAGTCGTAAGAATCAATCACAATATGTAGGCTCGGAAACCCCAGAGGGTAAACAAACCAAATGGAGCCTGATTTATCAAGATGGTAAATGGGTTGAGGGTTAAACAAGCCCACTATAAAAAATGCTAGCTCAGCTAGCATTTTTTATGTCTAAAACAATAAAAGAAAATTTTAATTTTATGGGGAATAAGAATGTGGAAAAACATTCGGGTCTTATGCTTATTAATTATTTTATTGATTGTTGCTGTTCAGGCATGGCGAGATCAAAATCAAGACTGGAATCACACAGTTGTAGTCGTTCTACATCCAGTGAATGCTGATGGTTTACAGACAACACAGACCTATACTCATCAGTTGAAAAACGAAGATTTTTGGGCAATTAAAAATTATCTACATGAATGGTCACATCATTATCGTGGGCAAACAGGAAACTTTGTAATTCGTTTAGGACAACAGTTACAGCAACGACCACCAGAGGTTCCTGAAAATGCCAATATCTTGCATGTTATGTGGTGGAGCCTAAAGTTTCGTTTTTATGCATGGCGCCAACAACAACCTGAAGATAGTGGAGCCTCGCTCAAACTTTACTTAAATTATTATGATCCAAATTATCAGAAAGTCTTGATCCATTCGACTGCTTTAGAAAAAGGTCGTATTGGTAGTGTGAATTTATTTGCGACCAAAACACAAGCTTCACAAAATCAAGTCGTCATCGTTCATGAGCTTTTACATGGCTTTGGAGCACAGGACAAATATGATTTAAAAACAGGACAGCCGATTTATCCTCTAGGTTATCCTCAACCAGAAAAAATTCCTCTTTATCCGCAAAATCAAGCTGAAATTATGGGAGGTCGCACTGCCTTATCTGAGCAGAGTAGTAAAATGCCCAATAATTTACAAGAAACGATCATAGGTTTACCTACTGCCCGAGAAATTGGCTGGGTGAAATAAAACTGTGGATAAATACTGCTTTATCCACATCAATTGTTAAAAAACGATGCAGATTTTATACAGACAAAAAGTGTGAAGTACATCACTATTGTTAGGTAGATGAAATTCTAATACCTGATAATAAGAGTAGCCATGATGAAAACTGTAGGTAATGATTTGGTACGTAATCAGTTACATGCTGACCGTAAATGGTATTTGATATTAGGCTTTGTGCTTATTGGTTTTGGTCTGATTTTATTTAGTTCATTGCCATTTGCGACTTTTTCTGTCGTTTTTTTATTTGGAATACTCATGATGGTCGGCGGTGTGTTACATCTTGTCGCGGCTATGAGTGTTTTTAAAGGTGCAAGCCGATGGTTATGGGCACTGTTTGGTGTGCTTTATCTCATGGCTGGCTATTATGCTTTTTCTACTCCAGTCACTACAGCTGTGGTTTTGACAAGCCTATTATCTATAGCGCTTATCATTGCAGGTGCTATACGTACTATAAATGCAATTTTACTTAAGCCCATTACAGGATGGGGCTGGACCTTGTTTTCGGGACTGCTCACCTTATTTACTGGTATTTTAATTTTGGTTTCTAAAGATTCACCTTTTTGGGTGCTGGGAATGTTCCTTGCTGTTGATATCTTATTTCAGGGAATTAACTTCCTTGGTTTAGCTTCAGCCATCAAACATCTTCCATCTAGTTCAAAAACAGTATCTTAAAAAATAATATCGACTCAAAGAGCACTTTAAGTGCTCTTTTTGTTTTTAGGGCGGGCAGACCCATCCGTTGCTGGGCTCTGTTAAACTATGCCTTGGTGTGTTAGCGATATGTGTTATGAGTCTTGCAAAATTAATTAATGAACTAAATGCTCAGCAAAAAAAAGCAGCAACAACGTCTGCGCAGAACTGTTTAGTTTTGGCGGGTGCTGGTTGTGGCAAGACTAAAACGATTGTTGCGCGTGCAGCCTATTTAATTGATCAAGGTTTACCAGCGAACCAAATTCAGATTTTAACTTTTACTCGACGTGCTGCGAGTGAGATTGTTGCAAGAGTAGAGCAACATGTGGGAGCACAGGCAAAGGGTCTGAGAGCTTCAACTTTTCATACTTTTTGTATGTATTTACTGCGCCGTAATCCACAAGCTTTTGGGTTAAATCAATTTAGCATTATTGATCGTGATGATCAGTTGCTCATGTTTCGCTTATTAAGAGGCAAAGATAAAGATAACGTCTTGCCTAAAGCCGCAGAGCTGTGTGATTTATATTCTTATGCCCGAAATACTCAAACAAAGCTTTCTGAAGCATTAATCAAACAGCTTCCAGAAGCCTATGAGCATAAGACTCAAATTGCAGATTTAATGAAAACCTATGAGCAGCGTAAAAGAGAACGTAATTTTTTAGATTACGACGATATTCTCTCAATTGTAGCTGTCCATTTGCAAAATTCTGAAGCACTCACCAACTGGGTTGCAGGTTTTTGTCAGGCACTGCTGGTTGATGAAATGCAAGATACTAATCCTTTGCAGTGGGCTTTATTACAACCATTGATTGGCAAAGTGAAGTTGTTTTGTGTTGGCGATGATGCCCAGTCGATTTATGGTTTTCGCGGTGCAGATTTTGAAAATATCCATTCTTTTAAAGAGCGGATACCTGACGCAGTCATTCATACACTGGATTTAAATTACCGCTCGACTCAAGAAATTCTGGATTTATCAAATTGGTTATTGGAACACAGTCCAATTGATTATCAAAAACAGCTGCAAGCTCATCGTGGTCAAGGCCAAAAGCCTCAGCTACACCTATTTGGTAATGAGTATGAAGAAGCAAACTGGATTGCACAGGATTTAATAACGCGACATCAGCAAGGTGCAAGCTGGCACGACCATATGATTTTAGTGCGTTCTGGCTATAGTGCACGATATCTGGAAGGGGCTTTTATTGCTGCTGAACTACCTTACCGTTTTATTGGTGGTGTAAAACTTCTTGAGTCGGCCCATGTAAAAGACGTACTTAGCCTGCTACGTATTGTGAGTAATCCTCACGATGATTTGGCGTGGATGCGTTTCTTAACTTTGTGGGATGGTATTGGTGATGTTGGAGCAAGTAAGCTCGCTCAAGAGCTGATGGGAATTACTGATGTTGAGGAGCGCTGCAATCGTCTAGAACGTCATGGCAAAGTTCCTTTACAAGCGATTCTAATTTTAAAACAGCTAGATGTATTACAACAGCATGTTGAAGCAAGTATTGGCTTGGCACTCGATGCTTTAGGTGAACAGCTAGAGCAAAATTATAAAACTAAAGATTGGTCACGCCGCTTAAAAGACTTTGATTTGGTCAAGCAACTTGCGCGTAAACATGCATCGTTAGGCGAGTTTCTTGAAGAATATGTGCTTGAACCTATTTCAGTTTCTGAAATTGAAAAAGCAGCTGATCAGGATTTAGTGACTTTAATTACAATTCATTCAGCTAAAGGTGCTGAACAGAAAGTCTGTTATGTACCTCATGTATCACCAAATCAATATCCTTATGCAAGAGCGCAAGGCGATTTTGATAATGTCGAAGAAGAGCGCCGTGTATTGTATGTTGCATTAACACGTGCAGAAAATGAATTAATTTTGACTAAGCAAAACCTCAATACATGGTCAGAAGACAATTATGACGAACAAGGTCGTAAAATCGAAAGTTATTTCCTAAATGATCTTCCTGCACATTTGGTTCAGGCAAAGATTCATAGGCAAGTACCTCAGCCATTTGCTAAAAAGCAATGGAACCGTTCACCTGCAGTAAATTTAGGTTTTGGTATCGATCTGGATTAAACTACTGTATAAGACACTGTGATTACTTAAATATATTGGCTGCTCCCTTTTATTGCCAATTAAGGTTAGAAAATGAAGATATTAGTTCGTAATTTAGATCGTGCTGTGAGTGAAACTGAAATTTTAGAGTTATTCAAAGCATTTGGTAAAGTTGAAACGTGTGTTCTTGTTACTGATAAAGACACAGGTAAATCAAAAGGTTTTGGTTTTGTTGAAATGCCTAACCCACGTGAAGCAATTAAGGCAATTAAAGGCTTAAACCTGCTTAAAGTTAAAGGCAATGGAATTCGCGTTAAAGCAGCTGAAGAATAAGTCTTCAGTGTGAAAAGACAGTTTTTAGCTCTTTCGATTGTCGCGCCAAATGGTACTCGTATCGCTGAAGGTATAAAAACACTTGAAGTGCGTTCATGGGTACCTACAAAACTGCCAATCAAAGATCTATTAATTGTCGAGAACCAAAATTTTTTGGTCAAAGATACTGATGAAGAACAGGGAGTTGCTGTCGCTTTGGTTGATATCGACTCTATTCATGCTTGGCGAAATGATGAAATTGAGCCCGCATGTGCAACTGCTTGGGACGAGGGATATTTTGCTTGGGTTTTAAGTAATGTTCGCCTTATAAGGCAGCCATTAAAAACTTTAGCTAAACGTAAAATTTATCAAGTTGAGCTGGATTTACCATAAATAACGTTGATTTTATTAATGGAGTCGTTAAGCTAAAGATTAGCTGTTGCAATAGCGATTTTAGAACAGGAAAGTTTAGTTATGTCACGTGTTGCTCGTTATCATGCCGATCGTACCAATCAGAAGCTCTATTTTGCGCGCTTAGCGTGTCAACAGGCTGAACAGACCGATCATGTGCAGCAGATACAAGCTCACCGTGAAGCAGCTGTATTCCACCTACATGGTGCAATGTTAGCTTTCTTACAAGAATTGGTACGTTATTATCGTTTAAATGATTTACAACCTACCTTAAAATCTATTGAGGAACATATGGCGGCAAAAGGGCAGGTTTCTCCTGAAGTCTCTGTTTTGCAGCAATTGGCAAAAGATGGTTTCGTTGCCGAGTTAAAGCGAGCTTATCGTATGTGCCAATATGCGCCGGAACCAAAAGAGCCGACCCCTGAAGAAGAGACATCCTCTAACCTGATTATCAAAGTAACTCAAGGTCCTCAATCTTGGTTGCCTGATGTCAAAATTTTGCGTGAATGGCATCGAGAATTAACCCATTTAATTGATGGTTTTCGTAATGAAATGGTCGAGTTCTAAAATTAAACTGTCCTAGTGCTTGAAATTTAGTGTGGATGTGCCTATATAAATAAGACAAGAGATGCAAAGTGCAAGGGTGCTTTGCCACCATGTTGAAACATGGAGGAAGTATATGTCTATACAGCAATTGAAAGAGTTATTTGGAAATCAAGAAGCAGTGTTGGAATTAGTCCAACTCGAAGGTGGTGAACTTGCCTTGCGTAATGCTGGTTCTGAGAATGAACCCTTGGTCAAAATTCAATTTAGTGATGAAGTAAAAGCAATCTTAGGTGAACAAACACCTGTGGTTGCCCAACATATGATTCAGGCTGCATTGTTTGGACTGCTTGAGAAGCAGGTAAATGAGTGGCAGGCTGAGGTAGTAGACGAACAGCCTAAATTCTTGAGCTAATAAAAAGCGTACTCTTGAGTACGCTTTTTATATCAGTTAATGAATAGTTGACTGATGGGCAAGCTCGATCTGATTTACTATATGATGGCTCATATTCTTTGCCATTTCCTCTTTAGCATAGAATACTTCCCCAATATTCTCATCTCGAATGATAGCCGCTTCTTCTTTACTTTCTGCGCAAATTAACACCTGAATTTGAGGGTTTAATTGCTTAGCAATCGCCACAATACGGTGAATATCTAAAATATCCATAGGTGAAATCACCAAGAGCCGTGCATGCATGATATGTGCTTGAATTAAAACACTTGGCTCAGTTGCAACCCCACTGACTGCTGCAATATTCGAATGACGCAGTTTTTCTACGATTTCACGATTCTCTTCGGCAATAACGACCTTAATATTCTCATTAATTAAATTTTCAGTGATACGTCGTCCGACACCGCCGTATCCCACAATGACGACCTGATCGCGTAAGTAAGCTTGATCAACTTCATCAGGTAACATTGCTAATGGGTCACCACTACGTTCAAGAAGACGAGCTAAGTGAGAGCGCTCACGAATCCAGCGTTGTACTGGTTCAATTGCAGAGAATATAAAAGAGTTCAGCGTAATTGAAAATAAAGCACCAGCTAGAATCAGGTTTTGTGCTTCTAAAGTTAATAAACCTAATGAGACACCGAGAGTTGCTAAAATAAATGAGAACTCACCAATTTGGGCCAAACTCGCGCCAACTGTAAGGGCTGTATTAAGTGGATAGCGAAAGAATAAAACCAAAGCCATTGCAGCAAGTGTTTTACCTACCATAATAATGGCGATAACGGCCAAAATATGTAGCGGACGTTCAACAAGAATATGTGGGTCAAAAAGCATTCCCACAGAGACAAAAAACAGAATTGAGAAAATTTCGCGTAATGGAAGCGTTTCTTCTTCTGCACGGTGGCTAAAGTCTGACTCTTTAACAACCATCCCCGCAAAGAAAGCCCCTAATGCCATTGAAACCCCAAAAATGGCATAAGACCCGTAGGCAATTGAAACAGCAGCCGCAACAACGGTCAGGGTAAATAACTCTCTTGAACCTAAACGAGCAACAAACTGCATAATAATAGGAACAACGCGTTTACCTACAATCAGCATAAAGGCAATAAAGCCAACTACTTTTAATAAAGTGAGCCCAAGGGTTAACCAGATATTACCATCTGCACCTTCTGGTGCTTTCCCGCCGAGTAAAACTGCTGTAGCTGGAAGGAGTACTAAAACAAGTACCATCACCAAATCTTCGACTAACAGCCAACCCACAGCAATTTTGCCGTTGACTGAATCTAAAAGACCTCGGTCTCCTAAAGCTTTTAATAATACAACAGTACTCGCACACGACAGACTTAAGCCAAAAACGAGTGCAGAACCAAAGCTCCATCCCCATAGCATGGATACGCCAACTCCTAATAGAGTGGCGACCGCAATTTGTAAAATCGCGCCTGGTACAGCAATACGGCGAACGAGCAATAGGTCATTTAATGAAAAGTGCATTCCTACACCAAACATCAGAAACATTACCCCGAGTTCTGCAAGCTGGTTAGCAAGATGAATATCTGCTTCTATGCCAGGTGTATTTGGGCTAATAATAATTCCGGCAATTAAATAGCCGATAAGAGGGGGGAGTCGTAATCGGGCTGCAAGATAGCCAAAAATGAGGGCAACACCGAAACCAACAGCAAGTAAAACAATTAAATCTACGTCATGCGGCACTAAAAACTCCTTTTACGTGAGTTAGGCTAAAGACAAGCATAAAAAATGCCAAGGCGAAATATGTGGAAAGTTTAACAAAAAAAAGCCAGGTATAAAAAAAATGCAAAAAAAAACGACCTCATTGTGAAGTCGTTTTTTTCGAGGCTAAAATTATTTGATTTTAGCTTCTTTGAAAATCACGTGTTGACGGATTTTTGGATCAAATTTTTTGATTTCCATTTTTTCCGGCATAGTACGTTTGTTTTTAGTCGTGGTATAGAAATAACCTGTACCAGCTGTAGAAACGAGACGAATCTTATCACGCATTGTTCAGACTCCTTAGATCTTTTGACCTTGAGCACGAAGGTCTGCAACAACCTTTTCGATACCCAATTTGTCAATAATACGCATACCTTTAGTGGTTAAACGAAGACGTACAAAACGTTTTTCGCTTTCTAACCAGAAACGGTGGTGGTGCAGGTTCGGCTCGAACCGGCGCTTGGTTTTGTTGTTGGCGTGTGAGACGTTGTTACCAACGACTGGACGCTTGCCGGTAACTTGGCAAACCTTAGACATGGTGTAACTCCATTGATTCAGCCAACAGCAAATCTGTGGCCAGTCATACTAAATGTAAACGGATGAATTCATTCAAGGGGCGTTTTATACCAAAAATACGATTAAAAGACAAGCGGAATTGGTAAAAACGAGGCATGATTTAGTATAACAGATCATGCCTTGATCAGTTAGCGCAACAAGGTTTTCGAAATGAAACGATGAATGGGCTTATTGAACGGTGGAAGAATGTATTTAAGACTATAAAGTTTTGGGTTTGACATCACCGAACGTTCATGGGAAAGGCTAAAAAAGCCCTCTGGTCCGTGATATTTACCCATACCTGATGCCCCAATTCCTCCAAAGGGCAAATCATCCTGAGCCACATGGGTAATGACCATGTTGATTCCGAAATGTCCTGAGTGGGTGTGCTGTGCAACATAATCAGCACGCGCCTGATCATAGTCGAAATAATACATAGCTAAAGGACGTGGGCGACTATTAATAAATTCGATGACTTCTTCTATTTGGTCATATTCTAAAATTGGCAGAATAGGACCAAAAATTTCATTTTGCATAATGTCCATTGCAGTCGTTACGCCTGTAACTAAAGTCGGTGCAATTTTACGGACATCATCTAAAATTTCATTTTGTGGGTTAATTTCCACAATACGAGCACCTTGATCGCGGGCATTTTCAAGGTAGCCCTGAATACGGTTGTATTGCTTGTCATTAATAATAGAAGTGTAATCTTGATTATTGCGGAAGTGTGGATACATGCCAGCCACAATCAATTTAAAGTTTTCGATGAACTCAGCAGTTTTTCCGCGCGGTAAGAAAATATGGTCAGGTGCAACACAAGTTTGTCCTGCATTCCATAATTTCCCTACAGCAATACGTTGGGCCACATCTTTCATATCCATAGATGCATGCACAAGTGCAGGGGATTTTCCGCCTAATTCAAGAATAACAGGAACTAGATTTTGAGCTGCGGCTGCCATCACTGTTTTACCAACAGAAGTTGAGCCTGTGAAAATCATTTTGTCAAAAGGCAAATGACTAAAAGCATCTGAAATAACGCCACCACCATTCACCACAGCAACTAATTCTTGTGGAAAGGCTTCTGCTAATACACTTTCAAGGACTCGCCCAAAATTTGGAGAGGCACTAGAAATCTTGATCATGGCATGGTTGCCCGCTGCCAACGCACAGATTAATGGTCCAACTGAAAGCAGCAATGGGTAGTTCCATGGTGTAATAATACCAATTACACCCATAGGTTGATATTGTACCCAACCTTTTGCTGGTTGATGTAATACACTGATATGGCGTTTTGAAGGTTTCATCCACGCTGTCAGATGTTTGCTGTAATATTTGATTTGTTCCAAACTGGTGAGTAACTCACCAATTTTTGTTTCCATAACTGCACGATTGCCATAATCAAGGTTAATTGCGTCGGCAATCTGATCTTGATATTTTACCAAGACTCTTTTAAGACGAGCTAAACGATCAATACGCTCTTTAGCAGTGGGTACCGGATGACGTAAATAAGCAAGCTTTTGATGTTCAAGCAAGTCATGTAAATGCTTAACATCATAAGGAAGCTGAGTCTCTGGATTTGTTTTTGTTTGACTGTTCATCGGTACTTACCAAATACATTGATATGTTTATTTTTTAGAGTAAATACTCTAAATAGTCAAGTCAGTTTATGTGTTCAAGTCTTAACCATTTGAATTATTAAAGGTTATTAAAATGTCTCAACCTAAAGCTCTGAAGACAAAAGACCGGATTTTACAAATCAGTTTGCAGCTTTTTAACGAGCGAGGTGAACGGTCGGTTACAACCAATCATATTGCTGCGGAGTTAGGTATCAGTCCCGGAAACTTGTATTATCATTTCCGGAATAAGCATGAAATTATTAAGGAATTAATGTATCAATATCAGGCCGAGACTTTGGAAGTACTTTCTTTACCTGACGATAGACCATTAACGACTAATGATAAAATCAACTATTTTCAAGTGCTCAGTGGCCAGTTATGGAGTTACCGCTTTATTCATCGCGATGTTTATCATTTAGTTGAAAGTAACGAAGACTTTAAAAAGATTTATCCACGTTTTGCGGGGCAGGTCATGCAGCAGGGGCAAAGAATTTATCAAGCCTTTGTAGATGCAGGTCTTATGAAAATGACAGCGTCAGAAATTGAAGCACTCATTATTAACCTCTGGATTGTATTAACAAACTGGACAAACTTTTTATATATGTCTGGTCATATTAGTGACAATAACCATTTAGAAGAAAAATGGGTTTGGCAAGCATTACGCCAAATGGTTTTCCTTGAAGGCCCTTATCTTATGGGTGAAAGCCGAGCAACTTATGAGCAGTTGCTTGAATCTCTTGGTCCTTCAGATCTATTTGCTAGCTTATCGTCCTTAAAAGACGAATAGTTGTGCTTGTTTATTTAGGGCGCTAGAATACTCGGCCTATTAAAAAATTTATCTCAATTAAGTGATATTAACCAAATGAATATGACCACTGCCAATACAGCCCGTTTACTGATTACTTGTGAAGACAAGCCAGGGATCGTACAAGCGGTATCGAGCTTTTTGTATCACCAAGGTGCAAACATTACCGCGCTTGATCAGTATGCGACGGAAGCTCAGGGCGGACGTTATTTCATGCGTGTTGAATTTGAACTTGACCACTTACAGTCGCGTAAAGATGCCTTGATTCAGACTTTTGCTGCGAACGTTGCTGAGCGTTATGGCATGCAATGGCGTCTTGCCTTCGTAAACGATGTTAAAAAAGTTGGTATTTTAGTTTCCAAAGTTGACCATGCATTGCTTGAATTGTTATGGCGTCATGCACGTGGTTCGTTACATTGTGAAATTACTCATGTTATTTCAAATCATGAAGATTTACGTGAATCTGTTGAAAACTTCGGGATTCCATTTACTGTAATTAAAGTCACCAAAGACAATAAAGCTGAAGCTTATGCGCAAATTGATGAAATGATGCAAGGCAACGATTTATTGGTTCTTGCACGTTACATGCAGATTTTAAGTGAAGATTTTGTTGCGAAATGGGAAATGAAAATCATCAATATTCACCATTCTTTCTTGCCAGCTTTTGTGGGGGCTAACCCATATAAGCAAGCTTATGAAAAAGGTGTGAAGTTGATTGGTGCGACAGCTCACTATGTGACTGCTGACCTTGACCAAGGTCCAATTATTGAGCAAGACGTTGAGCGTGTGAGTCATGACTATAATGTTGAGCAATTACGTGAGCTTGGTGAAGATGTAGAGCGTAATGTATTAGCTCGCGCAGTGAAGTGGCATTTAGAAGACCGTATTATTGTTGATGGTAATAAGACTGTTGTTTTTTAAATAACAGCTATTTTAAAAAAGCACGCTTTATGCGTGTTTTTTTATATTTAAAATATTTATGAAATGATATAACATATCAATTATGGAGTTGATTTGTGATAGTATTGGTTTTGTTCAATATAGAAGTTATTCAAGCAATATAAGTTTGATTAAGTGAATGATGAGCAAGGGATCAACACTGATGTAACTATGAGAAAACTAAAGCAAAGACACTTAATAGATACAAATGGGTGACATTGCACAGATGATTTTCTCAAAAAATAGTTGCAAATGAAAACACTTCTCATTTATTATTGTGGCACTTTATTGTTCTATCCGATGTTTGAAATCGTTTCTATAAATAGAAATCTGAAGTCATCGTCCATTAGGTAATTAGATTCTTATGAGTCAATCTTCCGCAGCCTTAAACGCTCCCAATCCGATGAAAAAGAAAGTCATCACAGCACTAATTGCAGTTGCAATTGGTCATGTCGGGGTCTTATGGGCAGTTAGCCATATTAAGCCTGCTGAATTAAAGCCAATCGAGAAAAAACCTTTACAGGTACGTTTTGTAAAAATTCAAGATCAGCCAAAACCTTTACCTCCTAAACCAAAGGAACCGCCAAAAAAAACGGAACCTAAGAAAGAGGTAAAAGAAGTTAAAATTGTTGAAAAACCTGTAACACCACCAAAAAAAGTGGAAAAAATTCAACAGGTGAAAAAGGCTGAGACACCAAAAGAAACAGTAAAGACAGAACCTAAAGTTGAAACCAAAGTGGTGACAACGACGACAACTGTTGTTAAAAAAGTAGATGAAACCCCAAAACCAGTGGTACAAGAAGCACCTAAAGCTCAACCAGCTCCAGATCCATCACCGAAACGAGTTTCAATTGGTGGTTCGGGTGTACAGTGGAGTCGTTCACCGAAGGTATCTATAACAACGAAAGAATTAGATAATAAAGCTTGTTCTGCAAACGTTTCTATAGATGCGGATGAGAAAGGTCGAGTGACTGATGTTCGCTTCTTGCGTAGTAACTGTCCTCCTGTTGTAGAGGCAAAGATTTTACGTGCTGTAAAAAGTGCGAAGTTTAAACCTTATACGGAAAACGGGGTTGCTTATCCAATTAAAGGTCCAGAGCAACCATTTGATTTCGTTCCTTAAATAACTTTGAGTCCCAACGGCTAACCTTAATCAGGAGTTCATATGAACTTTTCAATCTATTGGCAACATGCAGATGCAGTGAGTAAAACCCTGTATTTCATCTTATTGGCAATGTCGATTGCTACCTGGACAGTTTTCATCTTACGTTTGATGGGGACTCGCCAATTAAAGCAACAAGCTTATGCTCAACTTTCTCAGGCTATCACTTCGCTAAAAGCAAAGTTACAACCATTAAGTTTTGAGCAACGTAAAGCGGTTGCAGAGCAGGCACTACTTCGTCAAATTTCTGCTGAAAAAGTCAATGCTGAAAAAGGTATTTCTGTTTTAGGAACAATTGCTTCAATTGCACCATTCGTTGGTTTGTTTGGTACGGTATGGGGTATTTTCCACGCACTTGTTGCAGTAGGTAAAAGTGGACAAGCAGGTTTGGCTCAAGTAGCTACACCAGTAGGTGAAGCGCTTATTATGACGGGCCTTGGTCTTGCAGTTGCGATTCCTGCGGTATTGGCTTATAACATCTGTGTACGTGCTAACCGTGGTCTTGCTCATGATTTACAAGATCAAGCACACAGTCTGTTAATTGACACGATGTTGCAGCAAGATTCTACTGTAAAGTCTGATGTTAAAACTGCACAGCAAAGTTATGTTGGAGGTCAAGCTTAATGGCTTTTCAATTGGGTGAAGACCACGATAGTGGCATAAATGAGATGAACCTCATTCCGCTAATCGACATTATGTTGGTGTTAATGATCATCTTTTTGGTCACAGCAACAGTTGCCAACCCATCGATTCCATTAACGCTTCCTAAAACAACTGCTGAAATTATTGATCCACCACCAAAAGCAATTACGATTAGTATTAATGCAAATGGTGAAGTGGCTTGGGATACTCAAGTAATTAGCCTAGATGAGCTTCAAAAACGTTTTCAAGAAGCGGGTCAAGGTGATGTTAAACCAACAGTTCAACTTCGTGCTGATAAAGAGTCGAAGTACGATACTGTTGCACAGGTAATGTCTCGCGCAAGTGAAGCCGGACTGAGCGATATTGCCTTTGTCAGTGAAAACTAAAATTTAGTTTACCTAATAAAAAAGCAACCAAATCGGTTGCTTTTTTATTGCTCTAATTTATTGATCTTTCATAAGATGCTGGAATTTACTATATAGTTTGAGCAACTTAGGTGGAATCGCAAAGTTGCAATAACCTTGTGAAGGATTCTTTGCATAGTAATTCTGGTGATATTCTTCGGCTGGATAGAACTTCGGGACAGGAGACAATTCAGTCACAATATCAAGATCATCATCTTTTAGAGTTTGAATCGTATGTTCCGCTGCCTGCTTTTGCTCTTCATTATAATAGTAAATAACAGAGCGGTATTGCGTGCCGATATCATTACCTTGGCGATTTAAAGTCGTTGGATCATGAGTCGCGAAGAATACATCGAGTAACTGGGAGTATGTTACTTGCTCTTCATCAAAATCTACTAAGATCACCTCAGCATGCTGAGTATCTCCTTGGCAGACTTGCTCATAAGTTGGATGAGTTGTATGCCCACCCGCATAACCACTAGTTACTTTTTCTACACCACGAATTTGTAAAAAAACGGCTTCGACGCACCAAAAGCAGCCGCCGCCAAATAAGGCCTGTTGCATTGTTTTTTCCTCTATTTCCTGTCTATTACAATAGGGGTTATGTATTTAAAATACAAAGTAAAGCATGTATAAAAAAGTAAAGAAAAGTGCATTACTTATTTCGGTTTTGGTAAACCTTGTCGAACGATTTGAGAGAAATGTTCGCTACTCTGATCTGAAAGCTGTTCAAAATTTTCAGTACGTGGGTTGATGTGTGCAATTTGATACCACTGTTTTAAACTGATAGTTTGATTAAGTGCTTTAAGATCATATAAATAATTAGGTAAGTAACCTGAAGCGATTAGGCGGTAATCTTTAGGAAGCTGATATGGGTTAATCGCTTGAACCATATCAAAAATTAATGTGGTGCAGTTACTGGTGAGAGTGTTGTACCACTTTGGTTCTGCACGAAGTTCATCAGATTTCTTTAGATATTCTAAAAATAAAGCCTTTTGCTCGCGACGTGGCATGTTGATAGGAAAATTATAAACTTGCTCTTTGCGGATGTTACTGCGTGTGTAGACAATATCTTTTTCATCAGAAGCAATTAAGCTAAGTTCATATTTTCTAAAAAATCCACCAATTGCCGAAAACTCTTCAGTTTTTTCTTTGCGAATCTCGATTGAAAATACTAAAGGTTGTTGATGTGCAAATTCAAAGCTGACCAATGTATGAGCAATTTGTGGTCCCATCCAGTAAGAGGCAATAATGTTTATGCCATTCAACTGGTTAAGATCAAAAGTTCGAGTTTCCCACCGAACATCATAGGTTCCATCGGGATGCCAGTTGAAGTTACGAACATTATGCAGGGTAATCACATCGCCATGCTTTTCGTAGCTCAGCATATTGGCAACTTCAGGGTTCCAGTCGCGGTCTTGGCGTGCAGTAATCGAAAAATACCAAACGAGAGAGCAGGCAAATGCCAAAAGATAAATCAGGATGTCTGTACGGCGGCTAATAATATGGCCTTCCACATATAAGCCAGCCATACTGAGTGCAAAAGCAATCCAGATGCCAATGAGTATGCGGCTGCCTAACCAGCCAAAGGGTTGTTGAACCCAGAGCGCTACACATACCCAAATGCTAGAGAACACAATAAACAGCGTGAATAGACTATGCAAAAGCCCCAAAAGTAGGGCAGTAATAAATTCACGTGTTCCGATATTGTGCATAGGCATCCATAGAATTATTTTTTATAAGTAGCAAACTCGAATGAAGTTCCTGATTTTTCATCAACTTGCTGTTCACTCGCAGTTTTATGAAATTCACTCGGTATTGTTGGATAATGTGCATCACCTTGCACATCTAAGTCAACATGAGTAAGTTCAAGACGGTCTGCAATCGACAAAGTCTGCTTAAATATCTCACCACCACCAATAATGAACAGTGCCTGCTTTTCAGAATTTTTCACATCTTCTAAAGCTGCATTTAAAGCATCTTCAATTGAATAGGCAACTTTAACGCCGTCAAATTGCCAGTTAATGTCACGGGTAATCACCCAGTTCACACGGTTGGGTAGAACACGCCCCATAGACTCAAGAGTTTTACGACCCATCACAACCACACCGCCTTGTGTGATTTCTTTAAAATGTTTTAAGTCGGCAGAAATATGCCATGGCAACGCATTGCCTTTACCGATACAGTGGTTTTTGTCCATTGCCACAACGTGAACAACTTCTACATTTTGCCATGCCATAATCTTATTCTCTAAACCGTAACCTAATGAAATTTGAGTCGTCGTTATACTGCAACTGGTGCTTTAATTGCAGGATGTGACTCATACCCTACAATTTCAACATCTTCAAATTTGAAATCAAATAAGTCTTTTACTTCTGGATTCAGTTTCAATTGGCATAGGGGTAAAGGTTCACGTGTCAATTGAAGTTGTGCTTGTTCAAAATGATTGACATAAAGATGCGTATCACCGCCTGTCCAAACAAAGTCACCGACTCCTAAACCGCACACTTGAGCAATCATATGGGTGAGTAGAGCATAACTGGCAATGTTAAAAGGCACGCCTAAAAACACGTCTGCACTACGTTGATAAAGCTGGCATGACAATTTGTTATCTTGTACGAAAAATTGAAAAAGCGTGTGGCAAGGTGGTAAAGCCACTTGTCCAGCTTCGTTTGGATTCCAGCCAGAAATAATTAAACGGCGTGAATTCGGATTGGTTTTGATTTCATTAATTAACCATTTAATTTGGTCAAAACCATCTTGGTTATAAGTACCATCGGCATTTTTGGTCGCACCGAAATTACGCCATTGATGACCATATACTGGCCCAAGTTCATGTTCTGGGCGGCCAAAACGGGCAGTTTGTTCTGCTGTTGCCCATTCATCCCAAATTGAAACTTTATTGTCTTTTAGATATTGGACGTTGGTGTCGCCTTTTAAAAACCAAAGTAACTCAATCACAATAGAACGGAAGTGAACTTTTTTTGTGGTGAGTAAAGGAAAACCTTTAGAGAGATCAAAACGCATTTGATGACCAAATACAGAACGGGTTCCTGTGCCTGTACGGTCGCCTTTATCACCGCCATTATCAAGGATATGTTGTAGAAGGTCTAAATATGCACGCATAACACTCTCGAGTTCGGATTAATTCCATAAAATAAAAGGGGGAGATAGCTCAATGATAAATAATTACGCAATAGAGCTGCTTCATCATGAACCACTGAAGATGATACCTGTTGTAGCTCAAGATGAAAATCTAAAAATAGTTCTATGACATTTCAATGGGTGTAATTAATCAAATCGCTTGGCGCGATTTTGATAAATCGAAACAAGAAAAAAGCCAACCAGTACAAAGCCTAAAGCTTGTAGCGCAAGAATCCATTTATGCTGAGCAGGAAGCAGATACATCAAAATAACAACGATAAAAATAGGATAGATGCTGCTTAAAATTCCAAAGCTCGATTTATATGATTTGTTATTTGAAATTTTGCTATTTAAGTAATGTCCAACATGTAAACCAAAACCGAAAATAAGGCTGAGTACAGTATAAATAGGAGACAAGGGCTGAACTTGATTAGCTATGTAAACTGCCACACAAACGGCAACAATGAAGATGAGTTTGATATGGCGCGGAGCGTTGTACCAATAAGCTAACATGAAAACAAAACCTATTTATTAAAAAGTGATTGCGGTGAAAAAATAAAAGCTGCAAGTGCCATAAAAGCAATTCCTTGAACGCCCCAGATCAGTAAGTTAGGCATTGTTTTAACAAAAATAAGGGCAAATAACAGTGCGATAGGTATCCAAGTCAACAGGCGGTAAAATAACCCAGTCGGATTTTTTTGAGCAAAGTGCAATTTAAAGTAACGGCAAATTAAAAAAATTACCCCAGTTCCAGTAAACATCATAATCGTATCTAAAGGCAGTGGTTGGTATTGATATAGCGCAATACAAATAAGCAGCGTAATAATTAAAATCACTAGTTTTTTAAATGTTGGGACTTGCGTATTAAACCAGAATTCCAGCATGGTATATCTTCATCTTGGGAGAGTAAAAACTGTAGCATAAAAAAGAAAAGAGGAGCCGAAACTCCTCTAATTTAGATATTAACTATTCTTTTGTGGACCCCAGTCGTAAATTTTCTTTTGATAGGCATACCACATCATCCAAAGGCCAATTAGCAACATTGGAATTGTTAGAATTTGTCCTTTTGTCATCCAGCCTAATAGAATAAAACCTTGGTCGGCATCTGGCTGACGGAAGAATTCCATAACAAAGCGGGCAACGCCATATCCCATTAGAAATAGGGCAGAAACAGCCATACGTGGACGCGGTTTTGAACTAAACCACCACAAGATAATAAATAGAATTAAACCTTCGCAAAGCGCTTGATAGATTTGTGATGGATGGCGAACCAGGTGTAACGGATCTGTCGGGAAAATCATCCCGAATGGATAATTTGGGTCAGTTACCGCACGACCATATAACTCTCCACCAATAAAGTTACCAATGCGTCCGAACATTAAGCCAGTCGGTACACAAGGAGCAATAAAGTCGAGGGTTTGGAACCATGTTTTTTGGTATTTTTTACACCAAAATAACATTGCAATCATGACGCCTAAAAAGCCGCCATGGAAGCTCATACCGCCTGTCCAGACTTGAAATAGCCAGATTGGGTTTTCGAGGAATTTATCAAACTCATAGAAAAGGACATAGCCGACACGACCGCCCAGAACGACACCTAGAGCACCGTAAAATACCAGATCGGAAACCATGTCCGATGTCCAGCCATCACGCTGTTTGGCACGGTAGGAAGCAAGCCCCCAAGCACATAAAAATGCTAATAAATACATGAGTCCATACCAATGGACTTGAAGAGGTCCTAAGTGTATTGCGACCGGATCGATATTAGGATAGGTCAGCATTGCTGCTCCTTGATCTTACGTTTTGACAGATTGTAGCGGAATGATGTGAAAAATGTTGTACATTCAATGTGTAAAGATAGGGAACAAGAATTAATGTGTATTGTGGCTTTAGCATGGCATGTTCTGGATGATCTGCCCTTGTGTCTTATGTCAAATCGAGACGAGTTTTATCATCGCCCCACAGCTTTGTTGCATCAGTGGGAACATACGCCAATTGTTGCAGGGCAGGACTTACAGTCCGGTGGTACTTGGATGGGGGTTACGCCTCAAGGCCGATGGGCTGTTTTGACCAATTTCCGTGATGGGCGAGACCAAAAAACTTATGAAACTTCTCGGGGGCATTTAGTTCAGGCTTTTTTAGAATCTGATTTATTACCTATTCGTTTTGCACAACAATTAGAACAGCAACAACAAAATTTTGCTGGCTTTAACTTGTTTATGGGCAATGCTGATCAGGCTGTCTATATGAGTAACCGCGGTGAAGCTCCGCAAGTATTGGCTAACGGTGTGTATGTGGTTTCGAATGGCTTGATGTCTGATCATTGGGAAAAAACCAGACATTTACGAACACGGTTTACGCAAGAGTTTTTGCCTATGCTTCAACACCAGACAGAAGAATTAACTTTGCAACATGCAGCGTGGGATATTCTGGAAGATGAGCGCAAGGTCACAACGGCATTATTGCCGAATACTGGCATTCAAGCAGAAATGGAAGAGTTATTATCATCCACCTTTATTCAAAGTCCTGTGTATGGCACACGTTGTTCGAACTTTCTAAGAATGACTAATAACGAATGGCTTTGGTTAGAAAAGACCCAACAAGGTGAGCACAGCGGTCAAATTGTGCAGCAGCAGATTCTCTTAAATCGATAGTAATAAAAATGCCGATCAATTGACCGGCATTTTTATAAGCATAAACAAATTAGCCTGCAATCACACCGCCATCTTTACGGGTAATCACAACAGTTGCTGAACGTGGACGTGCAGTTTTATTGCTTGGATCTTTTTGAGTTGCAGGCCAGTTACTGTCTGGTGTCGCATAACTCTTAGAATCTTCACCAGGATGTTGAACATTAATAAAAATAGCTTTGTGGTCTGGTGTCATGGCAATGCCTGTAATTTCACATTGCTTTGGCCCCACCAAGAAACGGCGTAATGTTGAGTCTGTAACTTTAGCGCCGACTAGCGTTTGTTGGCTATTTGAAGTGGTTGCAGTAGCGCCATCACCAATCTGGCCCGGTAGTGCAGCAAGCATCATACAGTTGGTGACATCGGTATAGGCACCATCGTCTGTTTGAATCCAAAGCACACCGCGTGAGTCGAACCACATACCATCTGGTGAAGACAAATCATTATTGTCTGTCAGACCCGATAAGTTGATATTTGAAGCCATAGATGCTTCTGCGCCAAATAGGTATATATCCCATTTGAATGTTTCAGCAGTTGTTTTGTCATCAGTTTCTTTAAAACGGATAATATGACCGTTAACGTTACCCTTTTGCTCTTTAGTGCCGTTGTAGAGGTCTGTGTAGTTACGTGGGTTTGCAGCATCGGTCGCGTAATCTTTACCACGATTTGAGTTGTTGGTTAGGGTGACATAGACTTCGCCGTTTACTGGGTTAACAGTACACCATTCTGGGCGGTCCATTTTTGTAGCACCGACAGCGTCGCCAGCCAAACGTGCAAATGTAACAACGTCCGCTTGAGATTTGAAAGGGTAGGTGGTGTTGCTTTCATTTAAGCCGTTTTTGCCATAGGCAAGTTCAATCCATTGACCTGAACCATCGTTATTAAATTTGGCAACATACAATTTACCCGCGTTCATATATTTGTCACCGACCGTATAGCCGCCGTTTACATCTTTGGCATCCCATACAGCGGTAGAGACAAATTTATAGATATATTCACCGCGAGAGTCATCACCCATATAAAACGCTAATGGTTGACCTACAACGGCACGGCAAGCACTGTCTTCATGTGCAAAACGACCTAGCGATGTTCTTTTTACTGGGTTTAGGCGGTTATCAAACGGGTCAATCTCGACCATCCAGCCGAATGTATTAGGTCCATTGCGGTAGTCTTGTGTTGCCTGCGCAGCTTTTACATCAGCATTCCAACGGTCATATAAGTCTTGTGATTCAACTTGACCAATTGCCGTTTCCCAGCCATAACGAGAGCTTGTACCTAAATAAATTTGTCGCCCTTGTTCATCAACATTAGGGATTAGCTCACCATTTTTATCTTTTAAATAAATAACCTTGCCATCTTTATCTTTTTTAGGCGCACCTTTTTCATCTTTCTCATAAAGATAGAGTTCATCTTTTTTAACGCCTAAACCGTAACGTTTTAATGCAATTTTTTCTGCATCTGTACGTGCATATTCATCGCTACCTGAGCGTTGGAAATAACCAATAAAGTTTTCTTCGGTAGTTAAATACGTGCCCCAAGGGGTATAACCATTACCACAGTTATTATGTGTGCCACGAGTTTGACGGCCAGCAGGCGAGAACTGAGTTGCAAGTAGGCTAGAACCAGCAGCAGCACCTGCAAAAACCATCTCTGTTGATGCTGTAATACGTCGGTTAAAAATAGATTTTTTATCAATTACTACTTTTTGAGTTGCTGCATCTTTTTTGATATGAACGACAGATACGCCGTGTGCATTGGTTTCACGAATCACTTCATCTTCAGGGCGACGTCCATCAACTTTTGTTGGACCTTTGGGATGAAGGAAGGTCTGATTAATATATTCGTGATTCATCACTAACAAACCTTCAGCTGAAACACTTTCATCAAAGCGGCTTGTCGATGTATTTAAACCAAAGAAATGCATGCCGTCATGGCAGTCACCAGAACGGAACTGGAAGCTTGGACCTGATGGAATATTATTATCATCCCAGTCCCCAAACGCAGGGTTGATTGAATCACCTAAAGCGTAAATGACATTGGCTTCATAGCCTTCAGGTACAGTCACGATATCGTTGTGGTTTTTCGCAACAGCTGTGAATGTTAATTTTTCTGGTCTTTTATTTGGGTCTACAGGCGGGATTCCACCGTTATTAGAACCTGAGTCATCATTACTATCATTACAGCCTGTTAAAGTAGAGGCTAAAGTTAAAGCTACGGCACCGCTTGCTGCTTTAGTAATTAAACTACGGCGACTTACATGTTGTTCTAAAATGTCACGGAAGTGGATGTTGTCTGAAGTATTGTTATCCAGTTCTTGGTCTTCATGATATGGCGTCAGCTCTGTCATGGGAAATTCCTAAGTAAATAATAAAGAGATTGTTCTAAAAATCTTCATTAGCTTAGTTGGGTAGTGTGACGAGGCGTTGACGTTTTGATGATAAGTTAGTGAAATATTTGATCGTTTAGTCAAAAATAAAAGAAACCTGCACAAGGCAGGTTTCTTTTATTTCGGTGAAAAATTATTTCTTCACAACAGATGGAGCAATTGGGTCGGCAGTGATATAGCCAACTGCTGCTGCAAATTTGTTGCTGTAGTTTGTATTAATTGCTGTATCAATTTGCGCAAGTAAATCTGCACTGATACCAGTACGAACACCATTAGTTTCTTTATAGAAACGATTCCATTCATCACCTGGATGTTGGAAGTTACTCATGATGTAAGTCCAACCGTTCACTTCATCGACCGCATGTAGACCAGTCGATTCGGCACCTGCTGGTGTAGACAAGATACGGATGAGCTGTTTAGTGTCGACATTGTAAGCCCATAAGAAGTTATTCAAATGGTTACCAGAGTCTTCACCAATAAATAACGTACGTAGCTTTTCAGAGAACTTCAAGTTATCAGGGCTAGCAATCTGCTCTGGGTCAGCAGTGTTACCTAAACTGTCAAAGCTAATATCTTTACCTTTAATGAGAAGGCTAGATTGGCTAGGCACCCATTCACTATTGATTGCGACGTTTAAGCTGTCTTTTTGGCCGCCTGTAAGCTTATGCTCCAAAATACCACCAGCCGTGATTTTCGGGAATTTAACATTGTGCTCGGCAAGATAACCGCTACCACCTTCAACCATTGAATCAACAATGTTAGCTAAAGCCGAATATGCTCGTTTATCTGCAATATTTACAGTCGTACCTTCGTTCTTAGTCAATGCCATTGAAGCACCGACGTAAGCAGCATAGCGGTGTGTTTCAAGGAAAGCAGCGGCAAGTTTAGTTTTGTCACTGTTATCTTTAAGCTTAAGATAAACACCAGTTTTGCTCAAATAAGTAAATTTGAAACCTTGTGCTTCCAATTCTGCTTTTTGAGCAGCTTGTTGGAGTTTTAAGCGATCTTTCGCAGCTTTTGCTAAAGCTTGTTGTTCAGGAGTACCTTTGTCTCCTGCATCAATAGCATCTTTCTCTGCTGTTGTTGCATCGCTTGGATATTTAGCAATTTGTAGAACTGATTCAAAAATATCAGTTCCTTTAATACCGCTCTTGATTAGGTTTTCAATCTCTACACTCGTTGCATGACCCAGCTTGATCCATGAGATCTGACCAGTCGTTGTATCTGTAAGCACGGTTGTATATTTTGCAACGTAGAGGGTACCCGCAGATAAGTCTTTCTCTTTATCTGCAACGAACATGAAGAGACCGCCGTTGGTATAGTCATCGCCCATCAAGACTGTACGATTGTCTGGAAAAACTTGTACCAGCTCATGCGAAATACGACCTAAACAGTAGTGTTTTGTCACGTGACCCGTACCATCTGCATTTACCGTAATTTCTGGTAAATGACCGTAGTTATATGGATTAGCCGCATTTTCATCACCATACACATTTTTACTGAATGCTTTAAGTGTTGAAAGTGATTGACCTAACTTTTGGTTGAAAGCATCTGGCTCATATTCTTCACTCGATAAATGAGTTCCCCATGGTGACAAGCTTGCACCACAAGTAATCCATAAACCATGCGCATTTGAAGTGTCTACATTGTGATATTTAATTAAAGTCAAATGACCAGTTTTCGGGTCTTGGTCTAAAGTAAGCACTGCAATCGGAGATGATAATTTACCGTAAGTATCACCACCATTTTGGTCCTTCGATAAATATTCAAACTGAACCACATGGAATACTGGGTTACCCGTTACACCTAATGCTTTCTTGTCTGCATCTGTGAAATCTTTGCCAGTCGCTTGTTTGAAGCTAATTAGAGAACTACCGTCTGGACAGTCAGAGAAGAACTGACGCTCTTTACCCGCAACTGATTTATCGATAATTGGCTGATTATTAATATCGTAATAACCACCCGCGATAATCTTTCCGCCTTTACCATCAGGAACTTCTGTACCTGTTAAGAAGAATGGTTTGTAAGCAAGTTGGTATTCGGTTTTACTGCCATCTTCCCATGAAATTGCAAGCTTTGATGCACATGCTGTCGTTGCCATCTCTGCTACAGCAGAAGGAGCTGGCATTGAAGTGAACGTTGCATTTTTAAAATTAATTGGTTTTGATGGAGTAGTGATATCTGAATCATCATTACTATCGTTACATCCTGCTAACGTTGCTGCCGTAGCCATCGCACCTAATGGAAGAAAAGGAATCCCCGTAAACCATTTTAAAATATCGCGACGTGTTGGGTGGTTAGAAGCAGTTGTCATAATAAATCCGTAACTTTTGTGAGTATATTTGTTGAGTTGATTCTATGGACTGGAAATGACACTTTTCTTACATTTTTAAGTCACTTTGAAGACAGTTTATGGGTTTGTAGATTAAAAAGTGGTCTATACAAAAAAGCCTGAACTTAGAGGTTCAGGCTTTTTCTTAAATATTATTTTATTCAGCAGATTGAGCTTTTCTTTTCTCAAGAATTTTACCGAACAATAATCCAAGTTCAAAAAGCAACCACATTGGAATGGCTAACATCACCATAGAAATTGCATCTGGCGGGGTAATGAACATCGCTACAAAAAAACAGCCCACAATGATAAAACGTCTTTTTTCAGCCAGACTTTTTGTATTCACCACACCTATTAAAATAAGTAAGAGGGTCGCGATTGGAATCTCAAAAGTGACACCAAAAACTAAAAATAACTTTAAGCAAAAGCTTAGGTAGCTATTAATATCCGTCATAGGTGCTACCGTTTCAGGTGATACACTAATAAAGAAATGTAAAATCGCTGGAAGGGTAATGTAATATGCAAAAGCAACGCCGGCATAGAACAAAACAATGCTACCAATAAGTAACGGAAGTGCTAAATGACGTTCTTTTTGATACAACGCTGGACGCACAAAGGTCCATATTTCATACAAAATAAATGGCATTGCCAACACGAGCGCGACAAATAAATTAAGTTTGAACGGTGCCATAAAGGTTGCAGTCACATCTGTAGCAATCATTGAAGATGATGCGGGAAGTTGCAGCCTTAAAGGTTCAGATAATAATTGGTAAGTGTTATTTCTAAAGGGTAATAAGCAAAAGAATAAAAATAATGTTACCCCGACAATCCTAAATAAATGACGTCTTAAAACGACCAAATGATTCATGATTGGCATTTGGTCTAAATTTTCTTGCGTATTTACAGTCGTTGAAGGCAGTTGGTTCATACGGCAATCTTCAATTTAACGGGGGGTGTTTCTAAAGTATCGCTTTGAGATGCCAAAGGTGTAAATTTGGCAAGAAAGGGCACTTCATAATGGCCCGATACAGGGGAGTACATCATAGACTGAGATATAGTTTCAGCTACCTCAGCTTTTTCTGAGTTGTCTGAAGTAGTCTGTTTTTGTATTTCTTCAAGTTGTTGCTGTACTTTGCGTTCAAGTGCTTCAATGCGGTTGAGTTCTTCTTGCATTTCTTTTCGAAATTCAGAAAGACGCAACTCTTGATCAATCTCATTTTGCAAATTGGTAATATAACGTTTTAGACGGACATACCAACGACCAGCAAAGCGTGCGGCTTCTGGAAGTTTATCCGGACCTAAAACTAAAATTGCAATAATTGCAAAACAGAGTAGCTCTGTCATTCCTACATCAAGCATGGTGCAAAACCTTTAGCTTTTCACTGATGTGCTGTCAGGGGTTTTGACTTGGGCATCAATTGTACGTGGAGTATTAAGAGCAGCAGTTTCGTCTTCTTCACGAACTGATTTTTTAAAGTCTTTTACTGCACCGCCTACGTCTTTACCGATATTTTTTAATTTAGATGTACCGAATAATAAAATAACGACAATTGCAAAAATAACGACGTGCCAAATAGATAAACCGGCCATGATCTTATACCTCTTTTCAGTTTGTTTTATCTCAACAGGTTGCTATGACAACAATGTGACATTTATATGTCATTTTTAAGACAATAGCCGTCAGTCAACATCTAAAAAGATGGGTTCTAGAAAGGATGTGTTTGGTTTTTTACTTTAGAAAGAGTTAAAAAAGAGAAGCTTAAATTACTTGAAAAGGAGAGTACATTTCATTTTGAAAAGGTGTAGCATAACAAGCTGGCTTTAATAGGGAGAGAGGCAAACGTGGCGTTATTACTGCCAATATTGGCGTTCATCACTGGACTTTTACTTGCCCAGACTTCTCTTTCCGAAACTATAAAACCTGTTCTTTCAGCTTGGCTTGCCCGCTTACTTATTCCAGTAGTTATTATTTACAACATGGTATTTTATCAGCCGGGTAGTTTGAGTTTAATGCTCTTTAGCTTTGGTTCAGCATTTCTTATTTTCTTTGCTTATTTAGCTTTATTTAAAGATAGATTATTAGCGCTTTGTGCAAGTTATACCAACATGGGGTGGCTCGGTTTTCCTTTTGCCATGGCTTTATTTGGTCCCCAAGCTACGGCGCCTATTGTGGCGTTATATATTGGTATGTCGCTGTTCGGAAATGCATGGGCAGTTACAGCAGTAACGACTGCACCGCAAAGTAAGCTCAATATATTAAAAAAAGTTTTGTCTTCTCCACCATGTATTTCAATATTCGTTGCGCTTCTACTTCGACTTCTTGGTGCTCAACATATTGAACATCCTGCCATACACTGGGTTTATGAAGTTGCCAAGTTCGCAATGACTTTTGCTGGAATGTGTGTGTTGGGAATGTGGCTGCGCCGTACACGAGTGCATTTAAAAGACTTAATCTACAGTACCAAAGCTCAAGCTTTTAAGGTGGTGTGTGGTTTTATTCTTTGTGGACTAACGTATAGATTTTTACCGATTCCCAATATGAGCCAGCAAATTGGAGTGATGTTTTTAATGTTCTGTTTGCCACCAGCAGCCAATATTGTAGCGCTAGAAACACATTATCAAGGAACAGGAAGATCTGCGGCTTATATTGCCTCAGGGACGATTGTGAGTTGTGTGTGTATTGCGATTTATGCGGTGTTTTTACACTTGTTCGTCTAATCTTTATTTAATTTTAAGTTCCCTAAATTTGCTTGTGCGAAGGCGGCATGGATGCCGCCAGTTAGACTGTGGCACAAGGAAGTGCCATCAGTCTAACAAAAGATTTTTGCTTACTTTTCATCTTTGAAAAGTAAGGTTTGCCTATACAAAGTTTAATATGTTTTAACGCTGCATATTGTGGCTATATGAACAACTTACTTCTGCAAACTCTCTCTAAATAACTGCATCGCTTGTCCACGATGACTAATCTTATTTTTGTCTTCTTTAGACAGCTCAGCACTAGAAACTTGCAATTCAGGCAACCAGAACAGTGGGTCATAGCCAAAGCCATTTTCACCACGAGCAGCTTCTAAAATTTCGCCGTGCCAAATGCCTTGGAAAATTTGTGGCAAAGGATCTTCAGCATGCGTTACTAAAGCAAGTACACATACGAACATGCCTTCAATCACTTCACCATTTTTACGAAATGGTAAAAGATCATTTAATAATTTTGCATTGTTGGCAGCATCGTCACCATGTTCTCCAGCATAGCGTGCTGAGTAAATACCGGGTGCGCCACCTAAGACAGGAACACAAATACCAGAGTCATCAGCCATAGCCGGTTTACCTGAAATTTGAGAGGCATGACGAGCTTTAATAATGGCATTTTCAATAAAGCTTAAACCATCTTCAATTGCATCAGGAATATTAAGGCGACCTTGAGGAATAATTTCTACAGGTAACTTAAGCTGTTCAAAAAGTTTTTCAAACTCAGCGACTTTACCTTTGTTATTGCTGGCAAGAACTAAACTGCCCTGATCAAACCAATGTGGGGTAGACATAATAAAACCAAACTTTATAGCTAATATCGAACGTGAGTTATGTTACGTGTTTTTTAAGAGGGGATATAGAGGGAAATAAATAGAATATAAAATGGCATGATCTAAACTAAAACCACCTTGTAGAGCATACAAGGTGGTTTTAGTCGAGTAAGGTTTTTTACGGATGAACCGTTATTATTGTGCTTGAATCCATTTGTCTGCACGGTCACGTGCTGTACGGATTTGTTCTTGAGTCAAGTTAGCTGCAAGAGCAGTTTTCTTACCTTCTGATAGGCTAATTACTTTATTGTCGAGCATGCCATCACGAGTTGAAAGCTCATACCACTGGTAAGCACCTACGTAGTTTTTCTTTTGCTCTTCCATCATCGCGAGGTTATAGCTTGCACGGTTATCACCATTGCTTGCCGCTTTCTCGAAGTATTTACGAGCCATTGACTCATCTTTTCTAACACCAATACCGTCGGCATACATACGGCCTACGTTTAATTGTGCTGGCGATAAACCTTGATCAGCTGCTGCTTTAAACCATGTGAAAGCTTGCTTTTCATCTTTTTCTACATCTTTACCATATTGGTAGTGTGTACCAAGGTAAAATTGTGCGCCTGCTTGACCAGCTTTTGCAGCTTTCTGAAGGTCACTCACCCCCATTGTTGAAAAGCGTGCAGCCTGACTCGCAACCGATTGTGGCTGGGCGATATAATCTGCATGAGCCTGCATACTTAGCAGTCCTGCAAATAGTGTGCTAAATAATGTCTTTTTCATAGTGCACTCACTCGATAAATAGCGACTTCACCAAACAAATTAGGAACATGTTTGCTTAACAGGCTTCCCTGCTGATTTCCATTGACGGCGAGTCGATTAATAATTTGTATCTGATTTTCCGCACAAAGTGCTTCGAAATCTTTAAATGTACATAAATGAATATTGGGGGTGTTATACCACATATATGGTAGAGCATCCGATACAGGCATCATACCTTTTAATGCAAGAAAAGAACGAGTCTTCCAATGCGCAAAGTTTGGAAAAGTAATAATTGCCTGTTTACCCACACGCACCATGTCTCTTAATAAAACATCCGGTGCATCTACAGCTTGCAAAGCCTGTGCCATAACCACATAGTCAAAAGACTGGTCAGCAAAACGGCTCAAACCGAGATTCAAATCTTGTTGAATAATATTTAACCCGCGACTGACGGCAATTGCAATCTTTTCTTGATCAATTTCTAAGCCATAAGCACGAATTTGATGCTTTTGGCTCATATGAGCTAGTAATTCACCATCACCACACCCCAAATCGAGTACGCTTGAGCCTGGTTTAATCCACTTTTCTGCCAGTTGTTGATCAATACGCATTAGCTTGCCTCCAGTGACGTCGATTTTAAGAGTTCTTCACCGCCTAAGAAAGCGCGCATTGTTTTTACATACAATGGAATCGGGAATAAGAACGAGTCATGTCCCTGTTCCGCATCAATATCGAGGTAACTTACTGGCTTATGATTGGTAATGAGTGCATCAACAATCTCTTGAGAGCGACTTGGTGTAAAACGCCAGTCTGTTGTAAAAGAAACGATCAGGAACTGACATTTTGTTTTACCCATCGCGTCTGTTAACGAGTGGTTGTATTCACGTGATGGATCAAAATAATCCAATGCTTTGGTCATAATGAGATAAGTATTGGCATCAAAGTTACGGCTAAACTGTTCGCCTTGATAACGAAGGTAGCTTTCAACCTGAAACTCGACATCAAAACCGTACATAAATTTGCCTGATTTTAAATCACGACCAAATTTTTGTTTCATGGCTTCTTCTGAAAGATAGGTAATATGACCTACCATGCGAGCCAAAATCAGGCCACGTTTTGGGTAGCTATCATTTTCCAAATAACGACCATGATGGAAGTCTGGATCAGACAAGATTGACTGGCGAGCAACCTCATTAAAGGCAATATTTTGTGCTGAAAGCTTTGGCGCACTGGCAATAATCACACATTTTTGTAAGCGGTCAGGATAGTCTACCGACCATTGTAGTGCCTGCATGCCCCCTAAAGAGCCACCAATAATGGCATACCAAATATTTACACCCAACCGGTCAGAAAGCATGGCCTGAGTTTTTACCCAGTCACGTACCGTTACTAATGGGAAATCTGGTCCATAAGGGCGATTATCATTTTCAGGATTTGGGGAAGTTGGGCCAGTTGAGCCATTACACCCACCAATATTATTTAGCGAAACTACAAAAAACTTATTTGTGTCGATTGCTTTACCCGGGCCAATACAACTATCCCACCAGCCAGCTTTTTTATCATCTTCGTGGTGATAGCCCGCTGCATGATGATGTCCAGATAAGGCATGACAGATTAAAATGGCATTTGATTTATCTGCATTTAAAGTGCCGTAAGTTTCGACCATTAATTCAAAACGTGGCAAAACACGGTCACATTCAAGATGTAATGGTTCTTCAAATTGGAACTTTTGCGGAGTGACTAACCCCACTGAATCAGCTGGAAAAGACACGGGAACATTTCGCCTTTTAAATCTTTCAGGAATAAAAAGAAAGGATACCAAGCTAGGTATCCTTTCCAAAGTCTTTTTTTAAATTAAACAGCAGCAGCAACAACCTGGTCTGTACTTAAAACGCCTTGATCAATCAAACGGTTAGTACATGCAATAATTGCTTCAATTGATGAGGTGACTGTATTGTCATGAACACCTGCACCAAATGAACCTCTACCTGTACCTTTGACTTGAAGTTCAATTAACGTTAACGCTTTCGCATTTGCACCTGAACTAATACTGCGTTCTTCATAGTTCAATACGTCAATTGGTAACTGAAGTGCATTTAAGAATGCAGAAATCGGTCCGTTACCTTCACCACGAAGTTGTTGTGTTTCACCTTCGACATCAACATCAAGTTCGATGATTTGAGTACCATTAATGTCAGATAATCTGTAGTTTTTGACTGTGTAATGATGGTTTTTCACATCAACATACGTGTCTTTAAATAAGGTCCAGATTTCTTTTGCATTAATTTCTGTACCATTATCATCAGCATATTGTTGAACAACCTGACTGAACTCGATTTGTAAACGACGAGGCAACACAACGTTGTAGTTCGCTTCTAATAAGTAAGCGATACCGCCTTTACCAGACTGACTATTTACACGAATAACTGCATCGTAGTCGCGGCCCAAGTCTTTCGGGTCGATTGGCAAGTAAGGCATATCCCAGATTTCTTCGTTTTTCTGGTACTCGAAGCCTTTTTTGATTGCATCCTGATGTGAACCAGAGAATGCAGTAAATACCAAGTCACCTGCATATGGATGACGAGGGTGTACCGGTAAGCCAGTACATTCTTCAACCGTTGCAATCACTTCATTAATGTTAGAGAAATCTAACTCTGGCGCTACACCTTGGGTATACATGTTCAATGCAATCGCTGCAACGTCAACGTTACCTGTACGTTCGCCGTTACCGAACACACATCCTTCAACACGGTCAGCACCTGCCATAATTGCAAGTTCTGATGCAGCAATACCACAGCCGCGGTCATTGTGGCAGTGAACAGAAATGATTACACCATCACGACGTGCCAAATTACGATGCATCCATTCAATTTGGTCTGCATAAACATTTGGCGTAGAAACTTCTACAGTCGCAGGTAAGTTTAAAATAACTTTATGATCTGGACGTGCATCCCAGATTTCTGTGACGGCATCACAGACATCTTTAGCGACTTCTAATTCTGTTGCAGAGAAACACTCTGGGCTGTACTGAAAAATCCAGTCAGTTTGAGGATATTGCGCAGCGTACTCTTTAACTTTTTGAGCCGCATTAATTGCTAACTGTTTTGCGCCATTAACATCTACATTCAACACCTTTTGGCGGAAGGTTGGAGAATTAGAGTTATAAATATGCACAATCGCACGTTTAGCACCAGCCAAAGATTCAAAGGTACGTTCAATTAAATGATCACGTGCTTGAACCAAAACTTCAATGTATACGTCATCAGGAATATGATTTTCTTCGATCAACATACGGGTAAAATCGAAGTCGATTTGAGATGCAGAAGGGAAGCCGATTTCAATATGCTTAAAACCGATTTTTACAAGCATTTTGAACATTTTGAATTTTTGTTCCATGTCCATTGGTTCAAAAATTGCTTGGTTACCGTCACGTAAATCGGTGCTCATCCAGATTGGCGCTTTTGTAATTTCGTTATTTGGCCATTGGCGATCTGGTAAATCCACTCGTTGGTACATACGGCGGTATTTTTTGCTTGGGTCAGCCAACATCATGAGAAAACTCCTTGTCTCGTAGCGCGGTTGCTCTGGATATATTTAAAAGGCAACGTCTCTACGGTTATATATGGTATCTAATTGAGAAAAATTAAAGGTAATTTCGAAGTGCTGCTTTAAAAAGCAGACAAAATATTTATACGCGCGCGTGGCGCAGCATCAGGAGTTGCAGATGATGTCTTGCTTGAGTAGGCTGGGCAAACAAGTAATTCGTTTTCATCTCTAGACCGTGAAATAATAAGTTTGGTGGTTTGCTAATATGTTTATCATTTAGATATATCACATCTAAACAATGATTACACGTTGTGCAAAATTCTTATAATAATTTTAATCTCGGAAATTAGAAAATAATTTTCTAATTTTGCGCTACTTTCTAATTTATGGGAAATATTTTTCGATATTTCGCCTTATTAAGGGAAAAAAGATTATATCATCTCAATAAGGCAAAAATAAATGTAGTTACAGTTCTGACCACATGCGAATTAAGTTGTGGTAAATGTTGGTGAGTTTCATAACTTCAGAATAACTATCACCGTGTGTCTTACGTAGTGCTCTGATACTTTCATCTAAATTAAATAGAAGATGTCGCTTACTATCATCGCGGACCAGACTTTGAACCCAGAAAAAAGAAGCAAATCGAGTACCTGAAGTAATACTACTTACCTCATGTAAGCTAGTAGAGGGATAGAGTACGACATCACCCGCTGGTAATTTGACTTCGTGATAACCATAAGTATCTTCAATAACCAGATCACCACCTTCATATTCATCAGGTTCACTTAAAAATAATGTACAAGATAAATCGGTACGAATTTGCTCAGAAGTACCACGGATAAGACGAATTGAGTTATCTACATGGAAGCCAAAGCTTTCATGTTCATCATATCGATTAAAAAGTGGTGGAATAATTTTGTGAGGTAGGGCTGCGGCCTGAAACACAGGATTTTGCCAAATTGCTTTAATCACAATATCACTTAAATTGTGTGTAAGTGGATCTTGTTCAGAGAGTTGCTGATTTCTTTTAACTGAAGCCGATAGAGTGCCAGCAGTAACTTTTCCTCCCACCCAGTTGGCTTCTTTCATGAGTTTACGAAACTCGGCAACTTGCTCTTTGCTTAAAACATTAGGGATATGATGAATCACAGCAAACACCTTTAAATAGATATTTCATTTGTAAAAATAGCCTCGTGATGAGGCTATCTTATATGAACTTTAATTAATTCCATAAATAAAATATGGAATTTAAACTTAGTACTTAAAGTTAATTGCTAACACTGCATTACGGCCATTACCTTCAAATGCATAGTGGGCTGCATGTGCACTCGTGAAATAGCGCTTATCAGAAATATTGTTAATATTAAGCTGTAAGTTTACGTTCTTGTTAACGTCGTATTTAGCCATCGCATTGTAAATAGTATAAGTTGGCAAGTATTTTGGAGCAGTTGTGTTCACAAAAACTTGATCGCGGTATTCAACACCAGCACCTAAAGTCAATTGAGGCATTACTCTGTAAGTAGACCATAAAGTAGCGCTGTTTTTAGCTACGAATGGAAGAGGTTTACCTTCTTGAGCAACAGCATTGTATGCCGCTTCCGTGATTTCGCTATCTAAATAGCTATAACCTGTAGAAACATCCCATTTGTCAGTAATCTTTCCGTTCAAGCTAATTTCAAATCCATCAACTTTACTTTTACCAGCGTTAGCAGTTGTTGTAGGGTCGATTTGGATACGTGTATTTTGCTTTTCAGTACGGAAAATTGCTGCGGTTAAGTTTGCTCGATTATTGAATAGGTCCCATTTTGTTCCAAGTTCAAAAGTACGTGCTTCTTCAGGCTTAAGATTGTTAACAATATCTGTTGTACCTAGAGCGTTATCGCTACTATCGCCTTCAGCTAAAACACCGACTGGGTTTGCAGAGGTTGCATAACTTGCATAGATGCTACCAGCTTCAGTTGGCTTAAAGACTAAGCCAGCTTGATAAGTGAAGAAATCTGAATCACTTTCGTATTTTGTTCCCTTAGGAATGCTAATGGTAGAGTTATAAGCTCCGCCAGTTGTGCCGTACACATCTTTATTATATTTTTTTTCTGTTTCAAATTTATCCCAACGTACACCCAAATTTAAAAGCCATTGAGGATTAAATTCAATGCTATCTAAGGCATAAAGAGAAACAGTGTGGCTACGAGTTGTAGATTGTCCTTTAATTGTTCCCAGTTTGTCAGTGAATGCACCGTTCCCTGGATTATTCAAACTCGTGCACCACCCATTTGAAGCCGCCGCAGCTGAGTTACAGTTGCTAATATTATCTTGTAAAATTGTTGAAGTTGTTTGTCCTGCCGCATTGGTAAATGTATACATACCTTGGTCAGTTTCTTGGAGACTCCATTCAGTACCGACATTAAAAGAATGTTTTAATGAACCGGTATTAAATTTACCTCTCAAAGAAAGTTGATCACTATACGCATCAGTATCCAAGATACGACTTAAAGCACGGCGAGCGACTGTCCCTCTGTAAATGTTACCCTTCGAGTCATCAGCATTGGTGTAAACATAGTCAGATTTAGATTTGTTGTAAGTCGCTACATTTGACAAGGTAAGATTTTCATTAAAGTCATGTTCTAATTTAAACGTACCAATATGGTTTTCACGTTTATCAAAGTCACGAGCTTTCCAGCCATAGTAAGTACCTGCTTTTACACTAACAGGTTTACCATCCCCCTTTTCTGCACCAGCTGGTGCATAATCTGGAATGTTGGGATTGTTAAATGGAATACCCGCATCTGGTTCATCATTACTGCGTAAATAGTAGTAGCTAAGTGTTCCACGAGTTGCTGTATCTAGGCCAAATGCAAGGCTTGAGGCAATACCAGCACGAGCATATTCAGCTCCATTACTCTGACCAGCTTTTTCATTTTCATGGCCCATCACTACAACACGACCAGCAATTCCGTTACCAAAGTCTTTGTTGGCATCAAGTTGGATATGGCGATAGTTGTCAGTACCACCTTGAACACTACCTTGGTAAACGTCACCTTCATGAGCAACTTTAGGGATTAAGTTGATACTTCCACCAACGCTACCACCGCCACCAAGAGCAGAAGAAGAGCCCTTAATCACTTCAACTTGCTCAATAGCAAACATATCGCGGCTTTGTGACGTTGTATTGCGAACACCATCAACATAAATAGAAGACTGTCCGCTATAACCACGAATGTAAGGCATATCTGTAAATGGTGTACCACCTTCGCCAGCACCTAAAGTAATGCCTGGTTCATAGCGTAAAGCTTCGAGTAGGGTATTCGAGTTTGTATCTTTAATTAATTTTTGAGAAAGAATAGAGACCGATTTTGGCGTGTCTTTGAGGGGAGCCACGAATTTAGAGTTTGCAGACTGATCTACTTTTAAAGATTCTTCTTGAGTCGCTTGAGTATGAATCGTTGGTAATTGTGAAATTGCTTCTTGTGCCATGGCTGTTGTTGCAATCATTGATAGCGAAGAAGCTATCGCAGAAGAAACAATTTTTTTACGTGTTCTAATCAAAGACATGACTTCAGGACTCTAAAACTAAAAGGTTATGCGAATAATAATAATTCTTATTTATATGTACAGTTTGTGTTAATTGGATTTGCCAATTGAATTGTGAAGAAAATATGAATAATTGAATGGTTGAATGTGCATTTATGCAGCTAATCTACTGATTCTTAGTAATTGTTTGTAAAAACGATTAAACTTGAATTTTGATTGTAATTTTAGATTTATGAAGAATAACTAAAAAATTAGTTTTACTTAAGACTTTATGAAAAATATTTAAAGAATCATAAAATTACTGTGAAATTTACGAGAATAATGACCTTCACTTAAATGAAGTGGTCGGTTAATTTTGTATATCTTGAAAGTTGTCATATAATACAGCACTTTTAAAAAAACTGTTCCTACTCACTAATTTTTATCGAGGAAGCCATGCAAGTAACGACTGAAGCGGTTTCGGGCGTTGCCCGTCGTTTAAATGTTTCTGTACCGACGAGCCGTATTAACGAGCAATTTGAAGCTCGTTTGAAGCGCACTGCCAAAACTGTGAAGATCAACGGCTTCCGTCCAGGTAAAGTACCTGAAAACGTTGTTCGTCGCGAATACGGTGCGGGCATTTATCAAGAAGTTGTAAATGACATCATTCGTGATAGCGTTTTTGAAGCAATTCAACAAGAAAAAATCAATGCGGTAGGAATGCCGAACATTGATAAAGTTGAACATAAAGAAGATGCTTTAGTTTTTGAAGCGACTGTAGAAGTTTATCCAGAAGTTACAGTACAAGCATTTGACGGTTTAGAAGTTGAACGTAAAACAGCTGAAATTAAAGATGCTGACGTTGACGCTATGATCGAAAACTTGCAAAAACAACGTCAAACTTGGGCTGTTACCAAGGGCATGGCGAAAAAAGACATGCAAGTGACTTTTGACTTTGAAGGCACTATCGACGGTGAGAAGTTTGAAGGCGGTTCTGCTGAAGACTTTAAACTTGTGTTAGGTTCAGGTCGTATGATTCCTGGATTCGAAGACGGCATCATCGGTATGAAAGCTGGCGAAGAGAAAGTAATCGATGTTACTTTCCCTGAAGACTACCAAGCTGAAAACTTGGCTGGTAAAGCAGCTCAGTTCAAAATCACTGTGAAGCAAGTTGAAAAATCAAAACTTCCAGAAATTGATGCTGAATTCTTGAAAATCTTCGGTGTAACTGAAGAAGAAGGCGTTGAGAAGTTAAAAGCTGACGTTCGCAAGAATATGGAACGTGAAGTTCGCAATGGTTTACGTAACCAAGTTAAACAAGCTGCTTTTGATGCACTTGTTGCTGCGAACGAAGTTGAAGTTCCAACTGCAATGGTTGCTCAAGAAATTGACCGTCAACGTCAACAAATGGTTCAACAATTCACTCAACAGTTCGGTGGTGCAGGCGCGCAATCTTTTGACAAGAGCATGCTTCCTGACGAATTGTTCAAAGAGCAAGCAGAGCGTTCTGTTAAGCTTGGCGTATTGGTGAGCAAAGTTTTAGCTGACGCTAAACTTGAAGTTGATCAAACTCGCGTTGATGCTTACATTGACGACATGGCTTCTTCTTACGAAGATCCAACTGAAGTGATTGAATACTTCAAAAATGATGCTCAACAACGTGCTCAAATCGAAGCAGTTGTATTAGAAGATCAAGTTGTTGATCACATCTTAGCTGCTGCTAAAGTGACTGACAAACCAGTATCTTATGATGATTTGTTAAAAGAACAACAAGCTCGCCGTATGGGCTAATCTTTTAAGAAGTCAGAAAAAGGCGCTTTAGGCGCCTTTTTTGTTTTTCACTATGTGGTTAATTTGAGTGCGACATTAAGTACTTAGGTATAAATAATATAATATTTCAGTGCGAACCTTTTGCAATTTGAGAAATTATCCCGCATATTGTTGCCATAGGTTAAGTCACAAAAAATTTAGGAATAAATAACGTATGTATGTTCCAACAATTGAAAATGCTTTAGTTCCTGTTGTGGTTGAACAATCTTCTCGCGGCGAACGTTCTTTTGATATTTATTCACGACTTTTACGTGAGCGCGTCATTTTCTTAACAGGTGAAGTTGAAGACAACATGGCAAATCTGATTGTTGCCCAAATGTTGTTTTTAGAAGCTGAAAACCCTGATAAAGATATCCACCTTTATATCAACTCTCCAGGTGGTTCTGTGACAGCGGGCATGGCTATTTATGACACGATGCAGTTTATTAAACCTGATGTCGTGACATATTGTATGGGTCAAGCTGCTTCAATGGGTGCATTCTTGTTAAATGCTGGTGCTAAAGGCAAACGCTATTGTCTAGAAAATGCGCGTGTCATGATTCATCAACCATTAGGTGGGTTCCGCGGTCAAGCATCGGATATTGAAATTCATGCGCGTGAAATTCTATTTATTAAAGAACGTTTAAACCGCTTAATGGCAGAGCACAGTGGTCAAGACTACGAAACCGTTGCTCGTGATACTGACCGTGATAACTTTATGACAGCACAGTCTGCTAAAGAATATGGTTTGGTTGATCAGGTGTTAAGTAAGCGTCCATAAGGACCTTCTGATGTAAATAACTTGAGATGTTGAAAAAGATCTCCATTTAGTTATTTATGCAGTGCATCTTGCCCTAATATTTAAGATTCTATTTGTGGAGTGAATATGTCCGAACATCCTCAAGGACAAAAACATTGTTCATTTTGCGGTAAAACGCAGTCTGAAGTCGGGAAACTGATTGCAGGTGAGGACGCATATATTTGTAATGAATGTGTGGATGTCTGCTTAGACCTTGTACAAACCAGCCAACAGGTTGAAGCAGGGGACTGGGCGAGTAAGGCATTACCAAAACCACATGAAATACGTGCTGCGCTTGATCAATATGTGATTGGTCAAGATCTTGCCAAAAAGACGTTATCTGTTGCGGTTTATAACCATTATAAACGCCTAAAAGTTGGTCATAATGGCCATGTGTCTAAAGAAGTAGAAATTGCTAAAAGTAACATTCTACTGATTGGACCTACAGGCTCGGGTAAAACTTTACTTGCGCAAACATTGGCTCGCCTTTTAGATGTTCCATTTGCAATGGCAGATGCAACGACATTAACCGAAGCGGGTTATGTGGGCGAAGATGTTGAAAATATTGTACAAAAGCTTTTGCAAAAAGCAGACTACGATGTAGAAAAAGCTCAGAAGGGCATTATCTATATTGACGAAATTGACAAGATTACTCGTAAATCTGAAAACCCGTCAATTACGCGTGATGTTTCTGGCGAAGGTGTACAACAAGCATTGTTAAAAATGATTGAAGGTACAGTGGCTTCTATTCCTCCGCAAGGTGGTCGTAAGCATCCGCAGCAAGAGTTTATCCAAATTGACACCTCGAATATCTTGTTTATTTGTGGTGGTGCATTTTCTGGTTTGGAAAAAATTGTACAGCAGCGTCAAGAGAAAGGCGGTATTGGTTTTACAGCTGATGTTAAAAACAAAGATGAAACCAAAAAACTTGCTGAATTGTTCCGTCAGGTTGAGCCAACCGACTTAGTGAAATTTGGTTTAATTCCAGAATTCATTGGTCGTTTACCAGTGATTGCTACACTTGAAGAGTTGGATGAAGAAGCATTAATGCAAATTTTGACTGAACCAAAAAATGCATTAACTCGCCAGTATCAATATCTTTTCACTATGGAAAATGTTGATCTGATCTTTGAAGATTCTGCATTGCGTGCTATTGCGAAGAAAGCACTTGAACGCAATACGGGTGCGCGTGGTTTACGTTCTATTATGGAGAACGTACTGCTTGAAACCATGTACGATTTACCAAGCCGTACTGATGTTGGAACAGTCGTCATTAATGAAGCAGTGATCAATGGTGAAGCAGAGCCTGTTTATAAAGCTGAGCGCCAACCTAAAGAAGCTGCAACGCATGAAAGTGTTGCTAAGGCAGATTTAAAGGTTATTGATTCGAAGTCTGCATAGATTTCATTCATCTAAAAAGCATGAATCGCGTTAGTGATTCATGCTTTTTTTGTTTTCAATTTATGTGCGTGGTGTTAATCTTAAAAATACAAAATACGCATAGTTTTGCGTTGTAAAAAATAAATCAAAAACAAAACGCTTTGAGGGATGCCATGCGTTATTTAATCGTATCTTTGTGCTGTGCCGGACTGTTTGTGGGCTGTCAAAGTTCATCTCATTTAGAAAAAAATACGGGTGAATTGACTGCAACCTTACCTAAAGTCGATATTGAAAAAGAACCCGGACTATTAGACCAATATCACGTAGGTGGTTTTGCTGTAGGTGGTTGGGTTAATCAAAAATTGGGTCAGACATTTGTCCCGATCAAACCACAAAATGCACAAGCTGCTGTTGTTTATCTCTATCGACCAGATACGAAATGGAATCGTCAGGAAATCGCGGCGATTAACCTGTTTGTAAATGGCAAGCGAATTCCGAGCCTACTACATAACCATTATTATTGGATTGAATTGCCAGCAGGGACTTATCGTCTTTCTGCGAGCCGCCCTTTATTGGGTATTCATTTTCAAGAGCCAAAATATATGGATATAACTGTTGAGGCTGGAACGTCTTATTATTTGAAATATGATGAAGAAAATAAAATGGACCGAGATGAACACACTGGCCCATTTATGTTAATGCAAGATAATATTGGCCGTAGAGAAATTGCCTTTACCGAGTTGAAATCTTCAAGCTACAACTTTGTAGCAGAAGATGCTTCAGGCAAGATTCGACATAAACCACAAGAATTAAAACCTGCCAAATATGATGAAAAATCAGATGTACATCTGATTAAACCATTTAAATTATGGAATCCTTTAACTTGGTAATGACTTGCAAAAGATAAAGAAAAGTTAAGACTTTTCTTTATCTTTCATCAATGGCGCAATAATTTTAAGCATCTCTTCTTGCATATGATCTCGTGCTTTAGGGTCATTAAAGGTCTGCTGTCCTAACTCCATCATATATTCTGAAATTTGCCCCATAATCTGCACATTTTTACGTGTAATCGATTGGCCTTCTGGGGTTTTTAAAAACTTAAGATTCGCCTGGATCTCTTCTTCAGAATATGTCTTTAAATAAATATCTTGTAATGCTTGGGTGGTTTTAGGGTTGCTGATGAGCTGATTGCTCGAATCTTTTAAGAGTAAACCTAACTTTTTTGCAGCTTCTTTTTCTTTTGGACCTAAAGTTTTGATACGCGTGATATTACTAACGATCTGTTCTGCCTGTTGATCATAATAAGGCGTTAATTCATTAATTGATTCTTTAAGTAGGTAATCAATTTGGCTCATTTGCATGAGTTCTTTAACTGAACTTAACTTAGCAGGAGATGCAAATAAGCTTGTAGTAATGCAGCTTAAGCAGAGGCTAATTGAAAGATTTTTAAGAATAGGGCGAATAGTCATGAAATGACCTATATTCAATATATGGCGAGAGAGTGCATTTATTAATAGCACAGATTGAAGAAGTAATTGTTACAATTCTTTTCAGATTTTAAAATAAAAAAGAATGCATAAAAAAAGCACCGAATTCGGTGCTTTTCTTGATTAGCCTGCCGCAGCGTCGACAACTGGAATTTTTCCAATTTTCGCTTGCCAGATTTTTGGAGCAATTGCATGAATTGATGTACCGTTTACATCAACTGCAACAGAAACAGGCATATCTTCAACTACGAATTTGTAGATTGCTTCCATACCTAAGTCTGCAAACGCAACAACTTCAGCTTCGCGAACAGCTTTAGATACAAGGTAAGCTGCACCACCAACTGCCATTAAGTAAGTTGCTTTGTTGTCTTTGATTGCTTTAATTGCTGTAGGACCACGATCAGCTTTACCAATCATGCCAAACAAGCCTGTATGCTCAAGTACTTTACGTGTGAATTTATCCATACGTGTTGCAGTTGTAGGACCAGCAGGACCAACAACTTCGTCACCCACTGGATCAACTGGGCCAACGTAGTAAATAAACTTACCTTTAAGATCAACTGGTAATTCTTCACCGTTGTCGATCATTTCAACCATACGTTTGTGCGCAGCATCACGACCTGTGTACATTGTTCCGCTAAGGAGTAATGTGTCACCTGGTTTCCAAGAATCCATTTCTGCTTGAGTAATGGTATCAAGGTTTACACGTTTAGATTTTGAAGAATCCCAAGTTACAGATGGGTAATCTTCAAGTTTAGGTGCTTGAATATGAGCTACACCTGAACCATCAAGCTGGAAGTGAGCATGACGAGTAGCAGCACAGTTAGGAATCATACCTACGGGTTTACCAGCAGCGTGACATGGGTAATCTTTAATTTTAATATCAAGAACAGTGGTTAAACCGCCAAGACCTTGTGCACCAATACCAAGTGCGTTTACTTTTTCAAAGATTTCGATACGAAGTTCTTCGATTTTGTTTTCTGGTCCACGGCGAAGTAATTCGTCCATGTTGATTTCTTCCATGAGCGCTTCTTTAGCAAGCATCATGGCTTTTTCAGCAGTACCACCAATACCAATACCGAGCATACCTGGAGGACACCAGCCTGCACCCATTGTTGGTACAGTTTTAAGTACCCAATCAACAATCGAGTCAGATGGGTTAAGCATCGCAAGTTTAGATTTATTTTCTGAACCGCCACCTTTAGCAGCAACAGTAATATCTACTTTGTTACCCGGAACGAGTTTGTAGTGAATTACAGCTGGGGTATTATCTTTTGTGTTTTTGCGACCAAATGCAGGGTCAGCAAGTACAGATGCACGAAGAACGTTGCTATTTTCAAGGTAACCTTGGCGAACACCTTCATTTACTGCATCGTCTAAGCTCATTGTTAAATCAAATTTAACATCTAAGCCCACTTCAAGGAAAACGTTAACAATACCAGTATCTTGGCAAATTGGACGATGACCTTCCGCACACATGCGAGAGTTAATTAAAATCTGTGCAATTGCATCCTTTGCAGCTTGGTTTTCTTCGCGATCATAAGCGCGACTCATCGCTTGGATGAAGTCTTGCGGGTGATAGTACGAAATAAACTGTAGGGCGTCCTTGATTGATGTAATCAAGTCATCTTGTTTGATAATCGTTGTCATACCAAAAAATCTCTTGAGCGGGCTGTTAGCTAGCGGGCTAAATTATATGACAAAAAGATAGTTTTGTGGGAGATTGGTTGATCTTTTGACCGAAAGTCGCATAAGACTATATAGGGCGCATTTAAACATCAGAGATAGGAAATTATTTATTTTGAAAAGATTAAAATAAAAAAAGCCATTTGAGCGGACATCAAATGGCGAGAGGTAGAAGCGGATCAAATTATTAGTTATTTAGCAGCAGCTTGCTGTTCAGCCTGAATTGCCGTTAATGCAATGGTAAACACGATGTCATCTACCAATGCTCCACGAGACAAGTCATTTACAGGTTTGTTTAGACCTTGCAACATTGGTCCAACGCTCACAACATTTGCAGCACGTTGTACTGCTTTATAAGTCGTGTTACCCGTATTTAAGTCAGGGAAAATAAATACATTGGCACGACCTGCAACTCGCGAGTCTGGTGCTTTTTGGCGTCCAACACTTTCAACTGAAGCTGCATCGTACTGAAGTGGACCATCAATAAGTAAATCAGGGCGACGTTGCTGAGCAATTTGAGTTGCTTGTTGTACCTTCTCAACATCTGCACCTGTTCCAGAAGTACCGGTTGAGTAGCTGATCATGGCAATACGTGGATCAATTCCAAAAGCTTTAGCCGAGTCAGCGGATTGAATCGCAATTTCAGCCAGTTGTTCTGCGGTAGGGTCTGGGTTAATTGCACAGTCGCCATACACATAAACTTCATCTGGTAAAAGCATAAAGAAGATAGATGAAACCAGTGAATATTCAGGGGCTGTTTTGATGAGCTGAAATGCAGGGCGGACCGTATTTGCTGTGGTGTGTACTGCACCGGAAACTAGGCCATCTACTTCGTCTAAAGCTAACATCATCGTACCGAGTACTACGGTGTCTTGAAGTTGTTCCTTTGCCTGAAGCTCGTTGAGTTTACCTTTACGCAGTTCGACCATTGGTGCTACATATTGGTCGCGAATGCTATCTGGATCAACAATTGCTAATCCGGCTGGTAATTCAATACCGCGTGCTTTTGCAACATCCTGAACCGCCTCTGGTTTTGCCAGTAAAATACAGTCAGCAATGCCACGTGCCTGACAAATTGCCGCAGCTTGAATGGTGCGTGGCTCATCGCCTTCAGGCAGTACAATTCGTTTTTTCGCTGCAATCGATTTTTGCACCAGTTCGTGACGGAAAGCCGATGGAGACAGGCGAGGGGTAGCTGCATTGTTGCTGTGCTGCTTAAGCCATTCGACATCAATATGACTTGAAACAAAACGAGTCACTTGTTCCGCACGTTCAGTATCATCTACAGGAATTTCATTACCAAAGTCAGATAAACGCTGAGCAGTTTCTAATGTATTGAGACGTGTATGTAAAATTGGTAAGCCTTGCTTGATCGCATTTTGGCAAAACTCTAAAAGCTCAGGAGCTGGTGCTTCACGTTCAGTAAGAACCAAACCAGCGAGTGGAATACCATTACTGGTCGCCAAACTACTTGCCAGTAATACGTCTGTACGCTCAGACGCACTAATAATTAGTTCGCCTGCAATAAATTTATTGAGTTCATATTCAATACTTGATGCAATTAAACTTGAATGCAAAATACGGCGTGTTTTAGCTTCACCTTGATGTACCCATTGCCCATCAATCACATTCGCAATATCTAGGGTTCTCGGTACGCTTAGCGTATTGCTAAATGGAACTAAACCAATAATCGGTAAATCGCTAGAGCCAAAATAACGATTATATTTTTGCAATTCGGTCGTAAATTTTGCGATGTCTTCGGTTGGTCGTAATGATGGATCAAACGCAACAGGAATTTGTGCTGTTTCTTCGGTTAATCCACGGGTACGCATAAAGAGTACACCCGCAGTACGATTTGACGCTGCACCGCCAAACTGACGTAAATGAGCATCTACTTTTTCTGCGGCTTTTTTAGGGTTTTGAATATCTGCTGTACTGACCAATACGACTTCTGCATCAAGTGCTTGTGCAAGACTTGCGTTGAGTTCACTGGCGAAGTGGTCTTGTCCGTTTGGTAATAAGCCTTCCACAATAATGACATCATGGTCTGCTGCAACACTGCGATGTAGACTCACAGCTTCTTCAAGTAATTCATCCACTTCCCCAGCGGCAATAAGCTGAGTTAATTTTTCATGCGAAATAGATTGAACAGTTTTACCTTGAAATAAGTGACCAAATAAAGAAGTTGTTCGGTCAAGATGCTCTTGGTCTTCTTGAGAAAATGGTTTTAAAAAGCCTGCTTTAATCCCGTTGCAATCAAGTGCGTAAATCATGCCTAGGCAGGCAGAGGTTAAACCAACGCCTTCACCTGTAGGAATCAATAAAATTGTATTCATATAAACCTATAAATAAATGAATATCGAGTTTTCGCTAAGATCTGATTAAGCAAGGCTTGCTACAGATGCTGTAGTTCCTGCCGCTTCAACAACTTGACGGGTTTCTTTGGCAATACGGCCTTCTTCATCTGTTGGAATGACCCAAATTTGCGGACCTGTTCCATTATCAATTCGGCCTTCAGTGCCACGTTTTAAGTTGTTGTTTTGATCTTTGTCGAGCTGCAAACCAAAATGAGGTAAATACGCTAAAGTTTTTTCACGAATATATGCCGAGTTTTCACCAATACCACCTGTGAAAATGAGGCCGTCTAAAGTTGGTAAACCACAGCTTAAGGCAGCAAGTGATTTTGCAAGGCGATAACTAAACACTTCAATTGCAAGGCAAGCATCTTCATTGCCAATTTCTGCTGCTTCAATGACTGTACGCATGTCATTAGACAATTGCGATAAGCCAAGTAAGCCACTTTCGTTATTTAAAACTTTATCAATTTTAGCGAGATCCCAACCGAGGTTTTTCGCAAGGAAGCTATGTAAGCTTGGGTCAACGTCACCACTACGAGTTCCCATCACCACACCTTCAAGTGGAGTAAGGCCCATAGAGGTATCAACACTTTGTCCGTTCCATACTGCACAAGTTGAACTGCCGTTTCCTAGATGTGCTGTTAACCAACCACCTTTTTTCAGATTGCCTGCAAGTTCACTTGCTCGGTCAGACACATAGGCATGGCTTGTACCATGAAAGCCATAACGACGGACGTTATGTTCGGTATATAAGAACTTAGGAATTGCATAACGGTAGGCATGCGGTGGCATGGTTTGATGGAATGCTGTGTCGAAGACTGCAACTTGAGGCAATTCAGGAAATAGGCGTACGGTTGCGTCAATACCGATTAAATGTGCTGGGTTATGAAGCGGAGCCAAAGGTGTTGCAGCGCGAATACGTTCAATAATTTCAGGAGTGAGTAATTCTGCTTTGGTTAAACTGCCGCCGTGTACAACACGATGTCCGATTGCTTGCGGTTTGTAGTTAGCAAGACGTGCAAGTAGAGTTTCTAAAGCTTTGGCATGGTCAGCATAAGGGATAGCAAGTTCAAGTGGTTCACCACCAACTGTCACTCCCTTAATACGAGCATCGGCTGCCCCCAAGTTTTCTGCTAAACCGTAAATACGATCTTCACGACGTTCTGAAACTAGAGCATATTTAATAGATGAAGAGCCGCAATTGATAACTAATACTGATGTAGCCACGTTGAAATACCCACGTCCTGATTTAAAATAGTTTTCCTAACTTCCTGTTCAAAATGTATTATTTTCGGCTACACGTTGAACGGGTTGTCATGTTTTAACATGTGTTGTTTTTCTGTCCAAGATAGACTTTAGCCCATTAGACTTAAGCACTATCGACCATCAAATTATTTGTAACTAATATTTGTTCAGTATAAAGCTTAATCACTGTATTCCTTGTTTTTTTATAAGGATGCAAACGAGTTTTTTGTATACATTTATGAAAAGTAAGCTTGAATCAAATTTTATTTTAAATGTTGGGTATTGATTCTTTATTAAGAGGGCAGAAGTCTCTTTAATTAAATTTGAAAAATATATTACAAATAATATACGTAATTGAAATTAAGAATTAATAGTAGGAATGAGAATTATAAAGAATAAAACATAGGCTTATTAGAACTAAAAAATAGTATGAAAAGCTTATTATCTAGATGTTGTTCAATGTGTTTCATAATATTGATATTACAATAATTTTACCATAATTTCTGAAGTTCAGTTTAAGCATAAATAATCGAGATTTTAAATAGGTTTTTGGTCTAAAACCTAAGCTTACTATGCCTCTAAGGCTTGTGCTGAGGTCATTACAGCAGCATTGACTGGGGTTGCATGTCGCTTTTCGCCTGAATAATATTATTCATCCTTTTTCAAATGATAAGAAAATATATCATTTGGTTTATTTTTTCCCGGCTTATCCGGTTGTACAGGAGCGTCCTGCATGGACTTGCCGAATCCCATACTGGCAAAAGTTACCGAGCGCGTAATTGCGCGTAGTCAAAAAACTCGTTCTGCATATTTACAACGTATTGAACATGCACAAGGCAAATTTCCTGCTCGTGGTGCACTCTCATGTGCCAATCTGGCTCATGGTTTTGCCAGCATGGAAGATAATGAAAAATTAATTATTAAAGTAGGCCGTGAGCCAAATATTGGCATTGTATCTTCATATAACGAAATGCTCTCGGCACATGCACCCTATAAAACATTTCCAGATCTAATTAAAACAGCCGCTCGTGAAAATGGTGGTGTAGCGCAATTTGCAGGTGGTGTGCCAGCGATGTGTGACGGTATTACTCAAGGTAATGCTGGCATGGAACTATCATTGTTCTCTCGTGAAACCATTGCGATGAGCACAGCGATTGCATTGTCTCATAACATGTTTGATGCAGCACTATGTCTGGGTGTTTGCGACAAGATTGTGCCAGGATTATTGATTGGTGCTTTGCAATTTGGCTATTTACCTACCATTTTTGTGCCTGCGGGTCCAATGACAAGTGGGTTATCTAATGATGATAAAGCCAAAATCCGTCAGCAGTTCGCAACAGGTGAAGTTGGGCGCGATGCCTTGCTTGAAGCTGAATCAGCAGCCTATCACGGACAAGGTACCTGTACGTTTTACGGTACAGCCAACAGTAATCAAATGTTGATGGAAGTGATGGGTTTACATCTTCCAAGTGCCGCATTTGTTCATCCTCATACACCATTGCGTGACGCACTCACCGCAGAAGCTGCGATTCGTGTACTTGACTTAACTGTTGAGCGCGGAAACTACACGCCGATTGGTCATGTCGTTGATGAAAAAGCAATTATAAACGGTATTGTGGCGTTACTCGCTACTGGCGGCTCAACTAACCATACTTTGCATCTTATTGCGATTGCTCGCGCGGCTGGCATCTTGATTGACTGGGATGACTTTGATGAATTGTCGGCTGTTGTTCCATTGCTCGCAAAAATCTATCCAAATGGTAAAGCCGATGTAAACCATTTTCAGGCTGCGGGTGGGGTTGCTTTCCTCATTCGTAATTTGCTTGAAGCTGGTTTATTGCATAACGATGTGACTACCGTTGCAGGTAAGGGTTTACACCATTACACCAAAGAACCAAAACTGATCGACGGTAAGCTCACTTGGGTCGATGGCGTGGTTCAAACCCTTGATGACAAAGTTCTGCGTAGTTTCGATGAGCCATTCCAACCAGATGGTGGCTTGCGTTTGATGCAAGGGCGTTTAGGACGTGGTGTGATCAAAATCTCTGCCGTTGCTCCAGAACATCGTAAAGTTAAAGCACCTGCAATCGTGTTTGATTCTCAAGAAGCAGTGCAAGCTGCATTTGATCGTGGTGAGTTACACCGAGATTTCATTGCTGTTGTTCGCTTCCAAGGCGCACGTGCGAATGGTATGCCAGAACTACACCGCTTAACCCCTGTATTAGGTGTTTTACAAGATCAAGGTTTCCATGTGGCATTAGTAACCGATGGTCGTATGTCGGGTGCTTCAGGCAAAGTTCCAGCAGTGATTCATTTATCTCCAGAGGCTTTGCTGAACGGTCCGATTGCTAAAGTGCAAACGGGAGATATGTTGGTGATTGATGCTGAAGCTGGTGTACTCGATATTGAGTTAGATGAAGCTGTTTGGCAGTCACGCCCTGTTGCACAACCTGAACATCAGGCAGAAAACGAAGTCGGCTTTGGCCGTGAATTATTTGGTGTATTCCGTGCAGCTGCTGCCCCAGCTGAGCATGGTGCTTCTGTGTTTGGTGCTTTGGTTGGTGAAATCGTTCAACCTTAGACTTTAATAATAATAGGAATAGAAAAGTAATGATTAAGATTGAAGATGTTGTTCAATTAGGACCAGTGATTCCTGTACTGGCATTTGAGTCTGCCGAGCAAGGTGAACATGTATCACGCGCGCTGCACACTGGTGGCGTGAAAGTATTGGAAATTACGTTACGTACTGCGGCAGGACTGGCTGCTATTGAGCGTGCGAGCCAGTTGGCAGATGACATTGTGGTCGGTGTAGGTACGATTACCAAGCCAGAACATTGTGCTCAAGCAAAAAAAGCTGGGGCTCAATTTGGTGTGTCACCGGGTTTGACTAAAGATTTACATTTGGCTGCGCAAGATGCCGGTTTGCCGTTATTACCAGGTGTGATGACGCCAAGTGACCTGATTCAGGCAATTGAATTAGGTTATGAGATTGTGAAGTTCTTTCCAGCTCAGCAAGCGGGTGGAGTCGAGATGCTAAAAGCATTTTATGGTCCATTTCCAAACCTACGTTTTTGCCCTACAGGTGGCATTACTGTAGAGACAGCTCCGGAATTTTTAAAGCAACCAAATGTGGTGTGTGTTGGTGGTTCGTGGTTAACACCGAAAGCGGTAGTTGCTTCACAAGATTGGGCGGAAATTACTCGCTTGGCACAATTGGCTAGTCAGTTGAGAGCTGATTAAGTGTAGTAAATATTTATAAAAATGAAGTGCGTTTGATGTGCTTTAGAGCTTATGTCGATATGACCAGTAGTGATGCTGGTCATACCTAAATATAAAAAATTAGTGTCTCAACAGTAGGAATTATCCTGGTTGAAGACCTTTATTTGGGCTTAGTTGCCTAGATAGTTACTCCAAGGAGAAATGTCACATGGAGACGGTTCAGGGTGGCATGTTGCTTATCTATACTGTAATCGCGATTATTGCTTTAGTTGTCATGATCGCGAAGTTCAGAATTTATCCATTTCTAGTTCTTATTATTGTTTCACTCGGTTTAGCCTTAGCTGTTGGCATGCCAATGGGCGACATTGTTAAATCCTACGAAGCTGGTACTGGTAAAACCTTGGGTCACCTTGCGATTGTAATCGCACTCGGAACAATGCTCGGTAAAATGATGGCCGAGTCGGGCGGCGCAGAGCGAATAGCAATTACTTTAATTAAATGGTTCGGTGAGAAAAATATTCACTGGGCCATGATGTTCATTGCCCTTATTGTGGGGCTGCCTGTATTTTTCGAAGTGGGCTTCGTACTCCTTATTCCAATTGCTTTTAACATTGCCAAAAGAACGGGCAAGTCGTTATTGGTTGTAGGTTTGCCTATGGTTGCAGGGTTGTCCGTTGTGCATGGTTTGATTCCACCACATCCGGCAGCTTTGTTGGCAGTACAGGCATATCACGCTGATATTGGTAAAACAATTGCCTACAGTTTGTTAGTGGGCGTACCAACGGCGATTGTTGCAGGGCCGTTGTATGCATTATGGATCAACAAATATGTCAAATTGCCTGAGAACAATCCATTATTTAAGCAATTTGTTGAGGTAGACAAGAAAGAAACTCGTGAGCTACCAAGCTTTGGAATTACCTTATTTACGATTATGTTGCCTGTCGTATTAATGTTAATCGGAAGTTGGGCTGATCTTTTCTTTGCACCACAAACTTTCGCAAACGACTTACTACGTTTCATTGGTACTTCTGATATCGCATTGCTTATTGCCGTACTGGTCAGCTTTATTACCTTTGGTACGATGCAGGGCTTTAACCGTGAACAGATCGAAAAATTCTGTGGCGGTTGTTTGGCTTCTATTGCCGGAATCATGTTGATTGTCGGTGCTGGTGGCGGTTTTGGAGGTATTTTGCGTGACAGTGGTATTTCTAATGAGATCGTTTCTACAGCCTTGAAGGCAAATTTGTCACCGTTATTGTTGGGCTGGTTAGTTGCAGCATTGATTCGTTTGGCAACAGGTTCGGCAACAGTCGCTATGGCTACTGCTTGTAGTATTGTTGCTCCGATTGCTGCTACAGCTGGTGTTACCGTTAGACCGGAACTTTTAGTACTTGCCACAGGGTCAGGTTCATTAGTTTTCTCTCATGTAAATGATGCAGGATTTTGGTTAATCAAAGAATATTTTGGTATGACAGTAGGGCAGACACTCAAAACTTGGTCAGTATTAGAAACCATTATTTCGGTGTTGGGTTTGTCTTTCACGCTACTTCTTAGCACTATTTTATAATTAGAGGTAAGTAATCCATGATTGTGATTGCAATGGGTGTCTGTGGAACAGGCAAAACACTGATTGGTGAGTTGCTGTCGGAGCATTTGGCTTGTGAGTTTCTTGATGGAGATACACTGCATTCGACTGCAAATAAAAGCAAGATGAGTCAGGGTATTCCTCTAACTGATGAAGATCGCATGCCTTGGTTACACGCGATTCGTAAAGCTATTGAAGAGAAGCAGCAGGCGGGTGAGACCGCAGTGTTTACTTGTTCTTCACTAAAGCGGGTCTACCGAGATATTTTACGCGGACATGACCAGAATGTGCAGTTTGTATATTTAAAAGGGTCATATGAGTTGTTAAAACAGCGTCTTGCTGAGCGAGCAGGCCATTTTTTTGACCCTTCTTTATTACAGACTCAGCTTGATACTTTAGAAGAGCCTGATGTTCATGAGGCAATTACGATTGATATCGCATTGACACCTGAACAAATAGTTGTGCAGGTCATGCAAAAACTAGGGGTAACTGACAGCGTGTGTAGGGGGTAACCTCATTTAGAAACATTGCAAAGTCTTGATTGATTTGTGGTGCGGCTCAAGCAAAGTGAATACCAGTAATGGTATTGGTATTCACAGGAACAAGGTCTGATCATAGCGGGCTAGGTTCGAATATATAAATACATAAATATATAAAACTTGGAGATAACAAGAATGAGTCATTCAAATAATTTGCAGCAGAAATTTCCCGTAGTAGATAGTATTCCTGAGAACGTGCGTCTGCCATCCCAGATTCATCAGCGTGTCTCATTAGTAGATGGTGAGCTGAAGTTGTGGGCTGGTGCAACCAAGAAAACATTGTCCCCAATCTGGACTCAGCAGCCTGATGGTAGTTTGCAGCAAGTTGAGCTTGGCAGTTATCCAATCATGGGTGAGAAAGAAAGCGACGAAGCACTAGAAGCAGCAGTATTGGCCTACAACAATGGTCGTGGTGAATGGCCAATGATGAAAGTTGGTGAGCGCATCGCCTGTATGCAGAATTTCATTCAGCGTATGGTGGAGCGGCGAGACTTAATTGTTAAACTGATCATGTGGGAAATTGGCAAGAGCTTGGCTGATTCTGAGAAAGAGTTTGACCGTACTGTCACATATATGCGTCAAACTATTGATGCTCTGAAAGACCTAGACAATGCCAACTCCCGCTTTGTGATTGCTGAAGGTACTATTGGTCAAATCCGTCGTACCCCGTTGGGCGTAGTGTTGTGTATGGGGCCATATAACTACCCGCTGAATGAAACCTTTGCTACCCTGATTCCAGCTATGCTAATGGGTAATACCATCGTCTTCAAACCACCTCAATTTGGTACCTTATTGTTTGAACCATTGCTGGAAGCATTCCGTGAATCATTCCCGAAAGGTGTGATCAATACCATTTATGCGCCAGGCTCACTGGTGGTGCCGCATCTGTTGGCATCTGGAAAAATCAACGTATTGGCGCTGATTGGTTCTAGCAAAGTGGCCGATTACTTGAAAAAGCAACATCCTAAATCTCACCGTCTGCGTGCGATTTTGGGGCTAGATGCGAAGAATGCTGCCATTATTCTGCCGGATGCCGACTTGGGTCTGACAGTGAAGGAGTGTCTGCTGGGTGCATTGTCGTTTAATGGTCAGCGTTGTACTGCGCTCAAAATGCTGATGGTACATCGCTCGATAGCCGATGAATTTGTTAACCGCTTAACGGCTGAACTGACCAAACTGAAAGTGGGTATGCCGTGGGAAAAAGGTGTGTTTATTACTCCGCTGCCAGGCATGCACCGTACGGCTTACATGACAGAAGTCATTGAAGATGCCGTGGCTAAAGGGGCAAAAGTGGTTAATGTAGAGGGTGGTGAATTCTGCAAAACTATGTTCTATCCAGCCGTAGTTTATCCAGTGACTGAAGGCATGAGACTGTATCGTGAAGAACAGTTTGGTCCAGTGGTGCCAGTCTCTGTTTATGATGACATTGAAACTGTGCTGGAATATGTCACTACTTCTGATCATGGTCAGCAGGTGAGTATTTTTGGTAGCGACCCTGAGCAAATTGGCCATTTGGTTGATCCGCTGGTCAATCAGGTTTGCCGTGTAAACATTAATTGTCAGTGCCAACGTGGACCAGATGTGTTTCCATTCGGTGGTCGTAAAGATTCTGCGGAAGGCACACTGTCTGTGCATGATGCGCTGCGTGCATTCTCTATCCGTTCTATGATTGCTGCTAAACAGACTGATGACAGCAAAGGCATGCTGGCTTCAATGGTGTCTGAGCACTATTCTAAATTTGTGAATACCGACTTTATTTTCTAAGCGGTATGTAGTTAAAAAAACCAGCCATCGGGCTGGTTTTTTTGCTTGTAAAATTTGAATAATAAAATAAACAAAAACGCCTGATATTAATCAGGCGTTTTTGTTTGGAATAATAGATCGATTATTGACGAATCTGACCATCACCTAACACAATCCATTTTTGAGAAGTTAAACCTTCTAAACCAACCGGACCACGTGCATGGATTTTATCTGTAGAGATACCAATTTCTGCACCTAAGCCATATTCAAAACCATCAGCAAAACGAGTCGAAGCATTGACAACCACTGAACTCGAATCTACACGAGCCAAGAATTGACGCGCTAAACTATAATTTTCGGTCACAATCGCATCGGTGTGATGTGAACCATATTTGTTGATATGGTCAATTGCTTCGTCTAAACCACTAACAACTTTAATTGCAAGAATTGGCCCTAAATATTCGGTATACCAATCTTCTTCCGTTGCAGCTTTAACAGATGGGCCTAAAATTCGGCGTGTTTCTGGGCAGCCACGTAGTTCAACTTGCTTTTCTGCATAAAGTTCGGCAATGCGTGGTAAGAAAACGTCTGCAATTTTTTCATCTACAAGCAGAGTTTCCATCGCATTACAAACACCATAGCGATGAGTTTTTGCATTCAATGTAATAGGTAAGGCTTTGTGAAGGTCTGCTTGCGCTTCGACAAATACATGACAGTTACCATCAAGATGCTTAATAACAGGAATACGTGCTTCATTCGTCACACGCTCAATTAAGCTTTTACCACCACGTGGAACAATGACATCCACATATTCAGCCATAGTAATAAGATGGCCGACTGCCGCACGATCAGGCGTATCAATAACTTGTACTGAATGTTCAGGTAAGCCTGCTACTTTTAAGCCATGCTTAATTGCTTCTGCAATTGCTTTATTTGACTCAAGTGCTTCTGAACCACCACGCAAAATAATGGCATTGCCCGATTTGATGGCTAAAGATGCTGCTTCTAGCGTGACATTTGGGCGTGATTCGTAAATCATCCCAACGACACCTAGAGGTACACGCATTTTGCCAATTTGAATACCTGTTGGGCGGTATGCAAGATCAGTAATTTCCCCAATAGGATCGACAAGCGCGATCACATCTTTTAAACCTTGCAACATTCCTTTAAAACGTGCAGGCGTAAGTTCAAGACGATCAAGCAATGCGCTATCGAGCTGATTGCTACGACCTTTATCCATGTCCACTTGATTCGCTGCCAAGATTGCTGCCTGATTATTTTCCAAAGCAGTATAAATAGCAGAGAGTGCATGATTTTTAAGCGAGGTAGAAGCACTTGTTAAGACGCGTGAGGCGTCACGTGCTTGTTGCCCGACTTTTTGCATATATTGTTCAATTGAATCTTGCATAGCCGTTTTTAATCGTTTACCAATGACTACGATAGTAGCAGTCAAATGCGGAACAATGAATGGCTTTTTTTGAAAAATGTGACCGCTATAAAAAAACATTTAAATATTTTGCAAACTATTAGCGACTTAAACAAGATGAGCGGTCATTTGAGCGATTGCGTATATTTCACACAATTGTTTAGAATGTTATTGTGCAATACAAACTAATACAAATTTTAAAGTTTTGTGCATAAAAGGTTACGTGTTCAAGAAGGAACTCTTGCAGCATAAAAAAATTACAGCAAGGAGGAAGCAAGGATATGAATTCCATTATTCAAATGGATTCGGAGATAAACCAAGCTTATGCCGGTTTTGGCTTTTTCGATATCTACCATAGAGATAGTTTTAAACAACCTGCTCGTACAACATGGATTGACGGCTGGAAGATTGAATATATGGCAATTGCCGATCCAAAAACGATTCACAATACGCCAATTGTGATTGTGGGTGGTGCTTTCCAGAATTTTAATTCTTATAAATATTGTGTTGAACAATTGTTTGAAAGCGGTCCGGTCATTTTAATTGATTTACCTTCTATGGGCGCAAATCAGCAAATTACCAATCGGGATACAGGAGTATCTGCGGGTACTTTAGAATTACCTGATCTATCTAAAATGTTGGGACGCTGGCTGGATATTGTTGGACTACAAAAAGTTTCCGTTATGGGAATGTCTTTGGGCTCAGTAATAGCCTCTTGCTTTGCTTATCATCGCCCAGAATTAATGGATCGCATGATCTTGATGGGTGTCATGCAAAAGACCCGAAAAAGTTGGCGAATGATTTTGGAAGAGTCCCTCAAGCTCATGCAAGAAAACCGCATGGACGAGTTTGGGCAAGCCGTGATTTTATATTTGGTGAATCATGCCAAATTAGATAAAACCCGCATGTCACCTACAGCTAAAAAATTATTTTTTAGGCAAATGGCTGAGTTTACGGGCACTGAACGAGAGCGTTATGAAATTAACTGTAATCGTCTTTTGCGTTTAACTGACGTGCCAATTCCGGCGTGTAAAACGCTAGTTGCTGCAGGGCAATACGATAGCTTTACTCTGCCACATGAAAATGCAAATTTTGCTTTGCAATGTCCAGATATGGAATTTGCACTTATTGCAAACGCGGACCATGTACCTCAGTTGCAGCGTCGTAAAGAAACTATGAGTTTGTTCACCACTTTCTTGAAGGGGGAATCTATCCATAATTTGGATGGCATTATTCCCATGACACGTGAACAAATGCAAAAGATGGAGCGTCGTGGTGAAGAACGGGTTCGGGTTTTACAGCCAAAAACTCAACTTACTCACCGAGAGTTTGATGTACAGGTGCCAGTGACGATCGTTGATGTCACATTCTTTGGTATGTATTTAAAAATGGATGATGTTTCGAAGCTGGATTTTGTAAATGAACATCCACGTGATTTAGCACTGCATTTAGAAGATGAAGAAGGTACTTTTTCAATTGAATGTTTAATTTTTGAAAGTACAGAGCAGGGGATTCGAGCTTTGTTCAAACATGGTAGTTTTGAACTTGCTGATCGTTTAAGTCGTTTTATTGCTCGTCAAAAACAAACTGTTTAATCTATTTCTTATAGTTGGAAGCTCGTAATTTTCGAGCTTCCAATTTTTTATGCTTATTATTTTGTTTGGCTATGGATTATCCAGACAAGATCACCTAAATGTTGCCCATGATCATTGGAAGGAACTTGCCCAAAAAATATTTGTGGCTGTTCAACTGTGGCATGTTGAAACCCCGCATCTTTAAAAAAATCTTGCACTTCTTGAGGACTTTTAAAATGAAAACTAAAGGAACTGCGGGACATTAATTTAAGTAGCTTACTACTGTTCCAGATCAGGGTCGCCAGTTTGTTTTTAATTGGTTCAGGGTACAGATCCGTTAAATAGTGGAAAGTTTTAAAAGCAGTACCGTAGTGCGCAATCGATTGAATGAGTTGTTTTAATAAATCTTTATCAAAATAGTTAATTAAACCTTCACTAATTACAACCAATGGGTGGTTCGGGTCAAACACTTCAAATGCTTGTGCAAAAGCTTCTGTAAATAAATCAACCGATAAAATTTCAGGCGGATTTTTTTCAATTTGCTGAAGTGCATTTTGTTTGGTTTGTGCCATATCGGGTAAATCAAGCTCCCGATAGGTAATTGAAGGGTAATGCTGCCTAAACCACCATCCGCGAGGGGACAGACCACATGCTATTTCAAGGACTTGTAGATCAGGATTTTCTTGAATTAACTTCTCTAAATGATGATCAAGCATGGTATGGCGTTGTTTGAGTGTGGTGCGCATGCTGCCACCCACATACTTCTCGGCCCAAGATTCTATCGGGTGAACCAAATACGCCAGTGATTTGCCTTTAGCGGTAGCAAGTGCTTCGTGAGAGATCCCCATTTGGTACCAGATATAGCCGGTATAGTGTGCAGTAAAAGAAATATGGCGGTGTTTAGAAAGTTGTTGTGTCATTCGTCCTGAACTCGGTTTATTGTTTTTGTGTGATCCTCATTATTCATAACAATGAAGAGGTTTTAATGCATTGATGTTGAATGAACCTGCATGACGAAGTCCTGTCAATTAGGTTGGCATTCTGGGATGAACTTTCAGTTAGAGTTACTTTTCTTTCGGGAAAAGTAACCAAAACCTGAGGTGCGAATAGCAAAGATTAATTATCTTTGCCGTACCGTAAAACGAAAGCTATGCTTGAGTAAAATACTACGCACTTCGTTTGTCTTGCGCAATGCGAAAGCGCTAACGCTTTTGCATTGCTCAGGTTGCGTATGACTTAACCGCGTATCAGATAGTGAATAGGTTTTTGTAGCCAATTGAAATTTATACTAACTTAAATTGAATTCTTAAACTCTTCAATGGCTGTTTTGACAGCTTGCCACTCATCTCCTAGCGATAAGATTTCACCAATCTGAATTTGTGGAATTTGACCGCGCATACGTTCTAAACGTTCTTGGTTTGGCAGAGCAAGTTTTTCGATACCTTCTAGTGCTGTGCATGCTGCATTACGGTCATTACACACAAGCCCCATATCACAACCCGCAGAAAGCGCGGCTTGAATACGTGCATCTGCACCACCTGCTACACACGCGGCTTGCATAGTTAAGTCGTCAGAGAAGAGTACACCATCAAACTTTAAACGGTTGCGTAGAACTTCTTGAATCCAAAAAGGTGAAAAACCAGCTGGATTTGGGTCAATCTGATCATAAATCACATGTGCTGGCATGAGTGCATCAAGCTGAGGCATGAGCTTAATAAAGCTTTGCATGTCATGATTATAGATTTCGTCATAGCTACGGCTGTCAATTGCTGCTGCAACATGTGAATCTGCTTTCACTGAACCGTGGCCAGGGAAGTGCTTGCCCGTATTTGCCATTCCGGCTTTTTTCATGCCTTGCATAAATGCGCCAGCAAGAGGTGCGATATCTTCAATGTTTTTAGAGAAACCTCGGTCACCAATGACGTCACTAATTGCATTAAGGTCTAAAACTGGTGCAAAACTAAAATCGATACCGACTGCAAGGACTTCGGTTGCCATGAGCCAACCACACTGTTCAGCTAGCCCAAGTGCTTTTTGAGGTTGGGTAATATAGAGTTCACCAAAACGGCCCATGGCCGGTAATAAGGTGAAACCAGATCTTAGGCGCTGAACTCGACCACCTTCTTGGTCAACAGCAATTAAAATATCTGGACGAATTTGACGCATGTGGTCTGTTAAAGCACGGACTTGTTGCGGAGATTCAATATTTCGTGCAAATAAAATCATGCCACCGACTTGCGGAGCGCGTAATAGTTCAATATCTTCTTGAGTAAGTTCTGTGCCGGCGATATCCAGCATCAATGCGCCAATCATATTGGTTCCATTTGAATTTTGATTGAAAAACAATAAGCGAATTTTGCAATGTTTTGCTACATTTTGTCAGTACAGAATATGATAAAACTACACGGTATAAACAATTTAGTTGGTTAAGATTTTGAATCTGCTTAGTTCATATCGAAAACAGAGCATGTAAGATAGGAACACCCAAGGAAGTATTAAAAATTTATGAAACTTCAAACTATAGCTTGTGCAGTAGCGATCGCGACTGGCGGTTTATTCTTCTCTCATACGATGAATGAAGCGAGAGCAGCAACGAATACTGCTGTGGTTTCTCAATCGATCCAGCCAACGCAAGAGCAGGCTTTGGTAGCCCGCCAACTGGCAACTTTAGTTGATCGCCAACATTATTTGAATATGCGTCTGGATGCGACAACATCAAATCGTATTCTCGATATGTATTTAGATAATCTTGACCCAGATCACTCACTATTTTTAGACGCTGAAGTTCAAAATTATAAAAAACTATATGGTTCAAATTTTGGTGCTTCATTAAAAGCGGGGAACTTAACAGGGCCATTTGCAATTCATCAGCAATATCGTGAACGCTTAAAACAATTTTATGAGTTCATGTTGGCTGATTTGAAACAACAGCAAAATTTAAAACAGCCAAATAGCTATATTGAAGTTGATCGTGAAAAAGCACCGTATTTTAAAACGACAGCTGAGCAACAAAACCACTGGCGTAAAATGCTGGTTTCGCAGTTAATCAACTTAACCATTAGTCGTGAAGAAGAGCAGGCGAAACAAAAAGCGCTTAAAGAAAACCCTTCACTTGCTGATGGTCAAGACTTAACAGGCCCAGAAGATTTAACGCCAGCTCAGACCTTAACTAAACGTTATACACGTCAGCTTGAAAGAATTAGTCGTGTGAAAAGCGATGATGTGTTGGACAAAACATTAAATGCCATGTTGGCGACCTATGATCCACATAGTAACTATTACCCGCCAATTGATGCGATAGAACTTAATCGCCAAACGACCTTGCAACTAGAAGGCATTGGTGTATCAATTCGTCCAGAGCGTGGCAATGAAGATTACACCAAGATTGAAACCATTGTAGAAGGTGGTCCTGCTAGTAAATCAGGTCAAGTGAAATCAGGAGATCGAATCGTTGGTGTCGCCCAAGAAGGCGAGAAAATGATTGATGTGGTTGGCTGGTCAAGTTCTGAAATTGTTGGGCTTATTCGTGGTAAACGTGGAACGAAAGTAACATTAAAACTTCTTGGTGCTGGTGCATCAATGAGTCAAGCACGTAATGTGACTTTGGTGCGTGATGTCATTCAAGAAGAAGATGCTGGTGTTCGTTCACGCACAGTTGAAGTGACACGTGATGGTAAAAAGCACCTATTAGGCGTAATCGAAATTCCATCATTCTATTTTGACTATCGTTCACGTCGTGCTGGTCAACAGTACCGTTCAGTTTCGGAAGATACTGCAAATGCTTTTGAAGCGTTAAAAGCGAAGAAAGTAGAAGGTATTATTATTGACTTACGTAATGACCCAGGTGGTTCATTAGAAGAAGTTGCACGTATGCTGGGTCAAGTGATTAAGTCTGGTCCAGTTGTCCAAATTCGTGATGGTAATGGCAACGTAAGTGTTTTTGAAGACAACGACGGTGGCCAACAAATTTACACTGGCCCTCTTGCTGTAATGGTGAACTTAGCGTCAGCGTCAGCTAGTGAGATTTACTCTGCTGCAATTCAAGATTATGAGCGCGGTATTATTATTGGTAGTACAACAACTGGTAAGGGTACAGCTCAGGTACAACTTGATACCCTGGCATACGGTCAAGCGACTTTAACTCAGCGTAAGTTCTACCGTATTACGGGTGGTAGTACACAAAATAAAGGTGTAGTGCCAGACATTAAACTCGTCGATATCTATAACGAAGAGTTTGGTGAACGTAAATCGAAGAATGCGTTGAAGTGGGACACCATTCCTACAGCGCCATTTAAACGTGAAGGTTCTGTTCAACCTTATGTCACAAAGTTGTCTCAGTCTTCTGAACAACGTGTTGCTGTCGATCCTCAGTTTAAATATTTAAATAAACGTACTGCGATTGCTAAGGTTACAAGTGAGCAAAAGCAAGTCGTACTTGATATTGATAAACGCCGTGCAGAATTGCTTGGTTTAGAGAAACAGACTCTAGATGCAGAAAATGAACGCCGTGCAGCAAGTGGCCAAAAGCCTTTTGCAAATTGGGAAAGCTATCAAGCTTCATTAGATGCTCTAGCTGAATCTCGCGCTAAAATGAAAGCATCGCAACGTCCTGCATTGCCAGAAGAAGAAACTTTTGTGACTGAAGCTGCAAATGTACTCATGGACTATGCAAAATTGCAAAATCGCTAAGCGTTATTAAGTTTTAAGAGAAAAGCATACTGTCATCAGTGTGCTTTTTTTATTTTTCATGTCAGTAAACTGTCATGCATTTATCATCAAAGTGTCAAAAAAACTGCTTAATCTTTAAGCATGAAAATAAATACATTGATGGATGGCGCTATGCAAAGCTCATACGCGACAGCACTATTAAAACAACAGCAACTTCCTGAAAGCTTCCAATTCTATTTTAAACAAAAGCAGCAGTTGTCTAATACCCACTCATTACATGAGTTGGTTCGCCCGCGTTTAAAAATTGCGATTGTTACAGAAACATGGCCACCTGAAATTAATGGTGTGGCACTTTCATTATTACAGTTATGCCAAGGCTTACAAAAGCAGGGGCATAAGATTTTACTGATTCGCCCAGAACAAAAAGCAAAATGCCATGACTTTACACCAGAGCAAGAATGTCTGGTCATGTCGCAAGCGATTCCAAAATATCCGACTTTACAATTTGGCTGGCCACAATATTTAAAAGTATCGAAAGCTTTTGAAAAGTTTGTGCCAGATGTAGTGCACATTGTGACTGAAGGACCGTTAGGTTTAACTGCTATGCAAGCTGCTAAGGCAAAAGCTATTCCTGTTTCGAGTGGCTTTCATTCACCATTTCAAGATTTTAGCCGATTCTTTGATTTGGCTTTTTTAGTCAAGCCGATTCAAAAATACCTATGCTGGTTTCACAACAATACTCAAGTGACTTGTGTACCGAGTAAAGATACACAAGAAGCATTACGCGGTTTTGGTATTACTTGCCCGCTGGTTGTGGTTGGACGCGGCGTAGACACAACGAGATTTTCACCAAAGCATCGCTCTGAAAATTTGCGAAAGCAATGGGACGCCGATGAGAATACCCGCGTTATGCTTTATGTGGGGCGTTTGTCACCTGAAAAAGAAGTGCAAGTGCTCATTGAAAGCTATGCCAACCTACAAACTGTTCAGCCACATAAAACTAAGTTAGTTATTGTGGGAGATGGCCCAGATTTTGCTCGGTTAAAATCATTGCCTGAAGCGAAGGGTGTTATCTTTACCGGAAGTCTGAGAGGTCAAGATTTGGCGGCTGCCTATGCGAGTGCAGATGTATTCGTATTTGCGAGTCAAGTTGAAACGTTTGGTAACGTAGTTTTAGAGGCAATGGCAAGCGGTTTGCCAGTTATCGCGTATGATTATGCATGTGCACATCAATACTTAACACATGGTGTGAATGGCTGGTTAAGCCCACTTGGACAAAAAAGCCACTTTATACAACAAATTTATCAGCTTCCTTCAGTACAACAACTTAGAGAAATGGGCGTACAAGCCTGTCATAAAGTACAGCAAAGCGGTTGGCAACTTCCGGTTCAGCAATTGGAGCAGGCATTTTATCAGGTAGTGAAGGAGCCCTCTGTGGACTTCACCTAAGTATCCTAAAATAGGAGAATGACCATGAAATTTAAGAATGCAAAAATAAAAATACTCGATTTAGATTTGAGAGGCTGTTTATATCTTAATAATTTCTCTCACTCACAACGTGTTGCCCTTTTTTTTAAAATCATCAGCCGTGTGGGGGATGGACCATTTTGGTATCTAATGCTGGCAATCGTATGGGGGATGCAAGGCATCACCTATAGCCTGCAAATCATCTACTTGTTATTAGGTGGTTCTCTTGGGACGGCAATCTATAAATTTTTAAAACATAAAACAACGCGACCTCGTCCTTATCAAGTACATCAGGTGATTGTGCTCGGTGAAAGACCACTCGATCATTTCAGCTTTCCATCTGGCCATACGCTTCATGCCGTGATGGTGACAATTGTCTTGGGCTATATCCAGCCAGTCCTGCTTGCGGCAATGTTTCCTTTTATGGTGCTCGTAGCATTATCTCGTATGGTGCTTGGTCTTCACTACCCAAGTGATGTGATTGTAGGGGCTTTAATTGGCGCCGCTGTGGCAAGTTTGATTATTTTTGCTGCACCTTTATTGAACATCGCTTTATAAGCATCGGTAATTTTTATCAGCTTAAGCTAACGATTAGGTTTGTGGATTTGCTAAAGTACACAGTTCGTGATTTAGCAGATTAAACAGATAGGAGCCGCTATGGGCTTACGTTGGACAGATACAATTGATATTGCCATTGAATTGTCAGAAGCACATCCAGAAGTTGATCCGCAATGGATTCGTTTTACTGATTTACATGCATGGGTATGTGCTTTACCAGATTTTAATGATGACCCAAATAAATCGACAGAAGGATTGCTAGAAGGGATCCAAATGGCCTGGATAGACGAAGTTCGCTAAAAACAGTAGAAAAAATCGCAACTTTTACACATACAAAGCTGATTATTGCCTATGACATCGGTATAATGCGGCAAATTTTTTAAAGTTTAAATCTTAAAATAAAGGAGCCACTCATGGCTATTGAACGTACTTTGTCTATCGTAAAACCTGATGCAGTGTCTAAAAACCACATCGGTGATATTTTTGCTCGTTTTGAAAAAGCGGGTTTAAAAATTGTTGCGACTAAAATGAAACACCTTTCTCAAGCTGATGCTGAAGGTTTCTATGCTGAGCATAAAGAACGTGGTTTCTTTGGTGACTTAGTTGCATTCATGACTTCTGGTCCAGTTGTAGTATCTGTTCTTGAAGGCGAAAATGCAGTTCTTGCACACCGTGAAATCTTAGGCGCTACAAACCCTAAAGAAGCAGCTCCTGGCACTATCCGTGCTGACTTTGCTGTAAGCATCGACGAAAATGCTGCTCACGGTTCTGACTCAGTTGCTTCTGCAGAGCGTGAAATTGCTTACTTCTTTGCTGACAACGAGATCTGCCCACGCACTCGTTAATCGAAAGCATTCAAACCAGATAAGTGGTATACTACTTATCTGGTTTTTTTATTCTCTCAAGAGAATATTGTTTGATTCTTGAACAATATCTTCAGTTTTTTGACATGGTTTAGGTAAATACACATGAGTTCTGCAGAGGTCGTTTCATCTGAAAATCTTGATGGACAGCAGCAATCTTCATCCACGCTGGTAATCCCTGCTGCCGAAAATAAAGTGAATTTACTCGGCATGTCTCGTACTGAATTAGAAAAATTCTTTGAAGACATTGGTGAGAAAAAGTTTCGTGCCGGACAAGTCATGAAATGGATGCATCAATACTTCATTACTGATTTTGCTGAAATGACCAATATTTCAGGCAAATTACGTGAGAAGCTTGAACAGATTTGTGAAATCAAGGCGCCTGAAGTTGTTCACCGTCATTATTCAAAAGATGGCACACGTAAGTGGGTTTTTCGCGTGGGTGATGGTGCAGGATCTTTGGTTGAAACTGTATTAATTCCTGCTGAAGATAAAACAGGCTTGCGCAAAACTTTGTGTATTTCGTCACAAGTAGGCTGTGCATTGGACTGTTCATTTTGTTCAACAGGTAAACAAGGTTTCCAACGTGATTTAACTCCAGATGAAATCATTGGACAACTCTGGATGGCAAACTATTCTTATATGGAAGAAGTGCCCGTTGCTGAGCGTGAGCGTTCAGTGACTAATGTCGTGATGATGGGTATGGGTGAGCCATTGCTCAACTATGATGCCGTATTAAGCTCCATGCAAATTATGCTTGATGACTTTGCCTATGGCATGTCTAAGCGCCGTGTGACTTTATCAACATCAGGTGTTGTACCAAAAATTGACCAACTTGCAAAAGATATTGATGTTGCTTTAGCAATTTCTTTACATGCGCCAAACGATGAATTACGTAACGAATTAGTGCCAATTAATAAAAAATATCCATTGGCTCAGTTAATTGCAGCATGTCAGCGTTATATTGCCAAAGATGGTAATGAAAGTTCGCGTAAACATGTGACTATTGAATATGTGATGTTAGAGGGCGTAAATGATCATCCTGAACATGCACAGCAAATGATTAAATTATTAAAAAACTTACCAAGTAAAATTAATTTAATTCCATTTAATCCGTTCCCGCATGCGCCATATGGTCGCTCAAGCCGAAATCGAATTATCTCGTTCCAAAAAACTTTGTCTGATGCTGGATTTGTGTGTACGATTCGTCAAACACGTGGTGATGATATTGATGCTGCATGTGGACAGTTAGTCGGTCAAGTGGCTGATAGAACTCGTCGTGCTGAACAGTGGCAGAAGAAAGTCACACAGCGTCAAGAGATTTTGCGGACACAAGGATAAATTGAGGGCAGGCTTTGAGTACTCCAAAGTTAAAAACGGTATTTTGTATGGGAGTTGCAGTTGCGCTTTTGGCAAGTGGTTGCCAGACAACGCATACGCAAAAAAAAGACCCAGAAAAAGCGGTAAAGGTGCGTACACAACTTGCTGCTGAACATATCCGTTCAGGTGACTTGGATTCGGCAAAGCGAGCTCTTGATCAAGCCTTAAGTGTAGATAGCCGTGATGCAACGGCAAATATGATGATGGGTATTTTACTACAGCAAGAAGGTAGTAAGCCGAACTTAGAAAAAGCAGAACATTATTTTAAACGAGCAATTTCATCTGAACCAGATAATGCTCAAGCACATAATAACTATGGTACTTATTTATACCAAATGGAACGCTATAATGATGCGATCGAGCAATTTCGTATTGCTGGCACAACATTAGGGTATGACCAACGCTATCAGGCGTTAGAAAATCTGGGGCGTATTTATTTAAAATTGGGTGATGTTGCGAATGCTGAAAAAACATTCAAGCAATCACTCCTTGCTAACCGCGACTCTTATATTTCAATGTTAGAGTTAGCGGAAATTTTTTATTTGCAGCAGCAGATTCCGGCTGCTACACAAATGTATGAGCAATATGTTCGTACAGTGGGGCAGAAAAATCAGGGTGCAAGAGCACTTTGGATTGGTGTAAGAGTGGCTCGAGCCAATGCGGATAAAATGGGAATGCAAGTGTTAGTAAACCAATTACGTGCCTTGTTCCCAGAAAGTCCAGAATATCAACGTTATTTGCAATTACAGTATAGTACTGAGGCCGTATGGAAATAAATCCTAATTCACAGCAGCCAACTGGCTCAAGCTTACCGACTTCTGCTTTAGGAAATATTCAACGTCCTGGTGAGTATTTACGTCAAATTCGAGTTGCTCAGAATAAAGAGTTAGGGCAAGTTTCTTCAGATCTAAACATGCCGGTTAAAACTCTAACCGCTTTAGAGCAAGATGATTATAAGTCATTGCCAGAAGCGACTTTTATCAAGGGTTATTACCGTTCATATGCAAAATATCTAAATACAGATGCGACGGCAATTATTCAGCGCTTTGATGAGATTTATGCAAATGATACCGGGCTTTTACCGAACCATGCTTTAAATAACTCACCAATTAAAATCATGGGTAAACTCCCTGGTTCTAATAGTGACCGTAATAAGAAATGGTTAAAGCGTGCATTGCTTGCAATTTTGGTTATTGCTGTTGTGTCATTGATTGTTATGGGTATTCAAAAATGGACTTCAAAGAAAGAAGATGCTGATTTACCTAAAGCAAATCAATCTAATGTTGAAGTTTTACCTATGAAAGGAAATGCCACCTCAACAGTGGGTGATCAATTGGTGCTAAACTTTAACCGACCAACTTCTGTTCATATTGTTGATGCAACAGGTAAAGTTTTGGCGACAGGTCGTCAGTCATCAACTTTAAATTTAAATGGTGAGTCTCCATTTCAGATTCGTCTTGATGATGCAACTGCTGTGTCATTAAGTTTAAACCAAGAACAGATTTCATTGTCTCCATATACGGTAAACGGTAAAGCTGAATTCCGTTTATCCCGCTAATACCATGAGTTGAGCGATACAATGATAGAGAACCCAATTAAACGTCGACCAACACGTAAAATTCGTGTTGGGTCGGTGTATGTCGGTGGCGATGCACCTATTAGCGTGCAAAGTATGACAAACACTGAAACTTGCGATGTTGATGCAACCGTTGCTCAGATTGAACGTTGCGCTGAAGCAGGTGCTGATATTATGCGTGTTTCGGTCCCATCTATGGAAGCTGCTGAAGCATTTGGCGCAATTCGTAAGCGCGTTTCAGTACCATTAGTTGCCGATATTCATTTTGACCATAGAATTGCCTTAGCAGTTGCAGATTATGGTGCAGACTGTTTGCGTATTAATCCGGGGAATATCGGGTCCGACCAGAAAGTTCGTGAAGTCGTTGCTGCTGCACGTCATCATGGCATTTCAATGCGTATTGGCGTCAATGGTGGTTCTCTAGAAAAAGATTTACAAAAAAAATATGGCGAGCCTACAGGTGAAGCACTGCTTGAGTCTGCATTACGCCATATTGATATTTTAGATCGACTCAATTTCCATGAATTTAAAGTCAGTGTAAAAGCATCTAATGTATTTTTAACAATGGATGCTTATCGTTTACTTTCAAAACAAATCGATAATCCATTACATCTTGGTGTAACTGAAGCGGGTATTTACCGTACTGGTACTGTTAAATCAGCGATTGCCCTTGGCGGATTATTGATGGAAGGTATTGGCGATACGATGCGTATTTCGCTTGCTGCCGAACCAGAAGATGAAATCAAGATTGGTTTTGATATCTTAAAATCATTGGGACTTCGCTCTAACGGGATTAACTTTATTGCTTGTCCGAGTTGTTCGCGCCAAGAATTTAACGTTATTCAAGTGATGCAAGCTTTGGAAGAGCGTTTAGAAGATATTCGTACTCCAATGGATGTGTCAGTGATTGGTTGTAAGGTAAATGGCCCAGGTGAAGCAAAAGAAGCCGATATCGGGGTTGTTGGGGCGGCGCCTCGCTCACTGGTTTATCGTAATGGTGAGAAAAGCCATTTAATCGATACCGATCAATTGGTTGATGAAATCGAAACTATGGTTCGTCAACGTGTCCAAGAGCTTGAAGAAGCTAAATCTAAAGAAATTATTCGTAGTTCATCATGAGTTCAATTGTCGCAATCAAAGGTTTTAATGACGTCTTGCCAACGCAAACAGTAGCGTGGAGACGTCTCGAGCAACATTTAGCGTCTTTAATGGATGCTTATGGTTATCAACAAATTCGTTTGCCGATCGTTGAACAAACGGGCTTGTTTAAACGTGCTATTGGTGATGCAACCGATATTGTTGAAAAAGAAATGTATACCTTTTTCGATAAAGGTAATCCACCTGAGTCGTTAACCTTACGTCCGGAAGGTACAGCAGGTTGTGTTCGCGCGATGCTCGAACATAACTTGTTGCGCGGTGCTACGCCACGCGTGTGGTATATGGGACCTATGTTCCGTTATGAAAAGCCACAAAAAGGACGTTACCGCCAGTTCCACCAGTTTGGTGTTGAAACTTTCGGTGTCGCCACTCCTGATATTGAAGCTGAAGTTATCTTGATGACAGCTCGGTTATGGAAGCGTATGGGCGTTGATCACATGGTTCAACTTGAGTTGAATACTTTAGGTGAAAAAGATGAACGTACAGAATACCGTAATGCTTTAGTTGCGTTCTTAAATGAACATAAAGAAGCTTTGGATGAAGATTCACAGCGCCGTTTAACGACTAACCCATTACGTATTTTAGATTCTAAAATTGAATCTACTCAGAAAATTCTGGAAAATGCGCCGAAATTATATGACTTTTTAAAAGAAGACAGTTTAAGTCACTTCCAACAATTGCAAGATTATTTGACAGCTGCGGGCGTTAAATTTGTAATTAACCAAAAATTGGTACGTGGTCTAGATTATTACAACAAGACCGTTTTTGAATGGACAACAACTGCACTTGGTTCGCAAGGTACTGTGTGTGGAGGTGGTCGTTATGATGGTCTGGTTGGTCAGCTAAAAGGTAAACCAGATCAATCTGTACCAGCTGTTGGCTTTGGCATGGGTATGGAGCGTTTATTGCTTTTAGTTGAGCAAGTTGAACAAGCTGAAATTGTACGTGATTGTGAAGTCTTCTTGGTTGCAGAACCTGCTTATCAAACTAAAGCTTTGATTTTAGCGGAACAATTACGTGACCAGTTAGAAGCTGCAAATAGCAGTATTCGAATCAAAACTGGTTCGCAAGGCAGCATGAAAAGCCAGATGAAAAAAGCTGATCAGGCTGGAGCAATCTTTGCTTTGATTTTAGGGGAACGAGAGTGGGATGCACAGCAGCTTGCAGTAAAAGAACTAGCAACAGCTGAACAGTCACAAGTCACAATTGCTGACCTCGTACCATTTTTAATCCAAAAATTTACAAAATAAACTGAAACATCTGGAAAAGGACAATCACATGAGCGTAAGTGATGAAGAACAATTTGACAGCTTAAAGTCGTTCGCCAAAAAATATGGTTCTGCCATGATTAGCGGAATTCTCATTGCGTTGATTGCCTTTTTTGGGTGGACATACTGGCAAAAAAAGAATTTGGCAACTAGCCAAGTAGAAACTGCAAAAGTACAGCAGTTAATGGATGAGGCAAATGCAAGTGCCGATAATCCTAATGCCTTAAGTTCGGTAACTGCGTCGGCAGATAAAATTGTAAAAGATGATATCGACTCTGTTCAGGCAATACAGACTCAGTTTGTATTAGCAAAATTAGCCTATGAAAAACAGGACTATGCTGCTGCTGAAAAAGCATTAAAGAAAGTTGAAAATTCAAAAGTAAAAGATGAAGGTTTGATTCAGGTTGTAAAATTGCGTTTAGCAGATGCACAATTGGCGCAAAACAAATATGATGAAGCACTAAAAACCTTGTCTGGTAACGTCGATCCAGCATTTAAAGCAACGGTAGAAGAGTTACGTGGTGATATCTTTGTTGCTAAGAAAGATGTTGATTCTGCTAAAAAAGCGTATCAAGCAGCCTGGAATTCGTTACTAGAACGTAAACAAGAGCGACAAATTTTACAAATTAAACTCGAAAGTGTTGGCGTTTTAGTTGAAGATCCACAGATTGAGCGCCCAATTTTGGAAACACAGGTGGAAGAGTCTTAATGAATCATAAATTCAAACTGCCTTTGGCAATTGCAATCGCATCGGCTGTACTGGTGGGATGTTCGAGTAATAAAGTAAAAGAAGTTAAACCTAATCCGCTACCGAAATTGACCGAGTCGAAAAAGACCTTAACGCCAGTGTTTTCGCGTAGTGTTTCTTCTACTGATAAGGCTGATCCATTACGTTTGCAACTTGATGCAAGCGATGGTGTGGTTTTCACGCTTGATCCAAAAGGCGAAGTAGCTGCATATCGTGGTAAACAACGCATTTGGGAGAAAAAAGTCAGCAAATTAGGCTTGAGCTCTGGTGTTGAAGCTGCTGAAGGAATTGTTGTTGTTGGTAATAGTAAAGGGCAACTCTTTGCACTAGATCAAGCAACAGGCGAACAGAAGTGGACTGCACAGTTATCGGGCGCATTGTTAAGCCCGTCATTGGTTCAATCTGGACGCGTTATTACCATTGCAAATGATGGTACTGTATTTGCGCATGATGCTACTTCGGGCCAACAAGTTTGGGCTTATAAATTACCAAATGTACAATTTAGTTTGCGTGGTCAGGCATCACCGGTGAGCCTTGATCCTCGTACTGTATTAATTGCATCTGCGAATGCTTATGTTTATGCAATTGATACGATTAGTGGTATTCCACGTTTCCAACGTCGTGTTGCAGTAAGCGAAGGTCGTTCTGATATTCAACGTTTAATTGATATCGATGGTGATCCTACTGTAGCTGGACAGTTTATGGTAACGACCAGTTTCCAAGGTCAAGTAACTGTAACCGATCTTGCTTCTCAACGTGTAGTTTGGAGTGAAGATTCGAGCAGTACTAAACGTCCAGAAGTTTATGACAATAAAGTATTTGTCTCTTCAACAGATGGTAAGCTAACAGCTTACGATTTAGCGTCTGGTGAAAAAATCTGGGAAAATGATAGTTTGTTAAACCGTCATTTAAGTAATCCGGTTGTGCTAGGACAAGATCTTGTTGTAGGTGATTTAGATGGCGTATTACATCTTGTTGAACCAACAACAGGTAAATTAATTGGTCGTTCAAAAACAAGTGGTGAAGTTAATACATTACGTGTTATCGAGAACCAACTTTATGTTTCGACCAGAAAAGGTGATTTAAGTATTTGGCAGAATCGTTAATTTCGTTCGCTTGTGCTAAAATAAGCGCTTAACAAATTACGCTGTTAAAAATATCGGGGTGTTTGAATTAAATCAGTTCAAAGCCCCGTCTTTTATTATGGTCATCTCTGACCTTAAAATATATCTCCTGTACTGTTTTTAATGCTCATGCCATGAGATATGGCTGGTCTTGGATTAAGGTTATTGTATGAAACCCGTTATTGCGCTCATTGGTCGTCCGAATGTCGGAAAATCAACGTTATTTAACCAGATTACCAAGAGTCGTGATGCACTTGTAGCCGACTTCGCGGGCCTGACTCGTGACCGTAAATATGGTGATGCGACTTATCAGAATAAGTCTTTCATTGTTGTTGATACTGGCGGTATTGGTGAAAATGAAGGCGGTATTGATAACTACATGGCTGAGCAGTCAAAAACAGCAATCAATGAAGCAGATATCATCATTTTTGTGGTTGATGCGCGTGCTGGCTTATTGGCTTCGGACGAGCAAATTGCCCGTGAACTGCGTACTTTGGGTAAAAAAGTTTACTTGGTTGCCAATAAAGTTGATGGTGTTCATGCAGAAGCTGCGTTGGTTGAGTTCTACAAACTTGGTATGGGTGAACCCTTACAAGTTGCTGCAAGCCATGGTCGTGGTGTACAGCAAATGCTTGAGGATGTCTTAGTAGACGTACCTGAAGATGAAAATCCAGAAGAGCATGACAAAGCAACAGGTTTGCGTTTAGCGATTATTGGTCGTCCAAATGTGGGTAAATCGACTTTGGTCAATCGATTGCTTGGCGAAGACCGTGTGGTTGCATTTGACCAACCTGGTACAACTCGCGACTCGATTTATATCCCATTTGAACGTGATGGCCGTCAATATACCCTTATTGATACAGCGGGTGTGCGTCGTAAAGGTAAAGTTGATGAAATGATTGAGAAATTCTCAATCGTGAAAACGCTACAAGCCATTAAAGATGCACATGTGATTGTGGTGGTGTTGGATGCTCGTGAAGGCGTAGTTGAACAAGATTTACATTTGATTGGTTACGCACTTGAAGCTGGTCGTGCCATGGTGATCGCCATTAACAAATGGGACAACATGACCGAATACGATCGTAAACAGTGTAAGTTGGATGTTGATCGTCGTTTTGACTTCATTCCTTGGGCGAAAGTCCATTTAATCTCGGCATTGCATGGCACTGGCGTAGGGGAAATGTACCCAACCATCCATCGTGCTTATGATTCATCGCACTTAAAAGTTTCTCCTGCGAAATTAACCCAAATCTTAAATGATGCGACTGAAGCGCATCAACCACCAATGATTGGTGGTAAGCGTATTAAAATGCGTTATGCGCATATGGGTGGGCAAAATCCACCAACGATCGTAATTCACGGTAATAAAGTTGATAAAACCCCAGCGGATTATCGTCGTTACCTTGAGAATGTGTTCCGCAAAGTTTACAAACTGGAAGGAACACCAGTGCGTGTCGACTTTAAAACGTCGGAAAACCCATTTGAAGGACGTAAGTCACAAGTGGATGAGCGCGTTGCGGCACGTAAACGTCGTTATGTACAGAAATTCAAAAAAGCTGAGAAAAAGTTTAAACGTTAAGCTTTTTAAAGTTCAAAAACCCAAAGTCTTCTTTGGGTTTTTTATTGCAAATAAATGAGCATGTGCCAAGAGTTATGAAAAAGTGTGAATGATAAACGTAATTTTTTGTAAATTTCATAACGAATGCTATAATCAGCATCTTTATAAAATAATTTATATTTCGACAGAATAATGCTGCTTAGGGTTCACTTTTAGCATGGTAACATTACATCTTGCTCAGCTCACATTTACACATGCTCAGCCCTCATATACAGCCCTTGACTGTATTCCAGCTATGCAGCGTAGACGGTTATCGCCATTAGCTAAACTTGCTTTAAATAGTGCGCTTGGTGCATTAGATGGCAGTAAAGCTGATTATATAGTTTGGGTATCACGATATGGTGACGAGTCTAAAACGTTGAATATCTTGCAAGATGTTTTAAGTGAGCAAACTCCATCACCTACACAATTTTCAACGTCTGTTCATAATGCAATTTCTGGGCTTTATTCTATTTTGTGTCAGGATGACACGCCATCTACCAGCTTAAGCTGTTCATGGACTGAAAGTTTGATTGAGGCCTATGCTCTTTTAAAGTCAATGAAAGATATCCAGCGAGTATTAGTCGTTGCCTATGATGAGCCTTTACCCAATATTTATGCTGAAGCAGTCGATTTCCCTGCCTATGGGATGGCTGCTGTCGTTACTTTAGAGCAACCTAATTTACAAATTACTGCGTGGACGCATACAGATGAAGCAGATGGTCCTACTTTTGCTCATTTTTGGCAGGATGCTGACCAGTTAATATCTGCATTTGGGTGGAACAAATGCTAAATCTTAAAAATCTCAAACAAAAGGGTAATTATTGCTGGCGTGTGGCTGCAACTGGTTTTAGTTTTGCCAGTTTCGGTTTGGGCGGTATGGCAATTGCCTCAGTTATCGCCCCAGTACTAAATGCAACAACCTCTGATTCTGAAAAGCGTCAGCAGCGTGCACAAAATGTGATTAAGTATAGCTTTAAAGGCTTTACCGAAATGATGGTCAAACTGGGCATCATGACTTATTCGGTTGAAGGTTTGGAAAAGCTACAGAATAGTCGTCAAGAGCTAGTCATCGCCAATCATCCGAGTTTGATTGATGTTGTAGTACTAATTGGTATGATGCAGCAGGCTAATTGTGTGGTGAAGCAGTCTCTTTGGTCGAACCCCTTTACCAAAGGACCTGTACAAAGCGCGGGTTATATTTTGAACGCAGGATCTCAGCAATTTGTTGAAGACTGTGTGACGCGTTTGAAAGAAAATAATGCGGCTTCTCTTTTAATTTTTCCGGAAGGAACGCGTACTGAAAAAGGGATGACCCTTAACGAATTTCAGCGCGGTGCAGCCAACATTGCCATTCGTGCAAATGTACCAATTCGCCCAGTAGTTATTACCTGTACACCATCGACATTAACCAAGAATGAAAAATGGTACCACGTACCATCTCGACCATTTCATATCGAAGTGAAAGTACTCGATGCTGTACAAGTTTCAGATTTGTTAGATGATTTAACAGTAGGACCTAAACAAGTTCGTCAGTTAAGTCGTAGTTTTTATAAAATTTTTGATGAAGAGTTATCTTGAAATGAGCAATCTTGCTGATGAACTAAAGCAAATGATTATTGATGTTTTGGCACTAGAAGATATCACTATTACGGATATTGATACAGAAGCTCCATTATTTGGAGAAGGTTTAGGATTAGACTCGATTGATGCACTGGAGTTGGGACTGGCTTTGAAAAAGCGTTACAACATTCATTTAAATGCGGAGTCGGATGAAACCAAACAGCATTTTAAATCAATCCAAAGTTTAGTTGCTTTAGTTGAAGCACAGCAGAAGTCATAAGGAGTGTGATGATGTTATCTCAAGAGCAAGTATTAACTAAACTCCGCGAATGGATGGAAGATTTGTTTGAAATTGAACCGGAGTCTGTTCAACTCGATTCAAACTTATATTCAGATCTTGATGTAGACAGTATTGATGCAGTTGATTTAGTTGTAAAAATTAAAGAGTTAACGGGTAAGCAAGTAAAACCTGAAGATTTTAAAAATGTGCGAACTGTACTTGATGTCGTGACGGTTATTCGGAATATGACTGCTGAATGAAGCTCGTGATTAAAGGGATGATTACAGCACTTTTTGTGTTGTATCCCTTTATTGTGGGTTGGAGTTTGACGCACGGTCAATTTGTTTGGGTGAGTGTGTTACTCATCGGATTAGGTGTGGTCAGACTTTTTAGTAAAGGCAACTCATTATTATGGCCTTTAACTGGTTTTGCCATTGTTTGTGGCAGTCTTAGCTTGCTGTCACATAATCATGCTTGGTTAAAGTTATATCCAGTTGGCATGAGTTTGGGTGCATTGGTTATTTTTGCACTGACACTCATCAAACCGCCGTCTATGATTGAACGCTTTGCCCGACTCGTTGAACCTGATTTACCTCCTTCTGGTGTGCAGTGGACCAGACAGGTGACTAAGGTATGGTGCATTTTCTTTTTCTGTAATGCATTGATTGCTTTAAGTACTGTACTTTTTACATCGACTCAGGTTTGGGTCATTTATAATGGCTTTATTTCGTATGTACTAATGGGCATTTTGTTCGTTGGTGAATTTATTTTGCGTAAGCGACATCAGCGTTTACATTCTTCAAATCATTAATTAAAAACTATGCACTGTCATTTTCAAAAATTCATCGATTCAGCTCATCCACTTTGTATAGATGGCGCTCTACATTCGACCAGTTTTACTCAATTTTGGCAGGATGTTGCTTTGCAAGCTGCTGTAATTGCTCAAATGGAAAATTTAACTTGGGCATTATGGGAAGCAGACAGCTATGAATTTCTGGTTTTATTATTTGCCGCTTTGTTAGCGGAAAAACAGGTACTTTTACCACCAAATCGGGTACGTGAATTAGAACAAGATTTTGCAGCGCAGCAGATTTATTTTTTAAAGCGTCAAGATGTTGAAAAAGTTATTCCTTTATCTTTAACCTTAGATGATGCTTTTCTAGAGCAGGCGCAACTGTATTTTTATACATCAGGTTCAACGGGGGAGCCTAAAAAAATTCCAAGGACACTCAAACAATTATTAAATGAGGTTCAAGGATTAAGCCAGAGCTTTACTTTCGATGAGCATGCAATTGCGATCGCTACGGTCAGTCATCAGCATATTTATGGGCTACTGTTTAAATTATTGCTACCACTAGCAGCGGGTCGAAGTTTTTATTCCCCTCAAATGGCATTTCCTGAAGATGTAGTACAGGCTCAAAAACAATTAGAAAAATTGGGATTAAGCAATTATTTGATTTCAAGTCCGGCATTATTAAAACGCTGGACCACAGATGTCATTTTACAAGAATGCCAGATGGTCTTTAGTTCGGGGGGCAAACTGGAAAGTGGTGTTCGTCCTTTATTAAATCGTCCGATTATTGAAGTTTTGGGAAGTTCTGAAACAGGTGGTATTGCCCATCGTGCTCAAGATGAGGATGCTTGGACTGCTTTTAGCAATGTGGCTATTCGTATTGAAGAGCAACAGCTTATGGTGAAGAGTAATCATGCCTATGAGGATGACTGGATTACCACAGGTGATGGCGCAGCATGGACAGATGCAACGTGTCAGACCTTTAAGCTGATGGGGCGTACAGATCGAATTATTAAACTTGAAGAAAAGCGCCTGAGCCTAGATGCGATCGAGCAAAGCATTCAAGCTTTAGATGCAGTACAGCAATGTCATGTACTGGTACTTGAACATGAGCATCGTCAAATATTGGGATGTATTGTTGTCTTAAAAGAACATGCTCGGGAACAGTTACAGCAACTAGGTAAGTCGGCTTTTGTTGGTCATTTAAAACAACAGTTGAAAGACAACTTGGAAACTATAGCGATTCCACGTCAATGGCGTTTCCTAAGTCAGCTACCACAAAACTCTCAGTCTAAACTCAATAAAAGCTATTTGCAGACTCTATTTAAGTCTATGTTACAACCTGTGGTTTTGTCGCAGTCTCAAAGTTCAGATGACTATATTTTGAGCTTTGAGTTTCCACCAGAGTTAGCGTGTTTTAAAGGGCATTTCCCAACACAACCTATTTATCCTGGGGTCGGGCAAATAGGTTTTTTACAACATTTTGCTAAATCAATTTGGTCGGACTTAAATTGGTGTCAGGGTTATGAACAGCTAAAATTTCAAAATCTGATCCGTCCTTATGCAATTGTACAACTTAAGCTTTCTCGAAAAGAGCATAAAGTGAGTTTTGAGCTACGCGATTCAGAACAGATTCTGGCTTCTGGGCGTTTATTATTCGCTTTGCAAACGGAAGTAGAGGGTTAAAAATGCAGACCAACTATGGCTTTGTTATCCCAGTTTATAACCATCCCTATTATTTAGCTGATTTGATTGCCTATCTTGATCGCTTTCATTTGCCGATTGTATTGGTAAATGATGGAAGTGATGATGCTTGTAGCCAGATTTTACGGGCATTGGCCGATCAATATTCCCAAATTCATTTAATTGAACATGAAGTGAATAAGGGCAAAGGGCAAGCTGTGATTACAGGATTGCGTGCTGCACATGAGTTGGGTTTAAGCCATGCCTTACAACTTGATTCCGATGGGCAACACCACTGGGATGACATTCCTAAATTTATTGAGCAGTCCAAGCAACATCCCAAAGCCATGGTAATTGGTCAGCCGTACTTTGATGAATCTATTCCTAAAAAACGGTTGTATGGTCGTTACATTACCCATTTTTGGGTGTGGCTTAATAGTTTGTCTTTTGAAATTAAAGACAGTATGTGTGGGTTTAGAGTATATCCACTCGAGAGCACTATTAAAGTTTTGAATAGCGCTAAGTTTCAGCCACGTATGGGCTTTGATAGCGAAATTTTGGTACGTTTAAAATGGGAAAATACCTCATTTATTAATGTACCGACACCTGTGGTTTATCCAGAGCAGGGCATCTCTCATTTTCATGTCTGGCGAGATAACTTAGGGCTGAGCAAAGCACATGCAAGCTTGTTTATGGGTATGCTGATTCGCTTACCGAAGTTGTTAAAACAAAAGCTGCAAGGTTAATTATGTCAGATTCAGCTTCTCCAAAATGGAATGACATTAAAGAGCGAGGAGGCATGTTGCCCCTCATGCTCATGTTGTGGTTTTACCGTTTTGGTGGACGTTGGTTATGTAAGTTGGTGATGTACTTTGTCATTATGTGGTATTGGTTATTTGCAGCCACGGCACGACAAGCTTCCTTATTTTATTTACAAAAACTGCATCATTTTGCTGGAACACAGTCTCCATTTAGTCACCAACCAAATTGGACAAATAGCTATGCGCATTTTATGCAATTTGGTGAATGTATTTTAGATAAGATCGAGGGCTGGTTAGGTCATATCTCAGAGCAAAATCTAGAAGTTTTTGGGCATGAAAACTTTTCTCGGCACTACCAAAAAGGGGCGCTGATTGTGGTTTCCCATTTTGGCAATATTGAATTGCTTCGGGCAATTAAGTCAGAACATCCCCAGAAAATTAACGTGCTGGTTTATCAAAAACATGCGACCAAGTTTAATGAGTTTTTGAAAAAGCTAAATGATAAGGCCGATGTTTGCTTATTGCCCGTCGATGAGTTGGGTATTGAAACCGCTATGATTTTACAAGACAAAATGCAACAGGGTGAGTGGGTGATTGTTGCAGCGGATCGTGTACCCGTGCAGTCAGATCGTGTACAGCATGTCGACTTTTTAGGGGAATCAGCAGCCTTTCCACAAGGTGCATGGATCTTGGCAAATTTACTGAAAGTACCTGTTATTGCAGTTTTTTGCTACCGTGTGCAACAACAGTTCCAAGTTCATATTCATTCAATTGCCGAGCAGGTAAGTTTACCCCGCGCTAACCGTATTGAAAGTATGCAAACCTTGACCAAAACTTATGTTGCCGTATTAGAACAGCATTGTCTGCGTGCACCTTATCAATGGTTTAATTTTTATAATTTTTGGACGAAATAACATGCGTGTGTTAACCGTAGGTGAACAGCCTCTGAGTATTGAAGATGTCGTTTCTGTCGCAAGAGGCGAATGTCAGGTTGCTTTACCTGAGTCATCTTCATGGCGTGACCTAATTCAAAAAGGTGCTGATTTTCTCGATCAGTTACTTGAAGAAGAAGGTGTCATTTACGGTGTAACCACGGGTTATGGTGACTCGTGTTTGGTTGAAGTGCCATTACATCAGGTTAATGAACTACCACTGCATCTTTCACGTTTTCATGGTTGTGGTTTAGGTGAAAACCTAGATGTGATCACTGCACGTGCAGTAGTGGTGACGCGTTTATGTTCGTTGGCTCGTGGTTATTCAGGTGTGTCTTTGGCATTGCTTGAACGATTGGTTTGGCTACTCAATGAAAATGTGATTCCAGTCATTCCATCTGAAGGTTCGGTAGGGGCAAGTGGGGATTTAACGCCGTTGTCTTATATTGCGGGAACTTTAGTTGGTGAGCGTGATGTATATGTCGATGGACAAATTGTTCCTGTTGCTCAAGTCTATGCTGAAAAGAATATGCAGCCTTTAAAGCTCAGACCTAAAGAAGGTTTGGCGCTTATGAACGGCACTGCAGTGATGACGGCGATTGCTTGTTTAAACTATAAAAAAGCAGAGCAAATTGCACTTGCAAGTACTCTAATTACCGCTCTAAATGTATTGGCTTTAGAAGGTAATCCTAGTCATTTTGATGAAGTCCTGTTTGCACAAAAACCTCATCCGGGGCAGCAGCAAATTGCAAAGCAATTACGTGACTGGCTTAACAGTGAAGTACAAACAGCACATCAAAGCCAGCGCCTACAAGATCGTTATTCGTTGCGCTGTGCACCGCATATTATTGGTGTGTTTGAAGATTCAAAAGTATGGTTACGTCAGTTTATTGAAAATGAACTGAATTCGAGTAATGACAATCCCTTGATTGATCCAGTAGGTATGCGTGTGTTGCATGGCGGTCATTTTTACGGTGGGCACATTGCACAAGCAATGGATAGCTTAAAAATTATGATTGCCAATATTGCTGACTTGATGGATAGACAGATTGCACAATTGGTCGATCATAAAATGAATCATGGTTTGCCACGTAATTTAACGGGCGCAACGGCTGAACGTTTACCACTCAATCATGGTTTTAAAGCCGTACAAATCGGGGTGTCGGCGTGGACAGCTGAAGCCTTAAAAAACACTTTGGCAGCGTCGATTTTTTCACGTTCAACCGAATGTCATAACCAAGACAAAGTCAGTATGGGAACCATTGCTGCACGTGATGCAAGCCGGGTGATCACCTTAACCCAACAAGTGGTTGCAGCCCTCTGCTGCGCTAGTGTGCAGGCGATTCATCTGAAAGGTTTAACAGCACAGTTAAGCCCAACATTGCAGGCATTTATGCAATGGACCTTACAAAGCTTTGCATTTGTCGAAGAAGACCGACCATTACAAACCGAATTACAACAGATTGTTGATCGTTTAGACCAACTTGAATTGTTTAATCAACCAGAATTTATGGGATAAGGTGAGCCAATGCATGCAGATGTAATCATTGAAATTCCATTTCATGATGTCGATACCATGAATGTGGTTTGGCATGGACACTATTTAAAATATTTTGAGATTGCGCGCTGTAAATTGCTCGATCAATTTCATTACAACTATATGCAGATGAAAGAATCAGGCTATGCATGGCCTGTGATTGAAAGCCATGTTCGCTATGCATATGGGATTGAGTTTGAACAAAAGATTCGGGTTCGGGCCATTTTAAAAGAATGGGAAAACCGTTTGAAAATTGATTATTTGATTTTTGATGCTGAGTCAGGGAAACGTTTAACCAAGGGTTATACCACACAGGTGGCGGTGAATATTGAAGCTCGTGAAATGTGTTTTCAATCGCCACAGATTTTGTTTGATCGCTTGAATGCATGGTCTGAGTTTCAACCGAAGAGGAATGCGTGATGTCTCAATTCATCAAAACTTTAGGTTTAGGTACTGCTATCTGGATGGGTAGTTTAAGTGCGGTATATGCAGCACCGGCACAGATCACTCAAATTTTTCAGCAATTGTCGCAGTCTCCTACCGTTCGTGCTGATTTCGAACAGCAAAAAAAACTGCCATCGTTGAATAAAACATTTGTGTCGAATGGCTCGTTATTGTTCGCAAAATCTTATGGCGTGGCATGGCAAATCAAACGGCCAGTACAAGCAGATTTGATTGTTACCCCAACCAAGCTAGTGCAAAAAACGCAGCGTACATTTAGCCAAATACAAGTTGATCAATCACCTTATAGCTCTGTAGCAACTTTATTTTTGCAGCTAATGTCAGGTAATGAACAGGCCTTAGCAAAGAATTTTAATGTAGTGAGTGCGAACTATAGTCCAGCGGGTTGGAGCATGAGCTTAACTCCAAAAAGTAGCCTGTTTAAAAAGCTGTTTGTGCGTGTTGATGCGCAAGGGCAACAGTACGTTAACCAAATTGTGATTACCGAAAAAGCCAATAATTTGACGACCATTCGTTTTAGTCACCAGACTTCTCAACCGACGACTCTAACGGCTGCTGAGCATGCGCTTTTCCAACTGGCAAAATAAGTTCACCGCACTTTGGTTAATTGCTCTGCTGTTTATTGCAGTGGGGCTTGGCGTGACGTGGTTGAATAAAGATATTCATATTCAAACCAATATTTTTGCGTTATTGCCTAAAGTTCAGCAAGACCCAGAACTTGCACGTACTCAGCAGTACATGAACGAGCAACTTAACAATAAAGTATTTGTTGTTATAGATGCTAAGGATGAAGCTGCGATACAACAGGCGACAAGTTTTTTAACAGCGCAGGCCAAGCAAAGCAAGTTGTGGCAGCCACTCAAGCCACAACTTGATTTTGATCAATTTGCAAAACAGTTGTATCAACATCGAGCAGGTTTGTTGAGTGCTCAAGATCAAGCCTTATTACAAAAAAAGGACTATGCTGCGCTGACTGAACAAAGTCTGATGCAGATGATGAGTCCCGGCATGCCTGTCACTGCTGAGTCACTTAAGCAGGACCCGCTATTATTGTTCCCTCGTTATGCCATGCAGTTGGCTAATCCGTCACAACAAGATATTGAAATGGAGCAGGGCTTTGCGACCATTCACCATGAGCAAGGTATCTCTCGGCTTTTCGTATTACAGTTAACGCAAAGCCCATACAATATTGATTATCAAGAACAGGTATCGAACTGGATTGAGCAAACTAAGCAAAAGTTAGCTGCAATGGAGTTAAATTCCCATTGGACTGGAACTATTTTATTTTCAAATTTTGGGACGCAATCGGCTAAGCAGGAAATCTCAACCATTGGTGTTGGCTCTACATTGGGCTTAATTTTTCTGGTTTGGTTTGGCTTTCGTTCATTGCGACCTTTGGCGACCGAGTTTATTGCAGTTTCGACTGGAAGCTTTGTGGCATTTGCGGTCACACATTGGGTGTTTGGTGAAATTCACCTGATGACATTGGTCTTTGGCGCAAGTCTGATTGGTGTTTGTGTCGACTTTTCATTTTATTTTATGGCGATGCAATCGCAGCATAGAAAGCTTGGTGGTTTTCAAATTTTAAAACCGCTATTACCAAGTTTGTTTATGGGCTTAATGACCACATTGGTTGCTTACATCTTTTTGAGTTTTACTCCATTTCCAGGGTTCAAGCAGATTGCAGTCTTTTCAATTGTTGGCTTAACTGCGGCTTGGATTAGTAGTGTGCTTTTATTGCCAAGACTACCTGCACTCAATGCCCAGCCCGCCATACGAGCATTGTCTTGGATTGGGCAAGCTCGGTTATGGTTTCAACAACGAGCTAAGATACGTTATGGCTTAATTGTAGCCATTTTAGCAGTGGGTACGGTGAGTCTTTTTTATCTCAAAAGTAACGATGATATTCGTAACTTACAAGGTATGGATGCCAGTCTGAAACAGCAAGATCAAGCTGTTCGTGAGCAATTTGGCCAGCAACAAAGCAGTGATTATTTTGTAGTACGAGCAGCATCTGCAAATGAAATGCAGCAACAAGAGCAGCAACTGATTGGACACTTGCAACAGTTACAGTCACAAGGAAAAATCAGTGCATTTCAAGCTCTGGGGCAATGGATTCCACCATTGGCAGAGCAGCAAAAGAATGTACAACTATTAAGAAATATTCCAAAAGCAACTTTGCAGCAATATGCGCAAAGTATGGGGCTAAATGTCACTGATGTTTTACAGTGGCAACAGCAACTGGCTACACAACCGCTATTAGATTTTTCTGTATTTAAAGATCATCCTTTAGCTTTTTTACAGCCTCAAGCCAATGAACGATTAGTGATGGTAACAGGCGTGAAACAGCCTGAAGTGTTGAAGCAGCTTCAGAATGAGCACATACATTTTCAGCAACCCATTACCGAAATGTCGCAAATGTTTGCTGAACATCGAGTGCAGGCTCAGCATCTTCTCATTTATGCCTTAATTGGTCTGGCGGTTGGTTTGGCGCTTATTTATGGACTAAGTTCGATTGTGCCTTTGGTCCTGCCAGTAAGCTTGGCATTACTGAGCACTTTTGCTGTTCAGGCATGGTTAGGTGTCGAGATTAATCTGTTTAGTATTATGGCGACTTTCCTGATTATCGGAATTGGAGTCGATTATGCAATTTTCTACCGACATGGACATGATCACCCACAAGTGGTTGGAATGGCGTTATTTTTATGTATGATGTCCACCTTGCTTGGCTTTGGATTACTTTCATTTAGCCATACTTACGCAATTCATTGTTTTGGTTTAACGGTTTTATTCGGGGTTATTTTCTCGTTTATCTATGCGACTTTATTAACCTCGGCAGATGAAAAACATATCGTGAATTTACAAGACCATTCATAATTTGAATAAATTAAAAAGGAAGTTGTGCTATGAGCACTATAGAAAAAATTGACGTCGTAATTATTGGGGCTGGACCATCAGGTAGTTCTGCTGCGGCACTTCTTCGAAAAAAGGGTTATACCGTTACGGTCATTGAAAAACAGCATTTCCCGCGTTTTTCGATTGGTGAGTCATTGTTACCGCAATCTATGGCGTTTTTAGAAGAGGCTGGTTTACTCGAAACAGTCAGTGAGCATGTTGATCAATACGCTTTTCAATTTAAAAATGGGGCAGCTTTTCTACGCGGCAAACAGCGTAGTTTTTATGACTTTACAGAAAAATTTACGGATGGGCCAGGGACTACTTGGCAAGTTCGCCGTGCAGATTTTGATAATTTGCTTGCAAAGCAGGCTCAAGTTTATGGTGCTGATATACGTTTCGGGCATGAAGTCTTAGATGTTGATGTTACATTTGAACAACCCTTACTTACTGTGTTGGATGAAGAACAACAGCGTTATCAGATTCAAACCAAGTTTTTGTTAGATGCCAGTGGTTTTGGGCGGATTTTACCAAAGCTTTTAGATTTAGAGAGTCCATCAAACTTTCCGGTACGTCGTGCAGTGTTTACTCATATTGAAGATGGTATTACAGACGATCCTGAGTTTGACCGCAATAAAATTTTAATTACTGTGCACGAAAAAGATCATCGCGCATGGTATTGGCTGATTCCATTTGCAGATGGACGTGCTTCTTTTGGTGTGGTTGCAGAACAAGATTTTTTTGACAAATACACAGTCGAAAATGCTGAAGATAATGAACCTGAAGCAATGCTTAAGCGTATTTTAGCCGATGAGCCAAGCTTGTCACATGTATTGAGCCGTGCAAAATTTGATACACCAGTACGCACCTTGGTGGGTTACTCGGCGAATGTAAAACACTTGGCAGGCAACAACTATGCACTATTAGGTAATGCCGGTGAGTTTCTCGATCCCGTCTTTTCATCGGGTGTGACGATCGCTTTAAAATCTTCCAGCTTGGCTGTACCTTTGGTTGAGCGTGTCTTGCAAGGTGAGCAGGTAGACTGGTTGCAAGAATATGAAAAACCATTACGCCGTGGTATTCAGGTGTTTCGTGCCTATGTTGAGTCATGGTATGAAGGCGAGTTTCAAGATGTAGTGTTCTCACAAAATCAGAATGAAGGCATTCGCCGTATGATTTCTTCATTACTGGCTGGTTATGCGTGGGATGAAAAAAATCCAATCCATAAAAATGCCAAACGTAGACTTACTACTTTGGCAGAATATTGTCGTGAGGGCTTGGCACAAGAACAGGCACTTGAGGGCTAATCATGCAACGCAAATGGGCAACGATATTACTCAGTAGCTTTTTATTTTTAAATGGTTGTCAGGTTATGCCACATGCCAAAGGGCTGCAAAGCCCACTATGGCAGGCACAAGCTTATCAACGGCAAGATCAGGTTGAAGTTCAGTGGAAGCAGCAAAGTTTTAGCTTCTTGTTATACCAACAGCAAAAGGGTGCTGTACTGGATATGGTGGCTTTGAGCCTGACAGGCCAACAATTATTTAAGTTACAGTTTGATGGACATCGGGTTCATGTTGAACAACGTATTGATCAAATGCGTTTATTGCCTTTTGAGTTTGTGGTACGTGACCTTTTGTTTGCGACATACCCTCAATTTTCACATTTAGGGCAGCAAGCTGTAGATATAAAACAACAAGCAGGCATGCAAGTTGTCTATATTGAAAAGCAGCCTGTGTTGCAGCTTAAACAGGGACAAGGAAGCATTGAATTGATTAATCAACAAGTCCCTTATACCATGACGCTGAGTTCGATTGAAAATACGTTGCAGACAGAAGAAAGTCCTACACCATGAAACATTTACCTTCAGAAAATGCAGCCACAATGGCAGTAGGCATACAATTAAGTGTCGGTTTATCTGCATTAGGTTGCGAACTTAATCAAATCAAACAGGCATTACAACAGCCACAGCAAACCTTAAGTTTGCGAGATGATTTAATTGCTGATCGTAATGTTTGGGTGGGGCAATATACACATCCATTGTGCTCGAATGTACCAGACACCTTACAGTCTGTAGATTCACGTAATCTACGTTTTGCATTATCTGCATTATCTGAAATCGAAGCAGCGTTAAGAGACTATACGGCATCCTTTGAAAATAAACGTTTGGCAATTGTGGTGGGCACATCCACTTCAGGTATTGCAGATAATGAATTATTACTTAAGCAATATTTTCAAGGGAAAACAGATCTTTCAATATCTCACTATCCACAAGAAATGAGCTGTTTAGCAAAAGCATTGCAGCAGTACTTAGGATGGGAAGGGCCTGCATATACTATTTCGACCGCTTGCTCTTCAAGCGCGAAAGCATTAGCTGCGGGGCAGCGTTTACTTCATACAGATTTAGCCGATGTTGTACTGGTAGGTGGCGTCGATACCTTGTGTCAGTTGACACTCAATGGATTTAATAGTCTAGAAAGTTTATCTGAACAGACTTGCCAACCCTGCGGTGTGAGCCGCGATGGCATTAATATTGGTGAAGCTGCTGCGTTTTTTGTATTAAGTAAAGCCTCGGCTCCTGTGATGTTAATGGGTGCTGGTGAATCGATGGATGCATGGCATATTTCGGCTCCACATCCTGAAGGCAAAGGTGCAGCTTTAGCTATGCAACGTGCACTAGATATGGCTCATATTTCAGCTCAAGAGATTGGTTATATCAACTTGCACGGCACAGCAACTCCACAAAATGACGCAATGGAAATTAAGGCCGTACGACAAGTTTTTGGTGATTATCAAGTTACTTTAAGTAGTACCAAACACAAAACCGGACATTGCCTCGGTGCAGCTGGCGCTATAGAAGCTTTTATTTGTGAACAGATTCTAAAAGATCAAAGTTGGTTGCCAGTGCATCAAAATGTTGAGATTGATCCAGATTTGGCTGACCAAAACTATGTGCAAGATGCTGAACTAAAACAGCCCATCCGCTATGTGATGAGTAATTCTTTCGCTTTTGGGGGAAGTAATATTAGTCTTGTTTTTGGAGTGAAGCCCTGATGAAACTTGATGCAATTCAATATATTCCTCATGAGCAGCCCATGGTTTTTATTGACCATTTAACTGATGTTGCAGAAGGGCGGGCACAAGCAGAACTCACGATTACACCCGAGCTCATGTTTTGTGAAGCAGAAGGCTTGCCGACATGGGCAAGCATTGAAATTATGGCACAAACCATTAGCGCTTATTCAGGCTGGCAAGGCCAGCAGTCAAAACAAGCGCCAAAAGTCGGGTTTTTATTGGGAACACGTAAGTTAAATTTACCGATCCCTTATTTCGCTTTAGGTTCACGATTGATCATTCAAATAGAACAACAATATTTTCATGAAGGACTTGGGCAATTTTCCTGTGAAATCAAATATGCTGAACACTGCATTCAGGCAACGTTAAGTGTATTTGAGCCAACAGAAACACCATTTGAATAACCACAAAGAATTAGGAATACATTGTGACAAGACGAATTTTAGTAACGGGTTCAAGTCGAGGAATTGGGAAAGCGATTGCATTACAACTTGCAAAGGCTGGTTTTGATGTAACTGTGCATGCCCGTTCGCGTCAGGCAGATGCAGAACAAGTCGTACAAGAGATTCAAGCGCTAGGACAAAATAGCCATTATTTAATGTTTGATGTCACTGAACGCCAAACCGTTCAACAGATTTTAGAACAAGATGTAGAACAGCATGGTGGATTCTATGGTGTTGTATTGAATGCAGGTCTTACTCATGATGGTGCTTTTCCAGCTTTAACAGATCAAGATTGGGATGAAGTTATTTCGACTTCCTTAGATGGTTTTTATAACGTATTAAAACCATTAGTTATGCCAATGATTCATTTGCGTAAAGGTGGCCGTATCGTCACGTTATCTTCGGTTTCTGGCATTATGGGTAACCGTGGACAGGTCAACTACAGTGCTGCAAAAGCAGGGTTGATTGGTGCGACCAAGGCCTTGGCACTCGAATTGGCCAAGCGAAAAATTACCGTGAACTGTGTAGCGCCGGGCCTGATTGAAACTGAAATGGTGACAGATGAAGTCAAAGAGCATGCACTTAAAATGATTCCGTTACAACGCATGGGACAGGTCGATGAAGTTGCTAGCGTGGTGAAATTCTTGTGTTCAGATGAAGCTTCTTATGTGACCCGACAGGTTATCTCTGTGAATGGGGGACTCATCTGATGAAACGTGTGGTTGTGACAGGAATGGCAGGGATTACCTCTTTAGGTGAAACCTCTGATGAGATTTTTGCCCAATTTGAAGCCGCTAAAAGTGGTATTCGCTACATGCCGGAATGGGAACAGTATGTTGACCTTCGGACCAAGCTTGCTGGACCTGTTGAAACTTTTAATGTTCCAAAACATTTTAACCGTAAAGTCACCCGTGGTATGGGCCGTGTTGCGCTCATGTCTGTGGTTTGTGCCGAAACTGCTTTGCAAAATGCTGGCTTGCTTGGACACGAAATTTTGTCTAGTGGCGAAGCGGGTGTTGCCTTTGGTTCTTCTGCGGGCAGTGTAGAGGCCGTGGGTGAGTTTGCAAGCATGTTGCTTCATCAGAGCATGAGTAAGATCAATGCAACAACCTATATCCGCATGATGGCTCATACAAGTGCGGTGAACATGACCGTATATTTTGGTCTAAAAGGCTTAACTTTACCGACCTCAAGTGCGTGTACTTCTGGTTCTATGGCCATTGGGCAAGCCTATGAAGCAATTAAATATGGCAAACAACAGGTCATGATTGCTGGTGGTGCAGAAGAACTCAGTGCAGCAGGTGCTGCGGTTTTTGATGTATTGTTCGCGACCAGTGGAATGAATGACCAACCAGAAAAAACACCGCGCCCATTTGATGCTAAGCGAGATGGATTGGTGATTGGTGAAGGGGCTGGCTGTTTAATTTTAGAAGAATACGAACATGCCAAAGCTCGAGGTGCCCATATCTATGCAGAAGTGATTGGCTACGGTAGCAATACCGATGGTCAACATGTAACTAAACCAGACGCCGAGATGATGGGGCGCTGTATGCAATTAGCACTTAAAGATGCATCTGTAGACGCTAAAGACATCGCTTATGTAAATGCGCACGGCACCTCAACTGATCAGGGGGATGTGGCTGAAAGTCAGGCGACAGCAACAGTTTTAGGACGTAAACCGATCAGCTCTTTAAAAAGCTACTTTGGACATACGCTGGGGGCGTGTGGGGCTATTGAAGCTTGGCTGAGCATTGAAATGATGAATCGTAGTCGCTTTATTCCAACTTTAAATCTAGATGAAGTCGATCCACTGTGCGGCGATCTGGATTATATCGTTCAGCAGCCAAGAACTCTGGATGCTGACATTATTATGAGCAATAACTTTGCTTTTGGCGGAATTAATACTTCGCTTATTTTTAAACGTGTTAAACAATAAGGAACACAACAATGTTAAATAAAAAACTTTTATTTGTAGCAATGCTAAGTGCGGGTTTTACTGCCACTGTTCAGGCTGGAGATGAAGTACATCAGTTAAATTTTAAAGAAGCTGTAGACCGTGCAGTTGCAGATGGCACTTTAGATGGTTCAGTAAAGTTTTATTTAAAGGGTACAAAGTCTGGCGGTAAAATGATTCAAAAAGATGCGGTGACCAATAAAAAGACCAATGGTTTTGGTAAGTCAGCAGCAACGTCTTGTGATTGGGTTTTACGTTCAGCACTCATCCAAATGCAAAACAATGCTAAAGCACAAGGTGCAAACGCGGTTACTAATATTGTGAGCTATTTTAAAGCCAATGAAACCACAAGTACGACAACTTACGATTGCTATAAAGGTGCCATGATGGCGGGCGTTACCTTAAAAGGCGACGTGGTTAAATTCTAATTAATTTTAAATAAGGTCGGGATAATGTCTAAGCGTAATATTGAAGTCTACACACAGACATTGTCCCAGCTTCTTTTAAAATCTAAACAAGACTTCCCTGACTTTCGTACATTTAATCATTATAAAAAACAGCAAATACATAACATTAGAAACGAGCTGATAGCACAGAAATTACAAATTACAATAACGGATTTAGAGTTTGCAAAGCATGAGCATGGCAAGCCATATTTACTGAATCATGATTTAGATTTCAATCACTCTCATAGCCAACAGTATTATGCTTTAGCGATGAGCCCGCATGTTAAAGATATCGGTGTCGATGTTGAAGAACTAGACCGTAAAGTTCGTTTGGAAGCTTTAGCCCTGCATGCATTTCATCTTGATGAATATGAAACGTGGCTAAGCTTAGAACAAGATAGAGAATACTGGTTTAAAGTCTGGACGACTAAAGAAGCTGTTCTAAAAGCCTCGGGCCTCGGCATACGGCTAGATTTAAATACTTTAAATACTCAAGCACATCCTACAGACAATGGCGGAATATGTTCTCATCCACTTATTGGGACATTTGCTTATCAAAACTTCGTTCTGGGTAATATGATGCTAACAGTGGCATGGCGTTCGGAATTATCTTGCCGCGGTTTTCAGTTTCCTACTATTCAGCTTCATTCACTTGATTCTTAATAAATGAAATAGCAGACATAAAAAAACCGCGATAAACGCGGTTTTTTACTAAACGAGAAGCTAAAAAATTAAGCTTGACCTTCAACAGCTTGAGCACGTTGCATATTTGCTTCGAACTCTGCATCAAAGTTGATTGGAGTAAGAAGTAACTGTGGGAAGCTACCTTTAGTCACTAAATCATTTACCGCTTCACGTAAGAACGGGAACAAAATATTTGGGCAATAAGCGCCTAAAATATACGGTAAGCGATCTTCTTCGATGTTATCAATCAAGAAAATACCTGATTGAGTGATATCTACAATGAACGCTGTTTCGTTGTCGTTATCGGCTTGTACCACAACTTTTAAAGAAACTTCAAAATGAGTTGGATCAATTTTTTCTGCAGCAGAAGAAAGATTGATATTGAGTTCAGGTTGCCATTGTTTAGTAAAAACCTGCGCCCCTGGAACCTCAAAAGAAATATCTTTTGTATAAATACGCTCTAAAGCTAATTGTGGTTGAACTTGTTGTTCTTCGCTCATTGTTTTTTCCTTAATATGGATGCGATGTTAAGCCAATAATTCGTCGAGTTTACCTTCACGCTCTAAAGCATAAAGTTGGTCAAAACCGCCAATAAACTGATCGTTAATAAAAATTTGTGGGACAGTACGATGATTCGTGCGTTGCATTAATTCAACACGTACTTCCGGTGCTTCAACAGAAAGATTTACTTCTTTGTAAGCAATACCTTTACGCTCAAGTAACTGTTTAGCTCGAACGCAATACGGGCATACAGAAGTTGAGTAAACAATGACATTTGCAGTCATAATAATTCTCCTTAAGCTTTTGGTTTGCTTTTTACAAGAGGTAAGCCTTGAGCTTTCCAGTTACTGATACCACCATCAAGACGATAGCTGTCATGGTGAGCAACTTTTTGCAAAGCACTACCAGCAACTTGCCCGAGGTTGCAAATAAATACCAATGGACGCTCACTTGCTTTTAATTCATCAGCATGACTTGCAATTTGGCTGAAAGGAATATTGCGGCTGCCACTAATATGACCTTCACGGAAGTCTTTACTATCGCGCAAGTCGATCAGTATGGCATTTTTCGCTTTCACTAAAATACCAAGCGACTGTGGTGAAATTTTACGACCGTTACGTTGACCTTCAAAAATGAAGAACAACACGACCAAGACTCCGAGCGTACCAAACAAAATGGGGTGATTCCCCATAAACTCTAACCAGCGTTCCACAAGTCACCTAAAAAAAATTAAAAACAAAATTGACCTAGAGTATAGCGTATATAGATGGTGATCAAAATCACCACTTCAAGTGCAAAGCGGACAGAAAATTAGTTTTTTTGCTGTGCTTCTTGAATCTCATCATTTAAACGCAAAAAGCTATCTAGGCGCCGTGGTAAAATTTCACCAGATTCTACAGCGTGTTTTAACCCACAGTTCTTTTCATGAGTATGGGTGCAATTACGGAATTGGCAAGAACCCAAATGTGCTTCAATTTCTGGAAATCCCATACGAATTTTTTCTAAATCAAGATGCCAAAGACCAAATTCACGAATTCCCGGTGAGTCGATTAACGCGCCATTTTTACCGAAATTCATTAAACGTGTAGAGGTTGTTGTGTGCTGACCGAGTGCAGAGTTTTCAGAAATAATATTTGTTTTTTGTTCTGCATCTGGAATTAACACATTAATTAAAGAACTTTTCCCTACACCCGATTGACCAACGAAAGCTACCGTTTCGCCATCTAAACGTTCTGATAAAGCAGAGATATCTCCCTTTTTAGACTGACAAATCATCACCTCATAACCCAAAGTTTTATATTCTTCTAATAGCGTGAGAATTGGGTCATTTTCAGTGAGTAAATCTGATTTATTTAAGACTAAAAGTGCTGGAATATTAGCGTCTGCACAAGCTACTAAATAACGGTCGATTAATGTTGGAGCTGGTTCAGGAAGGGGAGAAAATACAATTACAATCAAACTGATATTTGCTGCAACTGGTTTAACCTTGTGATAACGGTCTGGACGGGTAAGTAATGAGTTGCGTGGGTGAATGGCAGTAATAATGCCTAAACCCGTGTTCGGGTCTGCTTGCCATTTAACTCGGTCGCCAGTCACAAGTAACTCAAGGTTTGTTCGAGTATGACAGCGCCATACACTTTTGAGCTCGATAGGTTTCCAGAAAGGTTCTGGCTCTCCTTCGGCAACTTGAGGTTTTTCTGGGTGATGTTCAGGTACAGAGAGTGCCTGTACTTCGAGTTGGCGGCCATAATGTTGTACAACGAGTCCGTCCAGATCTTGTGAAGTATCGGCCTCTTCTTGGCGAGTTTTGTGCTGTTTTTCAATACGACGTTGCTGCTGTTCAGTTAAACGACGCTTACGAATTAAAGCCATTCATATCCCAAAAAAACCACTGTTTGAAGATGGCAAAAATAGCATGAAGCGGCTATAGAATTACAGCGCAGATGCAAGAAATTTGCTACTATTGATGTTTTTACGGCATTTTAGAACGTACATACATGAGCAGTACTTTAAATACACGATTAATTTGGATTGATCTGGAAATGACCGGTTTAGATACCGATAATGACCAAATTATTGAAATCGCAACAATTATTACAGATGATAATTTAAATGTACTTGCCGAAGGTCCGGTCTTGGCTATCCATCAACCTGATCGTATTTTAAATGCAATGGATGAGTGGAATACCCGCCAACATGGACAATCTGGGTTGGTTGAGCGAGTTCGTCGTAGCAAATTGACAGCTCGTGATGCTGAGCTACAGACTTTAGAATTCCTAAAAAAATGGGTCAATCCAAAAGTTTCACCGATGTGCGGTAACTCGATTTGTCAGGATCGCCGCTTCTTACATCGTCTTATGCCTGAGCTAGAGCAATATTTCCATTATCGTAATCTTGATGTGTCTACCGTAAAAGAACTTTCAAAACGCTGGCGCCCTGAAATTATGAGTGGTCTGAAAAAGAATGCATCGCATTTAGCTATGGATGATATTCGTGACTCAATTTCTGAGTTGAAATATTACCGTGAATACTTCTTTATTATGAATACTGATGGTAAAGATTGATTACGTTGTATATGTAATATGAAAGGGGGGCTGCTGCCCCTTTTTTTATTGCTTAAAGGACATTGTTACAATAATGCCGAGAGCCTGATTTGGCTTTCATATTCATTTTGCTTAAAATGATGTTTTAAATTTTTATTATAAAAAGAGAGCATTTATGCAAAGTAATAACCCGATACTGACACGTGTTGAAACGGTCAGTGACTATAGTCAACCAATGACTGTGCAAGGTGCGATTCAAAAATCTGTTATGTTGACGGTCATTGCAGCGGCTGTGGGCATTGCTTTATTTTTCTACGCAGCTTTTACTGCAAATGTTGGTATTGCTTACGCCGCTTCAATTGTCGGTGCAATTGGTGGCTTGGTTTTAGCTTTAATTACAACGTTTAAACCAACGACTGCACCAACATTGGCAATTCCATATGCTTTATTTGAAGGCGCATTTTTAGGTGGCATTTCTTTTACTTTTCAAATGAAATACCCAGGCGTGCCTTTACAAGCATTACTTGCCACTTTCGTGACAACATTGGTCATGTTTAGTTTATATAAATTCCAAATTATACGCGCAACTGAAAAGTTCAAGTCAGTTGTGATATCTGCTTCGTTAGCGATCTTTATTGTATTTATCGTACAGATGATCATGCGTTTAGCCTTTGGTTCAAGCGTTCCTTATATTTTTGAAAGTAACTGGTTAGGAATTGGTTTTGCTGCATTTGTTGCTGTGATTGCGTCACTTAACCTGATTTTAGATTTCGATTTAATTGAAACTAACGCAGCATATCGTGCACCAAAATTCATGGAATGGTTGTGTGGTATTGCATTACTTGCAACTTTAGTTTGGATGTATATCTCTTTTTTACGTTTGATTGGTTTGTTATCTGACGACTAAAATTATATTCATCTAGAAGTCGCTCCTCATGAGGGGCGATTTTTTTTCGTGCGATTTTTGAAAAAAGATGCATTATGCAATTTCGAAAACCGTTGAATATTGGCATTATGCTTTAAATTGTTTTGAGTGAGATCGGCATGACACAAGGACTTTTAGCAGGTAAACGCTTTTTGATTGCAGGCGTTGCTAGTAAATTATCAATTGCTTTTGGTATTGCCCAAGCATTACACCGTGAAGGTGCAGAGCTTGCGTTTACTTATCCAAACGAAAAATTAAAAAAACGTGTGGATGAATTTGCTGAGCAATTCGGTTCTAAGCTTGTGTTCCCATGTGATGTTGCAGTTGATAGCGAAATTGACAATGCATTTGCAGAACTTGCAAAACATTGGGACGGTCTAGATGGCGTAGTTCACTCTATCGGCTTTGCTCCTGCACATACACTTGATGGTGATTTTACTGACGTGACTGACCGTGACGGTTTTAAAGTTGCTCATGACATCAGTGCATACAGCTTTATTGCGATGGCACGTGCTGCAAAACCATTATTACAAGCTCGCCAAGGTTGTTTATTGACTTTGACTTACCAAGGTTCTGAGCGCGTTATGCCTAACTACAACGTAATGGGTATGGCAAAAGCTTCTTTAGAAGCTGGTGTTCGTTACTTGGCATCAAGCTTAGGTGTTGACGGTATTCGTGTAAACGCGATTTCTGCGGGTCCAATCCGTACTTTGGCTGCTTCTGGTATTAAATCTTTCCGTAAAATGTTAGATGCTAATGAAAAAGTTGCACCATTAAAACGCAATGTAACCATTGACGAAGTAGGTAATGCAGCATTATTCCTATGCTCACCATGGGCTTCAGGTATCACAGGTGAAATTCTATATGTAGATGCTGGTTTCAATACAGTAGGTATGAGCCAATCTATGATGGATGATGAATAAGTTTTAAAATTTATTCAGACATAAAAAAAGCCGTAGTTGAAGGACTACGGCTTTTTTACTGGGCGCAAGTTATTGAGGAAGTTCTTTTACAGGTGAACCACCTAAAGTTTGCATGAGGGTGACATACGCGTTGTATTGGCTTTGTTTAGTTTCAACAAGGCTTAAGCGTGCAGTACGTGTCGTTTGCTGAGCATCAAGAAGTGTTTTTAATGCGACAGCACCATAACGATAACGGACTTCGGTTAAACGTTCAGTTTTTTCTGCAAGTTCAACATTACGCTCTTGTAATGCTACTTGTTTATCGAGTTCTGTACGACTTGATAAAGCATTCTCTACATCAGCAAAAGCCTGATAAAGCGTCTGGCGATATTGAATAATCGCTTTTTCATAATCCAGATTGCTAATCGCAATATCTTTCTTCATATCGTTATATTGCAAAAACGGTAAGCTTAAACTTGCACCTAAAGTTAGGGCAGGGTTACGTAACAGTTCTGTCAACGATGTACTGCTTGAACCCAAACTACTGGTTAAGCTAATCGATGGATAGTAGCTAGCCTTAGTAGCATCTTTAGTCGCGAGCGCCTTTTTCAAACGAAGCTCAGAGGCTTGTAAATCGGGACGGCGCGATAAAATATCGGCAGGTAAGCCTGCACCAATTACTGGTAGTGCATTGCGTGGCAAACGTTTGGGCTCTTGAATGTTTAACTGTTGCAGTGGTTCATGTAAGAGCACTGCAATGGTAGTACGCGTTTCAACCAGTTGTTGCTCAATCTGGCTTAGGCTCGCTTTTTGGCTTTGTACAGATTGTTCTGCTTGAGTAAGATCTACACCTGAAACAGCACCAGCTTTATACTGAATTTGTACTAATTGATATAGCTTTTGTGAGGTCGCCAAACTCTGCTGAGCAGTCGCATAACGTTCATTTAAATAACCGAGTTGCCAATACAATTTAGCCGTGGTTGCAATTAAACTTTGTCCAGTGGCTTGTAAGTCTTGTTCAGTTGCTAAAGCTTCCCATTTGCTTGCTTCAGTTTGGCGTGCAAGCTTACCAAACAAATCAACCTCATAGCTTACGCCCGCACTCATTGATAGACCTTTAGCGCTGTCATCTCCTGAGTTCAAATCAAAAGAATGTCCCGTTGAAACACTAGAGCTAGTACGTAAGCCTTGCTTGTTTGCTGTTAGGTCAGCTTGTAAACGTGCTTGTTTTAAGGTAATTCCTGCGACAGCTAAGTCACTGTTACGTTCTAATACATTATTTACGAGCTGATTAAGCTGTGCATCACCAAAAAGTGTCCACCAACGGTCAGAATATTGATCGGCAGACATGGTTTTTGCTTTTGTGGCGTCATACTGAAAACTACCCGGAACTTGTACCGCAGGTGTTTCATAAGGTGTTTTTACCACAGCAGCACATCCAACAAGAGAGCTTGTGAGGAGAAGTGCTGTGCTGAGTTTAGTCATAGAGAAAGACATGCAATTTTCCTTATTCTCGTGATAGTGCTGCAACTGGGTCGAGTTTTGCCGCATTCTTGGCTGGTAAGAAACCAAAAACGACACCAATCAGTGTTGAACACACAAATGCTGCAATAATAGAAGTGCTTGAATAAGCCACGCTAAAGTTACCGCCAGCAAATTTATTAATGAGTTGTCCAAGGCCAAGTGACAGTAAGACACCAAGCACACCACCAATTAAACAGACTAAAATTGCTTCAATAAGAAATTGCTGCAAAATATCACTTTGACGTGCGCCTACAGCCATACGTACACCAATTTCCTGAGTACGTTCAGTCACGGAAACCAGCATAATATTCATAACCCCAATACCACCAACGACCAATGAAATTACGGCAATTGCTGAAACCAGAAGGGTCATCGTGCTGGTCGTTTTCTCGATGGTTTGACGGATACTGTCACTGTTCATGGTGAAAATATCTTCTGCACCGTGGCGCTGGGTTAATAAGTTTACAATCGCATTTTCTGCGGCTGTAGTTGAATATTTGTCATTAATACGAACCACGATATTGCGGACATTGGACTGACCTAGCATACGGCTCATTACGGTTGTATAAGGCATATAGACATTTAATGTGTCGTCTGAGCCCATGCCGCTTGTTTGCGGTTCTACAACCCCGATAATGCGCGCTGGTACGCTACCGAGCAGTACGACTTGGCCAATTGGATTGCTACCATCGCCAAAGAATTGTTTTTGCGTATTAGTATCAATCACTACATCTTGTGAACGATCACGAACACTACGTTGATCAAAAGTTTGTCCATCTTTAAAGACCAAACCTTTTACATCGAAATAATCGTTACTCACACCATTAATGGTCGCGTTTGCTTCATTCTGCTGGTAACGCATAGTTTTTGATGTACTGACGATTGGACTGACTGCACTGACATAAGGTTGAGTCATTAACGCATCGGCATCGGCAGGAACCAAGGTCTTAAAGCTTGCAGTTTTGGAGTTGTCACCAAAACCACGGCCCTGAAACACCGTAATCGTATTTGTTCCCAGACTACTAATATTGCTTAAAATTTGCTGTTGAGACCCTTTACCTAGAGCGACCACGGTAACAACAGATGCAATACCAATAATGATGCCAAGCATGGTTAAAAAAGTACGCATGCGATGGGCATTCATAGACAGTAAAGCCATTTGAAAAGCTTCAGACAAACGATCTAAAGTTGAACGCCATGCGGAAATACTTTTGCCTTTCTTCTGTTTACCTTGTAAAGCAGGAGCGGCATCAGGATCAGACTTGATTGGTTCGGCTGCTTGATCTGGAACATTAGGACGATCACTAATAATTTCTCCGTCACTAATCTCGATAATACGAGTTGCATTTTTTGCAACTTGCATATCGTGTGTCACCAGAATAATAGTGTGACCAGCAGCATTGAGTTCACGCAAAATACGCATAACTTCAACACCACTATGAGAGTCGAGCGCTCCTGTTGGTTCATCCGCAAGGATAACATCACCACCATTCATGAGGGCACGGGCAATAGAAACACGTTGCTGCTGACCACCAGAAAGCTGACTTGGTCTATTAAGTGTTTTAGTGCCTAACCCTAATTCGGTAAGTAGAGCTGTTGCGCGTTGTTTACGCTCAGAAGGCGTAACACCTGCATAAACAGCTGGAACTTCGACGTTACCTTCAGCAGATAAATCACCAAGTAAATGGTAGCGCTGGAAAATAAAACCAAAATATTCACGGCGTAATCGAGCGAGCTGATCTGGCTCTAACTTACCAGTCTCTTGTCCACTGACCTTATAACTACCACTGGTAGGGCGGTCTAAGCAGCCCAAAATGTTCATGAGCGTTGACTTACCCGAACCAGACTGGCCGACAATGGCAACCAGTTCGCCTTCGTAAATGGTAAGGTCAATCCCTTTTAAAATTTGTATTGTGCTTTCGCCAGCAGGGAATTCCCGGACCAGATTGCTGACTTCAAGCAAAGCTTGTTTTGTCATGCTTACATTCCCATTGGGCCACTACGGCGACGGTTATTACTACTATTTGCTGATGCAGCGGAAGTGTCTGCACTATCGGCAATGACAACTTGATCACCTTGTTTTAAGCCCGCAAGAACTTGAGCGTTTACACGGTTGTTAATGCCAACCAAAATCTGAGTTGGTTTGGTTGTGCCATCGGCTTGTAATATGCGTACAACACTTAAAGTTAACTTGCCTTGTTCAACTAGCTGTTTTTGCTCGGCAGTCAGGTTAAGACGCTCTAGACGAGCTCCGTTCCCTTGAGACTTTTTAGCAGCTTCAGGTGTAGAGCTTGCTTTATCAGATGACTGACCTGATTTTCTTTGACCTGAAAATTGTTTAGAGCTAAGCGCTGAAGAAGGAACGAGTAGGGCATTTTTAGCTGAATTTAAAACGATATAAACTTGTGCAGTCATATCAATACGCAATTTACCATCGGTATTTGGCACATCAAATAGGGCATTATAGTAAACGGCTGAGCTTGTAGTTGAACTGGTGGTATTTGTTGATTCGCTAGAAATTGAATCTGGAGCAGGCTCAATTTGACGTAAGGTTGCGTAACGCTTAGTGTCTTCGCCTAAGGTAGTGAAGTAAACCTGTTGGCCTTTCTCAACTTTCATAATGTCAGCTTCACTGACTTGCGCCTTAATCGTCATATTTTGTAATTTTGCAATTTTGACAATTGTTGGCGCACTTTGGTTTGCGTTTACCGTTTGACCTTCTTCCGTCACAATTGCGACAACCGTACCATCAGTTGGAGCAAGAATACGGGTATAACCAATATTGGTTTGCGCCGTAGATCTAGTCACTTTTGCAGATTCAATTTGCGCATCTAATGCTTTGATTTGTGCTTGAGCTGTTTTATAGCTTGCTTCAGCCGATTCTAGATCTGCGCGTGGTGTCGCATCTTGCGCATACATTTGTTGCTGACGGCGGTATTCAAGTTGCTTTTCATTCAAAGAAGCAACTTGTTGAAGGCGCTGTGCTTCTAAATTTTTAATATTCGCATCAGAAGTTTTTAAACTATTTTCTTGTGTGGTTGAATCAATTTGCGCAATAAGTTGACCTTGCTTAACCTGATCGCCCAGTTGTACATACATCTTTTTAACCTGACCAGATACCTGCGCACCGACACTAATAAGTTTGGTTGCATCAAGTGTACCCGTTGCAAGTACATTATTTTCAATATCCCCGCGCGTTACCTCGGCAGTAATATATTGTGGCTGCTGCTGTTTTGGCTTGAAAAACTTCCAGGCTAAAAGAGCAATAATGACTATACAGACGATGATAATAACAAGTTTGATTGGCTTTATTTTTGGCATGGCGAGAGGTCGAAAAGTTTAAAATTTAATTTAGTATAAAAGCGAAATGAGGATAAAACGTGAATTTTTATGATATTTCAGGAATGAAGAAAAATGATTCAGCCGAATTATTGTATAAATAGTGTTTTCCCGCATAATTCAGCAATCGCTTGCTGCATTAAATGTTCTGCATTTTCATTCGACATTCCTTTAATTGCTGCATCAATTTGCAATAGAAGGTTAGACCAGCCTAAAAACTGTTGTGGATTTAGCCTTCTTAAGGCTTGTTGATATAAACCAACCTTAGTTTTCCATATACCAAGCTGTAGGGCATTATGTGGTTGCTCAAACAATTGCATCAACAAGCGCATTTCTTTACTTAAAGTCCATAAAATCAGACTATCTGGTTCGCCTGCTGCAATTAAATATTGAAAAATCTTAATAGATTGGCCAAGGTTGCCTTCTAATAACGCATCACTTAAATCATAGGTGGTATAGCGTGATTGATCTTGTAGGCAAGCATATAAATGCTCAATTTGAATAAGCTTCTGATCTGGAAATGTGTCTCTTACACGCATCAAGCTATTTTTAGCTGCAAGCAAATTGTGCTCATGATGTTGCATTAACCATTGCCAAGCATCGTTGTCGAGCTGGATCTCAAGCTTTTCGGCTTCTACGTTTAAAATACGTTGACGGTCTTGTGGGTAATTTGCCGTTAGAGCAACTACAACCCCATTTGCTTCAACAACTTGAAAAAAAGCAGATTTTAAGCTGCTACTATCTTGTTTGGGTAATACAATTAACAGCAGGTTATGTTCGTTATTTTGGATATAACTTTTGAGTTGTTTTAAACCATTTGCATCAGGTTTGATGTTGCCATGTACTTCAATGGCAAGCTGCTGAGAAAATAAAGATAAACTATTAAGTGCATTAAAGACATTTTTCCAGTCACTCACGCTACTAATATCATAGCGCTGTCTTTCAACCTCTTGTTGCTGCCAGCTTTTTCGAAAAGCATCTAGTAAATTTTGTTCTAATAAGGGCTCTTGCCCATGCAAAATCCACGCACCCCGAGCTTCCGAAGTGCGTTTTAAAGCTTGTAAATAGTCAATTTTCATTAATAGCAGAAATACAGATTAAGGCTGAGCTTTTGGTAAACGATTTGCTGAAATCTGACGAGTAATCTGTTGTGCAATATCATCAATCACAATACGTTGTAAGTAACTTTCTTGCTGATTTTCAGTGTTGACTGTTGCCAAGTCATATTGGTAACTACGAGATGCAGTTAATGAGCGTGGTTCAGTAATTTTATTACCCTGACGATCTTCGATCTGGAAGGTTACAGTTAAGCGTAATAACACTTCTGTCAGTTTCCCATTTAAAAGCTGACGACGTGGTGTGTATTCCAAAACACGGAGTACATAGGCATCACTATCATTACTGAATTGAACACCATTGGCAGCCAAATACACTTTTAACTGCGTTTCCAAATCATCAGTTTTAGCTGGTAACTCAAGGTTTAACTTTTTATAAACAAGCGGAGTAGCAGTCGGGTTGGTTCCTTTTAAGTGAAATCCACACCCGACTAAGCCTGCACTAAGGCCTAAGGTTAAAACAACAGCGGCTAAACGTTTGGCTAAGTGCATGCTTGATCCTCTCATTAATAACTTTAATTAAACCACGAGGTTAACTAGTTTATTTGGAACCACAATTTCTTTTTTTGTTGGTCCGGTTAAGAATTGTTGAACTTCTGGTAGAGCTTTAGCTTGAGCTAATAGATCTTCTTTAGAAATATCAACAGAAACTTCAAGTTTACCGCGAAGTTTACCGTTAACCTGTACAACAATCGTTTGCGTATTACGTGTTAACGCAGAAGCATCGACTTCAGGGAACGTTGCTGCTGTAACATCTGTACCAAATTGAGCCAATAAAGTTTGGCTTAAATGTGGTGCAAATGGTTCGAGCAAAGTTAAAAGTGTAGTGATCGCTTCACGTTCTACAGCAATGTCGTTGTCATCTTTTGCTTCAAACTTGTTGCTTGCGTTTAACAACTCCATTAAAGCAGCAATAGCAGTATTGAATGCATGACGACGTTCAATATCATCACTTACCTTTTGAATGGTTTCGTGTGTTTTACGACGTAAATCTTGAGCATCTTTAGACAAGTTTGCAGTATCGATTGTAGAAGTTGAGTTTCCTTTTTCAAGGAAGCCTGCTACAAGACGCCATACACGTTTCAAGAAACGGTTTGCACCTTCAACACCTGCATCAGACCATTCTAAAGATTGATCTGGTGGTGCAGCAAACATCATGAATACACGAGCAGTATCTGCACCGTATTGATCAATAATCGCTTGCGGGTCGATACCGTTGTTTTTCGACTTAGACATTTTTTCTTGTCCGCCGATGACAACTTCTTGACCATCACCTGAATATTTTGCAGAAAGAATACGACCTTTTTCATCGCGCTCTAACTCAATATCAGCTGGGTTAAACCAAGTTTTCTTACCATTTTCTGCTTCACGGTAGAACGTGTCTGCAAGCACCATGCCTTGGGTTAACAAGTTGGTAAATGGTTCATTACCTTGTACAACGCCTTCATCACGCATTAATTTGTGGAAGAAACGTGCATAAAGTAAGTGAAGAATCGCGTGCTCAACACCACCGATGTATTGGTTCACAGGAAGCCAGTTTTGAGCTGCTTCAGGTTTAACCATACCACCAGTGAAGTCTGGAGAAGCATAACGTGCATAGTACCAAGATGACTCTACGAAAGTATCTAAAGTATCTGTTTCACGACGTGCATCGCCACCACAACAAGGACATTTAGTTTCATAGAATTCAGGCATTTTATTAAGCGGGTTGCCTGAACCATCTGGTACAACGTCTGTTGGTAAGACAACAGGCAGTTGATCTTCAGGTACTGTGACTTGACCACAAGTATCACAGTTAATCATTGGAATTGGACAACCCCAGTAACGTTGACGAGATACACCCCAGTCACGTAAACGGAATTGAACTTTAGAATTTGCTAAATTTTGTGGTTCTAATTTTGCAAGGAATGCATCAAAAGCAGCTTGGAATTCTAAACCGTCAAACTCGCCAGAGTTAACAAGTTTACCTTCTTTAGAACCGTACCATTCTTGCCACTGGGTTGCAGAGTAGTCTGCATCGTCAGCGCCTTTAGCATCAATCACTTGCTTGATTGATAAATTAAACTTGTTAGCAAATTCAAAATCACGTTCGTCATGTGCAGGCACAGCCATAACAGCGCCAGAGCCATAAGACATTAATACGTAGTTTGCAATCCAAACAGGAAGCTCTTCACCAGTTACAGGATGTTTTACAAACAAGCCTGTTGCCATGCCTTTTTTCTCAGCTGTCGCCAAGTCCGCTTCTGCAACTGAACCCATGCGGCATTCTTCAATAAATGCAGCCAATTCAGGGTTAGTTTCAGCAGCTTTAAGCGCAAGCGGGTGTTCTGCTGCAACGGCAACATAAGTCACACCCATAAGCGTGTCGGCACGAGTTGTATAAACAGTTAAACCGTCAGCATAAATTTCAGTATTGGCAGATGGGAACGTAATTTCCATGCCAGTAGAGCGACCGATCCAGTTGCGTTGCATGGTCAACACTTGTTGAGGCCAGCCATCTTGTAGGGTGTCAAGATCGTCTAATAATTCTTGTGCATAATCCGTAATACGGAAGTAGTACATTGGAATGTCGCGTTTTTCAACCAATGCACCTGAGCGCCAGCCACGACCATTTTCAACTTGTTCGTTTGCCAAAACTGTTTGGTCAACCGGATCCCAGTTTACTGTTGAAAGTTTACGATAGATCAGGCCTTTTTTATAAAGCTGAACAAATAACCATTGTTCCCAGTGATAATACTCTGGTGTACAAGTTGCGAACTCGCGATCCCAGTCTACAGATAGACCTAATTTTTTTAATTGGTCACGCATGTAGGCAATGTTTTCAAATGTCCATTTTGCCGGAGCAACTTTATGGGCAATTGCTGCATTTTCAGCAGGTAAACCGAATGCATCCCAACCCATAGGTTGTAGCACAGTTTCACCTTTTAAACGGTAAAAACGGCTAATAACATCGCCAATTGTATAGTTACGCACATGCCCCATATGCAGCTTGCCGCTTGGGTAAGGAAACATTGACAGGATGTAGCGATGTTTACCTTCGACAGTGTCGGCAACTTTAAAGACTTTACGATTTTCCCAATCTTGTTGAACTGATGGTTCAATCGTGTTTGCTTGATATTCGGGGTCAATGTGAGAAATAGTCATAGACGTAAGCTATACAACGAAAATTGAAATGAAAGATTGCTGCACAGCATAGCGCAAAATAAGGGGAAATGTCAGTTTTTAGATCAGGATTTTATCTTTTAATATGAGCAGTAAACATTTCCCAATCCATTCTTCTTTATTTTAAATAATAGAAGAGTGGTGAAAATATTCACCACTCTCATTTTGGTTATCGTGCTGCTGCGGATGGGGCGGGCGGAACTGGTACAGCGGGTACGCCTTTTTCCGGTACTACGTTAGCTGTTTCTTGCACTACTTTATCTGTTTTATCCTGAGATTGTTGTTCTGAGGTGGGTGTCGAATTTTTTACGGATGATTGGTTGCCGTAAGTTGAAACTTTGTTCAAATGTTTTGCACTCTTAGGAGGCGGAGTCGTGGTGTAATGTGTAGAGCCACTTTTATCCATCCATTTATAATATTGCTGTGCCTGACTTTGACTTGAGCAAATTAAAATTACTGTTGTTACTGCTGTATATAAGCTTGTTTTTAAATAAGATAAATTCATATTAGATCTTCCCCCAAAAAGCTGACTATATTTAAATAAAGTTTATAAATAAGCAATTTACAATGTATGGTTTTATATAAAAAAGAATAATTATTTTTAATAAATAGGGATTGGTACTACCAAATTTACAATTTAATTTTAGATTAAAAAAGAAGCAGCTAAAAATTTTTATGGAAAAACCTTTTCTTTAATCTTGACTTTAGTGAATTAAACAACAAAAATGCTTCCTTTAGTTTTATATGCGATTATTTGATCACCCTTCGAATAACCGTCATGTTTTGTAATAGACATTCTCTCTAGCCGAGAGATTGATTTTACTTAAAGTATGTATATCCAGACATGCTTTATTAATGTTAAAAAAGCTTATACGGCTGAAAAACAGAAATTTTTCTATTGCAACGAAAACTAGACAATATGTGTGCTATAACAGTGCAGACAATTCAATGAATGAAACACTATTTGTGCCTTCCATAAATAGTGATAAAGATTTTAGGGTGAATCACGTTGGAACTTTTATCTGGTGGTGAAATGCTCGTTCGTGCTCTTGCGGACGAAGGCGTTGAACATGTTTTTGGTTATCCAGGCGGCGCTGTATTACATATTTATGATGCGCTATTTCAACAAGACAAAATTAATCATTACCTCGTACGTCATGAACAAGCTGCTGGTCATATGGCAGATGCTTACTCGCGTGCGACAGGTAAGACTGGCGTAGTACTGGTCACTTCTGGACCTGGCGCAACTAATACTGTGACTCCAATTGCAACAGCTTATATGGACTCAATCCCAATGGTGATTTTGTCTGGCCAGGTTGCATCACATCTTATTGGTGAAGACGCTTTCCAGGAAACTGATATGGTGGGTATTTCACGTCCTATCGTGAAACACAGCTTCCAAGTTCGTCACGCAAGTGAAATTCCTGCAATTATCAAAAAAGCATTTTATATTGCATCAAGTGGCCGTCCTGGCCCAGTTGTAGTCGATATTCCAAAAGATGCGACAAATCCTGCAGAAAAATTTGCGTACGAATATCCTGAAAAAGTGAAGATGCGTTCTTATCAGCCACCTTCACGTGGTCATTCTGGTCAAATTCGCAAAGCGATTGATGAGCTTTTAAGTGCTAAACGCCCTGTAATTTATACTGGTGGCGGTGTTGTTCAAGGTAATGCATCTGCATTATTGACTGAGTTGGCTCATTTGTTGGGCTACCCAGTGACAAATACACTTATGGGTCTTGGTGGCTTTCCTGGCGATGATCCACAGTTTGTGGGCATGTTGGGTATGCACGGTACTTATGAAGCAAACATGGCGATGCATAATGCTGACGTCATTCTTGCAATTGGTGCACGTTTTGATGACCGAGTAACCAATAACCCTGCAAAATTCTGTGTGAATGCCAAAGTTATTCATATTGATATTGATCCGGCGAGCATTTCAAAAACGATCATGGCGCACATTCCGATTGTAGGGGCGGTTGAGCCTGTACTTCAGGAAATGTTGACGCAATTGAAACAATTGAATGTGTCTAAGCCGAACCCTGAAGCAATTGCTGCATGGTGGGATCAAATTAATGAATGGCGTAAAGTTCATGGCTTGAAGTATGAAACACTGGCTGATGGCACAATGAAGCCACAGCAAGTTGTTGAAGCTTTATATAAAGCGACCAATGGTGATGCCATCATTACTTCAGATGTGGGTCAACACCAAATGTTTGGCGCGTTGTATTACAAGTACAAACGTCCACGTCAATGGATTAACTCAGGCGGATTGGGCACCATGGGCGTAGGTTTACCTTATGCAATGGCAGCCAAGTTAGCTTTCCCAGATCAACAGGTAGTTTGTATTACCGGTGAAGCTTCAATTCAGATGTGTATTCAGGAGCTTTCAACTTGTAAGCAATACGGTATGAATGTGAAGATCTTGTGCTTGAATAACCGTGCTTTAGGTATGGTTAAACAATGGCAAGATATGAACTATGAAGGCCGTCACTCAAGCTCATATGTTGAATCATTACCTGATTTTGGCAAGTTAATGGAAGCATATGGTCATGTTGGTATCCAAATTGATCATGCTGATGAACTAGAGTCGAAGCTTGCTGAAGCAATGGCAATTAATGATAAATGTGTATTCATTAATGTCATGGTTGATCGTACAGAACATGTTTATCCAATGCTGATCGCAGGTCAGTCAATGAAGGATATGTGGTTAGGTAAAGGGGAGCGTACATAATGAGACATATTATTTCTGTACTCGTTGAAAACGAAGCTGGTGCGCTTTCTCGTTTGGTGGGTTTGTTCAGTCAACGTAACTACAACATTGAAACGTTGAATGTAGCTCCAACCGAAGACCCAACTTTATCACGTCTGACGTTAACTACTTATGGCGATGACCATAAGATTGAACAGATTACAAAGCAGCTCAACAAACTTGTTGAAGTTGTAAAAGTAGTAGATTTATCAGAAGGTTCGCACATTGAGCGTGAACTGATGTTGATTAAAGTAAAAGCGTTAGGTGCTTCACGTGCTGAAATTAAGCGAACAGCGGATATTTTCCGTGCGCAAATTGTAGACGTGACACCAACTACCTATACCATTCAAATAGCAGGGACAACTGAAAAATTAGATGGTTTTATCGATGCGCTTGCAGAAAACACTATTCTAGAAGTCGTTCGTTCAGGTGTATCTGGTATCGCCCGTGGCGAAAAAGTATTAGCCATTTAATTTTTTAAAAGTATTTTAGCGGAGAACACAAATGCAAATTTTTTACGATAAAGACTGTGACTTATCAATCATCCAAGGCAAGAAAGTAGCGATTGTTGGTTACGGCTCTCAAGGTCATGCTCATGCACTTAACCTTAAAGACTCAGGCGTAGACGTAACTGTAGGTTTACGCGCAGATTCAGCTTCTTGGAAGAAAGCTGAAAATGCTGGTCTTAAAGTTGCAGAAGTTCCTGCTGCTGTTAAGCAAGCTGACCTCGTAATGATTTTGACTCCAGATGAATTCCAATCACAACTTTACCGTGACGTGATTGAGCCAAACATCAAAGAAGGCGCAACTTTAGCATTTGCTCATGGTTTCTCAATTCTTTATAACCAAGTTGTTCCACGTAAAGACTTAGACGTAATCATGGTTGCTCCGAAAGCACCGGGTCACACAGTTCGTTCAGAATACCAACGTGGTTCAGGTGTTCCTGACTTAATCGCAATTCACCAAGATGCTTCTGGTAATGCACGTAACGTTGCTCTTTCTTATGCTTCAGGTGTAGGTGGCGGCCGTACTGGTATTATCGAAACTTCATTCCGTGAAGAAACTGAAACTGATTTGTTCGGTGAGCAAGCAGTTCTTTGTGGTGGTGCGGTTGAACTCGTGAAAATGGGCTTCGAAACTTTAGTTGAAGCTGGTTATGCACCAGAAATGGCTTACTTCGAATGTTTACACGAACTTAAATTGATCGTTGACTTGATGTTCGAAGGCGGTATCGCTGACATGAACTATTCAGTATCTAACAATGCTGAGTATGGTGAATATGTAACTGGTACTGAAGTAATTAACGAACAGTCTCGTGAAGCAATGCGTAATGCATTGAAACGTATTCAATCTGGCGAATACGCGAAGATGTTCATTCAAGAGGGTGCATTAAACTACCCATCTATGACTGCTCGTCGTCGTCAAAATGCTGCGCATGGTATTGAAGTAACTGGTAATAAGTTACGTTCAATGATGCCTTGGATTCAAGCAAACAAAATCGTAGACAAAGAAAAGAACTAATTTTCTTTTTCTAAAAAAGCTTTAAAAGAACCCTGCATTAAGCAGGGTTCTTTTTTTATACTGTTTTTATTTGAATATGAAAAAGAGCCATTGAGTCAACTTGACTGGATTAAATAAATTCTATATTTTTCATATAATTGGCTGCTTATTTTTTATTTAGTCTATTGATTTATAAAGTAAAAAATACTTGACCAAAAGATAGATAATGTTATTGTTTATAACTGACTGAATAAGTCAAATTTACTAAAATTTCTTTAACATGTTTAATTGTATTTTGGGCAATGAGTTGAACAAAATAAAAAAAAGTATTGAATAATCATGGAAGTCCACTATGGGTCATGTTGATTACGATAGCACATTGATCGTCGGCTCTTTTATTGCAGCTGGCCTCATTTGCTATCTCGTGATTTCCATGGAACAATTAATATTCAAGCAAGTCTACAAAAAATTTGAGTTTTTAATATTATTTATCAATGGATTATTGCTGGCATCAGCAATTAGCATTGTTCATATTATTGGTATACAAGCTTATCATCTGTTTGAAACAGTCAACTCGAATATTCCTTTAATTACAGTTTCATTTGCCATTAGTGCTTTGCTATCGTGCATCGCCATGTGGTTGACTTCACGTTTTACGCTACCTTTATTCCGGCTCATTTTAAGTTCTATTATTATGGGAATCGGAATTTCAGCTTCATATTACATTAGTATGTTGGGCTGGAATATTAATATCTATAAAAAAGATTACACCTCTTTCTTGCTATTATTTTCTGTATTAATAGCGATGAGCGGTTCAGGGCTGGCATTTCTATTAGCCTATAAATTAAAAGATACCGAACGTCATCGCTTAACTTTAAAAATTGCGTTTTCAGTTATGATGACCTTAAGTATTATGGGAATGCACTATACGGCGCTCATTGCGACGAATATTACTGATAAATTTATTAGCCAATATCAGGCTGAACATGACCTATTATTATTTACAATTATCTTGGTCACATGTTTGGTACTGGTCGCAAGTTTTATTGTTGCGATGTTGGAACAGCGGCTTACTCAACAAAATTTAGAGTTGCGTAAGGCAAATAAAGAATTAGCAAATCTCTCTATACAAGATAATTTAACTAAACTACCAAACCGTCTTTACTTGGTTGATTATGCAGAAGTATTACTTTCAGATCATCGATATAAAGACCAGAAAATTGCTTTTCTATATATTGATTTAGACCGATTTAAATCGGTTAACGATGCTTTTGGGCATCATATCGGTGATCAATTACTCATTCAAATGGCGAACCGTTTGCATTGGCAACTCAATGAAAAATGTAAGCTGCTTAGAATTGGTGGTGATGAGTTTTTGCTTATTGCAGAAAATACAAATGCAGACGAAGCGATTGTTTTAGCCGAGAAGATTTTACAACTGATTCAGGAAAGCTATCAAATTTCTGGTAAGGAAATTAATATTTCTGCAAGTTTGGGTGTGGCACTCTTTCCTGAGCATGGACAGAATGTTCAGGACTTACTCATGAACGCTGATGCCGCCATGCTCATGTCTAAAGAACAAGGCCGAAATACGTATACCATCTTTAGTTATTCAACCCATCAGCAAGAAACGAGAAGTCAGTCGAAACTGATCAATGATCTTTATAAAGCCGTAGAAGAAAAACAGTTCATCTTATATTACCAACCAAAATTTAATACCAATCTTGAGGTTTGTGGAGTTGAAGCATTAATCCGTTGGAATCATCCAGCCTTAGGAATACTTACACCGCATATGTTCATTGAAGGTGCTGAAAAAACGGGTTTAATCATTCCAATGGGATATTGGGCGCTTGAGCAAGCTTGCCTGCAAATTCAGGAGTGGGAGTGCAGTAACACGCCATTTTATCCAGTCGCTGTGAACTTATCGGCACTACAATTTGAAAATAAAAAGTTATTTAGTACGCTCGAAGCATTATTAAAAAAATATCAAATTCAACCTCATCACTTAATTGTTGAAATTACTGAATCAACTGCAATGCGGCATATTGATTTGAGTATCCGAGCTTGTGAGCGATTACGTGACATGGGAATTCGTGTTGCCATTGATGATTTTGGAACAGGGCATTCGAGCTTCTTATATTTAAAAGATTTACCTGTAGATGAGCTGAAAATTGACCGTGGCTTTATTGTTGATTTAAAACCGGGTTCAAAAGAAGAAGTTATTCTAGAAAGTATTATTCATTTAGCGAAAAAGTTAGGTTTAACCGTAACGGCAGAAGGCGTGGAAACTCAGCAGCAGGTTGAGATTTTAACCCGTTTAGGATGTCAGCAATTCCAAGGTTATTTATTGGGAATGCCAGTTCAGGTTGATCAGCTCATTGAGTCTCAAGGTGCTCATTTTGCTTAGTCTTAATAGATAGATTAGGCTACTCCAATTTTTTAAAAGACTGATGACTGAGTTCTCAATAAATTTTCAATTAAAACTATTTGATTGTATATAATATTTAAAATAATAATTAATTTAATCTAATGAAAAACAATAATAAATTTAATAACTTGTCATAAAAGCTACATTGACACCTGTAAACTCTCAGATTATCCTTTGCAAGCTGGCCTACATTGCCAGTCGGTTTTAGCAGACCGTGATGAAAGATCGCATCAGAGTTATTCCGTCTGAGGGATAGTCTTATGCGTAAACTCCTCGTCTCCTCCCGTAGCGGTAGGACGGGAGAGGGACACCCTCGGGTGTGCTGGTTAAATCTTTCACCAGTCTGCTAACCCTCTTTCGTTCTGCCACCATAATTCTTGATTAATGCTTTGGCAGAACTCCCCATATAAAGGAGTTGGCTATGCATTCTATTTTTATACCTCCAGACTAGTCTATAGCGCGGTTTGATGACCTTTGGGTTTTCAAGCATTAGCTCGTCACGACCAAAAAATCATATCAACAATAAAACTTGAGATGCGCTGAGGCAGTCTTTAGAGGGCCTTTGCATGCCTTTTTTTGCTTAAAACAAGAGCCTAGGCAGTTTTATCTCATTGAGACACAACAAGAACTTATTTTTATAAGGGTAAAACTATGCAACATTTAGATCTCCCATTTCGTGCTTTAAGCGTGCTTCATTCTGCAAGATATCTCTTTAATAATTATGGTTTTCACAAAGTCGGGGTGGACCGAATTATTGAAGCAGCAAAACTCCCCAAAGCTACCTTTTATAATTACTTTCACTCAAAAGAAAGGCTCATTGAAATGAGCTTAACCTTTCAAAAGAATGGTTTAAAACAAGAGGTGCTTTCAATCATTTATGTTCAGAAAGGCTTAACCGTAATTGAAAAACTCCGCAAAATTTACTTCTTACATGCAGATTTAGAAGGCCTTTATCATCTGCTATTTAAAGCTATTTTTGAAATTGAAAAGCTTTACCCAAAAGCTTATCAAATAGTGGTGGAGTACAGAAACTGGCTCATTAGCGAGATTTTAGACTGCTTTTAACAAAGAACTCAGAGGCCTCAAAAGAAGATGCACACATGTTTTTATTTGTGGTGGACGGGGCTATGGTTCAGCTTTTGGGTGAAAACAGTGTGGATGATAGAGATGCATTATTGGAGTATTTCTTACAGAATATCGCGATGGATTAATAATATATAAATGTGCATAGTTATAAGTAGTAAAGGTTTAGTTATTCTTAATAAAACTCTTATTTTAACTCCTTAAATTTATATAAATTATAAAATTAAAATAAAGAAAATGAGAGTGGCTCCTGTATTTAAAATAGCAGGGGCTTTGCTTTTATAGGGGTGTGACAATAATTTAGATAGATTTTATCAGTAGAGCTGTAATTCATGCTCTACTCAATTTTTAATGATATTTTAATTCTTCTACAAAACACCAAAAACTATTAAATTGATATATTAAGCGGCGGAGCACGCTTGAGTTTCTTCAAAATTAATAAGCTTTGTTATATAAGACCATGTTTGTTCAGAATTAATTTTTGATTTATTTATTGTGCCATCAATAATGATGCCATCAATAATATTAAGGAAAAGACTGGTAAGCGTATGGGCATCTTTGATTTCTAATTCTACACATGTTGAGAAAACCAATTTGTAAATCCATTCTCGATATTTATTAACCTGATCTTTAATAGATGGGTACAATTGTAGAACTTCAATGGTGGCTTTTTTAAATAAACAACCATTGAAATCGTCTGTATTAATCCAGTCAATATACCATTTGAAAATGTTTTCAAGTCTAATTAAAGGGTTGTTAATATTATTAATTTTTTCTGATATTGAAGATTGGATTTCTAAATTTCTTTCATGAAGGCACTCTTCAATTAAGTTTTCTTTAGAAGAAAAGTACTTATAAAAAGTCATTTTTGCCACATTGGACTCAGCAATAATCTTATCAACACCAACAGATGTATAGCTTTTCTGGTTAAAAAGGGATGTTGCTGTTGTTATAATATTTTCTCTTTTTGTCATCGGGTTCACCGTCGCGAATATTTTTGATTAACTTTGCTATTGTAAGTGTTAAAGCTTAAATAAAACTTATTTTATAATATTTAAAAAACTATATTTATTCAATAGTTTGGTTAATCTTAAAAAATAATATTTTATATATTTGGTTGGCAATAATTTACTTTTTTAAATATTATTAATTAATCCATTGATTTGTTGAGTTAATAGACATAATATCAGGTTGTTAAGGATGGGTATATGGATTTTATTTTAGCAATTGAATGCAAATTGAAATAAGGGAATCCCCCGCTTAACTATAAGAAAAAACTTTTTATTGAGAATGATTATGTCAAAAAAATTTGAAGATTTTAATAATCCAAGACAAAAAGCATTGCAGGGGATGAGAAATAGTATTCCTGCAAAACAATGGGATGAAAATTTAAATTTTCTCAAACAGTTAAGAAATAAAATTGCAGAATTACCAGTTTGTAAACATCCTGCAATTGAAATGTTAAATCATGGTTATCTAGATAAGGATACTTTAACTCATATTCATTTAGAATATCGTCATGCAATTGTACAGATTTTTACTGATGCTTTATTACAAGCGCAGTTCCAAACAAAACAACTGGAACCAAAACTCCATTCTGGAGCTAAAATGTTTCCACGTGTATTATTAAGTTTAAATGTACTTGATGAATTCGGTTTTAGACCGGGATTAGGTAAAGATGATTATTATTTGGGGAATCCTGAATATGCTCATTATCCATTGTATGAAGATTTACTTAATGATTATGGTCTAACGGAAGATGATCGCCGTAATTATAAAGCTTCACAAGCCGCAGATCAGGTCCGTTCATTCTTAGAATCTTCTTATGATAGTTATATCAATGTAGTTGCATTGTTAGCAGTTGCCGAAGAAGAGGTTATTCTTTTTAGCCCTCCATTACGTCAAGCGACCAAATTTGTGAATATCGATGTTGAAGGTGGTGGATATTACCATGTGCATGGTGTATCTACTGATGAAACGTCTGAGGCCGCTGATGATGACCATCAGGATGACCTTTGGTTTGCCTTAGCGCAAGCGATTACAAAAGATGATTATGAAGGCTTAACCAAGCTATGTATTGATTATTGTGCTTTATGGAATGAGTTCTGGGATGTACAAATTGCCGATGTGCAATTTATTGAAGAAAAGAAACTGGCATAAGATATTCTGCTAAGTCCTAAGAAAGCCCATCCGCAATCGGATGGGCTTTTTTGATTGTAAAATCTCTAATGAGCGAAGTTGTATTCTCAAAAAATGTTCAAAAATCTTATGAGTGACTGATGGCATATCAACAATCATTAAACAGTTCTATAAATCTGCTACAATTACGCCAATTTTTATTTTGATCGACTTTAGATCTTTGGCACTGCAATCTCCGCAGTAGGTGTATTTCATGAGTTTTAAAGATGAGTTAGCGGCACAGGTTGCTCAACGCCGCACATTTGCCATCATTTCCCACCCCGATGCCGGTAAAACCACCATGACAGAGAAATTACTGTTATGGGGTAAAGCAATTCAGGTTGCAGGGATGGTAAAAAGCCGTAAATCTGACCGCGCAGCTACATCTGACTGGATGGAAATGGAAAAAGAGCGTGGAATTTCTATTACCACGTCTGTTATGCAGTTCCCATATAAAGGTCATACCATTAACTTACTCGATACACCGGGACATGAAGATTTCTCGGAAGATACGTATCGTACCTTAACCGCAGTTGACTCTGCGTTAATGGTGATTGATGGTGCAAAGGGTGTCGAAGAACGTACCATCAAATTGATGGAAGTGTGTCGTATGCGTGACACGCCTATCATTTCATTCGTAAACAAGATGGACCGTGAGATTCGTGAGCCACTTGAGTTACTTGATGAAATTGAAAATGTCCTCAATATCCGCTGTGTACCTATTACATGGCCATTAGGAATGGGCCGTGATTTTGCTGGTGTATACAACATTATTGAAAATAAATTGTATGTCTATAAAGCAGGTTTTGGTTCAACCATTACAGATATTGAAGTGCGTGATGGCTATGATCATGCTGATATTCGTGAAAAAGTAGGTGATTTGGCTTGGGCATCTTTTGAAGAGTCGCTTGAGCTCGTACAAATGGCGAATGAGCCATTAGACCGTGAATTATTTTTACAAGGTAAACAAACTCCGGTTCTATTTGGTACGGCATTAGGTAACTTTGGTGTTGACCATGTACTAGATGCTTTCATGGGCTGGGCACCTGAACCTAAAGCGCACCCTACACAAGAGCGTGTAGTTGATGCGAAAGAAGAAGGTTTTTCTGGTTTTGTATTTAAAATTCAAGCCAACATGGACCCGAAACACCGTGACCGTATTGCCTTCATGCGTATTTGCTCTGGTAAATATGAAAAAGGTTTAAAGATGAACCACGTGCGTCTTGGTAAAGATGTCCGGATTAGTGATGCTTTGACATTCCTTGCTGGTGAGCGTGAACATTTAGAAGAAGCATGGCCGGGCGATATTATTGGTTTACATAACCATGGCACGATTCAAATTGGTGATACTTTCACAAGTGGTGAAAATCTGCACTTCACAGGTATTCCTCACTTTGCGCCAGAGATGTTCCGTCGTGTGCGTTTAAGAGATCCATTAAAGTCAAAACAATTGCAAAAAGGTTTGAAAGAGTTGTCTGAAGAAGGGGCGACTCAGGTATTTATGCCGCAAATCAGCAATGACTTGATTGTTGGGGCGGTAGGTGTGCTCCAGTTTGACGTGGTTGCGTATCGTTTGAAAGAAGAATATAAGGTTGACTGTGTTTATGAGCCTGTAAGCGTTAACACCGTTCGCTGGATTCACTGTGATGACGAAAAAATTCTGAATGAATTTAAGAAGAAAGCACATGACCAACTTTCTATAGATGGTGGTGGACATTTAACTTATCTTGCTCCAAGCCGAGTGAACTTGCAGATTATGCAAGAGCGTTGGCCTGATATTCAGTTCCGTAACACACGTGAACACTGATCATTTTAATGTGACAAACAGCTTCGAATAGAAGCTGTTTTGTTTTGAAAAATAAAAAAGGATGATGGAATGAACTTGAGTAAAAAGACAATTATTGCGCTGGTGGTTGCAGTCGTAACATTAATTTCTGCTATTTCTATTTTTGTCTGGAAAAGCTCTCAGTCTTCATCCTCTTCTCAAACGAAACTAGCAGGTACCCAAACTCAAAATATTGAAAAAGCTGAAGTACTGCCATTTCTCAACTTACAACAAGTAAAAGCCGATTATGCTTTGCCATTTTGTGAGAAGAAAAATTGTATTGATGTTGATATTCAAACGATAAAGACTCAAGACGCATGGATAAATGACTGGATCGCGAAAAGTCAGACAAAAGTGATTCAAGATCAAATTGATTTGAAAAAAGACTTGAGCTTGCAGCAGGCGATTAATGCCTATGTAAAAAAGTCTGATGAATGGCAAGATAAATATTCAAAGAATCGGGCTTATGAATTGCATCTTCATACACGTATTGCTTCGCAGCGTAATCAATATGTTTTATTGCAATTGGGGCTTGATACCAAGCAAGAAGAGCTCACGATTAAAGATCGTTATTACTTTTTCGTGGCTGACCGAAAATTGCATAAAAGTTTAAGTTTGTTAGATGTTTTAAAAAAAGATCAGCAAACAGCTATGCATCAAATGGTGCAGGTAGCCTATCAAGACTGGTTAAAAAAGCAAACTGTTGAAATAAAAAAAGAAGCACCAAAAACTTTATATTGGGGACAAGCGGATTGGTTCTTTGATGGTGAAGGCATTGGACTGCATTATCAGGCAAACCAAATTACTAAAGAGGCACCACAGCTCGATATTTATTTATCTACAGAACAAACAAAAAAAATATTACAACCCGAGGTTTATGAACAAATGTTTTAAGATGGTAGCAGAATTTGCAACCTCTATTTATATGCGCTAATTTCTTAGAAAAGGCACTGCGTAATCTCCTTAGAATAAAAGGCAAAATATGATGTTATCTTCTAAAGTTTCACTGCGATTAACTTTGCTTGCTTCGGCTATATTTTTGGTGGCATGCCAACCTAAAGCCGATCCTAAGGATTCTCAAGAACAGCAGAAACCAGCAGTCGAACAACAAAAGCCAGTAGAGCTGACTTTGAAGGGTGAAACAATTCCGAGTAAGGTTGCTTTACCTGATTGTGATGGTAAAACTTGTCCCGAATTTACAGTTGAGCGTTTACAGAGTAATTTTCCATTTATTGATAAAATTGTAGATCAGCAAATCTTAAAGGCTCTAGATCAAATTTTAGAGATTGCTGAACCCGATGCTAAAGTGAAGCAACCAGATCAAAAAACAGAAGCTTCAGCAGTTGCGGGTGCAGAGCAAAAAAATAGCTTTGATGCTCAGGTTCAACGTTATGCAAATTCATTTATTGGTTTGGACAATGAATTAAAAGCTTTAAGTAGTAGTCATCAAATTAATCTTTTAGTTAAACCTAAGATTTTGCAGGCTCAAGGTAAAGTGGTCACTGTTGTACTTAATAGCAGTAGCTATTTAGGTGGTGCTCATGGTTCTGCTGCACAGCATTATTATAATTTTGATTTAAAAGAACAAAAGCAGATCAAGCTTGAAGACTTGTTACGTCCACAGCAAAAAGCAGCGTTAGAGAAGTTGGCGCATGAAGCCTTTAAGACTTGGGTTACAGACTCTAAACTGGCTGATAATGTCAGTGATTATGAACAAGCTTGGCCATTTAAATTATCCGATAATTTCTTATTGGGTGAACAAGGTTTAATCCTTCAATATGGTGAATATGAAATTGGACCATATGTGGTGGGATTACCTCGATTAGTCATTCCGTATGATCAATTACAGGAAGTCTTGAAAAAAGAATATTTGCCGCAGCCTAAAGCGCAACCAGCTTCAACACCTGTTGCAAAAAGTGGAAGCTAATGCGTCTGTTTGATACACATACGCATTTTGATGTTGCCGATTTTGATGAAGATCGGCAACAGTTAGCGCTTAATGCTAAAAAAGCTGGGGTCGATGCATTGGTATTAATTGGTTTTGTGCAGTCACGTTTTGATGAGTTGCTACAAACCCATCATCAGTTAAATAACTGGGAAAATGTGCCGACTTCATATTTAGCACCCGGCTTACACCCATTTTATATTGAGCAACATCAGCCAGAACATCTTTTTTATCTTGAGCAAATTTTGCAGAAAGACGAATGTGTGGCAGTAGGTGAAATTGGTTTAGATACTTTCTTAAAAGAGCATAAGCACCCTGATATCTATGCGAAGCAAAAACAATATTTTGCTGATCAGTTAGAGCTGGCAACCCAATATCAAAAACCAGTGCTTCTCCATATTAGAAAAGCACATGGCGATGTACTCGCAATATTAAAAGCTCAGAAATTTAAACTGGGTGGAATTGCTCATGCTTTTAGTGGTGGCATAGAGGAAGCAAAAGGTCTCATTAAACTGGGATTTAAAATTGGTGTGACTGGGCAAATTACTAATCCGAATGCAAAAAAACTTCATACGGTTGTGCAGGCTATAGGTACAGAGCACTTGGTGATTGAAACAGATTGTCCCGATATGACCCCACTTTGTTGCCAAACCTCAACTGAAGAGCGTACCCGTAATACCCCAGTTAATTTGCCTTATGTTTTGCAAAGTTTGGCAGAAAACCTAAACATATCAGCGTCAGATTTGGCCGTACAGCTTTGGGAAAACTCGCTCTCGGCGTTGAAATTATCGTAATAAAAATCAAAGATTAGAAATAGTAACTAAAACAAAACACAGCGATTAGAAAAGAAGCTTAAAGTAAGAAAACAACATGTAAAAACGTGAAAAATAACATTGCCAGACATGGGAGGATAACCCAATGGCTAAGTATAGCAATATCAATAGTTTTAATGCTTTACAGACGCTAACAGTAGGTTCCAGCAATTATCAGATTTTTAGCTTAGCCCAAGCAGAGAAAACGCTAGGGGATATTGCCAAACTACCGAAATCTTTAAAAGTATTATTGGAAAACTTATTACGGTTCGAAGACCAACTTAGCGTTAAAACTGAACACATCTATGCCTTAGCAGAATGGTTAAAAACCAAAGGTTCTGAACAGGAAATTCAATATCGACCTGCTCGAGTTTTAATGCAGGATTTTACAGGGGTACCCGCTGTAGTCGATTTGGCAGCAATGCGAGCAGCCATGGCTCAAGCTGGTGGAGACCCAGAGAAGATTAATCCGTTATCTCCAGTCGATTTGGTGATTGACCACTCGGTGATGGTTGACTATTTTGCCGATGATCAGGCTTTTGAAGAAAACGTACATATTGAAATGCAGCGTAATGGCGAACGATATCAATTTCTACGTTGGGGACAGTCTGCATTTAATAATTTTAGTGTAGTGCCGCCAGGTACGGGGATTTGCCATCAGGTCAATTTAGAATATTTAGCCCAAGCAGTATGGTTAGGGGAAGATGAAGGCAAAACTTTTGCATTTCCTGACACCTTAGTGGGAACAGATTCGCATACGACCATGATTAATGGCTTGGGTGTTTTAGGCTGGGGCGTAGGCGGTATTGAGGCTGAAGCTGCAATGTTGGGCCAACCCATCTCTATGCTTATTCCTGAAGTCATCGGTTTTAAACTTACAGGAAAATTACCAGAAGGTATTACAGCAACAGACTTGGTACTCACTATTACTCAAATGCTTCGCCAAAAAGGTGTGGTGGGTAAATTTGTAGAGTTCTATGGAGATGGTTTGGCAGATTTGCCTCTTGCTGACCGTGCAACAATTGCGAATATGGCACCAGAATATGGTGCAACCTGTGGTTTCTTTCCAATAGATGAAGTGACTATAGGATATCTGAAACTGACAGGCCGTCATGAAGACCGTATTGAGCTCGTTGAAGCCTATAGTAAAGCTCAAGGTTTATGGCGAAATGCTGGTGATGAACCTGTTTTTACAGATACTTTAAGTTTAGACATGACTACGGTGCAAGCAAGTTTGGCTGGACCAAAACGCCCGCAAGACCGAGTGCTGTTATCAGAAGTACCTAAAGCGTTTAATGCACTCATGGAGTTAACGCTAAAACCAGCAAAAGAAGCAAAAGAACGTCTAGAAAATGAAGGTGGTGGTACTGCTGTAGAGGCAAAAAAAGCAAATATTCAACATGAAAGTCCATCTTGCGTGATTGAAGGGCAGGAATACCCGTTAAATCATGGTGATGTCGTAATTTCAGCCATTACCTCTTGTACCAATACCTCTAACCCAAGCGTGATGTTAGCGGCAGGCTTGCTTGCTAAAAAAGCTATTGAAAAAGGCTTACAACGAAAACCATGGGTGAAAAGCTCTCTTGCACCTGGTTCTAAGGTCGTGACTGATTATTTGTTGGCTGCTGGGCTTACGCCGTATTTAGATGAGTTGGGTTATAACTTGGTGGGGTATGGCTGTACAACCTGTATTGGTAACTCAGGCCCATTACCCGAGCCAGTCGAAGATGCAATTCAATGTCATGATTTGAATGTTGCATCTGTACTTTCTGGTAACCGTAACTTTGAAGGACGGGTACATCCATTAGTTAAAACCAATTGGTTAGCTTCACCGCCTCTAGTGGTTGCTTATGGTTTGGTTGGGAATATTCGTACTGACCTGACAACAGAGCCTCTTGGTGAGGGCAAAGATGGACAGCCCGTCTATTTAAAAGATATCTGGCCAAGTCAGGCAGAAATTGATGTTGTCTTGCAGAAAGTAAATACAGAAATGTTCCATAAAGAATATGCTGCGGTCTTTGATGGTGATGCGAGTTGGCAAGCGATTCAGATTCCAAAGAGCAAAACCTATGAATGGGCCGATGACTCGACTTATATCCGACATCCTCCTTTCTTTGAAGGAATTGGAGAGCCACCAAAGCCAATTAAGAATATTGAACAGGCGAGTATTTTGGCAGTTTTAGGTGACTCGGTCACAACTGACCATATTTCACCAGCGGGGAATATCAAAAAAGATAGTCCCGCAGGTCGGTATCTGCAAGAGCAAGGGGTCGATCCAAAAGACTTTAACTCGTATGGTTCTCGACGTGGTAATCATGAAGTGATGATGCGAGGAACTTTCGCCAACATTCGTATTAAAAACGAAATGCTTGGCGGAGAAGAAGGTGGTAATACTATTTACATTCCAAGTGGTGAAAAGCTTGCCATTTATGATGCAGCGATGCTTTATCAACAAGAAAACACACCTCTTGTGATTATTGCAGGTAAGGAATATGGAACAGGTTCTTCACGGGACTGGGCTGCAAAAGGAACAAATTTATTAGGTGTGAAAGCGGTGATTGCCGAGAGCTTTGAGCGTATCCATCGTTCAAACCTAGTCGGTATGGGAGTGTTGCCATTACAGTTTGTTGATGGGAAAACTCGTCAATCTCTTAATTTAACGGGTCATGAAGTGATATCAATCCGTGGTTTACTAGACGGAATTCAACCTCATCAAATTCTTGAAGTTGATGTAAAACGGCCCAATGGGGTAGCGAGTCATTTTAATGTGTTGTGCCGAATTGATACGTTAAATGAGGTTGAGTACTTTAAGGCTGGTGGTATTTTGCATTATGTACTTCGAAATTTGATTGCTTCATAAATCGATAAAGTTAGCACGGCCTTATAATGACTGTGCATTAGCCAATATTGGATTTATAGGCGTATCTTTACTTTTTAAGAGGATAAAAAGTAACAAAAATCCTTTGTCGGGCTGACGGTATGTCCTTATACCGCAGCCCAACTGGGCGGCATCCATGCCACCTGTCGCGCTAGTAAATGATGACTTAAATCTTAAATAATATAATTTGACTTATAATGACAAGACTTACCGTGAATTCAAATATCACGATCTCAAGTTTTCTTTGATATGAAATACACTTTCTTCTGAAAAGCAGTAAAATAGCCACCGTGTTTTATATCCCCCCAAGAGTAACAATGACCGATCTCCAACAAGATGAATATGAACGTCGTTTTGCAGGTGTAGCCAAAGTTTATGGTGATTCCTCGTTTCAACATTACGAGCAAAGTCATGTAATGGTGATTGGTATTGGTGGTGTGGGCAGTTGGGCTGTAGAGGCTTTGGCTCGTACCGGAATTGGTGAAATCACATTAGTGGATATGGATGTTGTCGCGGCATCAAATGTGAACCGTCAGCTACCAGCGATGACCTCTACATTAGGCTGTGAAAAAGTTGAGATTATGGCGGAGCGTTGTCGCCAGATTAACCCGCGTATTAAAGTAAATATTATTGATGACTTCCTTACACCTGAGAATGTCACAGAGCTTTTAAATCCTGTACCGGATATTGTTCTAGACTGTATTGATGACGTTAAAGCGAAGTTGGCTTTAATGCTGCATTGCCGTTTTAATAAAATTCCTTTGATTGTTTCTGGTGGAGCAGGCGGTAAGCTCGATCCGCTTAAAATCCGTGTCGCGGATTTATCAAAAACCGAACAAGACCCGATGTTGGCCAAGTTACGTAGTCAACTTCGAGCTCGTGGTATTTGTAAAAAACCAAAAGAGAAATTTGGAATTACCTGTATTTATTCGATTGATAACCCATTCTCAAGTGCAGATGTGTGTCCATCGGCTGGTTTACGCTGTGGTGGCTATGGTTCAGCGGTGGTTGTGACTTCAAGTTTTGCCATGATTGCCGTAGCTGAAGTTTTAAAGAAACTTGATTTAAAGAAAGCTTAGTTTAAATATTAAAAAGGCGTGCTCTTATGTTTGGGCATGCCTTTTTCTTTTTTAGTCATATAACTCTATCGTGTCGTGTTTGGGCTGTGTTGGAAGTTGTTGATCGTAAAATTTAAAGCACCATAAAATTAAAATAACGACAGTGAATATAGTGAAACCTTTTAAATACTTCATGAATAATTCAATCAAGTGAATGGTCTTGATAAAATTCTAGCGAAGGTGATCTATCTAATCTAATATAGAAAATAGGCTTAATGATCTAATTTTGAGATGGAAATGCTTACTTTAAAACAATTTCAATATTTCATAAAAATTGTAGAAGAAGGGAGCTTTACCGCTGCTTCGGAAAAACTATTCATTGCTCAGTCTGCTTTAAGTCGGCAAATTAAATTATTAGAGGAAGAAATTAACTTTCAACTATTTGATCGTACTGACAAGAAAGTAAAGCTTACAACAGCGGGAGAGGTCTTTTATAAGAAAATAAAAGATAACATGCTCTACTTAAATGAAATTATTGATCTTTCTAAAAGTATTGCGGAAGGGAAAAACCGCCAGATTAAAATTGCTCACTCAAGCAGTATTGTCATGGATCATAGAAAAGTTCAGATATTAAAAGAAATTAGCTTAGCTAAGCAGGTAAATTTTGAGGTGAATACCCTGTCATCTGAGCAGCAAATTTTAGCTTTAATGAGTGGAGAAATTGATATTGGTTTGATTAGACCACCAGTATTGCATAGCCTTGAAGAAATAACGATTTTGAAATTATATGAACAGCCCTTATTTGTCGCTGTCTATATTGATCACCCTAAATTTAAACAAAAACAAAGTATCCAGATAAGAGATTTAGTAGATGAATATTTTGTTTCAACTCCACATCCAAAGCGGGGAGGTTTGAGCTACCTAGTCTCAAACTTGTGTGTAGGAGCTGGCTTCTTGCCTAAAGCAGCGGTAGTCCAATCTCGTAAGATAACCCAATTACACTTAGTCGCTGCAAATTTGGGTATTAGTATTGTTCCTCAAGAATTTGAACAAATATTACCCAAAAATGTAAAACTGATTCCGCTGGAGAATAAGAACCTTTTCTCTGAAGTGGTTTTAGCTTATAGAACAGACCAAAGTAATCTGATTCAATCTTATGCTGAACATATCTACGAACTGCTACAAGCGTGAGTAGGAGATATCTTTAACCATATGCTGAAATAATTATTGTAGCTCGGTGTGCTCGCTAATAAGAAACGTATATTCGCTATCACCGTCTAACTGACGCTCCTGAGACATAATGTCTATTTTAGGGCGTTTATGTTGATAGAATTCTAAATTGATGCAACCACTATTATTAATTGCATAGCGAATATAGTAATTATCTGGCTCTAGAAAAATTGTTGCTTCTTCAAATGAGTGCAGAGATAGAATTTTTTTCTTATCGTGAAAAATTACGGAAGGACAATCTAGTAATCCATTTAAATATTGCTTTCGTATGACATGGATCCGAGCTTGAGGAGCCGTTCCTTTCAATAAATATTGTGGTTGATAAATCCTTTTTTCCGGTACTTTTTTGAAAACTTCTATAACGTTTGTATCGGGAATGGCATGCGCCAAACTAAATGACGTCAGTAAGTAACCGGCTAAGAGTATTTTTTTCATAAAGTTACATCATCATTTTTGACAAGTACAATATGAAAATCATGCAAAAAAGAAGCCAAACCTGATTTAAAAAAGTCTGTCTGATCAACTGTTTGGCATATTTAAAAAGGATTGAAAAACCCGATGTTAGGTAGGTTGCCCTAAACGATAGTAAGTATAAGTGACGCTATCATCTTTATAGACATCATAGCTGTTTTGTTTGAAGTCAGAGACCCATTCACTTCCTGTGTATCCAGCAATATGTCCATAAACGTGATTGCGAGTTCTGTGAATGATGTAAATATCGCCTTCTTGTGGCTCATCAAATGATGGATCTATCTCTTTGTAGCCAATCTTTTTGAGAGTGTCTCCCCAGTCTGAAGCTGCAATGGGGTGATTCCGAATATCTGCACCAGCAGATTCGAGAGCAAGGCGGATACTACGTGCACAACGGGCTTTGCTGCGTCTTGAGGTAATACTTTCTAATTTAGCTACGAATCTATCAACATCTATTGCTGGAGTATCGGAAGTTTCAGTTTGATGATTACTAGGTTTCATGGTGAAAGGATAAGGGAGACTTGGAGTGCTGTGGGATACAACAATGGCTGCCTGATTTGAATCCTGATACATATAATTATCAGCTACTTGTCCGTCATAAATAATCATCGTGAAATCTCTACCGTACTATCTATATCCATATTAAAAAAATCACCACCTACCTGTGGCGTTCAGAGATACTAATAGGCGTACCTTAAAAGTTTTGTTTGTGTTATGTAATAACGTATCTTTTTTCCAGATGTTGCTACTTAGAAATAAAAAGATACTCATTAAAATGAAACACAAAAACAATTTAACTTAAGTTATTGATATTTTTATTTAAAAATAATTAATCAGAGCTTAAATTTGAATATTTTAATTCAGTCATTGCGAATATACTCAAAATCTAAGTCCCTGATTTAAAATGCCACATTTTCTTACAATTTAAGAAGCCATCACATGCTTAAGCCTGAGGTTCTTTTAAATATTCCTCAGTACGAATTAAAGCTGCTTGCATGTTGCAAATAGCCTGTTCTACATCAGCTAAAGTTTTTGCATTTCCGCCACTTAGCGCCTGACGCCATTTACGCGCACCAGGTAAATTTTGGAATAAACCCAAAATATGACGTGTAATGATGGAGAGTGGAGCACCTTCCGCCATACGCTGTTCAATATAAGGTAGCATTTGTTCCATAATCTCGAATCGGTCTGGAGCTTCCAAATTCCAAAGCTGACCCATTTCCGCGAGTAAGTACGGATTATGATAGGCTTCACGGCCAATCATGACGCCATCAACATGCTGTAAATGTGTTTGAGTTTCAGCAAACGTTTTAATGCCGCCGTTAATTTCAATGGTGAGATGTGGGCGCTCTTGTTTTAAACGATAGACATCTTCATAGCGTAAAGGTGGAACTTCACGGTTTTCTTTTGGTGACAGGCCTTTCAAAATAGCAATACGGGCATGCACTACAAAATGAGTGCAACCTGTTGCTGCAACTGTATCTACAAAATGAAGCATCTCTTCATAAGAGTGCATGTCATCAATCCCGATACGGTGTTTCACCGTTACCGGAATGTTTACTGCTTTTTGCATAGTGTGAATGCATTCAGCAACCAAATCTGGTTCTGCCATTAAGCAAGCACCGATTTTATTGTTCTGTACACGGTCACTTGGGCAGCCTACATTGAGGTTAACTTCATCGTAACCCCAGTCTTCAGCCATTTCTGTGCAAGTCGCAAGCTCTTGTGGGTTTGAACCACCTAACTGTAATACAATAGGATGCTCTTGTGCACTGTAGTCTAAATGGCGTTTAGCATCACCAAATAGAATCGCACCTGTGGTCACCATTTCGGTATATAGCATAACATTTGGGTTAAACAAGCGCGCAAAGAATCGATAATCCTTCGTTGTCCAATCCATCATGGGTGCGACAGAAATACGAGGTTGTAACGATTGAAGTGATTGCATAACCAATAGCCCAAAAGTCGCTAAATTAATGAAAGGGCAGCATTATACGAGGTTTATGCTTGAATCGACAGAGGCATTTAGCCGAGTAATTTATAACCACCCTTGGGTTGAATATAGGGAGATGATTTATAACAAGTTACCTTATTGGGAAATCATTTTCTTTTTTTGTAAGATAGCATCAAACAAGCTAAACAAAATACAAAGTACAACTAGCCCAATACCAGCAAGGCAAGTCATGGTCCATCCGCCACGGTTCCACGCAAAAATTCCTAATGCTGAGCCTCCTGCGCCTCCAATAAAGTAAGTGGTCATATAGATGGCATTAATACGAGATTTTGCATCTGGTCGTAAACGGAAAATAATGCTTTGGTTGCTTGTGTGTACGAGTGCTAGCGCTAACTGAATTAAAGCAAAACCAGCAATATAACTCGCAAGCAAAGTTTGTCCATAATAAAAGCAGAGCCAGCTTAACAGGAATAAACCACAACCTATCCATGTGAGTAGAGTAGTACGTCCTTGATCGGCATATTTACCAATATAACGGGTTGATAAGGCACCAAAGATACCGACTAAAGGTACTAGTCCAATAAATAGATCAGGTAAATGATGTGCTGAGGTGAGGAGTAATGCGATGGTGGAATATAAAATACTCACAGATGCGAAGGCGAAAGCACCTGTAAGCGCTCTTAATAATAGTCTTTTCTCTTGTTTTAAAAGCTGAGCCATGGAAGCAAAGATCTGTCCATAGTTCATTTTCATTCGTAAAACATAAGGCAAGCGACTTTTTAAGGTATATGCCAACAGAAGCATTAATATGCCGCTTACCACATAAACCACTTTCCAGTGGAATAAGTTAGAAAATAGGCCAGCCAGACTGGTAGAGAGTAAAATACCAACCAATAGGCCACTCATTAAAAAACCAATGATCTCGCCAGTTTTTTCAGGTTTTACAGTCATTGTGGCAAGTGGAATAAGCACTTGAGCTGCAACCGAAAACAATCCTGCTAAAATTGTACCGATCCATAGCATGGGTAAGTTAACAGCAAAAGCAGAAGTAAATAGGCCAACTGCACAAAGCACCATCAAAAACGGAATAGCCTTGGCTTTATTGACGATATCACCCATCGGAACAATAAAGAGCAGTCCGAGGGCATAAGACACCTGAGCAAATGTAACGGTCAATGCGGCTTGTGCTTGAGTAACAGCAAAGTCTTGTTGAATGGAGTGAATAAGAGGCTGGCAATAATAATTCACACCTGCACATAAGCCACATGCTGCTGCCATCAACCAAAGTAAAGGTTTATTTTGACTGATATCTTCAGGGGTAGACATGATGTTCTCTCGATTTTATTAGGTGTATGCGGTTGCTTCGACTTCAATGAGCATATGCTCTAATGCAAGGCGTGGTACAGGAATGAGTGTACAGGCTGGAAAAGGATGATTTTTCCATAAATTTTGCATAACTTTAATTAAAATTTCATGTTTTTCGACTGTATGGTCAACAACCAAAACTCTTAATACGGCAATGTTGCTAAGCTCTGCATCGGCAGCAATCAAAGCATGTTTAATGTTATCAATAGCTTGAAAAGCTTGTTCTTCAAAGTTTGGGCTTAATTCACCTTTTGAGTTTTCGCCACCTTGACCTGCAATATGAATAATCTTTTTAAAGTTTTCTACCACAGCAACATGACTATAAGCATTTGGAGTAGGGTCGTATAAAGTTGATGGATTTATTATTTTAAAAGTTTCTTTATTCATGGGACTCAACCGTTCAGTAAAATTTAGATGAGTATCCAACCTCAACTTAAGTTGAGGTCAAGAGAAATTAGTATTTTAATCTTTTCTTTCTGAGGGTAATTATCATGACACCTGCAATATTTAAAATACAGCCTACCCATTGCCACATATTGAGATGTTCATTTAAAAAAGTAACTGCGAGCAAAATAGTTAAAACCGGTCCTATCGAAGCAATCATGGCAGATTGAGAGGCGCCAAGTCGCTCAATACTTTGCATGAGCATAACGGTAGGTAAAACAGTGACCAAAAAGCCAAGTCCGACGCCGTACCAAATTACACTAGATGGAAGTTGTAATAGAAGTTGAATAGGCTGAGGAGTGCTTAATACATAGTGTGTTAATGTGCCGATACAAGCGACTGTTAAAGCTAAACCTGTGAAATTCCAAGAACCAAATTTTTTAATTAATGACGGGGTCAGTAGTAAATAGCCTGCAAAAGCCACAGCACTCGCAAATACGAGACTTGTGCCTAACCAGAAGTTGCCCTGAATTGGTGCATTGTTGTGCTCTTGAAGCATGACCAATACAGTTCCACCATAACTAAGAAAAATGGCAAATAAACTTTTTGCATCTAATTTTTGTTTGTAGAGCAAGCTTGAGACAATGACGGTGAGAGTAGGATATAAAAATAGAATAATTCGTTCGAGTGAAGCACTAATAAACATCAGACCCATAAAATCGAGCCAGCTGGCAAGGTAGTAGCCTAATAGACCGGCAAAAATTAAAATTAGCCAATCCTTCTTTTTTATGCCCTGATTATGATGCCTGTTAAACCAGCAAATTAATAGAAAGAACGGTAAAGCGCTTAACATACGTAAAGCCATCAGAACTGTAGCGTCTACTAATGGAGAAAGGGCATAAGTCTGTTTAATAAAGATTGCTTTTGTACTGAATAGAAAAGCAGAGCAAAGAGCAAAAAAAGACCCGATTTGAAACGAAGATAAAGAAATTTTCATATACAAGACTGTATAAGAGAGACTGTTGTCTGCAAAAAAAGAAAAAGCTTCCTATGTTACACCTCAAATCAAATATCGTGAATCATCAGTTCAAAATATGGGTATTTATTAAATAAATATTGGGTGGTATTTTAAAAAAGTTCAATTAGAATCCAAATTCTGTACAAAGAATACACATGGGGGAAACATTGCAGCTTAGCAATGTTTTTGACAATGAGAAATTAGCTTGAGGAACGCTCATGCAAATCGGAATCCCAACCGAAACTGTCGTCGGTGAAAATCGTGTAGCTGCTACGCCAGAGACAGTAAAGAAGTTGATTAGCGCTGGTCATAGCGTTGTGATTGAACGTGGTGCCGGTGTAAAGGCTGCGTACATTGACAGTGCTTATGAACAGGTCGGTGCAACCATTACGGATGATGCCTATACGGGTAGTCAAATTATTTTGAAAGTTCGTGCGCCACAAGGCGGGGAAATTCAAAAACTTCCAGCAAATACTGCTGTTGTAGCAATGTTTGATCCTTATCGTAATACCGAGCTAGATCAGTTTGCGAATCAGCAAGTTTCTGCTTTTGCATTGGAATTGCTTCCTCGTACGCTTTCTCGTGCGCAGAACATGGACGTATTGTCTTCTCAGGCAAACCTTTCTGGTTATAAATCAGTTTTGCTTGCTGCCGCTGAATATCAGCGCATGTTCCCAATGCTTATGACTGCTGCTGGTACTGTAAAACCTGCTCGTGTTGTGATTATGGGTGTGGGCGTTGCAGGTCTTCAGGCAATTGCAACAGCAAAACGTTTAGGTGCAATTGTTGAAGCAACTGATTTGCGTCCTACGGCAAAAGATCAAGTTGAATCTTTAGGCGGTAAGTGGTTAGACGTACCAATGTCTGAAGAAGAGCAACAGCGTGCAGCTGACGCCGCTAAAAATGGTTATGGATGGATGCCGGGTGAGCAATACATCAAAGACCAAGCCGCGATTGTTGACAAGGCTGTTTCTAACGCTGACATCGTGATTACAACTGCATTGTTGCCGGGTCGTGATGCACCGCGTCTGATTAAGGCTGAAACTGTTGCCAAGATGAAACCAGGCTCTGTCATTTTAGATATGGCTGTTGAAACTGGTGGTAACGTTGAAGGCTCTAAAGTGGGCGAGACTGTGTTTACAGAAAATGGCGTGAAAATTTTGGGTGTTCCAAATATTCCGGCAACTGTAGCGACAGAAGCTTCTGCACTATATGCGCGTAACGTATTCAATTTCGTAGAAACTTTATTCGACAAAGAGAAAAACTTTGCGATTAATCAAGAAGACGAAATCCAAAAAGCCCTATTGGTCACTCATGGCGGTCAAGTACTGCTTAAGCGTGGTTAAGGAGATTTCTCATGGTTGAAACTATTACAATTTTCGTCCTTGCCATCTTCGTAGGTTATTACGTAGTTTGGGGTGTTACACCAGCTTTACATACACCACTTATGGCAGTAACCAATGCGTTGTCATCTATTATTGTAGTGGGTGCAATGTTGCAAACTGTGGGTCTGCCTATTTTGGGTGTAGATGCTAACGTTGCATTTCAAAGTGTGAATGTGGTGAGCGTACTGGGTGCGATTGCGGTATTTTTGGCAAGCATTAATATTTTCGGCGGCTTTGCAGTAACTGCACGCATGTTGGAAATGTTCAAGCCTAAGCAAAAGAAATAAGAGGGCTTTGACATGGAATTTATTCAAGCAAATGCAAATTGGTTGTACCTTGTAGGCGCAATTCTCTTTATCTTGACGCTTCGTGGTTTGTCTGGCCCTAAAACAGCAATTCAAGGTAACCGTTACGGTATGATCGCGATGGCGATTGCTGTAGTTACGACCTTCTTTGTTGCGAATAACCCAGTCATCTGGATGATTGTTGGTGCAATGGTGTTGGGTGCAATCGTTGGTATTGCGCGTGCTCGTACTGTGCCAATGACTCAAATGCCTGAAACTGTTGCATTGATGCACTCATTAGTTGGTTTGGCAGCAGTTTTAATTGCAATTGCTGCAATTTTACATAACAACCAACTCACTGAATTGTTTGCTCAAAATGAGGCAGCTTTAACTGCGGCTGGTGTGCAACATGTGCACATGAGCAGTGTTCACTTATTTGAATTGTTCGTAGGTTGTTTTGTTGGTGCGATTACCTTTACTGCATCTGTATTTGCATACGGTAAATTGGCTGCAAAAAAATGGGCGAAAACAATTTCTGGTGCATGGGTTAAACCTGTTCAGGCGCTTATCTTTATTGCGATGTTGGCTTGTGGTTTCTACTTCTTTACCACTGGCAATATGACTGCATTCTGGGCAATGACAGCACTTGCACTTGCATTTGGCTGGGTATGGATTGCACCAGTTGGTGGTGGTGATATGCCTGTAGTGGTATCACTTCTTAACTCATTCTCGGGTTGGGCTGCGGCAGGTATTGGTTTTACACTTGAAAACAACATGTTGATCGTTGCGGGTTCTCTCGTAGGTTCATCTGGTGCGATTCTGTCGTACATCATGTGTAAAGCAATGAACCGTTCAATCATCAATGTATTGTTTGGTGGTGCAATGGGTGGTGCAGCGGTTGCTACAGCTGCTAAAGGTGAGCAAGTTCAGCGTAACCACCGTTCTGGTTCTGCTGATGATGCTGGTTTCTTGATGTCAAATGCAGACAGCGTTGTGATTGTACCGGGTTATGGTATGGCGCAAGGTCGTGCACAAAATGCTGTAAAAGAATTGTGTGAAATTCTAAAAGAGCAAGGTGTTCGCGTTCGTTTTGCAATCCATCCAGTTGCTGGTCGTATGCCTGGTCATATGAACGTATTGCTTGCAGAAGCAGACGTAGCATATGAAGACATCTTGGAAATGGATGAGATTAACTCAGACTTCCCTGCAACTGATGTGGTACTTGTAATTGGTGCAAACGACGTAGTAAACCCTGCTGCGAAAGATGATCCAACTTCACCGATTTATGGTATGCCGATTCTTGAAGCACATAAAGCGCGTACGATCATGGTGATTAAGCGTTCTATGGCAACAGGTTATGCAGGTCTGGACAACGATTTGTTCTATAACGAAAAAACAATGATGATTTTTGGTGATGCCAAGAAAGTTGTTGAAGATATGACTAAAGCAATCAATGGTGGCGGTCACTAATCTGACCTCAAACATGATTGTAAAAGCCACCCTTGGGTGGCTTTTTTATTTGGTCTATTTGTTTAAAGAAATTTTTCTACAAGGTCCATTGACTGTTGATAGAGGTCACGTGCAAGTTGCTGATTTTTTGCGTGTGAAGATTTCCAGTCTGGCATGTGCGCACTGACATATTCACCATTACGATTCTGCCATGCCTCTCCAGTTGCCATTTTTGTAATGAGATTTGCTGGAACTGAGGTTGGGACTAAGCCTAATTTCATCGCTGCATAAACTGGTTTTGGTAAGTCACGATAAATATCAGAAGCGACACCACCCGGATGCAATGCATTGTTGGTAATTGAACTACCTGCTAGTTGTTCTGCTAATGCATTGCTGAATAGTAAATTCGCAAGCTTCGATTGCCCATAATAGAACAGGGGATTGTAAAAACCTTCTGCACGAAACTTGTTGGGTTTAATGGAGCCCACCCAGTGTGCGATGGATGCGAGATGAATAATCCGTGCTTGCGGAGATTGTTGTAAAACTGGAAGTAATTTTTGAGTTAGTAAAAAATGACCTAAATAATTAACGCCAAATTGCTGCTCGAAACCATCGACAGTCAGTTGTTTGGTTTTGGCAAATAACCCTGCATTGTTAATGAGTACATCAAGGCTACCATGGCGATCTGCAATCTCGTCGGCTGCCTTTCGAGTTAATTCAAGACTGTTTAGATCGAGAGAAACTAAATCGACTTGTCCTTGGTTAAGGGCGCGTAATTTATTTTGTGCAGCTTGAGCTTTTTCTGGATTTCGACACGCTAAAATAACATGTTGCCCTTGTTTAACGAGTTGTTCTGCTGTGGCAAAGCCAATCCCTGTGTTGGCGCCCGTAATTAATATTCTCACTTTCTGTACTCCGGTTATGCTATTTATTGGTGGGGACTTCAAGAGTTTGTATATTGCTGTAAATCTGACAATTTGTCATGTCAATTTTAAGAGTGGGCGATGATTAGCTTTTAATGGCCACTAAAGCATTCGATGAAATTTAAAGATTTTGTTATTTAAAAATATAAATACCACTTTATGAAGGGGGCATACTTTTTATAAAGAATTAAAAAAGCGGCTCAAAAGAGCCGCTTTTTTTAAAAGCAAAATTTTAAGCAACCGACTCTGGAGCGGTACGCCATAAGCTTTCTAAATCATAGAATTTACGAGCTGTTGGTAGCATCACATGCACTACAACAAAGCCGAGATCAATCAAGATCCATTCTGCATCTCGTTCACCTTCAACGCCAATCGGGCGGAAACCGGCTTTTCGAGCTTCTTCTGCAACATTGTCAGCGAGTGCTTTGACATGGCGAGTAGAAGTACCACTTGCAATTACAATAGCATCAGAGACATTGCTAATTGAGCTAACATCTAACTGGAGAATATCTTTTGCTTTTACATCAACTAAAGCGTCATGAACAACTTTGAGACAAGTCTGTACGTCTTTATTTGAGGTGTTCATTGCGAAATCGTGAGAATTAGACACGCTGGGCGATGGTTCTAAATTCATATAGGGTATATTTTCCTGACAATTACTCACTATCTAATATAGTGGTTTTCGCGCTAAATTTCAATCAGAAGTCGTAACAGTTTATATATTTACATCATCCGAAAAATACTTTTTCTTCCAAGTAAATGACTGATTTGAAGTATTTTCAGGCTTATATTCTGCTGCAATATAGTTTTGATAAGAGCTTTGCTTTAACCAAGAAAATATTTGTTCATAAGGAATTTGGGCTGTATCTGGTTCATGACGGCCCGGACAGTCCGCAAATTGAATATGTCCAATTAAGTTAATATTTTCTTGCAAACCCTCAAGTACGTCTTCGCCCATCATCGCCATGTGATAGCAGTCATATTGCATTTTTAGAGCGGGATGATTGACCGCTTCTAGCATTTCTTGTCCCTGCGCAATGTTCTGCACCAAAAAGCGTGGCATATCTGTACCGTTAATCATTTCAAAAACGGGTTCTATACCGTGTTCACTAAGTAAATTACAGGCAAGTTTTAAATTAGCTGCTAATGTTTTCAAACAAGGAAGTAGGTCTGCATCTAGAGGCTGTTTCCCTGCCAAAATGTTAACACAGGGAACTTTTAAAGCAGTGGCATAGCTAATTGCTAATTCTAATGCTTCACGAAAAGCTGTTTCTTGACCGGGGACGCCAGCTAAACCATTGCCGCCTTGCATAAGATCACCAGCAGGCACATTGATTAGACAGAGGCTAAGTTTGTAGCGTTCGAGTTGAGTTTGAATATCGGAAATAGCCAATTCATAAGGAAATTGAATTTCTACATATTCAAAGCCCTGTGCATGCGCCAGAGCAAAGCGTTCAATTAAAGGAACTTCGGTAAAAATCATGGATAAATTGACTGCAAGACGACCCATACTCAAACTCCGTTTATTTTTGCTCTATTAATTGAATCATAGTAGCTAAATCTTTCTCAGCAAAGCCATTTTTTTGGTGAGTTTGTAGCTGTAGTAGAGCTTTTTGTGCAACTGGGATGTCTAAATTAACATTGTTAGCCAATGTTACTGCGTTGTTAAGATCCTTAGATAATGTTTGAACTTTCCACTGAACTGGTTCAAATGTATGAGTTGCCATGCGTGGGGTAAGAATTTGAAAGGGTTTGGAGTCAGCAAATCCACCAGCTAGGGCAGGAGCAAGCAAAGTTGTATCTACACCAGCTCGATCTGCAAGTGCGACAGCCTCTGCAATAAGAGCGCTGTTGGCTGCAACAATAAGTTGATTACAAATTTTGGTGGCTTGGCCAGTTCCTGTATCTCCCATGCGAGTCACACGTTGGGATAGAACATTATAAATAGGAGTTAATTCTGTAATGGTTTGAGCATCACCGCCTGCAAAAATGACAAGTGTGCCTTGTTCTGCACCTGCTGTTCCACCTGATACAGGTGAGTCAATCCATGTGGCGTCATGGGTAGCAGCTGCTTGAGCAAGCGTTTTCGTTGCAGCAACAGATAAACTCGAGAAATCAACAATAACCTGTTTGGCTTTTAAGTTAGGCTGAATTTGCTCAAATACGGCTTCTACTGCTTTGTCATCTGCCAGACAGATTAAAATAACTGGATATTCACCAATATTTGAAAGTTCTAAAGCTTGTGCACCGATATCAAGAAGTTCGTCACATGCAGAGGCGGTTCGATTCCAAACAGCAACTTGAAAGCCAGCTTGAATAAGGCGGGTTGCCATCCGACTTCCCATAAGCCCTATGCCTAAAAAAGCAATAGGGGTGTTGCGATCAAAATTCATAATCTAAGCTCTTATTTATATTGGCGTGGTAAAAAATTAACTTCCGGATGTTTGTCTTTTTTACGAGCAAGTTTGCTATTTTTACCAAGTAATAATTTAAGTTGCCAGATTTTTTCTAGACGTAATGACTTTTCTGGTTGATGTTCCATTGCGTCAAGTACACGTTTTGCCGCAGTGAGGGCATCAGGTGAGCGCTGCAACATTTCAGATGCAATCTCATTTGCTCTCTCTAAAGGAGAATCACTTAAATGAGTTACAAGACCAATTTCTTTTGCATAATTCCCATCAAAAACACGGGCAGTTAAGGTGAGTTCTTTTGCAAGGTCAACGCTAATTAAACCTTTTAATGAGCGAGTAAGTCCCATATCTGGGACTAAACCCCAGCGGCTTTCCATAATCGACATTTTTGTTTCTGGATGAGAAATTCGGATGTCAGCAGCCAAGGCAAGTTGCATACCAGCGCCGAAACAATATCCTTCTAGTGCCGCAATAACAGGTACAGGTAAATTCTGCCAAGTCAGAAATGCTTTTTGAAAAAGACTTTGTCCAGGTTTTACAAGTTCCCAAATGGCAAAAGCAGAGTTTTTGGGATTGTTGAGATCAGATAAATCAATGCCAGCACTAAACACATTTCCTTCGCCTGTCAAAATAACACAGCGAATATCTCTATCCTTTTTAATTGCTTTTGCAGTTGAAACTAACTCTTTTAATAAGGCAAAACTCATCGCATTGCGTTTGTCTGGACGGTTTAAATATACCGTTGCAATGCCATTATTTTTTTCAATACGTAAGAGTGCCATGAGATTCCCGCTTCTTTTTTTATAGATGAACGGAGCATAACATGGCTGTAATCTGGAAACATGACAGCTCAGTCATACCTATTTGATAGATATGTTAGTCAGGTATCACCAAGATCTGGAGAGCAGCACTTTCTACCTCTTTAACCACAAGACCTAATTCATCAAAGCGCTGTATAACTTCTTCAATGAAGCCTTCATCTGCTATACGGCGTTCTTTACGTAGCGTTGAAATAAATTGTTCAAAGTCACCTGTAACTTGCTGTAATTTCGGGGCGCCTACATAGCGAGTGGCACCATACAGGCGATGTAAAACATGCTCAAGTTGGGGGAAGTCTTCAAGCTCAATGAGCTGCTGCATTTCGTCTAGCTCAGTTGGAAAACTATCAACTAACATTTTGAGTAGATCTTGTGCTAAGTCTTCTTTATTTGCTGCAAGTTGCAAACTTTGTTGCCAGTTTAAAATTTGTGGGTCTAAAGCTTCTGCAACTACATGGTGATCTTTATCTATGGCTTTTGCTGTAAAGTTGTTTTTAGTCCATTGCGTTAAGATCTGGATGATTTGCTCCATTTGAATTGGCTTGGTGACATAGTCATTCATGCCTACTTTAAGAAGCTTTTGCTTTTCATCGGCAAGGGCATGGGCTGTTAACGCAATAATTGGAAGCTGCATTTCTCCATCGAGCGTTGACTCTAAAGAACGGATAGCACGTGTGGTATCAATGCCCGACATAACCGGCATTTGGATATCCATAAATACCAAATCAAATGGTTTAAGTTTTTGGTCAATTCGTTCTTGAATAAGGTTAAGCGCTTCTTGACCACTTAACGCTTTAGTTGTTTTAACGTTTAGTTCGCCTAGTAGAGCTTCTAAAACAATTAAGTTTGGTAAATGGTCATCTACTGCCAGAATGTGTAAACCCTGACCATTAAAATCTTGCTGTTCTTCTTCAAAAATAGGTTGGTTGCTTAATAGTTGAATGAGTCCACTACGGCTTAATGGTTGATATAGAGGACGAGCGCGATATTCACTGAGCATGTTTGGCTCAAGCGTCATTTGATAGCCATAGACGGCTAAATTGCCTTGATAACGACTACGGATTTCTTTTAATAACGCTTCGGTATCACCGCTATGATCAACGATAAGCCATGTATTATCTTTCTGATCAAGATGTTTTAAACGACTAAACAAGTCCAGAATCGATTGTGTTTCGATATGAGGAACATGGTAGTTTTCAAGGTAATAACGTAAAACACTTGCTGTAGCAGGGTGAGCAAGATAAGACACCACTTGTAAATGCTCAAAGTGCGGGTGTTCGATTTCGTAATCTTCATCTACCACAAATTGTGCGGTAAACCAGAATGTAGAGCCTTTTTCTGTCGGTGCACGTTCTTGATTGTCCTCAAAGCCAATTTGACCATGCATCAGATGAACAAGCTGTTTAGAGATAGCAAGACCTAAACCAGTACCGCCAAATTGACGTGTAACTGATGCATCGCCTTGCGAGAATGATTCAAATAATTTTTTACGATCTGTACCACTTAAGCCAATACCACTATCTTGAACACTAAAATGAAGCAGACATTGCCCAATATCATCATGTTCCATACGAACACGAACAATAATTTCACCATCTGGAGTGAACTTGATTGCATTAGAAATCAAGTTGGTCAGAATTTGCTTGAAGCGTAGAGCATCACCAATAACCTGTTGTGGAATATTGTCCGCATAGTAAAAAGCCATGGCGATATGTTTTTGAGCGGCCAAAGGAGACAGCATATCCATAACATCAAAAATGGCTTCTTCTAAATCAAAAGGTGCTGTTTCAAGCTCTAACTTACCTGCATCAATTTTTGAGAAATCTAATACATCGTTAATTAATGCCAATAAATGGGCAGATGACTTGCGAATGGTTTGTAAATAAAGATTTTGTTCGTTATTTAAATTTTGTTGACGAAGCAATAAATGAATAAAACCATCAATACTGTTGAGAGGCGTTCGAAGCTCATGGCTAATATTGGCAAGGAAAACTGACTTTGCTTGGTTTGATGAAATCGCTTGGTCACGTGCTTGACGATAGGTAATGTTTTGGACTTCTAAGGTATCTAATGTTCTGCGTAAGTCTTCTTCTGTTTGTTCAGTGTGTTCTTTTAATTCTAAAAAGCTAAAGTGCAATCGCTTAACAACGTTTGCGATGTCTCGCTGTAGTAAGCGTAGCTCCCCAGTACTATTAATGACTAGATGCTGGTCTAGAGTATCTGCATTTAGACGTTGTAACTGCATGCGAATTTCATACATCGGCGCAATCCAGCGACGAGAATAAAAATTCAAGCATAGTAAAAGTAACAGTAAGGTCATTAATCCAGTAATGACGAGAGCAATCATAATGCGATAACGTGCCAACTCTAAAGGCTGGTTATCCATTTCAATCACTAACCAGACAGGCGCTTTTCCAGCTTTATTACTAATCTGTAGTCCATAAATATTGTTGTGGTTATAAGAGATTGGACCAAAAAAATTATTACTACTAGGAAAGCTAGGCCAATAACGATTATCACGATAACCAATACTTAAATAAGTCTGTCCATTGTTATCGATGAGTACTGCGCGTTTAAGATTTTTTTCGCTAAACATGCTTTGCATGATGTGCTGGGCATGATCGTATTCATCTGGCTGTAGTTCGACCAGCGTATATAAATCTTTCGCAATTTGATTGTAGCGAGCTAAAATTGCTGAGGCGTGATGTAGCTGTTGTTGTTTTACCGAATGTGACGTTTCAGTTAAAACCAGAAAAGCACCGACCCCTGTTAAAATCATAATCGGCACAAAAATTAGAGCAATCAATTGCCCATATGCATGATTCAGACGTAAGCGTTTCGATAAGGTTTTATTGAAATTAGACATGGCTACATCAGATTTATCTCTCTGTACGGCATCTTATCACGCTTTATTTTAAAACAGACGGCATTTTATAAATGACCGCGCTTTAATCGCTTTCATGAAAAAGCATATTGAAATGGGTGCAGTACCGAGCATTTTTTCATACAATAGGCCCACCTCGATATAGGTATTGATCATGAGTAATACACAACCTGACTTTTTAGCTGACGAATTTTTGTTAGATCACTATGTAGGTAAGACACCTCTAGTTCGTTTGCAGCGATTAGCTTCTCATACGCAAGCGACGGTTTTAGCAAAATTGGAAGGTAATAATCCGGCAGGTTCTGTAAAAGACCGTCCTGCATATAACATGATTATGCAGGCAGAAAAACGTGGTCAAATTAAGCCAGGTGACACTTTGATTGAGGCAACCAGTGGGAACACGGGTATTGCTTTGGCAATGGTTGCAGCAATGCGCGGCTATAAAATGAAACTTATTATGCCGAACAATATGAGTCAGGAGCGTAAAGATGCGATGCTGGCTTATGGTGCAGAGCTGATTGAAGTAACACCACAGCAAGGGATGGAAGGTGCACGTGATTTAGCCTTGCAAATGGAAAAAGACGGTAAAGGGCACGTTTTAAATCAGTTTGGTAATCCCGACAATGTTGAAGCTCATTACTTAACGACAGGTCCTGAAATTTGGAAACAAACAGGTGGGAAAATTACCCATTTTGTAAGCTCAATGGGTACAACTGGTACCATCATGGGTGTTTCTAAATATTTAAAAGAACAAAACCCAGATATTCAGATTGTTGGTTTACAACCAGCGGATGGATCAAGTATTGCTGGTATTCGCCGTTGGCCAAAAGAATATTTACCTACTATTTTTGATAGTAGCCGTGTGGATCGTACTATTGATATTCCACAAATTGATGCTGAAAAAACCATGCGTAAATTAGCACGCATGGAAGGTATCAGTGCGGGTACATCTTCAGGTGGTGCGGTATGGGCATCCATTAAGATTGCAGAAGAAAATCCAGATGCTGTTATTGTTTGCATTATCTGTGACCGTGGCGATCGCTACTTGTCTACAGGACTGTTTTCAGTACAGGACGATAACTCATAATTGAGAGAAATAATGCGTTTCCCAACCTTAGTTTTTGATATTGAAACTTTAACTGATTTAAAAGCGGGAGCGCATTTATATCATCTTGATTTGCCAGAGGCGGATGTAGAGCAAGCATTGACTAAACTGCGCCGTCAAGAATCAGGCATGGATTTTCAGCGCTTACCATTGCACGAAATTGTTTGTATTTCTGGTCTATGGATTGATGAGTCTGGTTTTAGATTGTTTTCTTTTAGTCGGGAAAACTATTCTGAAGCTGAGATTTTACAGAAATTCTTGTCAATTTTTGATAAACGTCATCCGACTTTAGTGAGTTGGAACGGTTCGCAATTTGATTTACCCGTCATTCTATTTCGTGCGATGTATCATGGGCTTTCTGCACCGGGCTTGTTTGATCAAGGTGAGATTGATAGCCAGAAGCGTTTTAATAATTACCAAAACCGTTATCACCATCGTCATATTGATTTAATGGATGTGATGGCAATGTTTAACGGGCGTAATTTTCAAAAGCTTGATGATATTGCCTGCATTTTAGGTTTGCCGGGTAAGCGCGGTGAGTCGGGTTATCATGTGCCGGAATATGTCCGTATGCAGCAGTGGTTAAAACTGACCAGCTATTGTGAAGGAGATGTACTTAATACATGGTTCGTCTATGTACGTTGGTTGTTATTAAAAGGACAATTAACTGTAGATGAGCATAATGATTGGGTAAACTCTAGTATTGATTATTTGAAAAATATTCCTCAGCAAGCAGATTTTCTTGAAGTATGGGAACGTACCTCAAAACATACTGAATTTACTTCACACTATTTTAATCCTTTAGATTTTTAGGTTCATCCTTTGAAACAACAAGCCAAATCTCGCAAGCCCCAACAACCTGAATATATTTTTCAGGTTGAAACACTTTCTCATGAGGGGCGGGGAATTGCGCATTATGGTTCTCATCCTGATCATCCCGCAGATAAGCATGGCAAGAAAGTTTTTATTCGTTATGCATTGCCCGGAGAAACTGTAACAGCCAAGATTACCCATCAAGCAAAGCGTCTTGAAGAAGCTGAGATGGTACAGTTGTTAGGAGAACCTTCAACTCATCGTATAGATGCAATTTGTCCTCATTATGGTATTTGCGGCGGCTGTAGCATGCAGCATATCCATCCTGATGAACAAATCCGTTTAAAGCAAAGTGTACTCCAATCACATTTACAGCATTTTGCAGGTATTCAACCTGAACAGTGGCTAGAGCCGATTCGGTCTTTACAAAGTGATTATCGCCGTCGAGCACGAATTGGTGTGCGCTATTTGCCGAAGCCAGATCGCTTAATTATGGGGTTTCGTGAACATCATAGTAATCGCTTAACTTCTATCCATAGTTGTAGCGTTTTGGATAAAAATTTATCAAATAGTTTGCCTGAGTTACGCACTTTACTCCAAAGTCTAAAAGGCAAAGCGCATATTGGTCATGTAGAATTAGCAAAAGGTGATCATGAAATTTCTTTATTGGTTCGTCATGTAGAAAAATTAAACAATTCTGATGTCAACCAATTAAAGCAATTTGCGTTAGACAAAGGGTGGCAGTTGTATTTGCAACCTAAGGGTCCTGAAAGTATTCATCGTATTGATGATGAAAAAGGTGCTTTACGTTTACATTATGCTTTAGAGCGGTTTAATGTAAATTTTGCTTTTTCGCCATTGGATTTTACGCAGGTCAATGCCACAGTAAATGAACAAATGGTCCAATTGGCATGTGAATTGCTTCAATTGCAACCAGGTGAAAAAGTACTTGATCTATTTTGTGGTTTAGGCAATTTCTCACTCCCGTTAGCACGATGTGTTGGTGAGAGTGGGCAGGTTGTTGGTGTGGAAGGGAGTGAAGAAATGGTTCAACGGGCAACAGCTAATGCAAAATGCAATAGTTTGGTGCAGGCAACCTTCTTTTCACAAGATTTAACAAAAGATTTTTCGCATCATTCTTGGGCAAATCAAGGATTTGATGCATTATTGATTGATCCTCCTCGTGCTGGTGCATATGAAATTATGCAGTATGTATCAAATTTTGGAGCAAAAAGAATCGTTTATGTATCATGTAATCCAGCTACACTGGCAAGGGATGCAGGTGTTTTGGTCCAATATGGTTACCAGTTAAAAAAAGCAGCTGTGATGGACATGTTTACGCACACAGAACATGTTGAATCCATTGCACTATTTGAAAAAATTCAAGAGATAAACGATTAAAAACATGAGTTACATATTGAGGAGAATGGTATGGTCACAGTACGTGAACAGTTACCTGAACAACTAACTGAGTTGTCCGAGGAAACGACTGTAGAGCATGCCGCCGAAACGCAAATCGGTTTAGCCTCATGGTTGGATCGAGTGCGTGAAATATTAGATGGGGCGAAGCTTGAACAGCTTGAAAAGGTTGCGAATGAAACCCTGCAAAAAGAGTTAGAATCAACGGTTAATCATCGGTCCAATACTTTCGCTACTGGCGTTGGAATGGCCGACATTTTGGCACATCTCCATGTAGATGAAGATACTCTATCGGCAGCTATGCTCTATCGTAGTGTGCGTGAAGACATTACTGATATAGAAGAAGTAAAAAAGAAATTTGGAGATCAGGTCTATAACCTTGTCAAAGGCGCTTTGGCAATGGGTAAACTCTCGGAACTCATTGAAAAAAATAAGCGGTTAGAAGACCACTTCAATAACAATCAACGAGAACATTTAAGTGGCATTTATAAAATGCTGATTTCGGTCACCGAAGATGTTCGTGTTGTTTTAATTAAACTTGCTGAACGTACCTATTCTTTACGAGAGCTGGCAAATTCCTCTCGTGAACGTCAAGAACGCGTAGCACGTGAAATTCTTACTATTTATTCGCCATTGGCACATCGACTCGGTATTGCTCAGCTTAAATGGGAACTTGAAGATCTCGCTTTTCGCTATTTAGCTCCAGATCGTTATAAAGAAATTGCGTCATTACTGAATGAAAAACGTTTAGAGCGTGAACATTATATTCAGTTCGTCATTGATCGTTTAAAAAATGAGTTGGCGTCTTACGGAATCGAGTCAGAAATCACAGGTCGGGCAAAGCACATTTATTCGATTTATCGAAAAATGAAAAGCAAAAACCTGAGTTTTGATCAGCTCTATGATATTCGTGCCCTACGTGTGTTGGTTAATAGCGTCCCAGAGTGTTACCACTCTTTGGGTATTGTTCATCAAATCTGGCGTCATATTCCGCATCAGTTTGATGACTATATTACCAACCCAAAAGCAAATGGTTATCGCTCTTTGCATACTGCTGTAATTGCCGAAAATAAATCGCTTGAAGTACAAATTCGTACTCATGAGATGCATGACGAAGCTGAATTAGGCGTATGTTCGCACTTTAACTATAAAGAAGGTTCAAAGAATACCGACCATTCCTTTAACCATCGTTTGCATTCATTGCGTGCCGTTCTAGAACACTATCAAGAACGCAATGAAACAACGGTACATCAAAACGAAGATGAAACAGAAGGCTTTGATCAACTACAAGATTTTGAAGGCTTTGAGAAGATTTATGTTTTCAGTCGTGATGGTGATATTAAGGAATTGCCACGTGGCTCAACAGTTTTAGATTTTGCTTATCATGTGCATACAGAAGTAGGGAACAAGTGTTACGCAGCGCGAGTTAACCAGCGTTATGTGCCATTAACCTATACTTTAAAAACTGGCGAACAGGTTGAGATTTTAACTAAAAAAGATCGTGATCCAAACCGAGATTGGTTGGTGAATTCTTTAGGTTATATTAAAACCTCTCGTGCTCGTGACAAGCTGCGTCATTGGTTTAGACAGCAAGATCGTAGTAAAAATCTTGAAGTAGGCCGCGAACTTCTCAATAAAGAACTAGCTCGTCTAGCGATTCACCCAAAAAGTATCGACCTAAATGATTATTCATCACATTTTAATGTAAAAACAGGTGATGACATTTTGGTGAGCCTAGTAAGCGGTGATATTAGCTTACATGCCTTGATTAATCAGGTGAACCGTCAAATGCATCTAGATCAGGATGAACCTGAACTAGTGCTTAAACCTGCATTAAATCCACGTGCTAGCCATACGTTATCGGCCCACGGAATCTTAATTGATGGTTTAGACAACGTAGAGTTGCACATCGCTCAGTGCTGTCAGCCAGTGCATGGTGAATCAATCGCTGGATATATTACTTTGAACCGTGGTGTCAGTATCCATAAAGTCATTTGTTCAGATTATCAGCGTATGATTAAGCAGGAACCAGAGCGTGCTGTTGAAGCCGATTGGGAAATGCAGCCAACGCGTGGTCAAAGTGTTCAAATTGTAGTTGAAGCTTATGATCGCCGTGGTCTGCTTAAAGACTTAACTCAAGTGATTTTCTCTGACCAAATCAATATTCGTCAGGTCAATACAATTTCTGAAGCAGATGGTATTGCCAATATGAAGTTGTTAATTGAGGTTAAGGGTTTAGCGCAGCTTTCTCGCTTATTGGCTCGCTTAGAGCAGCAACCTGGAATCATTAGTGCGCGACGCATGATCCAAGGTGTTTAATTAAATTGAGTAATAAAAAAGGCTGTCAAATGACAGCCTTTTTTATTATGGATTACTTTCTTGATAAATAAATGTTAGTGAGTCGATTTAAAAACTGAGGGCTTAAAGTCGAGAGCTGATAAAGTAGTTTGGTTTTTATGCCAACAGGTGTATGAGTCGGAGTCCAGAAATGAGCCTTTTTCTCTACGAGCGTAAGAACCTTTTGAGCAATATCATTCGGTGTTAAGTCGATTCCCATATTTTGGATGGTGCCTGCATCCATATTTTTGACCATTGCTGTTTGTACGAATAGCGGCATCACATCTAAAACACGAATACCGTATTTCTTCCATTCCACATCTAAGCCTTCAGTAATTCCGCGAACAGCAAATTTACTGGCTGAATAAGAAATCAAATCGGCTTGTCCATAAATTGCAGAAGCTGACGAAAGATTGATGACACGTGCAAAAGATGCTTGCTTTAAATAGGGTAGAGCAGCGTGACAGCCATTGATAACACCGTTTACATTAATATTTATTGTTCTTTGATGAGCTTTAATATCAGTTGTTTCAAATGCACCAGAATATAAAATACCGGCGTTATTTACCAAGATGTTAAGTTCGCCAGCCCATTCAGTAAACTCTTTTAATATGTGTTGCCATTGGTTGTAATCACTTACATCTAGATAGCCAGCACATGCATTTGGCCCTAAATCACTTGCCAGTTTTTGAGCAAGCGACTCATTAACATCATAAATGCCTACTTTATATCCCTGTTGGTAAAATACACGTGCAATTTCTGCCCCAATACCTTGAGCGGCACCACTAATCAGAATACTGTGTCTCATCTTTTTTCTCTTTGTCAGTACAATAGTGCGACTGATTTAATCGCTTTGATTTTGATCATAACAAATTAAAATCTTAGTTTTACTGACCGACTTTTTAAACTTGAGGGTTACCATGGATAAATTGCTTAAAATTATGCAAGAGTTACGTGAAAAATGTCCGTGGGATCAGGCGCAAACACCCATGACTCTTACGAAATATGCGATTGAAGAGGCCTACGAAGTCGAGGCTGCCATTCGTCAGGGCGATATTAATGAAATTCGAAATGAGCTAGGCGATCTTTTGCTGCAAGTTGTTTTTCAATCACAAATGTTTAGTGAGCAAGGCGCTTTTAACTTTCAAGATGTGGTTGAGGCAATAAGTGAAAAGTTAATTCGTCGTCATCCCCATGTTTTTCAGCCAGATCAATTTAATAACTTAAGTTCTGAACAAGTAAGTGAACTATGGAAACAAATTAAACAACAAGAAAAACAAGGAAAGACCCAATCACGATTAGATGAACTAAAGCATGGACCAGCACTATTACAAGCACAAGAAATTCAAGAAAATGTAGCAAAAGTTGGATTCGATTTTGAAACTGTAGAAGATGCTTATGAAAAACTAGAAGAAGAGCTGGATGAGTTCAAACAGGCACTAAGAAATCAAAATATTGATGAAATTCAAGATGAATTTGGAGATTGCCTGTTTTCATTAGTCAATGTAGGACGTAAACTTGCGATTTCAAGTGAAACATCACTTTTATCAACAATACATAAATTTAGAAGCCGTTTTGCTTTTATTGAAGATCAAGCGAAAAAACAGCAAAGAACATTAGAAGACATGACCTTGTCTGAAATGGATGAATTGTGGAATCAGGCAAAGCGGCAGTTAAAGTTAGGGGGAAAAACACATGCAGCTCAGCATGAATCTTTGGAAGAGTAAGTATTATATTTTTATTGTTTTATTTTGGAGCCTGATTTCATCGACACTGATTCAGGCCCAATCTTTTGATCAAAATTTTAAGGAGTGGAAAGCTAAACAGCAGATGTATGATCAGAAGTTAAGCACGCAACATTCCTCTCATTCTAATGCCCCAAAAAGTTCAACAATGACTGATTCTTCAGGGCAAGTTCACTTGAATCAAGCCAATATTGATGAGCTTCAAAAGCTAAAAGGGATTGGTGAGAAAAAGGCTCAGGCGATTGTAGAATACCGCCAAAAGAATGGCGGTTTTAAAAATATTGATGAATTTAAAAACGTAAAGGGCATTGGTCCAGCCATTTTTGAAAAGAATAAAACACGGTTGAGTTTATAAATCATCTGTTTGTCAATTGTCATTTCATGCGCAAACTACAGAGAATCAAATTGCCCTTTGTGTGCGTTAGAGCTATGATTAGCGACAACTTGTTATTTACGTCCTGACGTAGGAGACAGCGTCTTTTGCAAACCTTGCGAGCGTCAAAATGTGGTTTGTCCACAGCCCAACTTCCTTCTTCGATTTTAGATGTGATCGATAGCCTGACTAAAGCTGGCTATGAAGCTTATATTGTTGGGGGTGGTGTCCGTGATTTAATGCTAGGGTTTAATCCTAAAGATTTCGATGCAGTCACCAATGCGACACCTGCTCAAATTAAAGAAGTTTTTGGCCGACGTTGCCGAATCATTGGCCGTCGATTTGAATTGGCACATGTCTATTCAGGGCGTGAGCTGATTGAAGTTGCAACATTCCGTGCCCCTCCTAAAAAAGCAGTTACGAGTGCCTCAGGCATGATTTTACGTGACAATAACTGGGGTACCATCGAACAAGACTTTGCTCGACGTGACTTTTCTATCAATACCTTATATTACCAACCGCGTAAGGCTATTGTGCTCGATTTTTGCAAAGCAATTGACGATGTTAAAAACAAAACTTTGCGTTTATTGGGTGATCCAACACAGCGTTTTGAAGAAGACCCTGTGCGTATGCTGCGAACTCTACGCTTTGCAGCCAAGTTAAATTTCAAAATTGATTCAAATATTCTCGATATATTTGATGCTGAAATGACGCAATTATTGCGTGATGTCTCGCCGCATCGTTTATATGATGAATCTCAGAAGCTCTTCACAATGGGACATTTGGCGCGCGTTTTGCCAATGTTGATTGAGTTCGGTGTCTGGAAGCAACTTTTTGCCGATATTCAGCCTAATCTCACTCCATTTATTCTAAGAGCAGCAAAGAATACAGATCAACGTATACAAGTGGGTAAAACAATTAATCCTGCGTTTTTCTATGCAGTTTTATTGTGGCAGCCGTTTTTAGAGCGTTGTGAATTTTATTTATCTAAAGGTATTGTGCCGGCGGAAGCGCGTGCACAGGCTGGTTTAGATGTCTTAAAACGTCAAGCGACACGTACAGTTATTCCACGTTTTGCAGAAACTTTTATTCGTGAAGTTTGGGAAATGCAGACTCGTTTGCTCAATCCAAAACCACAGCAAATAGAAGCATTGGCAGGGCATGCTCGCTTCCGTGCGGGTTTTGACTTCTTATTACTTCGTGAAAAGTCAGGTGATGACACAACACAAGGAATGGGAAGCTGGTGGGAATCCTACCAAGAAATGTCAAATGACGAAAAAGAAGCTGCTATTAGCCAATATAATCGTCAGAAAGCTAGAAACCGTCGTAAAGCTGCTGCTGAGCCTCTTGAAAATAATAAAGTTGAGACGGAAATTGAACCTTTGGTTGATATTCCGGAACCACGCACTCGCCGTGGGAAAAAAGAACGTACTAGACAAGATCAGGCAGTAAGCCGATTTGTTGAAAAAGCGGCTGCTTCAGAAGCAGGCGTGATGGGCGATCATCCAATTTTAAAACGTAAGCGGGTACAACGTGATTTAAGCCAAGTTGTTTTTGGGCCAACACAATGACAATATCCACTTATATTGGTTTAGGAAGTAATTTAGGCGATTCACGTCAAATTTTATCTGAAGCCATTACCAAGCTTAAAACCTTAGGAATGGTTAGAGTTTCTAGACTTTATCAAAGTCCACCTATGGGGCCTCAAGACCAGCCAAATTATTTAAATGCAGTTGCAGAATTAAATACGGATCTTGCGCCTTTAGATTTGCTCGATCATTTACAACGTTTTGAGCAAGAAGCTGGTCGTGTACGACTTCGTCGTTGGGGTGAGCGAACCTTAGATCTGGATTTGCTTATATATGGCAATGAAAAAATTCAAAATGAGCGCTTAACTGTGCCGCACATAGGAATTCTACAACGAGATTTTGTTGTAATTCCCTTATTAGATTTAGATGCAGATTTACAATTGAATGGTCAGCCACTCAAAGATTTAGAGCTGATACAGCAGCCGACACTGACTGTACTTGCTGATGAGTCTTGGGCTTAAGCTCTCGATTCATTATGTTCTGCGAACTCCTGTAGAGGATATCATCATGATTAGTCTAAGTGACTTAAGAAAATTTAAAACCGAAGGACGCAAGTTCTCTTGCCTGACTTGTTACGATGCAAGCATGGCAAAAGCAATGGAACTTGCTGAAGTTGATACAATCTTAATTGGTGATTCTCTTGGAATGGCAATTCAAGGGCGAGATTCAACTTTGCCAGTCACCGTTGAAGATATGGCTTATCATACGGCAGCGGTTCGTCGTGGTAATCAGCATGCATTGATTATGACAGACTTACCATTCATGAGTTATGCAACCTTAAATGATGCTTTGCAGAACTCAAGAACAGTCATGCAGGCAGGCGCTCAAATGGTGAAAATCGAAGGCGGTGCATGGTTAAGTGAAATCGTGCAGGTTTTAACCCGTAATGGCGTGCCTGTTTGTGTACATTTAGGCTTAACACCTCAATCTGTACATGTATTTGGTGGTTATAAATTACAAGCGAGAACACGTGAAGCGGCAGATCAACTCATTGCTGATTGTACAGCAGTAGTTGAGGCGGGTGCATCGGTGTTATTACTTGAATGTGTACCTGCTCAGTTGGGACAAGAAATTGCTGAATTATTCCCAAATACACCTGTAATTGGTATTGGTGCAGGTAATGCAACCGATGGCCAAGTATTGGTTGTACAAGATATGTTAGGTTTAACTTTTGGTCGAGTTGCGCGTTTTGTACGTAACTTTATGAAAGAACAATCAGGTGAAACTGCTATTTTAGATGCGTTTAAAGCTTATCATGCTGCGGTACTTGATCAGTCATTCCCTGCTAAAGAACATACTTTTCACGTTGAGCTGTAATTCATGAAAACAGAAACCACCATACAAGGTCTTGCAGCTTCTTTAAATCCTGCTAGAGCTGCACGTAAAATTATTGGTTTTGTCCCAACAATGGGAAATCTACATGAAGGACATCTCACACTTGTTCGTGAAGCGAAAAAGCTATGTGATGTTGTGGTTGTGAGCATCTTCGTAAATCCGACTCAATTTGGACCGGGTGAAGATTTTGATAACTATCCTCGTACTTTAGAACAAGATAGTCGTCTATTGGCTGATGTAGGTTGTGATATTATTTTTGCGCCATCAGTTGAGCAAATGTACGGTACACAACCGCGTTTAACGAACATCAGTGTAAACCAGATTACAGATGCTTTATGTGGTAGTTCACGTCCGGGACACTTTGATGGTGTAGCTTTGGTGGTAACTAAGCTCTTTAATATTGTGCAACCTAACTACGCTTTCTTTGGACAAAAAGATTACCAGCAGTTAGCAGTTATTCGCCAGTTTGTACAAGATTTAAATATCCCTTTAGAAGTGATTGGTGTGCCAATTGTTCGTGCAGCAGATGGCTTGGCTCTTAGCTCAAGAAATGGTTATTTAAGCGATGAGCACCGTCAGGTGGCTCCGGTTATTTACCAAAGTTTGAAGCAGGCTGAACAGCAGTTACATCAAGGCAAAGATTTGCAACAAGTTGTAGAAGATATCAAAACTCAGTTGACAGATAATGGTTTTGTTGTTGATTATGTCGAAGCTCGTCAGACAAATCTGTTACCTGCTACTCAATTTGATCGTGATATTGTGTTATTTGTCGCGGCAAAACTGGGTGCAACCCGTTTGATTGACAATTTAGAAGTTGCCTTTACCCCCCAATAAATAGATCAAAGGACAGCCATGCCATGAAGCGTATACTTATCGTGACAGGACAGTCTGGTTCAGGAAAATCTTCAGCCCTTCAAGTATTAGAAGATTTGGGCTATTACTGTATTGATAATTTGCCTTTGGCATTGCTGCCTGAAATTGTGGCAAAGCTAGATCATGAAAATAACCTAGAGCAATTGGCTTTAGGTGTGGATGTAAGAAGTACTCGGGCAGATATGCAAGAGTTCGATCATGTTTTTGAGCAATTACAAAGACATGGCACGGTTGATGTTATTTACCTTACTACGCAAGATCAGGATCTGATTGCGCGTTTTAGTGCATCGCGTCGTCCACATCCATTGGCCAACCGTTTTAAAAGTCTGTTGCAATGTATTCATGAAGAAAAGCAGTTGCTGCTTCCAATTCAGTTCCGCGCTACGGTTCATATTGATACAACGGATAAAAGCGTTCATGATTTAAAGCATATTTTACTGTCTAAATTGGGGCAGTCGGATAAGCTTATTGTCATATTGCAGTCCTTTGGATATAAACACGGCATTCCTTTAGATGCCGATTATGTTTTTGATGTACGGCATTTACCAAATCCGCATTGGGATTTAGAATTAAGACGTTTTTCTGGTTTGGATGAGCCAGTAAGACAATTTTTAGAAGCAAGTCCACAAGCAAACGAAATGTTTGATGATATTCTTCACTTCTTAAAAAAATGGCTTCCAGCATTTGCTGAAGGGCATCGTCACTATATGACGATTTCTATTGGTTGCACTGGAGGTCAACATCGTTCGGTTTATATCGTAGATAGACTAAAACAAGCACTTGAGGCAGAATGGTCTGTTCAGGTCTTACACAGAGAAATGAAGCACTGGTCATGATAGACACAACTGTTGATGTAATTAATAAACTCGGTTTACATGCTCGTGCATCAGGAAAACTGATAGAGGTCACTACAAAGTTTCGTTCGTCGATCCAGATAGGAAAAGGCGACCATTTGGTAGATGCAAAAAATATTATGTCTTTGCTGATGTTAGGTGCAGGTAAAGGGACCACTTTACGATTGGTCATTGATGGTACCGACGAAGAACAGGCATTAAATGAAGTACTGGCGTTATTCGCAGCAAAATTTTATGAGGCAGATTAATCGTGGCACGTGGTTCCCAACGTTATAGTGAAGAAGATTTTGGTTCTTTAGAAGGACGTGCAAGTAAAACCGAACAGAAAAAAGCAGTGCAACGCATGGCTGCTTTAGGTGAGCAACTCGCACAACTTTCTATTAAACAAATTCAGAAACTTCCAGTTGATGAGCGTTTAATTGATGCTTTAATGGAAGTGCAGAACATTAGTTCTTTTGAAGCACGTCGTCGCCAATTTCAACGTATTGGTAAGTTATTGCGCAATGAAGATGAGACCGTTATTTTGTCTTATTTAACCCCACAGCAAGGCGCAAAAAGACAGGCTCAATTAATGCGTTGGGTTGACCGCATGATTGAACAGGGTGATCCTGCAATTACTGAATTTAGTAAAATTTATAATGCATCGGAACGTCACACCTTGCGTCAGCATGTGTTGAGAATCAACCGCGATAAAACTCAACAGGCGAGTGAAGCAGATATCGAGGCATCAAAAGTTAAATTTGTTAACTATGTACAGCAAATTGCATTATTGTCCGATCAAGGCTAAATGTACTTAAATAAAAAAGCGACGCTCAAGGCGTCGCTTTTTTATTTATATATTTTCAGCACGTTCTTTTGCCCATTCCCGCAAAATAAACTTCTGTAATTTGCCGGTCGATGTTTTTGGAATTTCAGTAATAATCACATCTTTAGGAACTTTAAAGCGTGCTAACTCTTTTTGGCAATGTGCAATAATTTCTTCAGGTGTTGCTGTAGCACCCATTTTTAATTCAATAAATGCGCAGGGTACTTCTTGCCAACGGGCATCGGGTTTAGCAACCACCGCAGCGGTTAAAACAGCTGGGTGTCTATACAACACATCCTCTATTTCTAGAGAGGAAATATTTTCTCCACCTGAGATAATAATGTCTTTCGAGCGATCAGTAATTTTTGCATAACCATCGGGATGGCAAACGGCTAAGTCCCCTGTATGGAACCATCCACCAGCAAAGGCTTCTTGAGTTGCTTTAGGGTTCTTTAAATAGCCTTTCATGACAATATTGCCACGGAACATGATTTCTCCCATGGTTTGACCATCATTCGGTACAGGTTGCATAGTTTCTGGGTCTAATACACGCATACTGTCTTGTAACGGATAGGGTACGCCTTGACGGGAATGAAGTTGGGCTTGTTCGGCAATTGATAGCTCATTCCATCCTGATTGCGAAGCGCACAAGGCAGAAGGCCCGTAAGTTTCAGTTAAACCATAAACATGGTTTACATTAATTCCCATATTGCGCATACCTTCAATAATAGCAACTGGAGGAGCGGCTCCGGCAACCATTACTTCAACATGGTGGTCAAAGTTAGTTTGTTTTTCTTTAGGTAAGTTAATAATCATTGAAAGAACAATAGGTGCACCACAGAAATAATCAACTTTATGTTCTGCAATGAGTTGCATGACTAATTCTGGGTCGACCTTGCGCAAACAAATATTGGTTCCACCGCTGGCTGCAATACTCCATGCAAAACACCAACCGTTACAATGGAAAAGCGGTAATGTCCACAAATACACAGCGCGAGGTTTCATTCCGCAGGCCAATATATTACTTGCAGCGTTTAAATAAGCTCCCCGATGATGGTAAACAACGCCTTTAGGATTACCTGTTGTGCCTGAAGTGTAGCTTAAGCTAATTGCATCCCACTCATCTTCTGGTAAATGCCATACGAAATTAATGTCGCCTTGAGCTATCCATTCTTCATATTCAAAAGAGCCAATAAACTGATTCTCGCCCTCATATTCATCATCAGCTACATCAATCACAATAATGTGTTGGTCAGGAATAAGAGAGAGGGCTTCTCTTGCCAGATTAACAAATTCAGGGTCAACCAAAAGCACTTTGGTTTCAGCATGTTCTAACATGAAAGCTATTGTTTTTGCATCTAAGCGTGTATTGAGCGTATTGAGCACAGCTCCGGCCATTGGAACTGCGAAATGTGCTTCGATCATCGCTGGCACATTAGGCAATAAAACTGATACCGTATCATTTTTACCAATTCCGAGTTGTTTGAGCTGAGAAGCAAACTGGCAACAACGTTGGTAAGTTTCTTTCCATGAAATTTGGCGTTTACCGTGAATAATCGAAGCGTGATTTGGATAAATATAAGCTGCACGCTCTAGGTAGCGTAGAGGCGATAACGCAACAAAGTTTGCGGGTGTGCGTGGCAATTCATCATAAGCACTAACCATGTGAAACAACTCCGTGTTCTATTTTTAATTCATTCTTTGAAAATATGACTTAATACTCATCAAAGCATCTATGCTTTAGTCTTAAAGGGAAATACCCTCCAGTCAGAAAATGAGCAAAAATGCTATTTTCTTCATCTTAAACCACTTGTGTTGAACATGTTTAAAAAATCATCTCAATATGTTTTTAAGTCATTTATTGCTGTTTACCTGATAAGCAAAATGTATTTATGATTTTATGGGCTCAAAGGTTTTCACTTTGCTTGAACAAGTGTAAAATCTTTCAGGTTTTTTAATTTTGATTTACACCGTTTTTATATTTTGAGGTTCGCCTCGATCATAATCTCGCGGTGAAATGCTCCTTCGTATAGGGCATCACTCCTTAAGGATTTTTTTATGCCAATTATCACATTGCCAAATGGCGATCAAAAGAATTTTGATCACGCTGTATCTGTTATGGAAGTTGCCCAAAGTATCGGGCCTGGTCTAGCAAAAAATACTGTTGCTGGACGTGTGAATGATCGCTTAGTTGATGCATGTGACTTAATTACCGAAGATTCGACCTTACAAATTATCACTCCAAAAGATGAAGAAGGTCTTGAAATTATTCGCCATTCTTGTGCACACCTTGTCGGACATGCTGTTAAACAGCTTTTCCCTGAAGCCAAGATGGTGATTGGTCCAGTCATTGAAGAAGGTTTTTACTACGACATCTGGATGCCACGTCCTTTTACATTAGACGATATGGCAGCTGTCGAAGAGCGCATGAAAAAGCTCATCGATCAAGATTACGATGTTGTTAAAAAAATGACACCACGTGATGAAGTAATTGCTGAATTTACTGCACGTGGTGAAGAATACAAATTACGCTTGATTGCAGACATGCCTGAAGAAACACAAATGGGCTTGTACTACCATCAAGATTATTTAGATATGTGTCGTGGTCCACACGTACCGAACACTAAATTTTTAAAATCGTTTAAGCTAACAAAAATCTCTGGTGCTTACTGGCGTGGTGATGCGAAGAACGAACAGCTTCAACGTATTTATGGTACTGCATGGGCTGATAAGAAACAGCTTGCTGCATACATCAAACGTATTGAAGAAGCTGAAAAGCGCGATCACCGTAAAATTGGTAAAGCTCTAGACTTGTTCCATATGCAAGAAGAAGCACCAGGTATGGTGTTCTGGCATCCAAACGGTTGGACGATTTACCAAGTTCTTGAACAATACATGCGTAAAGTTCAGCAAGACAATGGTTACCTTGAGATTAAAACACCACAAATCGTAGACTTTACGCTTTGGGAAAAATCAGGCCATGCAGCGAACTATGCAGACAACATGTTTACGACTCATTCTGAAAGTCGTAATTATGCGGTTAAACCAATGAACTGCCCATGTCACGTACAAGTTTTCAACCAAGGTTTGAAGTCTTACCGTGATTTGCCAATTCGTTTAGCAGAGTTCGGTTCTTGTCATCGTAATGAACCATCTGGTTCTTTACACGGCATTATGCGTGTACGTGGCTTTACACAAGATGATGCACATATCTTCTGTACTAAAGAACAAATCGGTCAAGAAGTTGCAGATTTTATTAAACTGACGCTTGATGTTTATAAAGATTTTGGCTTTGAAGAAGTGCAAATGAAACTTTCTACACGTCCAGAAAAACGTGTGGGTGATGATGCACTTTGGGATATGGCTGAGAAATCTTTAGCAGATGCTTTAGATGCAGCAGGGTTAGAATGGGAATTACAACCTGGTGAAGGTGCGTTCTATGGTCCAAAAATTGAATTCTCATTGAAAGACTGTCTCGGACGTGTATGGCAATGTGGTACTATTCAGTGTGACTTCAACTTACCAGAGCGTTTAGATGCGTCTTATGTGACTGAAGACAATGATCGTGATCAGCCTGTTATGTTGCATCGTGCAATTCTTGGCAGTTTTGAGCGTTTTATTGGTATACTAATTGAACACTACGCTGGTTTCATGCCACCTTGGTTGTCACCGTTACAAGCATGTGTCATGAATATCACGGACTCTCAAGCTGAAGCTTGTGAGAAAGTCGTAGCAAAACTCAAAGAAAATGGTCTTCGTGCCATTTCTGACTTGAGAAATGAAAAAATCGGATTTAAGATTCGTGAGCGTACTCTAGAGCGTATTCCTTACTTGTTAGTTCTTGGTGATCGAGAAGTTGAAGAAGGTACAGTGAATGTACGTACCCGCTCAGGAAAAAATTTAGGTACTATGTCAGTAGATGCATTTATTGACTTAGTGAAGTCTGCCGTCGCCGAACGTGGCCGGTATATTGTGGAGTAAGAAAGATTAAACAGCCTGACCGTAACCAACAACAAGGTGCAAAAAGCAACCGTCCAGCAATTAATGATGAGATCCGTGCAAAAGAAGTACGCCTCGTCGGTGCTGAAGGTGAGCAAAAAGGAATTGTTTCATTAAGTGAAGCACTGCGTGCTGCTGAAGAGGTTGAACTTGATCTTGTTGAGATCGTTGCAAACGCCGAGCCGCCTGTTTGTAAAATTATGGATTACAACAAGCACTTGTTTGACCTGAAGCAGAAGCAAAAAGATGCGAAGAAAAAACAGCATCAAGTGCAAGTGAAGGAAATCAAACTGCGCCCTGCAACTGATGTTGGTGATTATCAAGTTAAGCTTCGTGCTATTTTGAAATTCCTTGAAGAAGGAAACAAAGTGAAGATTACTTTACGTTTCCGTGGTCGTGAAATGGCTCACCAACAGCTTGGCTTAGCTCAATTACAAAAAATTGAAGCGGATGTAGCTGAGTTTGGGGTTGTGGAACAAGCACCAAAAATGGAAGGCCGTCAAATGGGTATGTTACTTGGACCGAAAAAGAAAAAGTAATACTCAAAAAAAGCACTGCAAAAGCAGTGCTTTTTTTTATCCACATATCAATAAAAAAAGATCATTTAACTTTTCTTTATTCAGTTTTATTTAAGACAATTGGTATATTTTTTTAAGAAATTCAATTCACGAATTTTATGTATTTTTTAGTGTTGCAAATCTAATCGTCTCTCTTAAAACATGATATAAACCAAGACGCAGTCATGATAACGATGAGTAGGAAAATAGAATGATTGATCTATATTATTGGGGAACTCCCAATGGACATAAAATCACAATTGCCTTAGAAGAAATGGGACTGGATTACACTCTTTATCCAATCAATATTTTAGAAAATGATCAATTTCAACCAGACTTCCTGAGAATTTCTCCGAATAATAAAATTCCTGCGATTGTTGATCAAGATGGACCCCGTGGTGAGCCAATTTCTATATTTGAGTCAGGCGCTATCTTGCAATATTTAGGTAGAAAAACTGGATTGTTTTACCCAACAGATGAGCAAGAGCGAGTTGAGGTTGAGCAATGGCTCATGTGGCAAATGGGTGGTTTAGGGCCTATGCTTGGGCAAAATCATCATTTCAATCGTTTTGCCCCAGAAAAAATCCCCTATGCGATAGACCGCTATATTAATGAAACTAAACGTTTATATAGTGTACTTAACAAACAACTCATTGGTCAGAAGTTTGTCGCTGGTGAATACTCTATTGCGGACATGGCAATTTTACCTTGGATTTTACGTTATGAATGGCAAGGTATTCAGATTGAAGACTATCCATACGTACAAGAATATATTGTACGTTTAACAGCACGCCCCGCAGTTCAGAAAGCACTATCAATTAAAGTGGCCTAATTTCTTGCTTGGATTGAGTGAATACTTAAAGCAAAAAGTCGTTTGGTGTGATTGATTATGCTGAGTTACTTTTTGCTTTTTATTAGTGCTTTTGGCGCTGCGACATTACTACCTCTACAGTCTGAAGCGGTATTGGTAACCTTATTATTAAAGGGGCAATATTCAGCTTTGCTTTTAATTAGCATAGCTACTTTGGGTAATGTATTGGGTTCTTGCGTTAATTGGTGGCTAGGCCTAAAGATAGAACAATTTAAACATCGTAAGTGGTTTCCAGTTTCTGAAAAGCGTTTACAACAAGCGCAGAGCTTTTACCATAAATATGGATTTTACTCCTTACTTTTGAGTTGGACGCCTATTATTGGCGATCCCATTACTTTGGTTGCTGGACTCTTCAAAGAAAATTTTTGGCGCTTCCTTTGTATAGTCATTATTGCTAAAGCAGGGCGTTATCTGTTTATTTACTGGGTAGTAATGGGTTTTATTTAAAATAAAAAAGCATCCGAAGATGCTTCAATTATAAATATGTATTTAGTCTTCTGAGCTTTTGGTAATGTCTACTTTAAATAGATCATTCGTTTTGAGCCAACAGAAAGTCACAACAACTAGAGTCATACAGCCTCCAAAAATTGTAGCGGTAATTGTGCCTAAATATTTAGCCGCTAAACCAGATTCAAAGGCACCGAGTTCATTACTCGAAGACACAAACATGCCATTTACAGCGGCTACGCGTCCCCGCATATTTTCTGGTGGGAAAATTTGCAAAATAGTTTGCCTTACAACAACAGAAATACTGTCACATGCGCCTGTCATAGCAAGCGCAAAGAGAGATAACCACATATTGTTCGAGAAGGCGAATAGAATAGTAAATATTCCAAAACCTGCTACAGCAAGTAACATGTTACGCCATGCATGTTGAGTTGGAGGAAAGCGAGTCAAAGCAATCATGGTAACAAGCGCACCAATAGATGGAGCCGCACGTAAATATCCAAGCCCTTCGGGACCGACTTTTAATATATCTTCTGCAAAAATGGGTAATAACGCGATGACACCCCCAAATAAAACAGAAGCTAGATCAAGAGAAATTGCCCAAAGAACAATTTTGGTTTTCCAGATAAAACGGAAACCGTCTCCTAGACTTTCTAAAATATTGTCAGTTTCAATTTTAGGGAAACTACGTTTATGCAGTAAGTTAATTAAAATAAAGCAAATAGCGAGTAAAGCAGCGACACTAAATAGGCTAGTTTCCCGTCCTAAATAAGCAAGCATAAAACCACCAAGCATTGGTCCTATAATTACACCACTTTGCCAGCCTATCGTTGTCCATGTCGCACCATTTGCATAGAGTTCGCGCGGAATTAAAAATGGTTTTAACGATGTTGCAGAAGGATTGTAGAAACCACGGATTGTTCCCAAGCCAAAAATGACTGCATAAATACCCCAAGAAAGGAAGTTAACACTGATGTGTTCTAAACCATGTAAGTGGAAAAGTAACCATAAAACCAAAGGAAGAGGAACCGAGAAAAATAAACAGATTTTCATAATAAGCTGTTTATTAAACCTATCTGCGAAATAACCTCCCCAAAGAGAAAGGGCAATAAATGGAATTGCTTCTGCAAGTCCGATTAAACCTAAGGTCAGTGGATCTTTGGTGATTTGATATAATGAGTAGGCAACAATAATTTCTTGAATCAAAATTGCGAGCGTTAAGCAAAATTGATTGATCGTAACGATAGAGAAATCCCGATACCGTAATGCAGCGAAAGCATCATTTTGTATATTCATATTCTTTTGAATTTAAGCGATTGCACTTATTATAGGGGATGATTTTATGGATTTTCTCGTAATTTGATAATTGATTATAGAAAATAACGTTTATATAAAATAGACAATTTAATATCAAAAAATGAGCATTTTACTTTTGTTTTAAGTTGGGATGCTTTAGAATATCGGCTCCCTTACCTGCAGGTCGTTTTTGCAATGGTGCAAACGTTCCGAACAGGTGTTCAAAAGAGGTTGTTATGCCTAAGATGAAAACTCGCCGCGGTGCTGCTAAACGCTTCAAGGCGACTGCACACGGTTTTAAGCGCAAACAAGCATTTAAGCGCCACATTTTGACCAAAAAATCTGCTAAACGTATCCGTCAATTACGCGGCTGTGTAATGGTTCATGTTTCTGACGTGAACTCAGTTCGTCGTATGTGCCCATACATCTAAGGAGATTATAAATGGCTCGTGTAAAACGTGGTGTAGTGGCTCATCGTCGTCACAAAAAAATTCTTGCTCGCGCTAAAGGTTACTATGGTGCTCGTTCACGCGTTTACCGCGTAGCGTTCCAAGCGGTAATCAAAGCTGGTCAATACGCTTATCGTGACCGCCGTCAAAAGAAACGTCAATTCCGTGCTCTATGGATTGCGCGTATCAATGCTGGTGCTCGTCAAAACGGTTTGTCTTACAGCCGTATGATCGATGGCTTGAAAAAAGCTCAAGTGATCATCGACCGTCGCGTATTAGCTGACATCGCTATGCATGATGCAGTAGCATTTGCTGCTTTAGCTGAAAAGGCTAAAGGCGCATTAGCTGCATAAGCTTAGAGATTCAAAAAAAGGCCGCTTTTAGCGGTCTTTTTTATTTTTAGTGGTTCTGTTTTAAAAAAGATAATAACCAGAGATAAATGATGAAAGATGAAAAATTTTTAGATGACTTAATTCAAAAAGTGCAAAAAGGTGATCAGTTTAAATATTTATATTTTTGGGGGCATACTCCTAAGCAAGTTGATCTTATTGATAAGAGTTGTTTTAGTCAGTGGTATCCAGCGCAATTTAAAGATGAGGGTATTGAATACCTTACTGCTGAGCACTATATGATGGCGCAAAAAGCAAAATTATTTAATGATGAAGAAATCTTTGCACAGATCTTGCAAGTTAAACATCCGAATGAAGCAAAACAACTAGGTCGTAAAGTGCGCAATTATGATGAAAAGATATGGCAAGAAAAACGTTTTGATATTGTGGTGCAGGCGAACTTTGCTAAATTCTCTCAGCATCCTGAATTGAAAAATTTCTTATTAGCTACGAAAGATCGTATTTTGGTTGAAGCATCTCCAGTCGATAAAATTTGGGGGATTGGTATGGCGCAAGATCATTTACATATTCAAGACCCATCTCAATGGCAAGGTTTAAATTTGTTGGGCTTTGCTTTAATGCGTGTTCGAGATCAGCTTTTAGCTCAATAAGTTTGTATGAAAAAAATTGGTGCTTCACTTTAAAGTTGTGACATGAGGGGAACGAATTGAAATCATTAAATGAAAGAGAAATTCGTATAGCCACCTTTAAGGATGCATTATCTATTGCAGAAGTGCATGTACAGTGTTGGAAAGAAACTTATACAGGTATGCTTAAGCAAGAAATATTGGATGAGCTTAAAGTACTAGATAAGGAGCTACTGTGGAAAGAAATAACCCAAAGCCCTGATCATAAGTTATTTATCTATACTGAAAATGGAATGGTAAAAGGCTTTCTCGATGGTTATCTTAGCCCTGAGAATAATACCGCTGAAATTCTTGCCTTTTATCTTTTGAAAGAAATTCAAAGGCAAGGTATAGGTCGTGAGTTATTTCAAAAGTTCTATCAATGTGCATTAAATCAAGGTTACACTTTTATTCGTTTAGAAGTTTTTAATAAAAATCCAAGCCGTTTCTTCTATGAAAAAATGGGGGCCAAAATAATTGGCGAAACCGAACTACCTGAGTTCGGCTTCGAAATAACAGAATTACTTTATCAATGGGAACTGTAATCTTGATTAAAGGCCAAAATAATAGGCCAAAGCACAAATAATAATCGTTAAAACAATCAGCTTAATAACGCCTGAACCAGTGCCTTTATGGTGATGAGATTTCAAATGTTGTGGATTTTCATTTGATTGCTCGAATGGAGAAGCCTTAACGACTGGAATTATTTGAGCTGTTTGGTAGTGATTAGCCGTCTTAACAATAAGCTTGGCAAACAAATCATCAGTTTTTTGCGTAAAATTTCTTAAATTAATGAGTTGTTCTTGGTCTAGTTCTTCTCCTAAAGGATCATTTGCAAGTCGCTTCTTTTGTTCTAAGTAGTTGGTTAATGCTTGAGTACGAGATAAAAGCTGGTGAGCATAATCTGCAGGATAATTCTCTGGAATTAAAGCAAGTTTTGGTTCTTGGCTCGTAATGTTTGTACCATCAAAATAAGCTTTTTGAAACTCTGGTTCTTCAAAACCTGCTGCATATTTACTACGAAATAATTCACTATCCATAAAGTCCGCTATTTCTTGCCATGGCGGATTTTTTAAATCTGCTTCAATTTTTTTTGATAATTTTTCAGTTAGTTCAAAACGCCAGAAAGTTTCTAAACGAAGTTCGCAGGTTTGTGAAGGAGGGGCTTCAAACTCATTATCATTGTTATACCATTCAGCAAGTTCATGGCCGAAAATCCATGCAAATTTCTTATTATTTTCATGGCTCACAATAAAATGAGTATAAGGTAAAAGCTCAACATTGCTGTTTGGATTTTGCTCTTCATTTAGAAGGCTTGATAAATGTAAGCTAAGCTGAGTGGTGCCTTGTTTTTTTAAAGCTTCTAACCAAACTTGAAAGTGTTGGGCAAGCAAATGCTGAGAAGCTAAGTCACGAAATTGAAAACTATGGTGATCAAAAATATGATGTTGTCGCCATTGGTTAAAGCTTAAATTCTGGCGGAGGTATTCATTACCATACGTCACAAGCGTAAGTTGTTGTTTCCAAATTTGATTGAGCGCCATAATAGTTGATCTCATTGACGATGCTATTATCTTATACGTTTTATCTTTTTGTTGCCTAATACATTTTTCATGATGGATAAACTTCATCAATTCGATGAAAAACTGTTAGAATGCAGTGTTTTATTATATTTTTTTAATTTGTTGCTTTGAGAGTTAATATGTCACTGGAAGCCCTGACCACAGAAGCGCTTGCTGCCATTGCAGCAGCTCAAGACCTTGTTGCACTTGATCAGGTACGTGTGCAATTTACAGGGAAAAAAAGCCAGCTTGCAGAACAATCGAAAGCATTAGGGAAAATGGACCCTGAAGAACGCAAAGTACAAGGTGCTGCGATTCATGCTGTTCGAGAAACAATTAATACTGCTTTAACAGAACGTCAAGCAGCATTACAGCAGGCAGCACTTGAGCAAAAGCTAGCAAGTGAAACGATTGATATTACTTTGCCGGGCCGCGGTCAGCGTGTTGGTACAGTCCATCCTGTCACTCAAGTACAAGAAAGAATTTGTCAGTTCTTCACTAAAGCTGGTTTTACAGTCGCGACTGGTCCAGAAGTTGAAGATGACTATCACAATTTTGAAGCATTAAATATTCCTGGTCACCATCCAGCGCGTGCTATGCACGATACTTTCTATTTTGATGCCACTCATTTACTGCGTACGCATACGTCAGGTGTGCAGATTCGTACAATGGAAACAAGTGAGCCACCAATTCGTATTGTATGTCCGGGGCGTGTTTATCGTTGTGACTCAGATCAAACGCATTCGCCAATGTTCCATCAGATCGAAGGTCTATACGTTGCCGAGAACACCAGCTTTGCTGAATTAAAAGGTTTATTAATTAACCTGCTGAATGAATTTTTTGAAAAAGATTTAAAGGTACGTTTCCGTCCATCATATTTCCCGTTTACTGAGCCAAGTGCAGAAGTAGATATTATGGATGAACGTGGCCGTTGGTTAGAGGTTTTAGGCTGTGGCATGGTACATCCAAATGTACTACGTGCTGCGGGTATTGATCCTGATAAATACAAAGGCTTTGCTTTTGGTTTAGGGGTAGAGCGCTTTGCTATGTTGCGTTATGGCATTAATGACTTGCGTATGTTCTATCAAAATGATGTGCGTTTCTTACGCCAATTTGCCTAACAGTTTTTCAGGATTAAAAAAGGTTTATAAAGATGAAGATTAGCGAAAATTGGCTACGTACATGGGTTAATCCGGCAATTGATAGTGATACATTGTCTGATCAGTTGACGATGCTTGGTCTTGAAGTTGATGAATTAGCACCTGTGGCTAAACCATTTACAGGTGTTGTAATCGGTGAAGTGTTAACTGTTGAGCAGCATCCCGATGCAGACCGTCTGCGCGTAACAACTATTAATATTGGTTCAGGTGAGCCTCTGCAAATTGTATGTGGTGCACCTAATGTTCGCGTTGGAATGAAAGCTCCAGTTGCAACCATTGGGGCTGTATTGCCTGGTGATTTTAAAATCAAAAAAGGTAAGCTTCGTGGAGTTGAGTCACAAGGGATGCTTTGTGGTGCTTCTGAGATTGATCTTGAAGATAAAATCGATGGTTTGCTCGAACTGCCAGCGGATGCTCCAGTAGGAGTAAATATCCGTGAATACCTCAAACTTGATGACAATGTCATTGATATCAGTATTACGCCAAACCGTGGTGACTGTTTTAGTATTCGTGGTATTGCCCGTGAAATCTCAGTTATTAATAAGCTACAAATGAATGAACCCGTAATTAACGCGGTTGCTGCCACCATTGCTGATGAGAAAAAAGTAGTTATTAGTACTGAAGGCGCTCCGCGTTATTTAGGGCGTGTAGTTAAAAATGTTAATGTAAAAGCTGCTACTCCCGAATGGATGCAACAGGCGTTATCGCGTTCAGGAATTCGTACTCATAGTATTTTGGTTGATGTGACCAACTACGTCTTAATGGAATTGGGTCAACCAATGCATGCATTCGATTTTTCTAAAATTGAAGGGACTGTACACGTTCGTCAAGCAACGCAACAAGAAAAGTTACAACTTCTGAATGATCAAGAAGTTGAGTTGCAAGAAGATATAATGGTGATTGCTGATGACCAAAAAGCTTTGGCAATTGCTGGAATTATGGGTGGTTTAGCATCAAGTGTAACTGATGACACTACCGATATCTTCCTAGAAAGTGCTTTCTTCGCGCCACTCGCGATTGCTGGTCGTGCTCGTCGTTTTGGTTTGCATACAGACTCTTCGCAGCGTTATGAACGTGGTGTGGATTTTGAATTGCCGTTAATAGCGATGAACCGTGCTTCGCAGCTTATTCAAGAGTTAGCGGGCGGTGAATTTGGCCCAATTACTGTAGCTGAAAAAACTGACTTACTTCCAAAACGTGAATCCATTGAACTGAAACAAGCTCAGGTAGACCAACTGTTGGGATATCAAGTGGCAGCTGAGTTCATTACAGATGCTTTAACTCGATTAGGGTGTGAGGTAACTGTTAAAGCTGAAGGTGAGTGGAGTGTGGTTCCACCATCACATCGCTATGATATGGCAATTTATCAAGACTTAATTGAAGAAGTTGCGCGTATTGATGGCTATGACAATATCCAGATTAGCTTACCAAGCATGGATGTTAAATTTGCGAAATACCAAGATCGTTTTGAACTCGCTGAGCTGCGTCAAACGATCATGACGTTAGGTTATCAAGAAGCAATTAGCTTTAGCTTTGCAGATGCTAAACTTGAAAAGCAATTAAATCCCGAAGTTAAACCGTTGATGCTCGCAAATCCAATTTCAAGTGATTTGGCCGCAATGCGTAGTACTTTACTTTCTAGTTTAATTCCTTGCGTACAATATAATCTCAACCGTCAGCAAAGTCGTGTTCGCTTCTTCGAATTCGGACTGCGTTTTGATTATCAAAATGCTAAGAGTATTGAAGACTTGCAACAGACTCCTACCTTGGCTCTAGTTGCAGTAGGCTCGCAAGCACCAGAATCTTGGCATGCTAAGCCTCAACCAATGGATTTCTTTGATTTCAAAGGTGAAGTAGAAGAGATTTTGGCTGCTGGGCGTGTAAGTGTTGAATACGTTCGTTCAGAACGTGCGTGGTTGCACCCAGGGCAATCGGCTGACATTTTAGTAGATGGTAAGTCAATTGGTTATTTGGGCCGTTTGCATCCATCTCTAGAAAATGAGCTTGATTTAAGCACTACTTGGGTTGCTGAACTCGATCAAACAGCTGTTTTGCAATCTTATGTATCTAATTTTACAGAATTATCACGTTTTCCTTCGGTTAGACGTGATATTGCGCTTTTAATCTCTGATAATATAAATGTTAGAGATATTCAGCAGTTAATCGAACAAACTGGTGGAGAGCTTTTAGACTCTACATGGTTATTCGATGTGTATACGGGGCAGGGTGTCGAAGATGGTAAGCGCTCATTAGCGTTTGCACTATTGTGGCAACATCCTTCACGTACGCTTGAAGATGCTGAAATTAAATCTGGTATGGACAATATTATCCAAGTGTTAGAAAACACTTATCAAGCGACATTGAGGGCCTCATGACAGCATTAACTAAAGCAGACATGGCTGATCATTTAAGTGAGTTAACCAGCTTAAATCGCCGTGAAGCAAAACAAATGGTCGAGTTGTTCTTCGACGAAATTAGCCAAGCACTTATTGCAGGGGAGCAGGTTAAGCTCTCTGGTTTCGGTAATTTTGAGTTAAGAGATAAACGCGAACGTCCAGGACGTAATCCGAAGACAGGCGAAGAAATTCCGATTTCTGCTCGTCGTGTAGTAACCTTTAGAGCGGGCCAGAAATTTAGACAACGCGTTGGAAATGAGCAGATCGATTGATCTGCTTTTTTTACTTATGTATGTTTTGATAGCTTTATTTAACTACAATGTTATGTCAATTTATCTAGGTATTTAAGCGAAGCGGTCTGAGTAATTTAAAATTTAGGCGTAAAAAAAGAGGACAAAATGTCCTCTTTTTTTTCTAATCTAATATATAGATTAGTGTGCAGCAGAAGCAGCAGGTGCAGAAGCAGCAGCAGGTGCAGAAGCAGCAGCAGCAGCATCAACAGCTGTAGAAGCAGCAGTAGCAGCTTCAGAAGCAGCAGAAGCAGCAGTAGAAGCAGCAGCTACAGCTTCAGAAGCAGCAGCAGCAGCAGGAGCTTCTTCTTTCTTAGAACAACCAACAAAAGCTAAAGTAGCGGCAACAGCAGCAGCAACAGCAAATTTTTTGAATAACATGGCATCACTCTCACAAAAAAGATTTGAGATTAAAAAAACCTAAGTTGGACTGTTTTGCTTTTATTATTCCTAAAACGTAGCTAGGTAACAACGCATGGAGCAGTCTAACTGGTCTGCCGCTATGCTATCACTGCAAATGCTGAAATACTACTGCCGTCTGTCAAAAAAACGTATGAAAAAGAGAAAAACAGTCTGTTTTTTAACAGAAAAAAACAATCAATCAGCCCGAGTACATTGGAAAAGGTAGAGGTAAGCCACTAAAAAAACTTAATTTTTTTAATTCAAAAATATTTATTATCAAAATCTTGTAAATAATTTTACATAAAAAACTGCAAAATGTATTTTTGTGTAAAGCTTGTCAACCAAATAAAAAGCCACTCAAAAGAGTGGCTTTTTATTGAAGATTAATTGATTAAGTTGAAGCTTTACGTTTCATTTGATCGAAGAAATCATCATTTGTTTTAGTTTCTTTCATGCGATCAAGTAAGAATTCCATTGCCGCCAACTCATCCATAGGATGAAGAAGCTTGCGGAGGATCCATACTTTACGTAAGTTATCATCATCCATTAAACGCTCTTCACGACGGGTGCCAGATTTCTTAATATTCATAGCAGGGAAGACGCGTTTTTCAGCAATACGGCGATCAAGAGTAATCTCTTGGTTACCTGTACCTTTGAATTCTTCATAAATTACGTCATCCATTTTACTGCCTGTTTCAATCAAAGCAGTTGAGATGATCGTAAGAGATCCACCTTCTTCAATATTACGTGCAGCGCCGAAGAAGCGTTTAGGGCGCTCTAATGCGTGAGCATCTACACCACCAGTTAATACTTTACCCGATGAAGGAATGACAGTGTTATATGCACGGGCTAAACGGGTAATAGAGTCAAGCAGAATCACAACGTCTTTTTTATGTTCAACAAGACGTTTTGCTTTTTCAATCACCATTTCTGCAACTTGTACGTGGCGAGCAGGAGCTTCATCGAAGGTTGAAGCAATGACTTCACCGCGAACAGTACGTTCCATTTCGGTTACTTCTTCTGGACGCTCGTCAATTAATAGAACAATCAGGAATACTTCAGGATTGTTTCTAACAATAGATTGAGCAATATTTTGCAGTAACATTGTTTTACCCGCTTTTGGCGGTGCAACAATAATAGAACGTTGACCTTTACCAATTGGCGCAACTAAGTCAACCACACGAGAAGTTAAGTCTTCTGTCGTACCATTACCTAGTTCCATAACCAATTGTTCGGTTGGGAAAAGGGGGGTTAAGTTTTCAAATAGAATTTTATTTCGAGAATTTTCTGGCGTGTCATAGTTAATCTGGTTAACTTTGAGCAACGCAAAATAACGCTCACCTTCTTTTGGAGGGCGAATAGTACCTGTGATGGTATCGCCTGTACGCAAGTTAAAGCGTCGGATTTGTGAGGGACTCACATAAATATCATCCGGACCTGCTAAATACGAACCTGCGGCAGAGCGCAAAAAACCAAAACCATCAGAGAGAATTTCAAGAACGCCATCACCAAAAATTTCTTCGCCATTCATTGCATGGCGTTTCAAAATGGCAAAGATAATATCTTGCTTTCGGTTACGAGCCATACCTTCCAGGCCCATAAATTCAGCAATTTTAATTAATTCACCAATTGGTTTTTTCTTGAGTTCAGTTAAATTCATAAGGGTCAGAATTAGGAAAGAGTAGAGTGTGGTTTAAAAAGAAGAAAAATCGCTCGCATACAAAAAAGATTATCGCAATTGTATTTACACAATAACAATTCAGAAGTCTGATTGATTGTTTCGAAGAAAAATGTGAAAAAACAATTTCTGTTGCCGAGTGGCGATCTTTATGTTTGTGTCTTGTAAGAAGCCGGACGAAGATGATTCCCTTCAGTGCCTCTTGAGCATGTAATATAAGCCAGCTGAGTTAATTTGTCAATTTATAGCCGAAAAAAATACGCTATAAAAAAGTATAGCGTATTTTCATTCTTAGCATTTTGACTTAAACATTTTCATCAATAAAGCTAACAAGTTTAGAGCGAGGTACAGCGCCAATTTGTTGAGCTACGACTTCACCATTTTTGAAAAGTAATAAAGCAGGAATATTGCGGATATTGTATTTCACCGCAATATCTTCGCAAGAAGTCACATCAACTTTAACAATTTTTACTTTACCAGCATATTCACTTGATAAGTCTTCAAGAACAGGTGCAATTGCTTTACAAGGTGCACACCAACCTGCCCAGAAGTCAACAAGTACAGGTGTTTCAGCGTCTAGAACATCTGCTTGGAAGTTATCATCAGTTGTATTTACAATAGTCGCAGACATGGTACGGCTCCAATTTTTAGAAAAAAGTGCTATTACTACAGGAGAAAATTATCTCTATCAGTATTACATAGCTACTTAGTTCAATGTAAGGGTTTGATGCTATTATTCAAGGCTTAACTAAATTTGTCTAATGGATGCTCACGATATTCATCATCGACTTGTACAATCAACTCATAAATAGAAAAATATAAATGACAGTTAATTGTTGATGAAAATGGCTTTTCAATTGCATTCTTGTGAATTACTCTAGGCGTGAATTGTTATGGGTTTAGTTCAATAATGTCTGACTTTCTGATTGATGAAGAATTACTTGCCGCCATAGATATGGGGTCGAACAGCTTTCACCTTGCAATTGCACGGGTAGATCACGGTGAAGTTAAAAAAGTTGCTTCGATGTCAGAAAAAGTACAGCTTGCAGCTGGTTTAGATGAGAATAAAAATTTAACAGAAGCAGCCCAGCAACGTGGTTTGGCATGTCTAGCGCGTTTTGTTGGAAGATTGAGTTCTGTTCAACCTAATCGTTTACGAATTGTGGCTACTAATGCCTTGCGTCAGGCAAAAAATGGTCATGAATTTATTCAAAAAGCTGCAGAAATTTTACCTAAACCTATTGAAATTATTGCAGGGCGAGAAGAAGCTCGTCTGATCTATTTGGGCGTATCGCATACCATGGCTAATGGTGGACGTCGCTTAGTTGTTGATATTGGTGGGGGTTCTACTGAATTCATTATTGGTGAAGAGTTTGAACCGATTTACACCGAGTCATTACAAATGGGTTGTGTGGCTTATACAACAGCCTACTTTTCTGATGGGGAAATTACCCAAAAATCATTTGATAAGGCGGTAGTCGCTGCCCGTAAAGAGCTTTCTGCTATTGCAACGACTTATAAAATGGAAGGGTGGGATACTGTCGTTGGTTCAAGTGGAACGATTAAAGCCTGTCGCCAAATTATGGTCAATATGGGCTTAAGTGATGAACAAGAAAATGTCACTCGAGAAGGGTTATACAAACTTAAAGATAAATTACTTAAGTTTAAAAATGTTTCTGAAATTGATTTTGAAGGATTAAGAGAAGATCGACGAGCAGTTTTGCCAGCCGGATTGGCAATTTTGTACGCAGTTTTTGAAGTTCTAGAAATTGATCGTTTGGCATATTCTGATGGTGCATTACGCGAAGGTGTTATGTATGACCTATTAGGTCGATTTAAACATGAAGATATCCGCGACCGCAGTGTACAAGCTCTAATGGGCCGTTATAATGCCGACCCTAAACAAGCAGAACGTGTTGTCAAGACAGCGCAACAATTATTTAATGGTGTTGCTAAATCTCTTAATTTAACGAGTGAAGACAGTGACTTACTGCGTCGGTCAGCTTATTTACATGAAATTGGTTTAGCAATTAGTCATGGTGGTTATCATCGCCATGGTGCTTATTTATTACAGCATTCTGATATTCCGGGTTTCTCGCAAATTGATCAAAATCATCTTTCACATTTAGTTGCTCATCATCGTCGTAAATTACGAAATGATGTAAAAAACGAAATTTTGAAGGCTGGTGGTCATAAATTACTTTACTTAAGTTTATTGCTTCGCCTAGCAGTTTTACTCAACCATAGTCGAAGTGATCAGATGCTTCCTGCCATTGAACTGACCATCATAAATGATCAACAATGGCAGCTTAGTGTTTCTGGTGATGCCAAACAATGGCCATTGTTAGTTGCCGACTTGCATGATGAGCAAGAGCAGTTTAAGCATTGGGACATTGAATTGAATATTCAGTCGGAAAAATTTATCGATTAAAGGGATAATATTCGACCTATGAAAAAATCTACTCAGTCCAAAGCTTGGACAACGGTTCAAATTGCACGTCATCCTGAACGTCCGCAGTTTCTAGATTATGTCGGTGAAATCTTTACAGAGTTTGACGCCTTGCATGGTGATCGTTTGTTTGGTGACGATGGTGCGATGGTAGGTGGTCTTGCTCGTTTTGACGGTCAACCTGTGATGGTCATTGGACAACACCGTGGTCGTAGTACCCGTGAAAAATTAAAGCATAACTTCGGTATGGCTAACCCTGAAGGTTACCGTAAATCTCAGCGTCTATTAGATATGGCTGAACGTTTTAATCTTCCTGTTTTCACGTTTATTGATACTATGGGTGCTTACCCAGGTGTTGGTGCTGAAGAGCGTGGACAAGCCGAAGCAATTGCAACTAGCCTTGCTCAACTTTCACGTTTGAAAGTTCCAGTTGTTGCAACAGTACTGGGTGAAGGTGGTTCTGGTGGTGCTTTAGGTATTGGTGTGGCTGACAGAGTAATTATGTTGTCGCACAGTATCTATTCTGTGATTTCACCAGAAGGCTGCGCATCTATTTTATGGAAAACTGCTGAAAAAGCGGCTCAAGCGAGTGAAGCTTTAGGTTTGACAGCAGACAAATTACAATCTCTAGGTATTGTTGAATATGTAGTAGATGAAGGCGAAGGGGCACATTTAGACCCTGAGCAAGTTATGCAAAACCTAAAAGTAGTTTTGAAGCAAGCTTTGGATGAATTGCTACCACTGGATGCAAATGAACGATGCGAAGCACGTTATCAACGTTTAATGAAGTTTGGCAGCGCAAATTTAGGCATAATGTCTTAAAGCAGGCTCAACTGTTTTCAGAAAAAAGTTCTTTTCTTATTGGATGTAGTGGCGGCATGGATTCAATGCTGCTACTACATTTGATGTCTCAAATTTTCCCTCAAAAGATCCGAGCGATTTATATCGATCATCAACTGCAATCACAAAGTGCAGAATGGGGGGAACTCGTTGCTAAACAAGCTACTCGCTTAGATATTCCTTATATTATTCAAAAAGTTCAAGTTACCGAAGGTAATTTGGAAGCTCAAGCACGTCAAGCACGTTATCAAGCTTATCTACAGCATTTACAAGCCAACGAAATTTTAGTGCTTGCTCATCATCAGCAAGATCAGGCTGAAACGTTAATTTTGAGGTTGTTGTCGGGTGCAGGTGTTGATGGATTGGCTGCCATGCAATCTATTGATTATCGTGCAGACATAACAATTTGGCGTCCTTTTTTAGATTTAACTCGAGAGCAAATTGCTGATTGGACTACTCAACTTGAAATTGAGTATGTAAATGACCCGACAAATTACGATATTCACTATGATCGAGCATGGTCACGTGAGGAACTTTGGCCTTTTTTACAAAACCGCTTTCCTAAAATGCAGCAAGCACTTAGTCGAACCAGTTATTTGATGCAAGATGCTTCTGAAATTTTAGAAGAAGTTTTGATAGTCGATTTAAAGCATTGTGGTACTGCTGAGTGTTTAGACTTAACTAAACTTTTAGATTTATCGGTTGCCCGTCAGCGCCAGTTGCTTTCGGTTTGGATGAAAGGTGATGGGCAATATCGACCTGCATTTGAAATGGTCGAGCGCTTAAAAAATGAAGTGATTGATTCAAAGTCTGATGCACAAGCTGCATTACACTGGAATCAGTTTTACTATGTCCGTTATCAACACCATCTTTATAGATTGAGTAAGCAGGCTTTTCTTGCTGAAACATTAAGTCCAGTTGAAGCTGAATCGGAGCATTATTTCCAAATGGGAGAAATAGTGCATTACGCTTCAGGAAATTTTCAGATTAAACAAAAAAAAATCGGTTTGGCTTCATCTTTATTAAATGAAAAATTGAGAATAATTCGACGTCAAGGTGGGGAAAAAGTCCATTTATATGGCCGTATTGGTCAATGGCCATTAAAAAAAGCAATTCAAGAAGCACATATTTTGCCTTGGCTTCGTCATACAATTCAAATATTAGTCATAGATAATGTTATGCTTGGGGTTTTTACACCGAAAGGATTTTGGTTGGCTCAGTCTCCGTATTGTGAGCAAGGAGGATGGCAACCAGATTTAATTTCTCATTCTTGTAATCTGGTAAATGGCGAATATGGTTATGGCAAGTGCAGTAAATTGTAATATCTGTTTTATTGGTGGCGGTAATATGGCCCAAGCTTTAATTGGCGGGCTGGTTTCAAGAGGTTTACCACCGACACGTATTACAGTTTCAGATCCTGTTGAACAGATCCGTCAATTATTACAAGAGAAAGAAGTCCACGTAACACAAGATAACGTGGCTGCAATTCAAAATGCTGATGTTGTCGTACTGGCGGTAAAACCCCAAGTTCTGGCGACTGTTTTACGTCCTCTAAAAGGTCTGTTATCAGATAAGTTAGTCATTTCAATTATTGCTGGTGCTGAAATTCAAACGATATCAAATTTAATTGATAGCGATCGAATTGTGCGAGTTATGCCAAATACACCAGCTCTGGTTCAAACAGGCGCTCATGGTATCTATGCAAATGATGTAGTGGGTACTTCGGATCGTGAATTAACAAGTCAGATTTTAGCAGCCACAGGCTTAACAATTTGGGTAAACTCCGAAGCTCAAATTGATGCGGTAACAGCAGTTTCTGGCTCAGGTCCTGCATATTTTTTCTATCTCATGGAAAGTATGATCCGTGCGGGTAAAAATTTAGGACTAGATGAAAAAGTTGCAACCGCTTTGACTCTTCAAACGGCGTTAGGTGCAGCTCAAATGGCAATTACCAGTTCAAATACTCCATCTGAACTTCGTAAGAATGTGACATCGCCAAATGGTACAACACAAGCTGCACTTGAAGTTTTTGACCGTGCACAAATCTCCCAAAATATTCAATCTGCATTGGCTGCTGCACAGAAGCGTAGCCAAGAATTGGCTCAAGAATTGAGTGACAGTGCGAAATAGCTTAAATAGGATAAGACAACTATGGGTGCAAATTCTGCGCTAATTTTTGGAATTTTAATTAATGTCGCGATTTTATTGGTCTTTTTCCGTTTTTTAATGCAATTAGCGGCAGTAAGTCCTTATAATCCTGTGGTTTTATCGACCGTAAAAGCGACTAAAATTGTTGATATTTTTGGCCGAATTTTTCCGACGGTCGCAAAAGGCCGATTTAATTTGGCTGCGTTGGTTCTTTTAATTACGTTGTATTTACTGAAAATTTTCGGTGTGATGTATCTTTCTGGCTCTATGCCAAATAGTCCGATTCATTTACTGATTCTGACATTTGTAACTATGATTCAGGACTTGATTCGTTTCTGCCGTTATTTAATTTTCGCAACAATCATTTTGAGTTGGGTGGTCATGTTTACTCAATCGCGTTCACCTTATATTGAGGTGATTCAAGATTTAGCTGAACCATTACTCGCACCATTCCGCCGTTTATTGCCTAATATGGGAATGATTGACTTATCTCCAATTTTGGCATTTTTGGCACTCTATATTGCCGAAATTTTAATGAATGAAGTAGCGAAAGTTCTATTAACAGGACTTTAAGCTGACTCAATAAAAAAGGGCTGTATTTCACAGCCCTTTTTTTTATTTCTGTTAATTAATGAGCATCATCCCAGTTTAGACCTTGTCCTACCTCAACCACTAAAGGCACAGAAATTTCTACAACTGATTCCATGACTTTTGCGATTTGTTTGGAAAGTTCTTCAGCAATGTTTTGATCGGCTTCAAAAACTAATTCATCGTGTACTTGAAGTAGTAACTTGGCTTGATCTTTTGGCAAGATTTTATCAACTTCAATCATCGCAATTTTAATAATATCAGCCGCACTGCCTTGTAACGGTGCATTGATCGCAGCACGTTCGGCAGCCTTACGCACCATCACATTTCGTGCATCAATATCTGGCGTATAAAGACGACGGCCTAAAATAGTTTCAACAAATCCTTGCTCTGATGCAACTTGACGTGTGCGTTGCATATATTCATAAATGCCAGGATAGCGTTGGAAGTACTGTTTGATATAGTTCTGCGACTCTTGACGTGTGAAACCTAACTGACGAATCAAACCAAACTCAGACATACCATACAGTAGACCAAAGTTTACTGCCTTAGCTTGGCGACGTTGATCATTAGTCACATCTTCAATTGCAATACCCAATACTTCTGCTGCAGTACGGCGGTGAACGTCTTGTCCATGCTGGAATGCATGTACTAAAGCATCATCTTGAGAAAAATGTGCCATTAAACGTAGTTCAATTTGCGAGTAATCGGCAGCCAATAGAACTCGGCCTTCTGGTGCAATGAATGCTTTACGAATCTGACGACCAATTTGTCTACGAATTGGAATATTCTGTAAGTTAGGGTCAGAAGAGGAGAGGCGGCCTGTTGCTGTTAAAGCTTGATGATAGCTCGTATGTACACGATGCGTATCATTATGAGACTGCTCAACCAAACGGTCAGTATAAGTACTCTTTAGCTTTGCCAATCCGCGATGTTCTAAAATAATTTCTGCTAAAGGATGCTCAATTTTTTCTAAAACACTTTCGCTTGTACTATATTGCCCAGTTGCGGTTTTTTTACCACCTTTGATTCCTAATTTATCAAATAGTATTTCGCCTACTTGTTTAGGTGAAGCAATATTAAAAGTTTCATCTGCAATTTCCATGGCTTGATTTTCAAGCCCTTCCATCGTTTTTGCAAATTCAACACTTAAGTTATCTAGGAATGCATGATCTAAACGAATGCCATTTTCTTCCATGCCTGATAAAATTCGGGCAACTGGCATTTCGATGTTATATAAAATATTTTCTAGCTCAGGGAATGGCTTAAGTTTATTTGAAAGTACTTCATACAAACGATAGGTGACATGCGCATCTTCTGCTGCATAGTGGGCAGCGACTTCAATCTCAATTTGATTAAATGTTTTCTGCTTTGCACCTTTGCCGGCAATTTGCTCAAAAGTTGTTGTTAAGTGACTTAAGTAGACACGAGCAACATCATCCATTCCATGACGAGTCGCTGCCGCATTCAATACGTAAGATGCCAACATGGTATCGAAATACCAGCCTTTTAGCTCAATGCCGTGGTTTGCAAAAATGTGTGCATCATATTTAAGATGATGGCCAATTTTTTTAACTGCTTCATTTTCTAATACAGGCTTAATTTGAGCCAGAATTTGTTCACGATTCAGTTGCTGTGGAGCATTTTCATAGTTATGTGCCAAAGGAACATAGTAAGCGTCTTGTGCATCAAAGGCGATTGAAAAACCAACCATCTCGGCAATGCGGTAATCAAGGCTTGTAGTTTCTGTATCAATGGCAAAATGATCGGCATTTTGCATGCGTTGCCAGAGTTGATCCCATGCTTCTTGAGTTAAAACAGTGTGGTAATTGGCGGTTCCAAGTTGATCATCTTGACTGGTTAAGCTTGACTGATCTTCAGTTTCTATAGAATCAGCCGGTTTAACTTCATCTTGAACTACGACCTGTGAAACTTGTTGTTTATAGCTAGAGCTGTTCGGATTATTTGGATGATCAAGCGACTGTAACTGATTTCTAAATTCAAGCTCAGTATATAGGTTGCGTAAAGCATCAACATTTGGGTCGATAAGCTTTAATTCATGCCAATCGAGTTCTAAAGGAAGATCGCACACAATGCTTGCTAACTGATGATCAAGCTTAATATTGTCTAAATTATCTTTGATATTCTGGCTAATCTTGCCTTTAAGTTGATCTGCATTGGCAATGATATTGTCCAACGTGCCATATTCAGTTAGTAATTTAGCTGCTGTCTTTGCTCCTACACCCGGTACACCCATAATACCGTCAGATGCATCACCCATCAGAGTCAAGTAGTCGATAATCTGATTTGGCCAAACGCCAAACTTCTCAAATACACCGTCGGTGTCCATTACTCGATCTTTAAAACTATCTTCTAACTTTACATGATCATTCACTAACTGAGCCATGTCTTTATCTCCAGTCGAGATAAGAACATGGTGTCCTTCGAGTACGGCACGTTTAGCAAGTGTACCGATAATGTCATCTGCTTCTGCGCCAGGGAGACTATATAAAGGAATACCTTGAGCTTTAATTAATGCATGTAAATATGGAATTTGTTGAGACAACTCTTCAGGCATGCTAGGGCGGTCACCTTTATAGATCGGTGAAAGCTTATGACGGAAGGTTGGTTCGGGGGTATCAAAAATTACAGCCATATGCGTAGGTTGCATACGACGCATCAATTTTTGAATCGCAGAAATTGCTCCACGTATTGCATTGGTATGTAACCCTGTAGAGGTCGTCAATGGTGGTAATGCATGATATGCACGAAATAAAAAATAGGACCCATCAACCAAGACAAATGGTGGCATTGAACAATTCCTTAATCTGAATTACGGGTATTTTACGTGAAAACGGATATGAATGCAGATTTATGATTTTTGCAGTATTTTGTATGTATAAATATACGCTTGTATTTGCTTAAAGTAAGATGACATGTAATGAAGGTGTCATATTGCTAAGCCCATGTATAAAAAAGACAAACAGGGAATGATCATTGTTTTGATCGCTTTGACTTTGTTTTTAGCCATGTCAATTGGTTTTAAATTTCATAGTGCCGTTGTTGTTTTATCTATTGCATTTATCGTAATACTGGTTCAGTTATTGTCGAATCTGCATCAGCGTCTGACACATTTAGAACAACAGTTTTCTCATCAAGCAACTTCTCTTTATTCTATTCATATGCAAACAACAGCAATTTATGCAGCCGCTTTGGTTGCATTAGTTGCTTATATGAATCACTGGATGTGGATTGCTGGCGGTGCATTACTGGTTTTATTACTATGTTTGATTCAAACGATTAGTGTATTTCATACTCGACTGTTGTATCTCGAGTCGGCAAAACAAACTGTTCATGTAAATGAAGTTGTAAAGACAGAAGCTATAACTCCCGTACAAGGGCCAATTGATCCAAGCAATATGATCAAGCCAGCTCTACCTGAAACGAACACTTTAGATCAAAAAGAAAATCTAGCTCCTGTACAAACTGCATGGTGGCAACCAGCAATAGATTGGATGGTACATGGCAATCCAATTTTAAGAGTTGCTGTTGCTTTGCTAATGGTTGGGGTAGTGTTATTACTGCGTTTTGCAAGTGAACATTGGCAGCTGAGTTTAGGGGTGAAACTTGGATTTATCGCTATTGCTGGAGGTGTATTAACCGCATTTGGTTATACTCTGCAAAAGAAAAATCAGCTTTTTGCTGTGGCATTGCAAGGTGTCGGACTGGCAGTTGTGTTCCTAACACTTGTGTTCTCGCATCATTTTGGTGTGATTGCCAATCTAACTACAGCAAGTATTCTGTTTACGATTTTATTAGCAATCACTGTATTTTTAAGTTTAAAGCAACAGGCGATTTATTTAGCTATTTTAGCACTCGGCATGGCTTATGCTGCCCCATTGGTGATTCCGCAATATCACCCTGATGTGGTTTTCTTATTCAGCTACTATTTGGTTATTAATCTTGCGGTTGCCGCCGTTAATTTTATTCAACCTTGGAAAATCTTAAATCAAATCGCTTTCTTTGCCACGATGTTTATTGGTGGTACGGCAATCGCATTTTATGCAGAACCAGCAAAATTTGACACATTAGACTGGATTTTATGGCTACATATAGCCCTGTTTATTTGGCTTAGTGTTCGTTATAGCCAAAATATATCTCGAGTTTCAGCACGTGAACAACAAGAAGGCATTCGTTTCCCCCCTTTGTTGGATGTTGGTCTTATTTTTAGTGTTCCAGTATTAGGTTTTACATTACATGCCTATTTAGTTCATGAGTCTACACAAGCGTTGACGATTGGTGCTGCAGTATTAGCGGGTACCTATGCAGTATTAACTTTCTGGATCAAAAAGAGTCATCCTCAACTTTCAGTACTAGCAAAAAGCTTTTTCATTCTTGCTGTTGCATTCTTTGCTTTAATATTTCCACTTGCGAAAGGGGCGCATTGGACTGCAATTGGTTGGGTTGCTCAAGGTACGGCCCTCATTGTATGGGGAGTAACTGAGCGCTACCGTTTAAGCCGATATATTGGTGTAGTTTTAGTCTTACTCAGCTCTCTTGCACTGTTTTATCAGATTTGGGCGAATGCAGAGTTCCCGACTCTAAGCACAAGCATTTATGCAATTGCTCAATTTATTTCAGCCTTCTATTTGTTGCAGTACAACAGCAAAGAGCAACACTATTTTAGTGCCAGTATGTTTAGCGGTATTTTCTTGTGTTTAGGGATGTATGCAGGTGCTGTAGCAGGTGTAGAAATAATGGCATGGCACCATCATGGTTTGAGTCCGTACTTGATGATTGCGATACTATTGTTATCAATATTTAGTTTAGTTGTGCACTATAAATTGCGTGTGCAATGGCAAAGTTTGCAGTTAATTTTAGTTAGCCTGTTATTATTGTTAATTCTGGGTGAGGTCTTTTCCAGCCAAGTATTCACCATGTTTAAATGGTCGAGTATATTGCAACAGGGCACTTTCCTTGTTGCTGCAATTGCTCTTAATGTCTTATTTATTATGGCTCAACCGCAGTCAGGTCAGTCTGGATATTTAAAGGTCTGGGCTGGTTTAGGCTGGTTAGCATTAGCAACGGTGGGGCTGGCGATCTTTCCACAAATGCCACTTGTTGCTCTGGCTTTTGTACCCGTAGTTTATTCACTCTGGGCATATAAGTCTCATAAAACTGCTTTGTTACATCAAATTCCAGTGTGGTGTTTAAGTTTACTTTGGTTGCTTGTGGTGAGTGTCGATATCCATTCTGCCGAGTACCTTTATTTTGTTCCTTTGTTCAACTTAACTGACTTCCTTTCAATTGCAGTATTTGCAGGTCTTCTCTTTATTATCTATCAACATGCTTTTGATCAAGATAAATCGCTTGAGTGGACTTTTAAAATTACAACAATTCTAGTGGGATTATTAGTATTCAGTAGTGTGGTGGTCAGAGGTTTGCACCATTACTGGGCGACACCACTATGGAGCGCTGCAATTTGGACGAATGGCGTAGTACAGTTAACTTTGACATTACTTTGGGTCGTATTAGCGTTCATTTTAACCACATTCTCAAGTCGAAAAATGATTCGTCAATTGTGGTTTGTGGGTGCTGCGCTTTTAGGAATTGTCGTATTAAAACTAATTTTGCTTGATCTATCGCAAAGTGCGACTTTAACTCGGGTCATTTCATTTATTGGAGCAGGTGGGGTAATGCTAATTATTGCTTATATTGCACCATTACCACCGTCATCCGCTGTACAGAAAAATGAAGAGCCTAAGCTTTAGGCTCTCGTTTTAACTCATTTTGATTAGTGTATTGATCGATATCATCTTCAGCAAAAACAGTAGATGGTCGATCAATCAAGCCCATTTTGGGAACAGGAATTTCAATTCGGTTATCTAAAAATCCATTTCGAATTCTTTCTTGCATTTCATCCCGAACTTTTAAAGAGTTCTCTTGTCGACACCACATCGTGAATAAAAGCTCAATCGATGATTCTCTGAATGCAGTAACTGTAACAGCAGGTTTTGGATCATCCAATACGAGTGGATAATGCGCTGCTACGTTAAGTAGAACTTCGCGAACTTTAATTATGTCTTCATGGAAGTTAATTGCAAGTGTAATTGGAATACGCCGTATTGGGTATTTAGATAAGTTGTGTACAGGCGCGCGAATAAGCTGTTCGTTTGGCAGACGAATGTAGACATTATCTAGCGTAAGTAGTTTGACAGAAAGTAAATCAATCGAAATCACTTCACCTTCAATCGTATTTCCACGAATGAGAGTAATCTGGATCGTATCACCGACTTCAAACGAACCTTCACCAATTAGAAATAAACCACTGATTAAGTTACTGGCAGACGTTTGCGATGCGAAACCAAGTGCTACGGTTAGAATCCCTGCTGCGCCAAGGAATACACTGAGTTTAAAACCAGCTTCTTTTAAACTCGTCATAATGAAGAGTAAGAAAATAAAATAAAAAATACCGCGCCGCCACACCAAACGTTGATGAGCATTAAAACGTGAGCCAATGGTTCTAATAAATGTATTTGAAATAATACGGGCAAGAACAAAACCAATAAAACACAGTACAACACCGACTAAAATTTCACTAATACGTTCGGTATTGATATTGGTAAATATACTGGTGAGGCTATCAGCGATATCCTTAGGAATACTTGTATCAGCCATATAAACCTCTTAAAAGAATGAATCAAACATATTGAATAATGCTCCACCAGGTGAACGTGGTGGATGAACATAGGTCACTTCACCTGCAAGTGGTGGGGTGCGGTTTTCAATACGAATGCGTGCGGGACGATCAGAGCCTTCATAATAAACTTTAATTTGAGAAGTCCATAAACGCCCCGTACTTTCACTGTAAAAAAGAGGCAGGGCGGTAACTGGTACATTCATGCGGTCAAAACGCAATTGATGATTACTGGTATTGTGAAAATCAATTGGAGTAACGGCACGAAATGCACGGGGTGTTAATAAGTTCAAATCGGTACGTCCATCTACGGAAGTGGCATAACAGATTTCGCCTTGCTGGGCATTTGGACCAAACCATGTATCTTTGGGCTGAATTAGAGGGATTTCAAACAAAGGCTCATGCTGACTTTCAACTAAACCGGCAATCCATAGCGGTGTACTAATATAAAGAGTTCCGCGTTGTCCCGCTGGAATGTAGATAGGATCAACAGGTTTAATTACTACGGAACGGTCTGCCAGACGTGGCATCAGTAGAAATTCTGGATTAGTTTTCCGGAACATGTAGCGTTCTACTTGAACAGTATGCGGAAAGGCAAAATTCGGATCTGCGATTGGGTGCCAATCTTGCTCATTATCGTCTTGAAGAGATGGACGATAATATTCGATACGCCATTCTTTTATGCCGCGCGTTAGACGAAAAAGCATTGAACCGAATTGCCATGCTTTAGCCTGATTAATTTCAAAGTGCTGTTCGCCCCACCATTTTAAAGAATTCTGGGGACGAGGCTGATATTCATTATTTTCAAACAAGACGTAAAATTCCTCTACCGAGTTGTTAAACAGACTTCACGCTGTAATCTGCTTAGAGTACACTCAAAATCATCTTACTCATCATTATAAATTGTGATGCAAATATTGAAACAAATACAAGTTCCATATAGTTTTGCCAAGCGTCATGGTGTTTTATTTCGTTATGACGGTGATCAGGTATTTATTATTAGACGTCAAAATACTGAAAAAATTGCATTGCAGGAAGCAAGACGAATTCTAGGTAAGCCAGCTCACTACCAATTATGTACTGAACAAGAATTTAATGCACTGCTTAGTACAAGTTATGCGCGAGATACAGGGGAGTCACAAGAAGTTGCAGCAGGTTTAGAAGATCATCCTGATTTATTAAGCTTGGCCGATCAGGTTCCAGAAACAGAAGATCTGATGGACCAAGAAGATGATGCCCCAATTGTTCGTCTTATTAATGCGCTACTTTCAGAAGCAATACGGGTAGGAGCTTCTGATATTCATATTGAAGCTTTTGAAAAGAAACTATCTGTACGATTACGTGTAGATGGTCAATTACGTGAAATTGTACAACCACGCCGTGAGTTGGCGCCTTTGCTGGTTTCACGTATTAAAGTCATGGCAAAACTTGATATTGCGGAAAAACGTGTACCGCAAGATGGCCGTATTTCTTTACGTCTTGCTGGACGTGAAGTAGATGTACGTGTTTCGACTTTACCTTCATCGCATGGTGAAAGGGTTGTAATGCGTTTGCTTGATAAACAAGCTGGTCGTCTTAATATGATCCATTTGGGTCTGATGGCAAATGACTATGAGCGTTTAACTCAGTTAGTACACCGTCCGCACGGGATTATTTTGGTAACAGGTCCTACAGGCTCGGGGAAAACGACGACCTTGTATGCGGCCTTATCGGATCTAAACGACAATACGCGTAATATTTTGACAGCCGAAGATCCGATTGAATATCAACTTGAAGGTATTGGGCAGACACAAGTTAATACCAAAGTGGATATGACTTTTGCCCGCGCTCTAAAAGCAATGCTACGTCAAGATCCAGATGTGGTCATGGTTGGTGAGATTCGTGATCTGGAAACTGCTGAAATTGCAGTACAGGCATCACTAACAGGTCATTTGGTTTTATCTACACTGCACACCAATACCGCTATTGGCGCGGTCACCCGACTTAAAGATATGGGGATTGAACCATTCTTATTATCGAGCTCTTTAATTGGAGTGATTGCTCAACGTTTGGTTCGTACCTTATGTCAACATTGTATGACATGGCGTGAAGCAGATACTTTCGAAAGACAGGTATTTCAGCATATTCATAGTGAGTCTATGTTGAAGTTACCACAGGCTCAAGGATGTGATCATTGTTCACATTTAGGTTTCAATGGGCGTACAGCTATTTATGAAATCGTGCCTGTTGATGATTCTATGCGCCGTCAGATTCACGGAAATGCGGCTGAATATGAATTAGAAAATCATGCTCGTCAGTACTCTGGCTCTATTCGTGATGATGGTTTACGCAAAGTACTTACAGGTAAAACTACACTTGAAGAAGTGCTTCGAGTAACCAATGAAGCAAGTGAAGCATAATTTGTAACGTGCAATAAAAATGCCCGATAAGATTCGGGCATTTTTTTAAACTTAAAAAATTACTCAGTCACAATATTAAAGTTCACATCAATATTATTGCGAGTTGCATTTGAATATGGGCAAACGATATGAGCTGCTGCAACTAACTTTTCAGCTTCTTCACGGTCCATGCCAACTAAGTAAACATTTAAAGTTACTTCAATACTAAAACCTGTAGGAATTGGGCCAATACCTACTTCGCCTTCTACATACGCATCTTTGCTAATATTAAATTTATCGCGGTTTGCAACAAATTTTAAAGCGCCTAAAAAGCATGCTGAATAACCAGCTGCAAATAATTGCTCAGGATTTGTTACAGCACCACCAGCACCACCCATTTCTTTAGGTACACCAAGTTGTACATCTAATACACCGTCTGATGAGGTTGCGCGGCCATCACGACCACCGGTTGCCTTAGCTTTTGCGCGATAAACAACTTTTTCTAATGACATCGTTTTTATTCCTAAAATAAATTGAATACAAATATATCGTACACGACTTAAATATTTTGACAAGTATATTTTTTGAAAAAATTGCTGTTTATTTGACTAGGTTTGTACGGAGTTTAGTAAGTTGATCTTTTAGGTCCAGTAGCGTTGTCATATCACATGAACTTGCATCTAATACTTCGGCTGGAATATTCATTGCCTGATCTTTTAATTTTTTTCCTTCCTCGCTTAACGTAATAATAACTTGGCGTTCATCTTGCGTTGAGCGAGTGCGGTGAAGAAAATGTAGGGCCTCTAATTTTTTCAGAATAGGGGTGAGAGTTGATGATTCTAAAAAAAGCTTAGCACCAATTTCTGAAACAGTAACTTCATCCTGTTCCCATAAAACTAACATCACCAAATATTGAGGATAAGTAATACCTAAAGGCGTTAAGAGTTTTCGGTAGAGCTGATTAAGAGCTAAATTTGTTGAATAGACGAGGAAACATAGTTGATTCTCAAGCTTTAAGTTTTTACAGTCTTGGTCCATATATTCCTCAAAGAAACTAATATTGCTTTTGTAGTATATCGCGTTCTATTCAGTTTCTTAAATGTTCATAAGAATAGGTTATGAATAAAGTAAATTAAGGGGCATAAAAAATGGAATAATTAAATCAATTATTCCATAAGAAAAAAATCTTTTAGATAAAATTGTCTACCATAGATCTGCAATTTTTTTCATTAAACGTGCACGATATTTGGCAGTAGGATTATTTACACTACGTTGTTGCTCTTGTTCATAAAAATTTTGCCAAGCAGTAATCATTTCAAGTGTTGTTCCTTGTTTTTTAATCATAGAAACATCTGCTGGTTGAATATTTTCTAAACGTTGTCTTGCGCCTTCTGCGCCCGTTCCCCATCCAATTATTCTTTGGCCAAATGCAGGCAAAGGAATATCTTTAGGAGTAGAGGGAAGAATATCTGATTTGAGTTGTGCGGTTGGTGAAACGAAATGATTCGTTGTGCCAAACTCTGCATAACAATGAATATTTGCCCCCAAGCAAAAAAAGCTAAATAAGTATTTCCACATGAATAATTAAACTTTTAATAGTGAATCAATTTACGGTGTGTCATTAGAGGCATTGAAGAGCGGACGAGATCTTGTGCTGTTAAATCAAAAGGTACAGTGATTAAACCATTCCCTTCATATCCAATCATACTTAAAATTTGACCACGACTATCTGTTGCCCCCGAGTGTCCCCAGGTTTGTCGTTTTTCACCATGCCAGCCCTGTTGTGCTGCACCTAAAACATAACATTGGCTATCCATTGCCCGAGCCTGTAGCAGAAGTTGCCAATGCATTTGCCCAGTTGTGTAGGTAAATGCAGCAGGAGCAGTAAGAAGATGAGCGCCTTGTTGTCTTAGCGTTAGAGCAAGCTCTGGAAAACGTAAGTCATAACATACCATTAAGCCAATATTGCCAAAAGGGGTAGATGTGACTACAACGTCTGTTCCTGGTTCAAAGAAACGAGACTCTTGATAACCACCGACCGCATCACCAACTTGTACATCAAATAAATGGATCTTGTCATAACGTGCTTCTGTACGCTCAGGGCTGATACAAAGGCTAACGGTTCGGACGCGACCATCTTGAATCGTAGATCCATCTGGACGGAATGGACATGGTAAGGTTCCAGCCACAATCCAGATTTGATATTGATGTGCTAGTTGCTCAAGCCTTTGTTGAATAGATTCAAATTGCTCAGCAGTTTCACGTTGTTTTCCAGCAGCAAAACATACAAAGTTTTCAGGGAAAACAATCAGGCTAGCATTTTGCGCCTTGCTTTGTTGAATCAAAGACTCGATGACTTGAAAATTATTTTCAATATCATCTTGAGAGTTCATTTGAGCAACAGAAACAAGAGTCATATTCTAATCCGGCTTAATCGTGAAAATCAGGCATTTTGCTTATCCGATACCTGTTCAAGCGTATCTTGTTCTTTCTGTAACTGCTTCACAAGTGGCTCAAACATATTCTGATTGTTTGCATTGAGTTTCATCAATGTCTTATGTGCATCCAGAACAGTTCTTAGCATTGCATTATGAGTGATTTGTTCATCTGTTAACGTTAACGTACAAACATTAGGATCACCACAGTAATTCAAAATGACAAAAACCTGCCCTAGCCCCATACTGTTGGCTAAGGTTGTGATATCTGGATTGGTAGATAGCATCACAGCTTGAATATGATGAGTCTGTTTCAGCTTTAAACCTAGCTTAGCTAAGATACCTAATACAGTACTATCAATAAATGTTGTTTGGGTTAAATCAACGATTGCACCAACAACATTCTCTTGCTGTTCAATTCTGTTTAAAAGTTTGTCTAGACTTATACAAGAATGGGCTCGCACTTCACCAATAAGTTTGAAAATATGCGTTCCATTTAAACTTGCATATTCAACATGACCTGTTGACATATAAATGCCATTTTCAGAGAAGGATAGAAAAATTATCACATAGTGCCATCTCAGACTCAAGAGTCCTTAGGTCGTATATTATGTAATTAATTGATTCGTAAATTAATTCATTCGACAAAGACTGAAGATGGCAATATCATCGGCCACATGATCGGGTGCTTGAAATGATTGATTTTGCAAATGATGGACCAATTGTTGGAACTGATCATTCAAACCACCATCAAAGGGTTCGAGGGCTCCATCAGAGCAAACGATGAAGCGCGCATGGCGATTTAGTGTACAAATATGCTCTTCAACTTCCAACTCATCCGTTAAACCTAGCGGAAAACTGCTCGTTGTTAGAATTTTAGGTGGTTGGTTAGGTTCGAAGATAATTGGAGGAGGGTAGTGCCCGGCACTTGACCAACGAAGAGTGTGCGTTTCAAGATTTAAAATACCCACAACAATCGTAATGTGCTTTTCAATATTTTCTTGAACCAACATCCCGTTTAATTTTTTAATTAATTGTCTTGGGGTTTTAGATCGACCATGGAAAGCGGCCATCCATGATGTTAGCAAACTACTCGTTACACCATGACCTGAAACATCTGCAAGATAAAATAAAACTTCTTTATCGTTTAATTTCCAATAGTCATACCAATCACCGGAAAGATAAGCCGAAGGCTGAAAGAAAGTTTCGACTTCATAATTTAATAAATCGATTGGGTTTGGTAATAATCGTTTTTGCAATTCAGCAGCCGAAGGTAAGTCACGGCTATCTTGATTACGTTTATATTGAGCATCAATTCTTGATAAGGCTTTGTTTAAATCGTTAGGTAATTGATTCCATACCCAACCTGCAAGAGCACCTGCTTCCCATGCATGAGCTAAAGCGCTACCTTCATTTTCAAAAGCAATTACAATAGTCGGTAAATTCCACTTATAAGTCAGGAAATCTTGCACATCTGCAATTGCAATGATGGTTGGATCATATAAGTCTAAATCAACTATGTTAATGACTTGTAAGCCTGGTAGTTTATCCAAAGCTTGCTCTAAATAAGGAATAGAGCGTGTCGGTTTAATAAAATACATAGAAGATATGGTAGTCCTTTTATATGATCACTTTATTCATCATAGAGTATGTATCATCAAAATCAAGGTATTGCCGAACTCTCAATCTAAGCAATACCTCGATTTCATTTTTTAAGGGTTTTGATTCTCATCTGGTGTATTGTCTGAGTCATCATCAATGAAAGACACATCTGCTGAGTCGCCCTTTTTCTCTGCAATCTGGAATGCTTTACGTTGGAGATACAAGTCTCGAATCATAGCATATTGATCACCCTGTAAGGTCTGATCTAAGTCTAGATATTGAGCACGTGTATCAACAGCTTGTAATAGATTACTTGACCAATAAAGCCCCTCTTGATCATCCATAACATATTTTTGTGGACGAGCTTGAGCGTCTACTGCCAAACCAAAACCATCACGCAAAGTACTTGGCCCAAAGAAAGGTAACATAAGGAATGGACCAGAAGGCACACCATAGTAACCAAGAGTTACACCAAAATTCTCTTCCTCAGTTGGTAAACCTAAACGGCTGGCTGGATCTGCCAAACCAAGAGTAGTTAAGGTATTAATTGTAAATCGACCTAAAGTTTTTGCTGCACGACTCGGGCGACCTTGAATAAGCTGATTAACAGCATTCCATGGTTCACCAAGATTTTTACGGAACTGGCGATAAGAGCCACGTACATCTTCTGGGGTCTTTTCTCTATATTGAACAGCAACGGGACGCAAGAAATTGCGGTCCAACATATCATTAAAAGAATAAATTGGACGGTTCAATGACTGCAAAGGATCTTTTATAGGATCTGGTTGTGCTGCATTTGCATTAATTTTTAAATCTTTAACCTTAATATTTTTTAAATCATTAATAATTTGTGATCGAGAATGATGAGATCCAACTTCTGCTGATGAGCTAGCATTAGGAGATTCACTTATAGTACTTTCTTGAGCATATATAGAGGTGCAAACACCTACAGATAACACGCTTAATAAAATTAAATTAGAATAATTCATATAATTCCTTAACCACCAGCCAGGCTAATACTTAATGTGCAGTTGGATGGAGATATGTTTTAATACAAAATTGATAACCTATTATCAATGTAAAATTGATCAAATAATATAGATAATATGCTAAAAAGGTTAAAAAATAGCCATACGATATGATTAATTTAAAAAAGGTATTGCAAAGGGTTATTAATCCTCTATAATGCACATCCATCGGCGGTGATGCAGATAAGAACTTGTTGAAAAACAGTTACTTGGAATTGAGTTGGTTACTTTAAGTGATAAATTTGA